>RRZT011043374.1_pt1 | contig 10566 bp, 16 predicted proteins | sample 2165551 | NCBI WGS metagenome assembly RRZT01 (sample SAMN10456910, study PRJNA506462) | wastewater metagenome | biome: wastewater; feature: sludge; material: wastewater sludge; isolation source: wastewater sludge with Escherichia coli K12::gfp cells carrying plasmid... | place: USA: Moscow, Idaho...
CCAATCAACCATATGACCAGATTTATCACCAAGTCGAATATCTTGGCTAGGTATGTTTACAACTACGTCAGATTTATTACCAGTCAATTCTTCAGTATTAGCAAGTGCTTCAATAAACATATTCCCATTAAAATCTGTTTTACCAGTAGGGTGTAATAATCCAACTGGGCTATTTTCAGGTCTTTCACCCATCAGGAACTTTTCATTAACTTCAGTAGTTTTACCACCCCGTGTACCACTATATGTACCTGGGTGAATCCCGCCCCACATATGGCTTGTTTTATCAACAAAATCTGATGGCTCACCTAATACATATATTTCTGGATCAGTCATACCTCGACCCAGTTGTATATCTTCAGAGATTTGTTTCTGCATCTCCTTTTGAGTATTTTCATCAGGATAAGTAGCTGCAACATCTATATCTATACCAGCTTGATGGATATATAATGTTTGAGCTTCCGGAGTCACGTTATCAATATTAATTGTTCTTTTATCAATAGATTCCGATATAGCTTTCTTTACTTCAGGGGTTACTTCTTCAGGAGGTGGCATCATTACGCCAGGGTATTTTTCAAACATTTCATTATTCCTTTTAACAGCATATATAGGGAGGTATTACCCTCCCCAATTTTAATTAAACAGATGTACGATCAATCGTCGTACGCCATTCTTCGCGTGGTTCAAAGATACCAGCAAGAACCATACTATGGTAAGCAGATGGTGCAATATCTAATGGATCCATTTCTTCAACATCACGAAATTTCATATCAAGATGTTTATGTGGTTCCATATTTTTAAAATTAGTATCCTTTAACCAGAATACCCAAATAGCAGATACCCAATGATACATTTGTTTTTCACCATCTGTTTCATAATTACAATCTGGTTCAATTTCTTCAATGGTACCAACCATATCAACTTTCCATGATTGGCTATGTACATCGATGTTACATTCTTCTAACACTTCACGACTAATAGCATCATAAAGAGTTTCACCAAGATCAACTTTACCGCCAAATGTGTGTAACTTACCAACATAGTTTTCAGGACCATGTGGTCGACGACAAGTTAATATACGTCCTTCACCATCAACAATAATAGCCCCTACTGCAACCCGTGGGATTTTATTGGTGATCTTACGTAACAACTCATCTTCAACTAACCGTTCCTTTAAGCCAGGAATCGGTTTAATAAAAGCAGGTTTATCCACATTTACTTCAGCATCAACAATCATCGATATTGAATTGGTTAGGTCCATGTCAACTAAGATATCATAATCATCTGAATTTAACATTTGATTAAATGCTACAGGTTCAAGTTCAGTATGACTTAATATAGCTTCACGCGCTTTTTCAATTGCATCACCCATATTCTCACCCGAAGAATGACATCCTTTAATATGGGGTACAATCACACCCCAACATTGATTTTCAGATGTAGGTTTTTCTAATACGAGTAATACTTTAGCTGGGACTTGGATAGCTGACATAATTTTATTCCTTTATATTTAACTTAAATTATGGATCTTAGATATAGGCTTCGGATTGTACTACTGCAGTACCAATAATAAACTGAAACCCTTGATAACCTTTTTGGTACATGTATTCCATATTATCCATTCGCATTATTTCAGCCAATGTCAATGGTCTTTTTAAACTAAGACTAATTAAAGCCTCTTTGATATTCTCCTGAGCTTCCTCTAGAGTTTTACCAGAACTAAAACAACCTTCAATTCCAGGGATCTCTACATACCAATTTGGATCCCCGGCATTTGGTTCGCGATATGCTGCGGCAAATGTATTCAGTCGTTCAGTTTTATTTCGGGGGTTTATTTCCACAGTCATAACGATATACCTGTAAGTTGTCCGGGTTATGTTTTCGATGCTTCATAACTTGTAATGTTACTTGACGAGAATGAATATCTTTCGATCTAGTTATTACAATGTCTTTAGCTATTTTGCATGGATCTAATAATGAAGGATAATCCATCAAATAGAAGCCATCTGGATGTTGCGGCACAATAGGGCGTTCACGAGGTATCGCCGGAGCAATGATTTTTACGTCATACTCCTTAACGATATCTCGCATCTTTTCCCACATACCATCAAGTTCGTTTATTGAACGGTTAGCCATGTTTGTCCTACTAATACACGTGTACCTGAAGGTAGTCCACCTAAGTTAATCCAAAGTTTACCACTTGCGTCCGTGAAGGATGGAAGATAACACGTAGGCAAGTAAGCATAACATTTAAGGAAATGCATTTTAGGGTGAACTGATGCTGGGGTTGGTAGTTCTATATAAACACATTCGTGTTCATTAGAGATACTAACTTTTATAGATGGATCATCACCTAACCTGCACGATAACGCTAGGTAAATACTAGTCAATCTACTAGTAATCAAAGATATTGCATTATGTAAATACAAAGTTCTTTGAATTAATCCATCTGATAGGTCTACCTGACTTGTTTCAAGTAGTTCACTATAAATTAAAGACCATACGTAATATAATAACGTACATTCATAAAACATATGTTTTAGATCCATGTTATCTGGATCACTAATTAGATCTACAGGAATACCAGTAAAATCTAGATTAGATGGTACACCTTGTAGTATCATGGGATTCTACCGTAGTTAATTAAAGAAGTGATGCGTTGGAAACCATGTATGTCGATACCTAATTTATATACGCCACCATCTGCTATTTCAAATGGTGCACCATTTATGTATACAAATGTACCAACTGGTAATCCACCTAATTGAATCATAGCGTATGGACTAACTGTATAATTAATGGTAAGCCCATCAATAAATACGAGAGTTACACACACCGCTCGCTCATCCCAAACATCTTCAATCATATCCATATCTAATTCGATATCACTAGTTAGTGAGTCATCGAATGCATGCCACGCTGTTTTAGCTTCCTGTGCTGCAATAGTTAATTCAAAACCAGCACGGTTGATTTCTAATGCAACAGCATGTGATACAACATTGATTTGTGTAGATAAGATATAAACTACATTTGAAGCATTCCAATAACGGATCATAGATTCATAATAGCAACTAGCTAAATGATGCGCTCTATTTCCCATCATCTGGTGTTGCATAATCGGACGCAATAAGTCTGGAGATGCTGTCTGCTGGACCTTCATAGCCGAGGAGAGAGTATCCAACGCTACCGTTGCCATAGCTCGTTGATCCTGGATACGATCTGCTACCAACTCCAATTGTTGGATTGAATGATTGGTTTGTTCCTGTAAGTGATGAACCTGAGCGTCTATCAATGTCATTTGACTTTGTACTTGCTGAGCTACTGATAATTCGATTAACTCTTTCATCGAGATTGGTATGTTTGACATTAGGCACCTTTAATTTTTTTTCAGGTAAGGACAAAACTTCAATATTAATTTTAGCTAATCCTTGTTTTATGAAACCAAGCTGCTTGGCAGCGCCTTGAGATACATCTAATACTCTGTTCCCGTGGAATGGTCCTCTATCATTTACTTTGAGGATAACTGACTTGCCATTGTCTTTATTGGTAACTCGAATAGTACATCCGAGTGGTAATGAACGATGCGCAGCAGTTAAGCCGTACATATTAAACCGTTCTCCGCTTGCGGTTTTATTTCCATGATGACGAGAACCATAGAAACTAGCTGATCCAGTATAGGTTGAACCCACTGTTGATTTTGCATTTGCAATTGTGAAACTGAACGTAGTTAATACGAACAAAATGAATAACGATAGATACTTAGAAAACATTAAATATACTCCTACTTAGGATAAGGGCATCTGTCAAATAATACTTAAATTACTAATCGAGTAAAATTAACTCAACAGTAACGTCGGTTCTTCCATCCTTTATATTAACAGTTTTGTTAATCTTATATGGTAATTTGACTGCTTGATCCGCCATGACAAACTTGAAGTTTTCAATGTACACTGACGCTAAACGCAAGTCAGGTACATGAACTTTAGTAATTGGTGGTTCTTCATAATCGTATAATTTTTCGACACCGAACAAGTCGCGAAAAATATTGTGCACATAATAGGCATAAAGTTCAGGTGTTCCTGCCAAGAACTCGTATGTTTTACGATTCATAGCAATACCATCTTCACGGATTCTATCATGTATACGTGGATCATTTGAGATACCAAACCCAATACTTTCGAGTTTGCGATTCCTATGTATTGATTCAAACATCCCGCTTCGTGTAGGAAATACAGGTTGTGCAATTACATTCAATTGCCCTTGTGATAACCCGTTTCCTATAACATCGGGATAGCGTTGCTTTAGATCATCTAATAACGTCATACGTGCGTTAACTCTTTAAATAATTGGTTCACTATGATATTATATATCTGTAAAATTATACCATAGGTACAAAAAAGAAAGGGACCGAAGTCCCTTTACTTAATTACTTATTAAACATTGCAAGGACATCTGGGTCATTTGCAACATCTAATAAATAAGATTCAATTTCAGTCACATCAGTAGACCATTTGCTAAAGCCGTATTTATTGATCAATTGGAACGCTACCTTATTAACAATTGGTAAACGTACCACAGTAAATGACCAACCATTTACACGAATCTTCATTTGAAGTTCATGTCCAAATACTTGATAACAGCCATGGCGTTTTGCTCTATCACAAATAGAGTATAGATCTTGACATTTCAATCCATCACGTAATCCTGTGATTTGCTGATCTTGAATATATGCTAACATATTGTTTACTACATCTAGAGAAGTAAACATTTGTTTATTAGCAAAAGTTTGAGCAGCAGTGGTATTAAATGTAGTCATGATTTTATTCCTTTTAAGAAGTAACATTAAGAATAGATTATCCTATTCAACTAAGTATTATGTATCTGAAATAAAATGGGATCGTATTTTTAAGCGATTATATGACGCAAATAAAACGAAGGAATTATTATGGCTTATATCTTAAAGGGTTTCTTCTCGATGCCCGGATTAGCTGACAATACCAATAATAGTGCTGTTGCTAGATTTGGTGAGTTATCTACGCATTCTAAAACATTTACTCGTGACGAAAAGAACTTCGTTAATAACGCGTATCCTAATGTAGAATTAGTTAGCTTTAAATTGGTAGATGAAGGTGGTTCACCTGTAACGCCATCAACTGCATTTGTAGTTAAATTATTAGCCATAGGTAATTGGCTATATAATCAACACGTAAGTGGTAACGTACCAACCAATGCCAATAAAGAAGCATTCATTAATTCCATCATTGCTGAACACAATGGTATTAGTGATGTAGAAATTGGACAAATTGTAAATGGTATTACAACCTCACGTAACTTAATTGATTACATTAGTTTATCGTTAAGTGACAATGATAAAAAATATAACATTAAAATCTGGTGTTCAGATTCTAAGTTCCGTGAACAGTATGAAGATTTCATTATCTATACTATTCCACCAATTGGTGTTATTGATGATTTACATACCAATCTATTATCGTTATCAAATTTACTAAGTGAATATCCTGCTTCTGTAATCATGGATAAAGCTAATGAATTAGCTGCAGGGTTACCATATACTAAATTAGTTAATATTGCGCTTACATGGCATGATCCTGAAAATAGTAAGGTAACACATAAAACCTTTTGGTACTTTGTTGTACATGGTGATATGGGTCTGGATGAAGATAATCTCAAGAATGCTGTACGTGAATACATTTCACAAAACAGTGATAAAACCAATTGGGATAAAGTTTATCCAGAGCTTTATAGTGAAAATGAATTTATCATTGTACCTATGTGGGAAAACATAGCGTTACCTGATGGGTCTGCATCCGTTGGTCTGTATTCTAGTATGCTGAATCATGGCGAACTTGTTGACATTGCTAAGAAACGGATACCGACTGGTTATGCGCAAATCACAAATATTGATACTTTCATTAATAAGTACTTACGTACACTATCTGTTTATTATCGAGGTATGCAAGTACTTGCAATAGGTAATCCTAGTAACAGTGGTAGTTACTTTGATCTACGTACTAAGTTTCCTGATTATACTTGTGTTAATTCTACAGATACTGACTTTAGTCGTATGGAACCTTTAACTCGTGAGTTTATTACTGCATTAAATACTGCATTAGAATATGCACGAACAATGAGTACAAACTCAGTAGCCCCGGCTGGTTTTAATAAGATTACTCGTGGTACACGATATTACTTAACCTTCAATGTACAAGGGCATTACTTCCTAGTATTGTTGAAAGCTAGTTATTAAGGAATAAGGAATGGCTAAGAAAACACCACCACTATACGCCTCTGGTAAATGGGGATTAGCTTTACCATGGTCCGCAGCAAATGATGTTACTTATGTGTGTCACGCCATTCGTACATTTGAAGACATCGAGAAGATGGGTGAGAATGTTTATGAACGTTATTATAAACCTTATATAACCGAAGGTAGCACACACGGTAATAAGGTATGGTTGTTTGAACAGGAACGATTACTTCGTCCTAACATTATTACTTTAATTAGTAATGATAACCGTATCATTTATGTACCAGATACTTTTATTGTTAGTTTTCCTGATGCATCTGAGTTTAAGTATAATCAAGTAGTTCTTGCTGTACCATTAGGTATATTACCAGACAAATTTGATGTAACACATATACTAAGTGCTGTTAAGGATAAAGTAAGTACTCTATTAGGTATCACAGTGACTCCTATTACAACAGTGGCGTCATTGGCAAGTAATCCTACCTTGGAAGAACACTTGACCTTAGAAGCGAATAGATTGGCTTCTATACGCAATGCGGAATCTACTGAAACTTTACTTATTCAAGAAAAGATTAAGACTGTTGCATTAGAAAAACAAAACAAATTGTATGAAGACATTCTACGACAAAATGGGTTGCTACAGTAATGACAGAAATGACTACTTTTAAAAATGCTTTCCAAATACTGAAACCTACTATCAGTACTGAAGCTTTTGAATGGATGGCTGGTAAGACTGAACTTGAAGTTGAATTTACTATTTACGCTGAATTACAAGACATTCGTGTTTTACAACAAGCAGTAACTAAAGAAGTTCAACAACAGATAAATATTAGTATGGATACCGATACTGACATTCGTCAACGTATTCGTTCTATTAATGGTAAGCGTTGGATCCTAACTACTAAAGAACCACCAGAGCGTGGGTTTGGTAATTTGGAAACAGAGTGTGATATATCTAAAGATATGTTCGGTACACTTATGCGGGCTACAAAAGAAAAACTTGTAGTTAAGACCAGATACTTCTTTCCTATTCCAGGAACAAATCTACAATGGGAAGTGGATGTATTTAATACTAAATCAGGTTCAGAACATCCTTGGGTTAAGATCGATCTGGAAGTTCCTAACCTAGAAATGGAAATCCCACCTTTACCATTCCAAGTAAATTCTATTATTTATGCTGACAGTGATGATTTAACTATTGCCGAGAAGCGTAAGATAGATACTCTGTGGGATGAAGAATGGGTTACATACGACGTTAAATGACAAAAAAATAAAATAGATTAGAATAGAGAGTCCCTAAGGGACTCTCTATTCTATTTATATAAATTCAGAATCTAATGCAGCTTGCGCATTATTATCATGTTGCTCTTGGGTATGGTAACCAGCAGCATTAATGGCGCGGGTCATGATTTTATTAACAACAGTATTGTCATGATTAACTAAATCGAATGCATCATCGATAACGGCGCGTACATACCAATCATCGTCGAGGACGATATAATGATCCTCTTTAGTTACATTGAAACCAACAATACCATTAGGGCTTTCCTGGCACAGTTCACCAGTTAACCATAACTCTAACTTCTCACCATGAGTTTTAACCCACGCCGAGTATTCCAACATACCTACATTAGTTTCTTTATTTAGAAAACCAAGTTCAACTACTATAAGTTGATCACGCACATGTGATACGCGGGTGTATTTAGCTAACTTATTTTGAGTCTTTACTAGCTCAACAAATGCGTTAACATTTTCAGAAGTAATTACTTTAGACATAGTTTTATTCCTTTTAAGAAGTAACGTTAAGAATAGATTATTCTATTCAAACTAGTATTATGTATCTGAAATATATTGGGATCTCAAATATACATTTAATAAACTAATATCATTTTGATCTTTAGTTCTATTAAGTTTCAATTTATCTAATAAAGTTATCTTTGCATTTCTATAATAAATATTTTCCTCATATAGAAAATCTTCACTATTTAAATCACAATCATCCAAATGAACATCAATATTTTCATCAATCTGCATAATCTTTATTGATGGATATTGATTTAATGCTGGAACAACATTATACGTATAACCCATACCTAATAACATTTTCCATACACTATCACTAACAGTTAAATCGATATCATCTGTTAATTCTCGTAATCCTAACATCAACATACTGCCACCATGTGATACATGACATTCTTTAGGATCAATATTAAACTTAACATAAAAATCATTTAACCAATTAATATATTGCTCTTTATTTAACATAATCTTATTCCTTTTAACTTAAAATAATAAATAGAGTTAGTTCTATTCATGATAGTATTATGTATCCATAATTAATTAGAATGGGCATAATGGAGAACCCGAAGGTTCTCTAATTATTAAGCTAATTTAAACTCTTTAATAAGTTCAACTAAGTCAGCACGCTTACGTGGAGATAAGCGATCTTCAATACCAGATTCTTTAGCCCATGCAGAATATTCTGCACCAGTAAATTCTAAACGATAATTAAGATATTTCTTTGCTGTATCACGGGAGTATGATAATTTAACAATATGTTCAAGTAGAATAAACTTACTACGATGTGTAGAATCTAACCATGCTTGCTGAACATCATTTGGTAAACCAGAATTAGCAATATAAACTTTCTGACCTTCATTCCAGATAGCGCGATTATTCTCATCAGTTGCTGTAATGAAAATAAAACGTGGCTTTTTACTAGGTGCTGGGCGAGTAACAATTATTGTCCACCCATCAGCTAGTTTTGGAATATTTTCATAGTCAAAATAAAACCCCTGAGAAACAATATAGTCACCATTGCGGACTACTTCTGCTAATTGTACAGAAGTCATTTCTGATAGCTCTTTTAGTCTTACCCGTAGTTCTTCAACGTTTGATATGCGTTGCATAATTATTACCCTTTATAAATATTGGAACATAGTTGCTCATATAATAATAAAAGTTACGATAACTCAACAAAAAAAGAAAGGAATAACCCTTTCTTTTTAAATATGTTTACCAGCTTACTTTTTGTAAACTGGTCCAATACCTGGTCTTTTGGTACATGGTTCATGGGCAATATTTTTACAACGCGGATCAAGTGCTTCTGATAATCTCCCGATCGTCCGTGTAGGGTGTGTTAAGTCTACAACAACTTCTAATATAGTTAAATTCTTAGGGAATTTCGGACTACCTGTTAAATTGTAAACTACACCACCTTTACCACTTAGTAACATCGCAGCTAATGGTATTTGTATTGGTACTGAGTGTATAGCGTTTACAACTATACCCATCATCTTACCTACATCAGGTATTGTACCAGACTTAATTTTTTCCTTAATATATTCTTTAGAAAGTGTTATATTGGATTCACCGAATGGTAATTCCATCAAGTCCACTTCTTTACCTAAATGTTCTTGCAATTCCTCCTCTGTATATTCATTGATTGAGTGAGTAATATAATAACCAAATTTATCAACAGTTATGGCCACGTATTTGATCATGTTAAATTTATTAGACATGTTATTTTCCTATATATTAATAACAAAAAAGAAAGGGACCGAAGTCCCTTTACTTAATTAAATAATATCTTTCTTACTAATCGATAGTTGTTTGCATACTGCCATCAACTTTGATTTGTCAGTTGGACTTTGGGTACGGTCACGGAACCGTTGAACAAAGTCTGTGATATTTACAAACTCTGTCTTTTCTAAACGCTTATCTAACCAGCCGTAACGCACAGTAACTGATTGTAATACTTCAGCGTTATGACGTTTACCTTTCAAGAACTTTTCAATCTCACCAAGGATCTTATGTTCCTTGTAAGTTACAGGCTTATGCATTACAACACCGGTTTCCTCTAACACTTGTGTAGTGTAGATAAAAGATATATGTTCAATGATTGTAATATCACGACCCATTTCATCTTTAGCTGTGAAGATACCTTTATCTAATTTAACGTTATGGTACATAACTTTATTCCTTTTAAATTTAAACGATATAATGAATAGAGTTATCTATTCATTATGGTATTATGTATCTGTAATTAATTGGGATTAAAAACAAAGGTGACCGAAGTCACCCCATGATATACACTTTCTTAGCCCCTTTACCAAAACCTTTGTTAACCGTAGTTTCCTTAACAAATGTACGCTTACCCGATTTATAACTACGCCAGTGCCCACGGCGTTGATGTTCTTCAGGTGAAGCATGTGTTCCTACTTTACCTTGGTATGATAAACTACGAGGTTTATTTAACTTAATAACATTTACTCGTTTAAGTTCTACAATGGTTTCTC
>RRZT011069465.1_pt1 | contig 10562 bp, 11 predicted proteins | sample 2165551 | NCBI WGS metagenome assembly RRZT01 (sample SAMN10456910, study PRJNA506462) | wastewater metagenome | biome: wastewater; feature: sludge; material: wastewater sludge; isolation source: wastewater sludge with Escherichia coli K12::gfp cells carrying plasmid... | place: USA: Moscow, Idaho...
TGCAGCTGGCGGCACGCGCCGCGCACGGGCTGCTGTATGCACTGATGCTGGCCATGCCCCTTTCGGGCTTTCTCGGTTCGGTGTTCTCGGGCTACCCCATTCGGTTCTTCGGCCTGCGGCTGCCCTCGCTCGCCGAGCGCTGGGACGGCGCGAAGGAACTGCTCAGCAGCATTCATCAGGGGTCGGCCATTGCACTGATGCTGCTCATCGCCCTGCATGTGCTGGCCTTCCTGTACCATCAGCTCATCGTGAAGGACGCCTTGCTGCGTCGCATGGGCTGGCCACCCCGTGGCACGCGCACCCACCGTTCCACGGCGCAACACTTTCTGTGACATCCGCACGGCGCATGCAAGCGCCCTGCCGCACGACGGAGACTCGACTATGACAAAGCGCCGCAACGTACTGCTGGCGGGCTTCCTGTGGGGCGCGGCCGCCCGCGCCGCGCGCGCCGCCACGCCGGCCGCTACCGAAGGAGACCCGCTGGGCTCTCCGCAATGGCCCGGCCTGCGACGGGAATACACGCAGGACGCACCCCTGCGCTTCACCGACGCAGTGCAGGTGCGCACCCCGGCCTTCGCCGACGACGCGCTCAACGTGCCGCTGCAGATCGACGCCCGGGCGTTGCAGGCCGTGGGCGGCGGCATCACCCGCATGGTCGTCATCGCCGACCGCAACCCCATTCGCGAAGTCCTGGCGTTCGAGCCGCTGCGGGCCGTACCCATGCTGGCGTTCCGCATCCGGCTGGAGCAGGCATCGCCCGTGCGCTGCCTGGTGCGCACGCACGACGGGCAGTGGCACGTGGGCGGCGCCATGGTGCAGGCCGCCGGCGGCGGCTGCACCGTGCCCGGCGTGACGCGGGCCGACGGCTCGTGGAACAAGACGCTGAACCAGGTGCATGCGCGCTTCTTCAGCAACCTTGCCGAAGGCACACGGCGCCTGCGGCTGCAGATCATGCATCCCATGGACACGGGCCTGGTGGCGGGGGTGCCCGCGCTGTACATCGAGCGGCTTGAACTGCAGGATGCAGCCGGGCAGCCCTGGTGGCGCATGCAGCTGCACGAGCCAGTGTCGGAAAACCCCTTGCTAACCATCGAGATGCCGCTGCAAGGCCCCCAGGCGTTCCGCCTGTCCGGCCAGGACAACAACGGCAACCGCATCGACGCACAGGTGCGCGCATGAAGAAGAAGAACCTGCTTGGCACCCTGGCCGCGCTGGCCTGCATCGCCAGCGCCACGGCGCAGCCCGCGCCGCCGTTGCAGCCGGCCCGCGCCGCGCCCGACCCCGCCACGCTGGACTACCGCCTGCAGCCGCGCCAGATCGCCCCCGGCACCTGGGTGATCGAAGGCGCGGTGGCCGACTTCCGGCCCGCCAACGGCTGCAACATCATCAACACCGCGTTCATCGCCACGGGCGACGGCGTCATCGTCATCAACACCGGCCCCTCGCGCCTGTACGGCGAGCAGCAGCGCCGCGCCATCGCCGCCACCCTTGGCGCCGTCACGCCGCAGCCGGTGCGCAGGGTGATCAACCTCAACCTGCACCCCGACTATTTCTTCGGCAACCAGGCGTGGGGCGATGTGCCCACGCAGGCCCTGGCCGGCAGCATCGCCGGCATGCGGGCCGAGGGCGAAAGCTACGCCGACAACCTGTACCGCCTGTGCGGCGGCTGGATGCGCGGCACGCAGGCCACCCCGGCGCGCCAGGCGCTGGAGCCCGGCAGCTTCACGCTGGGCGATCACCGTCTGGAGTTGCGCCGCCTGCGGGGCCACACCGGGGACGACCTGGTGCTGCTCGACCACAGCACCGGCGTGCTGTTCGCCGGCGGCCTGGTGTTTGCCGACCGCGTGCCGACCACGCCGCACGCGGATGCAGCGCAATGGCTGCAGACCCTGGACCTGCTCGCGCAGTGGCAGCGCCAGGGCCAGTTCAAGCTGCTCGTGCCCAGCCATGGCCCCGTGGACCGGGGGCTGCAAGGCATCGCGCAGACGCGCGACTGGCTGCGCTGGCTGACGGGCTGGATGCAGGACAGCGCGCAGCAGGGGCTGGACCTGAGCGAGATGCTGCGCGCGCCCGTGCCTAGCCAGTTTTCCCAGTGGGCAGCGCAACCGGCGGAACTGCACCGCACGCTGGCGCAGTGGTACCCCGCCCTCGAACGCCGGGCACTGCCGCCGTCGCCGCCCTGAAACTGGCGCGGCCCAAGCCAGCGGGCGCCGCGCAAGGGCCGCCCCGCCGCACTGGCGTCGTCCCCCTTCTCTCGCAACGCACAGCGTTGCGAGAGAAGGGGGAAGCCGCGCAGCGGCTCAGGGGGATGCCCTCTACTTCGTCGGCCGCTGTTCTTCCAGATAAGTGCGGATCGCCCAGATCGCCTCCTGCGTCAGGGTGCCCTCGAACGGCGGCATGTACACCCGCCCGTCGCGCGTGCGGCCGCGGCGCACCGTGCCGGCGTAGTAGTCGTCCATTTCCTGGTAGCACACCTTGGCCTTGGCGGCGTCGGCATAGCCCGCGCACTCCTCGTCGAACTTGCGCAGGTCGGGCGCGATGCCGCCCGAGATGGCTTCGAGCCCATGGCAGCGCGCGCAGTTCTGGTTGTAGGCCGAACTGCCGATGCGCAGCGCCTCCTTGCGCGCGGGACTGCTGGCGTTGTACGGGTTGGACTCCTGCCACTTCGGCCCCAACTGGGGCAGGGTGCTGGTGTCCACGGCCTGGGGCACCACGTCGCCGTGGGCCATGGCTGCCGAAGCGCCGAGAGCCAATGCCACGGCCGCCAAGCCGCGTCGCACCGGTACGAAAAGAAATTGCCGCATGGGTTGTCTCCTATTGCAAAAGTGGGATGCCCCAATTCCGCAAATTGCATGCCATCCGGCCACCTCACGGACACGCGGCTTGCGGGCTGCGCGAATGCGCCATGGAACACCTGCGACTGCTCCCGAAATGAACACCCCTGGCGCGTGTGGCGTTCAACATTTGAGCAGCGGACCCCGCGCGCGGCGGCCCGCTCCTGCGGACAACAGCACTTGCCAGCTTGGCATACCTCTTGCCTTTGACCCTGTGTGATTCACCCACCACAAAGCAAGGAGACAACACCATGGCATCACACGCATTCATGCAACTGAGACTGGGCAGCCTGGCCGCGGCCGCCGCCCTGGCGCTGACGGCCCAGGCCGCCAACGTCAAACCCGTCACCTGGGAAGACATTGCCAACGACCACAAGACCACGGCCGACGTGCTGACCTACGGCCTGGGCCTGACGGCGCAGCGCTACAGCCCGGCCAAGACGCTCAACACGAAAAACGTCAGCGGCCTGGTGCCGGTGTGGAGCTACTCGTTCGGCGGCGAGAAGCAGCGCGGCCAAGAGGCGCAGGCGCTGATCCACGACGGCGTGATGTATGTCACCGCCTCGTACTCGCGCTTCGTGGCGCTGGACGTGCGCACCGGCAAGCGCCTGTGGACCTATGAGCACCGCCTGCCCGAGGACATCCGTCCCTGCTGCGACGTGGTCAACCGCGGCCCGGCCATTTTTGGCGACAAGGTGTATTTCGGCACGCTGGACGCGCGCGTCGTGGCGCTGGACCGCAACACCGGCAAGGTGGTCTGGAACGAGAAATTCGGCGACCACAAGGTGGGCTACACCATGACCGGCGCGCCCTTCATCATCAAGGATCAGAAGACCGGCAAGACCCTGCTGGTGCATGGCTCCTCGGGCGACGAGTTCGGTGTGGTCGGCTGGCTCTACGCCCGCGACCCGGATACCGGCAAGGAAGTCTGGGCCCGCCCCATGGTCGAAGGCCATGTGGGCCGCCTGAACGGCCAGCCCAGCACCCCCACCGGCGACCCCAAGGCGCCCAGCTGGCCCAACGACCCGAACAGCCCCACCGGCAAGGTCGAGGCCTGGAGCCAGGGCGGCGGCGCGCCGTGGCAGACGCCCTCGTTCGACGTGGAGACCAACACCATCATCGTCGGCACCGGCAACCCCGCGCCCTGGAACACCTGGAAGCGCACCGCCAAGGGCGACGACCCACGCAACTGGCCCAGCCTCTACACCTCGGGCCAGGCCTATGTCGATCCCAGCACCGGCGACCTGAACGGCTTCTTCTCGCACACGCCCAATGACGCCTGGGACTTCTCGGGCAACAACTCGGTGCTGCTGTTCGATTACAAGGACCCCAAGAGCGGCAAGACCATCAAGGCCTCGGCCCATGCCGACCGCAATGGCTTCTTCTTCGTCACCGACCGCGAAAAGCTCGCCAAGAACGACGGCGGCCATCCCTGGAAGCAGAACGCCATCATCGGCGCCCACCCCTTTGTGGACGGCATCACCTGGGCCAAGGGCTTCGACCTGACGACCGGCCTGCCTATCGAGAACGGCAACCGCCCGCCCGAGCCCAAGGAGGGCCAGGAAAAGGGCGACAGCATCTTCGTCTCGCCACCCTTCCTGGGCGGCACCAACTGGATGCCCATGAGCTACAGCCCGGACAGCGGCCTGTTCTACATCCCGGCGAACCACTGGGCCATGGACTACTGGTCCGAGCAGATCACCTACAAGCCTGGCGCGGCCTACCTGGGCCAGGGCTTCCGCATCAAGAAGCTGTATGACGACCATGTGGGCATCCTGCGCGCCATCAACCCGCAGACCGGCAAGATCGCCTGGGAGCACAAGGAGCAGTTCCCGCTGTGGGCCGGCACGCTGACCACGGCCGGCGGCCTGCTCATCACCGGCACCTCGGACGGCTTCGTCAAGGCTTTCGACAACAAAACCGGCAAGGAGCTGTGGAAGTTCCAGACCGGCTCGGGCATCGTCTCCGTGCCGGTGACCTGGGAGATGGACGGCGAGCAGTACATCGCCATCCAGTCCGGCTACGGTGGCGCCGTGCCGCTGTGGGGCGGCGACATGGCCGAGCTGACCAAGCAGGTCTCGCAGGGCGGCTCGATGTGGGTCTTCAAGCTGCCCAAGGCGCAGAAGGTGGCGGCCAAGTAAGTCCTGGGAGCGCCGGCGTCTCGCCGGCATGGATTTCCTGTGCCGGCGAGACGCCGGCGCTCCCATCAACCACCCGGAGCCCACGCCCATGACCCGTTTCACCCGCATCGCCCTGACCGGGGCGATTTTGCTTGCCGGGGCCGGCGCGGCGCTGGCCCAGCCGGCCCAGGACGACGCCCGCAGCGAACCCCTGGTCATCAACGGCTGCCCGATCTGGCCCTATACCCGCTGCCCCGGCGCCGACCTGCGCCATGCCAGCCTGGCGGGCAAGAACCTGGCTGGCGCCGACCTGCGCGGCGCCAACCTGACGCGCGCCGACCTGCGCGGCGCCAATCTCTCGGCCGCCGATCTGGAGGGCGCCAACCTGACCGGCGCGCGCATGTCCAAGGTCTCGGCGGCCAACACCGATTTCAAGGGCGCCAAATTCATCGGCACCGACCTGGAGAGCGCGCGCCTGATGCGCTCGGACTTCTCGGGCGCCCTGTTCGAGGGCACCAGCCTGGAGATGGCGCGCATGAACCATGCGTGGTTCGTCGGCACGCGCTTCATCGCCAATGATTTCCAGGAGACCAAGTTCGTCGCCACCAACATGCAGAACGCATTCTTCGACGGCAACCACACGCCCTACACCATCTTCACGGAATCCAACCTCGATGGCTGTCAGGGCTGCCCACCGGACTGGAGATGATATGCGAATGCTATATTTTTCAAAGCATCTTGCGCTTACCTGCATTGGGCTAGCGGCAATTTTTGCCACAAATGTCCAGGCCGTGGAGCAGATCAAGCCCCAGGTCGACACCTCGGCCCTGCCGGCGCTCGGCTGGCACGAGCCCAACCCCCTGCGCGGCAATGCCGAAGCCGCCGCCATCGGCAAGGCCGCCTTCAACCAGAGCTGCGCCGTCTGCCATGGCCAGGATGCCATTGGCACACGCTCGCCCGCACCCGACCTGCGCCGCATCGGCATGGGCTGCCGGCGCATCCAGGACGCGGCCCTGCGCCAGCGCTGCCAGGGCGACGCGGACGCGTTCTTCATCAAGTCGGTGCGCTACGGCAAGCAGAAGTTCGGCATCGTCCACATGCCGCCCTGGGAAGGCCTGCTTGCGCCCGAGCTGGCCTGGGCGCTGCGCAGCTTTGTCGAAACCGCGCCCAAGGGCACGGGTATTCAGTCGCTGTCGCCCACCGCCGCCGCCACGCAGTAGCGCAGCGCCCGCAGCATGGCGGGCTCTGCGCCCAGGTGCCCGCTGGCCACCAGCTGCAGGCGGGCATGGGGCCGGCCCATGGCCGCCCAGCGCCGGCTGTTGCCGGGCGGGCAAATGGCGTCAAAGCGCCCATGCACCCAATCGACCGGCACCCCATGCCGCGCCAGGGCGAGCACGGCGGCATCGAGTTCTCCGGGTCGCACAAAGCCCCGGTGGCGCAGGTAATGCGCCTGCAGGCGGTACCTGGCCTGCGCCTGGCGATCCGCCGGCGTGGCGCGCGGCCGGGGCAGCTGCGCCAGGGCACGGCGCTGCTGGCGCTGCAGGCCGGCCCATAGCCGGCGCTGGGCGGTTGCATCCTTTCCCGACAGATGCCGCAGGCTGCGGCGCAGGCCATGCAGCGCGTCACGCCGCTCGCGCAGCGCCCAGCCCCGGCCGGCCTGCAGGGATGGAACAGTCACTGCTCCGCTTTGGAGCAGTTGTGACAGGCCGGACAGGGCCTGGGGCAGTGCGGCCCCGTGCGGTACCGGCCAGTCGCCCTGCGCCACGCGCTTGCCGGGCCGCGCGCTGGGCAGCAGTAGGCCGCCCACCTCGCTCCGCGTGAGGCCAAAGGCGCCGCGCAGCACCAGCCGCGCCACATGATCCGGGTGCTGGCGCGCATAGGCCAGGGCCACCACCGTGCCCCAGGAGCCACCCAGCAGCGACCAGCGCTCCAGGCCCAGATGCCGGCGCAGTGCCTCCAGGTCGGCCACCAGCGCCGCCAGATGGTTGGCCGCCGTGCGCCCGCTGGGGCGCGAGTCGCCCGCGCCGCGCTGGTCTGGCGCGATCACACGCTGGCGCGCCAGGTCAAACGGTGCCAGCAGGGCCGGGCTGCAGCCGCTGCCCGGGCCGCCATGCAGCAGCAGCCAGGGTTCGCCCCGTCCCATATCGCGCCAGGCCATGCGGTGCAGCCCGCCACGCGCCAGCCGGCGCGGCGCGGGCCAATGAGGTACATCAAGGGTGGCATTGATTTTGCGTGGCATGGCTGCGGCTGCGTGAAACAGGTTCTACGGGTTTTGTGCGGCACGCAATCATCTTTCATGCCACTCATCACAGGAGACAACCATGCAATGGACCACCCCCGCCTTCACCGATCTGCGCTTCGGCTTTGAGATCACCATGTACATCGCCAACCGTTAATCCCCCCTGGCGGGGGCGGCAGGCGTCGCCCCCGCACATCACCCACATTCACAGACCATGCTATTGCGCGTTTTAGGCTCTTCCGCCGGCGGTGGCTTTCCGCAGTGGAACTGCAACTGCCCCAATTGCGCCGGCCTGCGCGCAGGCAGCCTGCGCGCCCGGGCGCGCACCCAATCCAGCGTGGCCGTCACGGCCGATGGGCAGGACTGGCTGCTGGTCAACGCCTCGCCGGACCTGCTGACGCAAATCCAGCAGACGCCGACGCTGCAACCGGCGCGCAGCCTGCGCGACAGCGGCATTGCCGCGGCGCTGCTGATGGACGCACAGATCGACCATGTCACGGGTCTCTTGATGCTGCGCGAGCGCAAGACGCCGCTGCCGCTCTTGGCCACACCCGAGGTGTTGTCGGACATTGGCGCGGGCTTTCCCATCACCCAGATTCTTTCCCATTACTGCGGCGTGGCCGCCCAGGCCATAGTCTGTGACGGGCGCAGTTTTGCCGCCCCGGGCCTGCCGGGCATCGCCTTGCAGGCCGTGACGCTGTCGTCCAAGCCGCCGCCGTATTCGCCGTTTCGCGGCGCGCCGCGCCCGGGCGACAACATCGGCCTGATGGTCACCAACCCGGCGACCGGCGCGCGCCTGTTCTACGCCCCCGGCCTGGCCGAGGTCACACCGGATCTGCTGGCCTTGATGGCCCGCTGCAGTGTGGTGCTGGTGGACGGCACCTTCTGGACGAATGACGAAATGCAGCGCCTGGGCCTGTCCAACAAGGCGGCGCTGGACATGGGGCATCTGCCGCAAAGCGGCGCCGGCGGCATGCTCGATCAACTGGCGCGCCTGCCCAGGAGCGTGCGCAAGGTGCTCATCCACATCAACAACACCAACCCCATCCTGAACGAGGACTCCCCCGAGCGCGCCGAGCTGGCCGCGCAGGGCGTGGAGCTGGCCTTCGATGGCATGGAAATTGAATTCTGATTCTGGACAGGACTACCCACCATGGACATCGCCACCAGCCCCGCCCCCCACCCAAGCCTGCCCGCCTGGAGCGCGCAGGAGTTCGAAGCCCAGCTGCGCGACAAGGGCGCGGCCTACCATATCCACCACCCGTTCAATGTGCGCATGAACGCCGGCGGCTGCACCGCGGACGAGCTGCGCTGCTGGGTAGCGAATCGCTTCTATTACCAGATCTGCATACCGCGCAAGGACGCCGCCATCCTGGCCAACATGCCCGATCGCGCGCACCGCCGCCTGTGGGTGGAGCGCATCCTGGACCATGACGGCCAGGGTGACCACCAGGGCGGCAATGCCGGCGGCATCGAGGCCTGGACACGCCTGGGCCAGGCCGTGGGCATTGAGCGCGAAGACCTGTGGTCACTGCGCCGCGTGGCGCCGGCCGTGCGCTTTGCCTGCGACGCCTATGTCAACTTTGCCGCCCGCGCTCCCTGGCAGGAGGCCGTGTGCTCGTCGCTGACCGAGATGTTCGCACCGCAGATCCACAAGGACCGCCTGGCCACCTGGCCCGGGCATTACCCCTGGATAGAGGCCGAGGGCCTGCACTACTTTCGCAACCGCATTCCGCTGGCCAGCCGCGACGTCGAGCATGGCCTGCGCGTGACCTTGGAACATTTCACCACCCGCGCCGCACAGCAGCGTGCGCTGGACATTCTGCAATTCAAGCTGGACGTGCTCTGGTCCATGCTGGATGCCATAGAGAAAGCCTGCCATGAACTTTGACGCCGCCGCCCACGCAGCAGCTCCGCCCTACCCCGACGCGCCGCAGCTGCCGCACTTGTCGCGCCGCCTGCGCCTGCAGTACGAGGCCGCGCAGACGCGCTGGGTGCTGCTCTACCCCGAAGGCATGGTGCAATTGAACGACAGCGCCGCCGAGATCCTGCGCCGCTGCGACGGCCGCCACACCGTGGCCGACATCGTCAATGAGCTCGAATCGCTGTTCGACACCCAGGGCATCGCCCCGCAGGTGCACGAGCTGCTGGCCGAGGGCACACGCCGTGGCTGGCTCGATTAACACCCCCACGCCGCCGGTCGGCGTAGGCCAGCCGCTGTGGCTGCTGGCCGAGCTGACCTACCGCTGCCCGCTGCACTGCGTGTTTTGCTACAACCCGGTCCAGCTCAAGCAGGCGAGCAGCGAGCTGACGACCGCCGAATGGGTCGAGGTGATGCGCCAGGCGCGCCAGCTCGGCGCGGCGCAGCTCGGGTTCTCGGGCGGCGAGCCGCTGGTGCGTGACGACCTGGAGGAGCTGGTGCAGGAGGCGCACCGCCTGGGCTACTACACCAACCTCATCACCTCGGGCGTCGGCCTGACGCCGGCGCGGGCGCAGCGCCTCAAGGACGCGGGGCTCGATCATGTGCAGCTGTCCTTCCAGGACAGCACGCGCGAGCTGAACGATTTTCTGAGCCACACCAAGACCTTCGAGCTGAAGAAAAAGGTGGCGCAGACCATCAAGGCGCACGACTGGCCCATGGTCATGAACTGTGTGCTGCACCGGCACAACCTGCCGCATGTCGGGCAAATCATTGAGATGGCCCTCGACCTGGGCGCCGAATACCTGGAGCTGGCCAACGTGCAGTACTACGGCTGGGCCTGGGTGAACCGCGACCACCTGATGCCCACGCGCGCGCAGCTGCAAGAGGCCGAGGCCGTAGTGCAGGGCTGGCGCGAGCGCATCGGTAAACAATGCCGGCTGCTGTTCGTCGTGCCCGATTATTTTGAGGAGCGCCCCAAGGCCTGCATGAACGGCTGGGGCTCGGTGTTCCTGTCGATCGCCCCCGACGGCCTGGCCATGCCCTGCCACAACGCGCGCGACCTGCCCGGCCTGCAACTGCCGAACGTGCGCGAGCAGCCAATCGCCGACATCTGGCAGCGCAGCCAGGCCTTCAACGCCTACCGTGGCCAGGACTGGATGCAGGAGCCCTGCCGCAGCTGCGACGAGCGCTACAAGGACTTTGGCGGCTGCCGCTGCCAGGCCTTCATGGTCACGGGCGACGCCGCCGCGACCGACCCGGTATGCAGTAAATCGCCACAGCACGAAAAAATCGTCGAGTTCGTGCGCCGTGCGCCCGAGCGCAGGCAGAGCATCCCCATCATCCACCGCAGCGACCCGCAGCCATGTGCACGCGCCTGAATCCGCCATATTTCAAACAAAATATGGCTCAAACGCTTATCCAGCAAGCGCATACAGCTATCAAAAACA
>RRZT010429320.1_pt1 | contig 10561 bp, 7 predicted proteins | sample 2165551 | NCBI WGS metagenome assembly RRZT01 (sample SAMN10456910, study PRJNA506462) | wastewater metagenome | biome: wastewater; feature: sludge; material: wastewater sludge; isolation source: wastewater sludge with Escherichia coli K12::gfp cells carrying plasmid... | place: USA: Moscow, Idaho ...
ATTCCCAGCGCGATATCCAGCCCCAGCGAGCCGGTCGAGGTCGCCTCGATCTCGGCCACCGGGTTGTCGCCGCCCAGCTTCATGATCGAGCCCTTGCCGAACTGGCGTTCGATCTGGGCCAGCGCGCTGTCCAGCGCCTTTTGCTTGTCTGCGGATCGCTTGTCGTTCATGTCGAAAAGTGTCGCCCCTGCCATGCCGTCCTCATGTTTATTTCACACCCCGACTGCCGGGGCAATCAGTGCCCGCCCGCGCGTTTGTTCACGAGTTGTTCCTGTTTGCGCCTGTTTCGGATCTTTTGCAAGTCCCGGTTAACGAATCGCCTCCAAGGCCGCTGGCTCCCGCGATCAACCTGCCATGGAACAGGTTAAGAAACGGTTTACAGTCCGGGGCCGCAGAGCTATCCCCCAACGCGGTTCCGGCAAGGGTCGAAAGCGAAAACGATGTTGATCTTCTGGGAAAGCCGTCTCGTGTTTCTGGCCACGCCCAAGGCGGGCTCGACGGCGGTCGAAGCCGCGCTCGAGGCGCTGGCCAATGTCGCCGTGCAGCGCCCCGCCGCGCTGAAACACGCCAATCTCGCCACTTATCAGCGCCATATCGCGCCCTGGCTGCATTCCGCGACCGGCGATCATTTCACCACCGTGGCGCTGATGCGCGAGCCGATCGACTGGCTGCGCAGCTGGTATCGCTTTCGCCAGCGCGACGATGATGAGGATCCCGACCACGCCATGACCGGGATCAGCTTTGCCGAATTCGCCGCGCATTATGCCCGGCCCGATGGCATGGCTGCCGCCCGCGTCGGAACGCAGGCCGAGTTCCTGACTGATGACGGCGCCCGGGTGGATTGCATCTTCCGCTATGAGGACATGGACAATTTTACCCATTTCCTCGAGGACCGGCTGGATTGCGTTCTCAGCCTGCCGCGCGTGAACGTGCCCCCTGCGGTCGATGTCAGCCTGAACCCCGGCCAAGAGAAAACCCTGCGCGACATCATGGACCGCGATCTGCGGCTTTATGCCTCGCTCTGATCACCGCATCGAATTCCCTTGTGGATCATCATCAGGCCTTGGGTGCAGGCTGCGCGCCCCCGAATTCCAGCTGCTTGCTGACCAGCGCCGTCAGATCCGACAGCGAGAACGGCTTGGCGAGGAAGACCGATCCCGGAATCGGCGGATGGCCCTCGGCAAAGACATCCTCGGCATAGCCGGACATGAAGATGACCTTGGTCCCGGGCCTGTCGCGCAGCGCGGTCCGCACCCAGGCCGGGCCGTCCATGCCCGGCATCACCACGTCGGTCACGAAGACATCCACGACAAGCCGCTGATCGGTCAGGACAGACAACGCATCCTCGGCGCAGGCCGCCTCGAGCACGTTGAAACCCTGCAGCTTGAGCGCGCGGCTGGCAAAGGCGCGGACGGGTGCCTCATCCTCGACCAGCAGGACCGTGGCCTCGACGTCGCGCCGCGCCCGCGCGACGACGACAGGCTCGGGGGCGGCGATCTCTTCCTCATGGCCGCGATCATGCGCGGGGAAGAACAGCGAAAAACAGCTGCCTTCGTTGGGAATGCTGTCGCAGAAGATATAGCCGCCCGTCTGCTTGACGATGCCATAGGCCGTCGAAAGCCCAAGCCCGGTCCCCTCGCCCGTGCGCTTGGTGGTAAAGAAGGGCTCGAATATCTTGACCAGGTCATCCGCCGCGATTCCGCAGCCCTGATCGCGCACCTGCACGCGGACATAGTCACCCGCAGGCAGCGTCGCGCGCCCGAACGCGGTCCCGGTCTCAAGTCGGGCATTGTCCGTCGAGATGGTGATGTCACCCCCCTGCGGCATGGCATCGCGCGCATTCACCACCAGATTCATGATCACCTGCTCAAGCTGGCGGCGGTCGGCGCGAATCATCCGCAATGCCGGGTCGTGGTCAAAGGTCAGCACGATCCTTTCGCCGACAAGGCGGTTCAGCAGATGGGTCAGATCGGACAGCGTGTCACGCAGGTCCATGATCTGCGGGCGCAGCGTCTGCTTGCGTGAAAATGCCAGCAATTGCCGCACCAGCGCGGCTGCGCGGTTGGCATTCTGGCTGATCTGGTCAAGGTCGGCATAATCGGGATCGGCCTTGTCATGGCGCAGCATGAGCAGATCGCAATGGCCGGTGATCGCCGTCAGGAGGTTGTTGAAATCATGTGCGATACCGCCCGCAAGCTGGCCGATCGCCTGCATTTTCTGGCTTTGCACGAATTGCGCCTCGAGGGTCTTCAGCGCGCTGGCATCTGACAGCACCGCCGTCGCGTAATCGCCCTGCCCGCGCGTCAGGCTGATCTGGATAAAGCGCTGCGGCCCCTCACTTTTCAGAAACAGCACCTCGGCGCCCCCGACGGTGCGCCCGGCACAGACATCGGCGACCCAGTCGCCCAGTTCGCGGCCCAATCCGTCAAACAGCGCCGCAAGCGACTGCCCCGGCACCGCGCGCGCGCCCAAAAGCTCGCGCGCAGCATCATTCGCGCGCAGGATATTGGCCGAAGGGTCGATCACCAGCAGGGACACTGGCAACAGATCGAAATCGCCACCACTGTCATGTGCAGCGGCGCTGGCGGGTTCGACGGGCTTGTTCTCGTCCAGTTGCCAGACCTGCACCCTGGCGCCGGCATCGCGGCTGATCTGGAACGGACCGAGCGCGCCCAGATCGACGCGGAAGCGGCCGCTGCGGTCCAGAGCGACGCCGATATCATGCCAGATCTTGCGTGGCTCGGCGTGACGGCGGGCCAGAAGGTCCTGCACCCGGCGCCCGATCACGTCGCCGACCCGCTCAAGCGCGATTTCGTTCTGCGCCAGAATCAGGCCCTCGGGATCGGTGGCGAAAGACGGGCCCGGACAGGCGAGGATACGCGGCATGACCCGTGCCAGCTCGCGCCGCACCACGAAACCACGGCGGATCTTTCGCGCCGAGATCGCCCCGGCGGTCAGATACCACGCCATGGCCGCCCCACCGGCCACCAGTAGCGCCGTCCCGCCGCTGGCGCTTTGCGGGCGCAACGCCAGCCACAGCGCGCCGCAGACCACCGGCAGCGCCAGAAAGGGAACCAGAAGTTGCGCCGAACGCAGAATCTCAGCCCGTTCGGATATCATCAGGCCCCTCGCAATCAGTCGTTTCCGGTCTCGATAGCACATGCCAGTTAATCAGCCGTTAACGGCGCCGCAGATGGCTAAGATAAAATCCGTCCGATGCGTCAAGCGGCGTGAACAGCCGCTGTTCGACCGACTCGAAATCGGGGTTGCGCTGCAGGAAAGCCTCGGTCTGGGACTGGTTTTCGACCCTGAGCAGCGAGCAGGTCATATAGGCCAGCGCGCCGCCGGGCCTGACCATCGCGGCGGTCTGATCCAGAATCAGCGCCTGCAAGGTCACCAGCCGCGCAAGACCGGCCTCGGTCAGGCGCCATTTGGCGTCGGGGGTGCGTCGCCATGTGCCGCTGCCCGAACAGGGCACATCGGCGACAACCAGATCGAACTGGCCCGACACCTGACCGGGGGCTGCGATGGCGATTCGGGCACCGGCCCGGGCGGCGCGGGCGGGCAGATCGGCCATGCGGCCGGCATCGACGTCATGGGCGGTCACCGGCGCCAGTCCGCGCGCGGCCAGAGCCAGCGCCTTGCCACCGCCGCCGGCGCAATAGTCAAGCAGGCTGCCATGGGCGGGCAAGAGACTGCAGGCGAGTTGCGGCGAAAGGTCCTGCAATTCGACCAGCCCGTCGCGATAGGCAGCCGAGGCGGCCAGACGCCGGGCGCCACTTTGCACGCAAAGCGCCGTCGGCAATTCGGGATGGGGGGTGGTCTCGATCTGCCCGGCGGCAAGCGCGGCGGCGGCCTCGGCTGGCGAGGCACGCAGCGTGTTGACGCGCAGCCAGACCGGCGCGCGCTCGCGCATTGCCATGGCGACGGGCGCGGCCAAGTCGCCCAGGGCCGCGTTCCAAGCCGGCATGATCCAGGCCGGCAGATCAAGCGTCGCGGCGGCTTCAGGTGGCGCCAACTCCTCTGCGGAAAGCGCGGCCGGCGCGTGCCCCTGGCCGGTGAACAGTGACTGCGGGTCGCGCCCCTCGTCGCGGCACATGCCCAGCATCAGGCCGCGCCCGGTCATCGCACCGCCAAGTGCTGCGCGCGATTGCAGGCGGCGCAGGCTGTCGAAGACCAGATCGCGGACCGCTGCACGGTCGCCCGAACCCGCGAAGCGGCTTGCGCGGGACCAGCGCAGCAGCGCCTGTTCAGCCGGATCGCCGTCGAGAATGCGGTCCAGAATGGTGATCGCCGCTTGGACGCGGGCGGCTGGGGTCATGTGGCCTGCGCCCCCGACGCTGATGAATGAGGCTTTCGCGCCAGAAAGGCCGCGCCGGCAGGTTTGTCAATCCTGCCCGGGCTCAGGGCGGTGCCGCATTCTGCCACAGCGACGGCCCGCCGGCCCCCGCACCCATTCCCGGCGCGGCGACTCGCACGGCGATCATCGGCCCGCCCGTCGCCCCAAGCGGCGACCGCCCCGAGGCCAGCACCGCAAGCGAGCCGGGCCGTCCGGTCACCTGCGTGCCCAGAGGCGCGCCCAGCAGCATCACCCTTTCGCGGACGCGTTTCCGCTGGCCGGATTCGATCGAGGCAAAGCTGTTATAGGTCTCGGGCGAGGCGGTCATGCCCTGAAATCCGCGGTCGCGCAGCATGTCGCGCAGGGTATCGAAGCGCGCCAGATAGCGCTGCGCGTAAGCCGGGGTGCGCGAATGGAAAGCCCCGGCGGCCGCACGCCAGTCGCCCGTCTCGGCATAAAGCTGGCTGACGAAGCGGGCAGCATAGCGGGCATTTTCCAGCGGATCGAACATTTGCGCGACCGAGGAAAAATTCTCGCCATGCCAGCGGTAGTTCAGTTGGAAGCAGCCGATATCCAGATTGGTGCGGCCCTGCGCCACCCGGTCCTCGGCAAAGGCGACGGCGCTGGCGGGGTCATCGAACCATGTCCCCTCGCCCTCGGCATTCGCGCTCCAGGCCCAGGGACGGACGACACCATCAAGACGTCGTCCGGTTTCGGTCAGCGTCAGCGCGCCAAGGATATCCATCGGCACGCCGCTTTCCTCGGCCGCCTGCTGCGCGGCCCATTCGCAGACCTCGGCCGAAGGCAGCGCCGCCGCTGCGGGCCGCAGCCCCAAGAGCAGGCACAGCGCCAGCGCAAGCGAGCAGAAAGAAGAGAGGCGACACAGCATGACGGTCCGCGAAATCGGCTTCGCCTGCCGTCATAGACGCATCGGGTTAAGATTTGGTAAGCCAGCCCGTGGCAGCGCCGGCGGCCGCCCGCGCGACGCTAGCCGCGCTTGCGGCGGCGCTTCTGGGCGCGCTTGACCTCGGCCAGCCGCGACTGGGTCGCGCGCTTGCGCATCGGCCCTTTGGCCCCGCCGCGCCCGCGCCCGCTGCCCTGCGGCAGGGGCCGGCCCTCGACCTCCAGCAGTTCCAGCATCAGCCCGCCGGTCAGCGGAACCGCCTCGGAGAGGCGCACGGTCACGCGCTGGCCGATACCGATCTCCAGCCCGGTTTCCGAGCCCAGCAGGATCTGCTGATCGGGGTCATAATGGAAATATTCGCGCCCGATCTCGCGGATTGGCAGCAGGCCATCGGCGCCGGTTTCGTCCAGCCGGACGAAAGCGCCGAACTTCTGCACACCGCTGATCCGGCCGCTGAACTCGGCGCCCACCCGATCGGCCAGATAGGCCGCCAGATAGCGGTCGGTGGTGTCGCGCTCGGCGGCCATCGAGCGGCGCTCGGTCTCGCTGATCTGCTTGGCAGTGTCCGAGAGATTCTCGATATCCCAATGCGAAAGCCCGTCATCGCCCCATTTGTGACCCAAGATCAGCGCCCGATGCACGATCAGGTCCGAATAGCGCCGGATGGGCGAGGTGAAATGCGCGTAAGACCGCAGCGCCAGCCCGAAATGGCCATAGTTTTCTGGGTGATAATAGGCCTGCTGCATGCTGCGCAGCGCGGTCATGTTGATCAGCTCGTCGAAATCGGTGCCGCCGGCCTGTTCCAGCAGCCGGTTCAGGTGCCGGGTCTGCAGGACCTGCCCCTTGGCCAGCGTAAAGCCCGAGGCCTCGGCCACCTCGCGCAGCGCGTCCAGTTTCTCGGCGGTCGGCTCTTCGTGCACGCGGTAGAGCAGCGGGCGGCGCAGGCGCTCAAGTTCCTCGGCAGCGGCGACATTGGCCAGCACCATGAATTCCTCGATCAGCTTGTGGGCGTCAAAGCGGTCGCGGAAATTCACCGACTTCACCCGCCCGTCCGGGGTCAGGACGATCCGGCGTTCGGGCAGGTCCAGTTCCAGCGGCTGACGCCGCGCCCGGGCGGCTTTCAGCAGCTCATAGGCGCCCCAAAGCGGGCGGATGACGTTATAGACCAGGGGTTCGGTCTGCTCATCGGGATTGCCGTCGGCGGCGGCCTGCGCCTGTTCATAGCTCAGGCTCGCGGCGGATCGCATCATGCCGCGATGAAATGTGTGGCCGGTCTTGTTGCCCTGCGCGTCCAGCCGCATCTTGACCGCGATGATGGGACGGTCGACGCCTTCGTGCAGCGAACACAGGTCGCCCGACAGGATATCGGGCAGCATCGGCACCACGCGGTCGGGGAAATAGGTCGAGTTCCCGCGCTTTCGCGCCTCGCGGTCCAGCGCCGAACCGGGGGTAACGTAATGGGCCACATCGGCGATGGCGACCCAGATCGTGGCACCGCCGTCATCATGCAGCTCAGCGGCCACCGCGTCGTCATGGTCGCGCGCGTCCGAGGGGTCGATGGTGACTAGAGGCAGATGACGCAGATCCTCGCGCCCCTTCAGGCTGGCGGGCTGGGCGGCATCGGCCTGGGCGATCACGTCATCGGGGAAATCGTCGGGAATGCCGTGCTGGTGAATGGCGATCAGGCTGACCGCGCGCGGGGCCGAGGGGTCGCCCAGCCGCTCGATGATCCGCGCCATCGGCAGGCCAAGGCGGCCGCGCGGACCGGCCTGTTCGGCCTCGACCAGCTCGCCGTCTTTGGCGCCATGGGCATCGCCCGGACGCACCTGCCATTCCTTGTCCGAACCCTTGTCGATGGGCAGGATGCGGCCGCCGGCCTCGGGGCCATTGCGGCTTTCGCGATAGATGCCGACGACGCGGTGCTGGACGGTGCCGATGCGGCGGATCAGCCGGGCCTGATAGTCGTGATCTTCCTCGCCCCGGGTCTCGATCAGGCGGGCCAGAATGCGTTCGCCCGCGCCGATGGCCGGATCGGATTTCAGCGGCGCATAGAGGATGCGCGGCATGGGCGCGTCGCCATGCCATTCCAGCGGCTTGGCAAAGATGTCGCCATCGGCATCGGGCGGCAAAAGCTGCAGCACCGTGACCGGCGGCAGCCGCTCCGCGTCCAGATAGTGGCGGCGGCGGCGCTCGAGCAGGCCCTCGGCCTCAAGCTCCTTGAGGATGCGCTTGAGCTCGATACGCTCGGCGCCCTTGATGTTGAAGGCTTTCGCAATGTCGCGTTTCGCGGTCGCCTCGGGATGGGCCGAAACCCAGTCGAGGATGTCTTGTCGGGAAGGAAGCTGTGCCATGGCGCCACGCTAGCACGGCGCAATGACGCGCGGCAGAGGCAAAATCAGGCCTCGCGCCGCGCGTCCTGCGGCAGCGTGATGAAGGTCACGGCGTCGCGGACGATGGGATCGGCCTTGGCCCCGGCCTGCAGCGCGGCGATCAGGTCGGCACGCATGCGATAGGTCCAGCTGTCATTGATATGGGCGGCGACAGCCTCGGCCGGGGGGCGGTCGGGCTGGCTGCGAAAGAAATCGGCCATCTGGCCGGCCATGCGGATCAGCTTGGACGCGGGATCGGACATCAGAAACCTCGGCTGCCGGCGATGCGCCGGGGATGGGTGTAAAGATCAAAGACCGCGCCCCGCGCCCGCGCGATCAGCGTCAGGCCCGCGCGCCCGGCCCAGTCCAGCGCAAGGCCCGTGGGGGCGCTGGCGCCGATCAGGACCGGCGCGCCGATGCGGGCGGCCTTCTGCACCAGATCGACCGACAGGCGCGAGGACATGACAACGGCCCCCTGCCCGGCATCGATCTCCTCGCGCGCGAGGGCTCCGGCCAGCTTGTCCAGCGCATTGTGGCGGCCGACATCCTCGCGGGTGATGGCGCGGCGGCCGTCCCAGAAGGCCGCGCCGTGGATGGCGGGCGTGATCCGGCGCAGGACCTGCCCCTCGGCCAGCGCGTCCATGGCGCGGCCGACATCCTCGGGCGGCATTGACCAGTTGGATGCCACCGGCACCACCTGCGGCAGTGCCGCCGCGATGCTGTCCACGCCGCAAAGCCCGCAGCCCACCGGCCCGACCATGCTGCGCCGGCGTTCGGCCAGACCGGCGGCAAGGCCGGGACGCAGCCACAGCCGCGCCTCGCGGGCGGGGAAACCGCCGGCCTCGACCTTGACATCCTCATAGTCCTGAATATCGGCGGGGCTGGAGATCAGCCCTTCGGTCAGGGCAAAACCCAGCGCGAAATCGCGCAGGTCATGGGGCGTGGCCATCAGCACCGCCTGAGACATGCCGTCGATGACGATGGCCACGGGGCATTCCTGCGGTTCGGGCGGCGGCGCGACGGGATGCCAGCCGTCCTGCCAGCGCAGCGCGCCGCCGGGCTGGTCCTTCATCGGCGGGTCACTCGAGTTATCACTCTGCGGCCTCGGGCAGGATGCGGCGGGCGATCTCGGAATGATGGCGATACTCCTCTTGCCATTCCGACGGGCCGTTCGAGGGGCTGACCTGCACGGCCGTCACCTTGAATTCTGGGCAGTTCGTCGCCCAGTCGGAATTGTCGGTCGTCACCACATTGGCCTGAGTCGCCGGATGATGGAAGGTCGTATAGACAACGCCCGGCGCCACCCGCTCGGTGATCCGGGCCCGCAGCGTGGTTTCCCCCGAGCGCGAGGCCACCCGCACCCAGTCGCCATCCCGCAAGCCCCGGTTCTCGGCATCCGAGGGATGGATTTCCAGCACATCCTCGGGGTGCCAGACCACGTTGTCGGTCCGCCTTGTCTGCGCGCCGACATTGTATTGCGACAGGATCCGCCCGGTGGTCAGCAACAGCGGGAAGCGGGCGCCGGTGCGCTCATCGGTCGCGACATATTCGGTATGGATGAAACGCCCCTTGCCGCGCACGAAGCCGTCGACATGCATCAAGGGCGTGCCCAGCGGCGCATCGGCATTGCAGGGCCATTGCACCGAGCCTTCGCGGTCCAGAAGATCGTAGCTCACGCCCGAGAAACTGGGCGTGGTCATGGCGATTTCGGCCATGATCTCGCGCGGGTGGGCATAGGACCAGCCAGCGCCCATGCGATTGGCCAGCATCTGGGTGATTTCCCAGTCCTCATGGCCGTTTCTGGGCGTCACCGCGCGGCGCACCATGTTGATGCGGCGTTCCGCATTGGTGAAGGTGCCGTCCTTTTCCAGAAAGGACGAGCCGGGCAGGAACACATGCGCGTAGTTCGAGGTCTCGTTCAGGAACAGGTCATGGACGATGACGATATCCATCGCCGACAGCGCCGAGGTCACATGCCTCGTGTCGGGGTCGGACTGGACGATATCCTCGCCCTGACAGTAAAGGCCGCGGAAACGTCCGGCCAATGCTTCGTCAAACATGTTGGGAATGCGCAGGCCCGGCTCATCGGACAAGGGCACGCCCCAGACCCGTTCATAGATCGCCCGCGTCGCCGCATCCGAGACATGGCGATAGCCCGGATATTCATGCGGGAACGACCCCATGTCGCAGGAACCCTGCACATTGTTCTGGCCGCGCAGCGGGTTCACGCCGGTGCCCGGCACGCCGATATTGCCGCACATCATGGCAAGGTTCGCGATCGCCATGACCGTGGTCGAGCCCTGCGAGTGCTCGGTCACGCCAAGGCCGTAATAGATGCTGGCGCGCGGCGCCGCCGCATAGGCGCGGGCAGCGCGGCGGATCAGATCGGCCGGGACCTTGCTGAGCTTTTCCACCTCATCGGGGCCGTGGCGCGGATCGGCGAGGAATTCGGCATAGGCCATGAATTCGTCCCAGTCGCAGCGGCTGCGGATGAAGTCCTCATCGTAAAGTTTCTCGGCGACGATGACATGGGCCAGCGCGGTCAGCACGGCGACATTGGTGCCGGGGCGCAGGGGCAGATGCAGCCCTTCGCCCATATGCGGAGTGGACAACAGGTCGATCTCGCGCGGGTCAAGGACGATCAGCCCCGCCCCCTGCCGCAGCCGCTTGCGCAGCCGGCTGGCAAGGACCGGATGGCCGTCGGTCGGGTTGGCACCGATGACCAGCGCCAGATCGGTATGATCGACCGAGTCGAAGTCATGCGTCCCGGCCGAGGTGCCGAATGCGGTTTTCAGCCCGTAGCCGGTCGGCGAATGGCAGACGCGGGCGCAGGTATCGACATTATTGTTGCGGAAGGCGGCGCGCACCAGCTTCTGGATGAGGTAGACCTCCTCGTTGGTGCAGCGCGAGGCGGTGATCGCTCCGACCGCTTCACGGCCGTATTTGCCC
>RRZT010102275.1_pt1 | contig 10560 bp, 9 predicted proteins | sample 2165551 | NCBI WGS metagenome assembly RRZT01 (sample SAMN10456910, study PRJNA506462) | wastewater metagenome | biome: wastewater; feature: sludge; material: wastewater sludge; isolation source: wastewater sludge with Escherichia coli K12::gfp cells carrying plasmid... | place: USA: Moscow, Idaho ...
CGATGATCACGCCGATGCCGCGCGCATGGGCCTGCTTCAGCAGCTCGTCGAAGTCGGCGAGCGTGCCGTAGTCCTGCTCGATGTCGCGGTAGTCGCTGACGGAGTAGCCGTGGTCGGCGTCCTGGCTGCGCATCACCGGCATCAGCCAGATGCCGCGGATGCCCAGCGACTGCAGGTGGTCCAGCCGCGAGATCAGGCCGCGCAGGTCGCCGATGCCGTCACCGTTGCTGTCCTGGTAGCCGCGGACGTAGATTTCCATGAAGGGGCCGTGTTTCCAGTCCGGCGAGAGCGTGCTGCCCGGATCGGCGGCGGCGACGGGGGCGGTGTCGGTCGGCACGGCGGGCGCCGCCTCGGCCGCGCCGGCCGCACCGACGGCCAGGCTGGTGCTGAGGAGCAGGTGGGTCGACAGGCTGGCGAGGCGGTGCAGTGTCATGGTCGGCCGCGGTTCACTGGCAGGGCTTCTCTTCGCGGGCCTTCTTGGCATCTTCCAGCGACGTGTAGGTCAGGCGGTCGCCGCTGTTGACCCAGATCTCCTTGGTGGTCTTGCCCTCGAACTTCATGTCGCGGCCGCCTTGTTCCTTGGATTCGCCCTTGTGGACGATGTAGTTGACGGTGCCGGTGCTGCCGAATTCGGAAAGGTCGGCGTGCCAGAAGACGCCGAAGTCGGTCTTGCCCTTCGGCTTCATCGGGTTGGACCACTCCACGCCGGGCAGCGGGATGCCGGGGTTCTTCCAGACGTGCAGGCCCCAGCCGTCGTAGTTGTTGTCGCAGCGGTTGTAGTTGATCGCCACCTGGCCCTCGCCCGGGCTGGACGTGGCGTGGGCGGGCAGCACCGCGGCGAGGGCCAGCGTCAGGCCGGCGAGCAGTCGGGTAGCAGTGTGGTGGTGCATGTGCGTCTCCTTTTGACGTGGTGAAAATCAACCCTTGATGCCGCCAGCGGTCAGCCCGGCGATCATCCATTTCTGGGCCAGCATGAAGACGACCGTGATCGGCAGACCCGACAGGATCGCGATCGCGGCGAAGTCGCCCCAGCGGAAGTTGTGCTCGTGGACGAGCATCTTGGTGCCCACCGCCAGCGTCAGCATCTCCTCGCGGTGCAGCAGCACGGAAGCGACCGGGTATTCGATGATCGTGCCGATGAACGCCAGCAGGAACACGACCACCAGGATCGGCAATGCCATCGGCAGCAGCACCAGCCGGAACGACTGCCACGGTGTCGCGCCGTCCACCTTGGCGGCTTCCTCGACCTCCATCGGGATGGTTTCGTAGTAGCCCTTGATGGTCCAGATGTGCATCGCGATGCCGCCCGAATACGCCAGCAGCAGCGCCCAGTGCGTGTCCAGCCCGAAGGCGGGGAAGGCGGCGCCGATGCGGTCGAAGATGGCGTAGATCGCCACGAGGGCCAGCACCGAGGGGAACATCTGCATCAGCATCATCCCGGTCAGCACCTGCTGGCGACCGCGAAACCGCATGCGCGCCACGGCGTAGGCGCCGGTGGTCGAGAACAGCAGCGTGACGCAGGCCGACAGCGTGGCGATCTTCACCGAGTTCCACAGCCACTTCAGCACCGGCAACTCCGGTTCGATCAAGGTGCCGTCCGGGCCTGGGTAGGGCAGGCCGAGGGCGAATTTCCAGTGTTCGAGGCTGATGGCGTCGGGGATCAGGCTGCCGGTGGCGAAGTTGCCGGGCCGCAGCGACACCGACAGCACGATCAGGAACGGCGACACCACGAGGATGCACAGCACGATCAGGAAGACATGGGCGGCGGCGACGCGCCAGCGCTGGGACTTGTCGAGGACGATGGCCATGGGAGGCTCCGGTTCTGGTCGCGTCGGTTCAGCGGCCCGACTGCTCGGCCAGCTTCGTGAAACGCATCTGCACCAGCGTGATGGCGGCGACGATGAAGAAGATCACCGTCGAGATGGCCGAGGCGAGGCCGAACTGCTGCCCCGAGTCCTGGAAGGCCATGCGGAAGGTGTAGGACACCAGCAGGTCGGTCGAGCCTGCGGGCACGCTGATGTCGAGGAAGTCCGGCCGCCCGCCCGTCAGCAGCGTGATCAGCACGAAGTTGTTGAAGTTGAACGCGAACGACGAGATCAGCAGCGGCGTCAGCGGCTTGAGGATCAGCGGCAGCGTGATCTGCGTGAAGTTGGTGATCGGGCCGGCGCCGGCCACTGCGGACGCTTCGTACAGGTCGGCCGGGATCGACTTGATGAGCCCCATGCAGACGATCATCATGTATGGGAAGCCCAGCCAGGTGTTGACGATCAGGATCATCGTCTTGGCCAGGAAGGGGTCCGAGAACCACGCCGGCTTGACCCCGAACAGCGCGTTCAGCACCAGGTTCACCTCGCCCATGCTCTGGTTGAACATGCCCTTGAAGATCAGGATCGAGATGAAGCCCGGCACCGCGTAAGGCAGGAACAGCGCCAGCCGGTACGCGCCCTTGAAGCGCAGGCTGTCCCAGTTCAGCAGCACCGCCAGCAGCATGCCCAGCGACGCCGCAAACAGCACGGTCAACCCCGAAAACGCCACCGTCCACAGGAAGATGCGCCCGAACGGTTCGCGGAACTTGCTGTCCGTGAAGATGCGGGCGTAGTGGGCCAGCCCGACCCCGACCTTGAACCCCGGCGTCACCGGCTCGCCCGCGGCGGTCTCGAAGAAGCCGGTCTTGAAGTTCGGCGTCAGCACGGCGTTGTCGCGCAGGTTCTTCAGCGTGCCGTCGGGCTGTGCGGCGTAGAGCGGCTGCACCGGGCTGAACTGGCGCAGCGAGGCCATGCGCACCTTGACGCCGTCGGGGGTGACCAGCGTCAGCGGCTTGAGCAGCTTCTGGCGCGCGATCACCTCGGTCAGCGGCGCGGCGTCGGCGCTGGCCGTGGCGTCGTCGGCTGCGCTCAGGCGGATATCGGCGGCGGCGCCATCGAGGGCCAGCGGTGGTGAGGCGAAGACCTTCGTCTCGTCGTCCTGGTCCTGCAGGCGCAGGCGGAACTGGCCGTCCGCACCGCCGCTGACCAGTGCGAACGAGAACACGCCGCCCTCGGCCTGCCAGGTTTCATCGAGCAGGTACTGCCGCGCGCGCTCGAAGTCGAGCAGGTTGCGCGAGCTGTAGTTGGTGAAGCCGATCGACACCGTGTAGAGCATCGGGAACACCACGAACACCGCCGCAGCGGCGATGCCGGGGAAGAGGTAGCGCAGCGCCATCGTCTTCGCCGAGGTGTAGGTCCACGCTGCCAGCGCCACCAGCACCAGCAGCATCCCCGCCAGCAGCGTCTCGCCGACGGCGTACAGCAGCGTGACGAGGTAGAGCGCCGCCAGCGCGAGCAGCACCAGCAGCACGGAACCGGCGTAGCGGCGAACGGGGTGATCGAGTCTCATGGTCAGCCAGTGCTCGCGGGCTTACTTGCTCAGCATGCGCTTGGCGGCGGCGTCCATCGCTTCCTTGGGCGACTGGCGACCGTCCATCACGTTGCCCAGCGCCGAGACCATCGCCGACCAGAAGCGGCCCATCTCGGGGTTGTTGGGCATCGGGGCGCCATCCTGGGCCGAGGCCATCGTCGCGGCGATGTTCGGGTTGGACTTGACCTCGTCGAAATACGCCTTGCTCGCCGGCACCGCGATCGACTCGGCCTCGTTGAGCGTCTTCAGCCCCTTCGGCGTGAGCATGTAGTTCTCGATGAACTCGACCGCCAGATCCTTGTTCGGCGAGGCCTTGCTGATCATCGCGCCCTTGACGCCGACGAAGGGCGCCGCCTTCTTGCCGCCGACCATCGGGATCTTCGCGACGCCGAAGTCGATGTTGGCCTTCTTCAGGTTGTCCCACGACCACGGGCCGTTGATCATCATCGCGACCTTGCCCTGCGCCATCGCGCCTTCCATCTCGGCGTAGCCGGACTCCAGCGGCATGTATTTCTCGCGCAGCAGCTTGTTCAGCAGCTCGACGCCGGCCACCGCGCCCGTGTTGTTCACGCCCACGTCGGTGCCGTCGTAGGTGCCGTCCGGCTTCTGCTTGAACGCATAGCCGCCGCCTGCGGCCAGCAGCGGCCAGGTGAAGTAGGTGTTGGTGTAGTCCCAGAGGATGGCGCGCTTGCCCTGCGGCTGGAGCTGCTTGTCGAGGGCGAGCACGTCCTCGAAGGTCTTCGGCGGCGTCTTGACGAGGGCCTTGTTGTAGACCAGCGAGATCGCCTCGATCGAGTACGGGTAGCCCCAGGTCTTGCCGCCGATGCTGAACGCCTTCCACGCCAGCGGGTCGATGTCGGCCTGCACCTTCCTGCTCGGCGTCACCGGCACGATCAGGCCGCCCGCGATCCACTCGCCCGCGCGGTCATGCGCCCAGATCCAGATGTCCGGGCCCTTGCCGCCGGCCGCGGCCTGCTGGAACTTGCCGGGGCCGTCCTCGGGCGCCTCGACGGTGACGGGGATGCCAGTCTTGGCGGTGAACTCGGCACCGATCTTCTGCATGCCCTTCGCACCGTCGGTGCTGTACCAGATCAGCAGCTTGCCGGGTTCGGCGGCGAGCGCGGCCGGGGCGGTGAACGCGCCCGCGGCGAGCAGCGCGGCGCCGAGGGCGGACAGCGCGAAGGTGGAACGGGTGAACTTCATGGCGGTTCCTTGGAGCAGTGGTCGAAGACGGATCTCGGGCGGGGATCAGGTCCGGCGCGGCAAGGCCAGTCCCTGCGCGTCGAAGAGGTGGCAGCGGTGCGGCGGCAGCACGAGGTGCGCTGCGTCGCCGCTGGCGAGCGGGTTCTCGGGGTCGGTGCGGGCGACGACGGTCTGTGGCACACCGGCCACCTGCAGGTACAGGTAGGTCACGTCGCCCAGGTGCTCGGCGGCTTGCACCGTGCCGCGCACCTCGTTGCTACCTGGTTGCGCGCTCGCCTGCAGGTGCTCTGGCCGCACGCCCAGCGTGACGGTCGCGCCATGCTGCAGCCGGGTGGCATCGACGTTCGCGGTGACGAAGTGGCCGCTGTCGAGGCGGACCTCGGCCCGGTCGTTGCCCGCCCACTCCAGCTTGCCGGGCATGAAATTCATCGTCGGCGAGCCGATGAAGCCCGCGACGAACAGGTTGGCCGGGTGGTGGTAGAGCTGCATCGGCGTGCCGACCTGTTCGATCACGCCGGCGTGGAACACGGCGATCCGGCTGGCCAGCGTCATCGCCTCGACCTGGTCGTGGGTGACGTAGACCATCGTGGTCTGGAGTTCGCGGTGCAGCCGGGCCAGCTCGACGCGCATCTGCACCCGCAGCGCGGCGTCCAGGTTCGACAGCGGCTCGTCGAACAGGAACACGCCCGGCTTGCGCACGATGGCGCGGCCGATGGCGACGCGCTGGCGCTGGCCGCCGGAGAGGTCTTTCGGCTTGCGCGCCAGCAGCGGCTCGATCTTGAGGATCTGCGCGGCGCGCTGCACGGCGGTGTCGATCTCCGGCTGCGACATGCCCGCCAGCTTCAGCCCGAACGCCATGTTCTGGGCCACCGACATGTGCGGGTAGAGCGCGTAGCTCTGGAACACCATCGCGATGGAGCGCCTGGAGGGCGGGATGTCGTTGACGAGCTGGCCACCGATGTGCAGCTCGCCCGAGGTGATCTCCTCCAGCCCGGCGATGCAGCGCAGCATGGTCGACTTGCCGCAGCCGGACGGTCCGACGAAGACCATGAACTCGCCATCGGCCACGTCGAGATCGATGCCATGCAGGACCTCCGTCTGGTCGAAGGACTTGCGCAGTGCCTTGAATTTCAGGTCAGCCATGGTGTTTTTTTCAGGCCTTCAGGCTTCCAGGGCGCCGAAGTAGATCCCGTGCGGTGGCAGCGAGAAGTGGGCGCCCGCGCGGCGGGCGCGTTGTGCGTCCGGCAGGCCGGGCACGTGCATGGCGACACTCGCCGGCGCGTCGTCGAGCGAGATCCTCAACGGCTCCGTGCCAAGGTTGAGCACGATCAGCAGCGACGGGCTGAGCTTGCGCAGCGGCGCCTCGCGCACCAGCGCCATCACCGGCTCGGGGGCGTCCAGGAAGCGGATGCCGCCCTTGACCAGCGCCGGGAACGAGCGCCGCCACGGCAGCAGCGCGCGCATGTAGTGCAGCGGCGCACGCGGATCGGCCTCGCTGGCGTCGACGGCGCGCGGGCGGTGCGCGTCCACCACCGGCAGCCACGGCTTCACGTCCAGCCCGCCGCTGAAGCCGGCGTGGGGCGCATCGGCTTCCCACGGGATCGGCGTGCGGCAGCCGTCGCGGCCCTTGTACTCGGGCCAGAAGGCGATGCCCGGCGGATCGACCAGCGCCTCGAAGGGCAGGTCGGCTTGTACCAGCGCGAGTTCGTCCCCCTGGTACCAGCACACGCTGCCGCGCAGGCTCACCAGCATCGTCAGCATCACGCGCACGAAGGACTCGGGCGCGTCCGTGCCCTTCCAGCGGGTGAGTACGCGCTCGGCATCGTGGTTGCCGATGGTCCAGCAGGCCCAGCCGCCCTGGCCGGGTTCGGCCGCCGCGGCCTCGAACTGCTCGACCTGCCGGCGCAGGTGCGCCACGCTCGCGTCCGGCGACAGCATCGAAAAGCTGTAGGTCATGTGCAGGCGCCGGTCGCCCGCGGTGTAGGCGAGCATCGTGGCCAGCGCGTCGGCGTCGCCTACTTCGCCCACGCTCGCCGCGCCATATTCGTCCAGCAAAGTGCGCACTTCTTCAAGGAACAGCACGTTTTCCGGACGATTCTTGTCGTGAACGTGCGCCTGCAGGTCGTAGGGGTTGTGCGCCGGGGCGCGGTTCGCGTCCGGCGGCAGCGGGTCGTTCGAGCGCAGCGAGGCGTCGTGGAAGTAGTAGTTGGTCGTGTCGAAGCGGAACCCGTCCACGCCGCGGTCGAGCCAGAAGCGGATGTCGCTCAGCACGGCCGCGCGCACGGCCGGATTGTGGAAGTTCAGGTCCGGCTGCGCGGCCAGGAAGTTGTGCAGGTAGTACTGGCGGCGGCGCGTGTCCCACTGCCAGGACGAGCCACCGAACACGCTCAGCCAGTTGTTCGGTGGCGAGCCGTCCGGCTGCGCGTCGGCCCAGACGTACCAGTCGGCGCGCGGGTTGTCGCGGCTGGCGCGGCTTTCCTGGAACCAGGCGTGGGTGTCCGCGGTGTGGGACACCACCTGGTCGATCATCACCTTCAGGCTCAGCGCATGCGCCCGCTCGATCAGCCGGTCGAAGTCGGCCAGCGTGCCGAACAGCGGATCGACATCGCGGTAGTCCTCGACGTCGTAGCCGAAGTCCTTCATCGGTGACTTGAAGAACGGCGAGATCCAGACCGCGTCCACGCCGAGCCCGGCGATGTACGGCAGCCGCTCGATGATGCCGGGGAGGTCGCCCACCCCGTCGCCGTTGTGGTCGGCGAAGCTGCGCGGGTACACCTGGTACAGCACCGCGCCGCGCCACCAGTCGGCCGCAGACGCGCTGATCGGCTTTTCACGGGTTTCCGCGACGTTTCTGGCGTCTTTGACGTCCCTGAAAGGTGATGACTTCATGGTCGGCTCACCACCAAACCTCGGCCTGGGCGCCGAAGGTCGTACCCGTCTTCTTGGTGCCGAAGACACCGTTGGCCTGCGTGCCGGCATCGTCGTTCCACTTGGCGTGGGTCACGAAGGCGCGCAAGACCGGTCGGGCCCAGAAGCCGGTGCTCAGCGTGAGCTGTTGGGCGAGGGTGACCTTGGCGACCTTGGGCTTGCTGCCACCGTCGGTCTCGCCCGCGTCGTAGCCGACTTCGAGCACCGTGCTGTGCAGGTTGCTGTAGTTGTACTGCGGCCGGATGCCGAAGCTCATGAAGGTGTTGCTGTTGGCGCCGCCGATGTTGGCCTTGCCGTAGCTGGCGGTCACGACGCCGGTGATCTTCGTGCCGGCCGGTGCGAAGTACAGATGGTCATGGATGCGCCACGAATGGCCCTTGGCGACACCGCCACCCTGGTAGGTCGGCAGCCACTCGAAGCCGCTGCCCAGCTTGCTGCCGTAGACGATGCCGAACTTGTTCCAGCCGCCGAGCACGCCGCTCTGGGTGTGCTGCAGGAACAGCATGGTGCCGTTGCCGGTCTCCTTGGTGGCGTCGGCGGAGGCGGTGCTGCCGTTCAGCAGGACCAGCTCGGCTTCGAGCTTGCCGTTCGGGTTGACGTCGATGTCGTAGAAGCGGGCCGAGTAGCGCTTGCCGACAATGTCGTCGACAGCGTTGGCGTTGCCGCCGTTCTGGAAGTAGGCCAGCGAGACCTTGCCCAGGCCGGCGTTGATCTCCTCGATGCCGGCGCCCATGCCGTTGTTGCCCCAGTAGTAGTAGTCGCTCATGTGGATGTCATGGCGGTTGTAGAACCGCTTGCCCACCCAGACCTTGGCCGCGTCGAGCGCGCCGCCGTCGAAGAAGCCGCCGGCTTCGATGAACGCCTGTTCGCTGGCGATGTTGAGCGTCTTGTCGTCGGTGCTTTCCCAGGCCTGCTTGCCCTTTTCCTTGAACGACAGGGTCTGGTGGTACTTGGCTCAGGCACCGTCCGACTTGCCGAAGGGGATGATGGCGGTGGTGCTGGCGAAGTTGTCACACTCGTTGCCCAGCCGGTACTTGGAGCGGATCGGCCTGGTGCCGTCGCCGCCGAAGCACTGCAGGTTCCCTCCCTCGCTGGTGCCGCCGACCTGGGTGCGCGCATAGCCGTGCAGTTCCACGCCTTCCGCCTGCGCCGCCGCCGCGACGAACAGACCGCTCATGGCCAGCGCCAGGGGCATCAGCCCCATCAGCCCCGATGTCTTCTGCGGGTTCTCTTGCATCTTGATACTCCTCGTTGAATGAGCGTCTTGAATCGATTTAGAGACGCCAGGGCGCGATTCTGAATCGATTCAGAAAATCATCAAGTACCGGTGAGTCGGGCTTTCCCTAGGTCAAGGGAAAACCCGGGGCCTCAGTTCTGGCCGGTTCAGGTGTCGCGGACAACCAGTTCGACGCCGAGCGGGGCCGGTCGCAGCCCGTCGAGCAGCGCCTGGACGGCGAGCACACCCTTGCGGTGTGCGTCCTGGCGCAGCGTGGTCAGCCCGACGGCAGCGGCGGCGGGGATGTCGTCAAAGCCGACGGCCACTGCAAGCGTCACCCCAGGCCAAGTGCGTACCTCGGTCAGCGCAGCCAGCGCCATGCGGTCCGTCATGCCCACGACCGCGAGCCGGCTGCCGGCGGGCAAGTCCACGCGGAGGGCGGCCAGCGCCTGCGCCGACGTCTCTGGGTGGATGTCATCGACCTCGATCCAGTCGATCGTGTCGAGCGCGCGGCCCAGCCGCCGGGCGGCGCGCACGAAGCCGATGCGCCGCTCGATGGCCACGGACGCGCTGCGGGGCTGCACCTTGCGCCCGGCGGCCATCGCGTGCCGGCGCTGCTGGCCGTTCAGCGTGAAGCACACGGCGAGCACGCGGTCGGGCTGCTTCGACAGCGCGTAGGCCATGGCTTGATCCGCGCCATCACGGTCCTCGATGCCGATGCTCGGCACACCCTCCACGACCGTGTCCACCAGCACCAGCGGCTTGCGCGCGGCTACCACTTCCGGGACCAGGTTGGGGCCGATCTCGGCGTGGACGATGAGTGCGTCGGCAGTGGTCTGGAACGCGGCGGCGAGCTGCAGGTCACGGCCGAGCTTGGGGATGAGCTGCAGCGACAGCGCGCGCCGGTCGAGTTCGTGGCTGACGCCGCGCAGGAAGTCCAGGCTGATCGGGTCGCTGAGCGCGAACTCCAGCCCGTGGTGGTAGAGCACCGCCACTTCGCGCACCTCGTCGCGTCGGCGAAGCGCACGGGCGGCGGGATCGGGGCCGAAGTAGCCCAGCTCGCGCGAGCGGCTGATGATCTCGGTGCGCAGCGTCACCGAGAGCTGGTCCGGGCGGTTGAAGGCGTTCGAGATCGTGGCCGGGCTGACACCGAGCGCCTTGGCGACGTCGCTCGCGGTGACCTTGGTGCGGGGTGCGGGTGGGGCCGCGGGCAAGGCGGGCTCGGGGCTGTTCGATTCCGTGCGCTTGGAGGACATGGGACTCGTGTGGTCGTGACGACGATGTTGGCGGGTGTCCGAAATTCTGTGTTCGAGGCTGAAAAGGCCACCCGATCAGGAAGCCAGAGGAGAAAACCGTTCGCCATAGGCGATGGCCAGTTGCTTCATGACCTCGCACCACTCGCGCACGCTCCTGCCGTGCTCGGCCGTGATGTTACGCAAGGCAAGCCAGATGAGCTTGGCGGCGGCCTTGTCGCTGGGGATGTGCACGCGTGTCTTGATGATCTTGCGCAACTTGCTGTTGAGGCTCTCGATGGCGTTGGTCGTGTAGATCAGCCCCCTGACGGCCGACGGGTAGGCGAAGAAGGGGGACACACTCTCCGGCATTGTCAGTCAAGCCACCGTACCAGAACCGCCCTCATGCCTCCCCGCCCGCATCCGCCATTTCCGTCACCGAAGAGCCGCCAACAAAACCGAATCAGCGTGCGCAGGCAGATGACGCAGTCAGCCTGCCAGGCTCTCAGCCGTCGCCAGCACGTCATGCCGCTGCCTTAACTGCCACCCTTGGCCGAGCAGGGCCGTTCACTGCCAACACTGACC
>RRZT012458482.1_pt1 | contig 10558 bp, 9 predicted proteins | sample 2165551 | NCBI WGS metagenome assembly RRZT01 (sample SAMN10456910, study PRJNA506462) | wastewater metagenome | biome: wastewater; feature: sludge; material: wastewater sludge; isolation source: wastewater sludge with Escherichia coli K12::gfp cells carrying plasmid... | place: USA: Moscow, Idaho ...
CGAAGCCTCCGCCCGCGGAGGCCCGCTACTGTGGGTGTGTTCCGCAGGCTCCGACCCGCAGAATCTGCAACACAGCCAATTTGCGTGGGGTCATTCATGGAAAATAACTAATCATGGTTGCGCGTAGCGCACCTCTATGCTGCATCGTCTGTAAAACGGCGATGTCGAAACTGTAGTTGCCGTAATGCGGGGTGTGCGGAACGTCGTCGATCAATTTCTTATAATTCTGTACCGTCGGCGCCAGATCGAACGTGTCGGTCCGTATGCCGTACGCCAGCAATGCTTTCGGGGCGAATATTCCGGGCGGTATCTCGTCGAAGGCATACCGTCCCTTGTCTTTGTCGTCGCGTTCGAGCCGGAATAGATCGACATACTTCTGCCAGCCGGTATCGAACTGCGGGAGCCGATATATCTGTAACTGCGTATCCTGTAATTGAGGGTGGAAGAAGTGCAGCAGATAGTAGTCCCACATCTCTATGAAACGTTGTGCTCCGAGGGGCGTTTCGGTAAATAGCAGCAATCCCTGCCGAGTCTCTACGGCTGTCAGGGTGTCGAATCTTGACAGCGGTTTCATCCCTTTGTCGAAGCCGAACATCGCACGCTCGTAGCCGTCGTGGTACCGGAGCCGTTCCAACTCCGCCTCGGGCGAGAGGTAGGGAATATTCATCTGCCAGCAAAAGGCGGCATCGAGCAGGCGCACGATGCGCTGCGGCGCCACACCCTCTTCGAGCAGAATCGGCAGGCTGTTTTGCAGGAAGTCGGGGCCGATGAGCCGCTCCTGCTGGCGGATCCGGAGGAGCACGTCGTCCGGAATCGTGTACTGAAAGAGCCAGTAGTCAGGATAGTTTCCTCCCGAGCGCTGTCCCTCGACATTGCGTTGGATAAACTGCTCGAACCCTTCGTCCGTATCGTTTCGAATGGCGTAGTCCCGTACTTTGCAGTGGGTGTCGAGCGTAAAATAGAACTCGAATCCGTCTTTCTGTGGTCGTGTCATAGGTCTTCAATGTCGTTTCAGATGAAATTCCGCGCCTCGTACCGGCTCGTCGCGCCGCCTCTGATATGCTTCGAGCAGCTTGTCGGGGCGGAAGAGCAGATTTATGGCGTCGAAATTCCGGAAGGTGCGGATTCCTTCGGCCTGCATGGGAGGTATCTCGGACGAAGGCCGACGCCGTATCGGGAACTTCCGGTCGAGGATGTAGGCGGCCAGATTGTACTGCTCCTCGCGCTTGGCCGCCCGCCCCTCGTCCGAGAGGTCGGAGGCGTACTTGCGTTCGATGTTGTCGAATCCGCTGCGGAAGACGAACTCCCTGTTCCAATACCTTTCGGCATTCTGCATAAGATACCCGTAGCCGCGCTGCATGATGATCTGCAACCCCGTAAGATCGCGTATGCCGTTGGAGACATACAGATTCTCCCCGTGCTGCGGATCTGCGAAGGCCCAGAAGTTGTCGGCCGTAGCCCGCATGTCGTACTCTTTGAGGCAATATCCGCGACGCAGAACCTCGGCATCGACGAAAGGATGCTCCGGCACCCACATCATACCGCCTGCCGTGGGAAGCACCTGCGGATTCACCTTGTCCCAGAAGCCGTCGGGATCGGCCTCCACCTCGTACACGCGCAGGGTTTCAACCCCCAGATCGGGGTCGAAGAAACAATCGGCGTGATGCTGCATGTAGCGTTCGCAGGCCTCCCGACCGTCCGGTTCCTGCGTGAAGAGCACCGTACCCCGCTCGGTCTCCACGGCACGGCAGCGCCGCAGGTCCTCACGGGCGACCGGTGGCAGCCCCTCGTTGCGGAACTGCCGATAGTCGGCCTTTGTCGAGAGCATGTTGCCGCAGTTACCCTCCGCAAGGGGGTCGAGGTCGTACTTGTAACAGTAGAGAAGGTCTTTCAGCGTTACGGCGTGCCGGATGTCCAGCTTCTCGGTGGCTGTGGACGGATCCAGCAGGTAGCTGTGCTCCGCCGCTTCGATGCGGGGCAACAACGCGGCATCGGTCGTGCGTATGTCGAAAAACAGCACCGAGGGAATCGCCCCGCAATTGGCGGCGTAGTCCGTAAATTCGTCGAGCAGGGCGCGGAATCCTTCGTCGCCGCGACGGGATCGCTCCATAGCGATAATCTTGTTGCCGTCGTCCACGGCGACGTACAACGCACCCTGCATCTGTTCCTGATCTTGTTCCATCGTCATTAGTGTTTGAGAATGTGACAAGGCATCTCTCTTCTGTCCCTGTCGCGTTCGTAGCGCTCCAACAGCCTCTCGGGTCGGAACAGCAGGTCGATAGAGAGAAAATCCCTGTAAAAGCGAATGTCTCCGCTCGGCAGCGGACACGGCGGCTCCTCCCTTGCCGGATCGATGCCGAAGCAGGTGCGCAGGATGTCGGCCGCCGTCGTATGGCCGTCGTCCGTCATGGCCGCTGCAGGTTTCCGATCGGCGTTCTTGAACCGATCCGCGAACGGGAAGTCGTATCCCGGAAAGTCGGAGCCTCCCCAGCAGAAAGGTTCGTAGCCGTTGCGTGCGATATGCCGGAGCGTTACGATCGTCAGCAGGCGCCGCAACGCCTCGGACGATGCCTCGGTTCCGGAGTCCGGAGCGGCCGCGAGCTTCGCGGCCCCGGCCCGCATGTCGTACTCTTTGAGGCAGCAGCCCCGTTGCAACACGCTGTCGCACCGTCCGCTGTGGCGCGGCACGAAGCGCATCTGCTCGTGGTCGAAATACGGCAGGCACGCCTCCGAGGAGTATTGCTCCTCGGAGAGTTCCACATCGTATATGCGCAAAGTTTCGACCCCGCAGGTGAGTCCTCTGCCGTCGGGATGTGCGGTGAGGAAGGCGAAGAAGCTGCGGGCCGCCTCGTCGCCACGTTCTCCACGGCGGAAAAGAGCTACGCCGCCCTCCGTTTCCACGGCTCTGTAAGGTGCTCCGGGTTGCGACAGCGCGGGAATCGATTCGTTGCGGAAGCCCGCGTAATCGTCCTTGTAGCAGAGGTTCCGGGCGGTGTTCTGCGCAGCCAGCGGATCGAGGCCGTGCTTGCGGCAATAGAGCAGGTCGTACAACGTCAGGGCTTGACGAATGTCCTTCACTTCCAGCGGTGCCAGATGCGCCAGCCGGTAGCCGCGTTCTTTGGCTTCGATCGGCGGCAACCGCGAGCCGTCGTCGACGTGAAAGTTCAACAGCAGAAGATACGGGATATATCCCTTGTTGGCCGCATAATCCGCAAACTCGTCGAAGAAGGTTCTGAAACCCTCGTCGCCCCGTCGGGATCTCTCCAGCGCAACGATCGTATGGGTACGATCGAGGGCGGCATAGACGTTCGTAATATCGGAACTTCCCATCCGTTATCGTTTTGTGTCGTCCCAGTCGGGTACGACGATCGTGCCGTCGCCTTCGGGTGCGCGGATCACCTCGATCTCTTCGACCTCGTGGAGCGTGCAGGCGCCGAGGCCGCAAAGTGCAAGCAGAAGAAGCATCGCCGCGAAGATGCGGCGCAGATGATTTGTCGTCATAGTATCAATTTTTTAAGAGTTCATCGATTTCGGGGTCGAGCGCCGCACGATACTCCATGCGCTCATCGCGGCGGCAGGCTTCGAGGAAGTGTCGCCGTCCCTCGGCCTTGCGGCCCAGCCGCGAGCAGGCGATCGCTCGAAGATACTCGCTTATGGCTGTCGCGGGAAGTGCTTCGAGGATGCGCAGCGCCTCCCTGTCTTGTCCCAGCGAGAGCAGTGCGATGGCCGTATTGCGATCCCGGTAGTCATGAAGGACGTAGAGCGCCTGTGCGTATTTGCGTTTTTCGAGCAGCTGCCGGCCCCGCAGGTAGGCCGTATCCAGTTCGGTCGTGTGGATCGTGTCTTTGACCATACCCACGCGGCGCAGATGGCAGCGGAGTTTTACGGCCCGCAGCGCGGGATAGTGCTCCGCACGGATACAGGCATATTCGACCGGGTAGCGGCGGCGAATCTCCTCCTCGCGCCGGTCGGGATCTCCGATGCGGCGGATGATGCCGAGAATCTCGTCGCGGTGCGCGAGGCGGTCGTCACGGGCGATGCGGGCCGTCAGCTCCGGCCACAGCTCGCCCGCGCTGCGTATCGTAAGCAGGCGGTCCGCACGCCGGCCGAAGCATCCCGCGAGGTAACTGCGCAGCGCCTCGGCACGCGCCCGCGAAAGGCGCTCGTTGAGCGTACGACGGCCTTCGGGCGAAGCCGAAGCCGTAAGGACGATGCTGTCGACATGGAACTCCCGCTGCGTGACGATACGTTCCATGAGTGCGGCGATGCGTGCCAGCTCCCGTGCGTTGTCACCCAGCGTATCCACGAGCCGTGCGTCGCCCGTGCGGAAGCTCAGGCTGTAACGGTCGTTGACGGTCACGTATTTGTCGATGACGCGGATACGGTACCGGGGCAGGGTGTCCAGAAACGACAGCAGCGACGATACGGTATAGGTCAGCGTATCGGACGGCGGCAGCGTATAGGCGCTGTCGTCGAGCCCCTCGACGCGGCCCCGCAGCGTGATGAGCATCTTGCGGGAGGTCTCCTCCGTAGGTACTTCCTGCGAATAATAGTAGCTGATCGAAGTTCGGTTCTCGATAAGCGAATCGAGCCGTGCATCCTGCGCATAGGGATATTTCACGAACCGCTGGAAAGCCCGCTCGGCCCGCACGCTGTCGGGGCGGAAGCGTCCCAGGTAGGTAGTATACTGCCAGTAGTCGCGCTGCTGCACGCGGTCGAACAGCGCACCGCGTATGATGATGTCGTCGAGCGGTATCTGTTCGTCCTGCCGGTGCAGGAAGGGCGTGATGACCACGCTGCGGCTGCGCCCCAGCAGCTCTTTGGGCAGTTCGACGTTGAAGTCGAGCGTCACACGCCCCCGGCGTTCGGGGATCGAACGGACACGGGCCACGACGACGACCTCCTCGATCGGAACCGTGCCGAGGGCTTCGCCCTGCCCGTCCCGTTCGACGGGGACAAGGTAGTAGTCGCTGCTGTCGCGTTCCACGCGCACGACCTGCGGGCGGTCGTCACGGACTTTGGACTGGCGTTCTGTACGTGAGAGTTGCGCCAGGTGTGCCGTGGCCTGCCGGCGCGTCAGCCGTGCGGTCGTCGAGCAGCCCGCAGGCACGCCTGCGGCCGTCAGTACGGCGATCAGGGATAAAATGTTACGGAATAGCATATCAGAACAGGTAGTTGAAGGAGACTTCCAGTTTCGACGGTGCGAGCGTCCAGCGCCGCGCGTGGCGGATATAACGGTCGCCCCAGTCGCTCGTGACCGGATCGCGGCGCGTGTCGCGCGTGCGATAAAGTCCCGCACCGGCCTCCACGACGAGGTTCCAGCGCTTCGAGAGGATCCACGCATAGCCGTAGCTTATGCCGATGCCGTAGGCCCGCCCGTCGTAGGTGCGGCGACGGTTGCCGATGCGGTAATCGACCCAGGAGGCGTGCAGCCCCAGAAAGTGCCCGACGAAATCTTCGTAGAACCAGTGTCGGACGCCGAGCTGTACGGCCCCGACCTGCGTCGTGAGGCGCTCCGTGCGGATCGGATTCCAGTAGGCGGAGGTTTCGACGGTCCAGTTGTCCGTCAGCGCCGCCTCGGCACCCACGGCGACCGTGCCCGTCAGCGCTGCCAGGGCGTTCACCCTGACGCCGAAGAACTGTGCGGCGGCACGGTGGTGTATGGCTGCGAGGCACACCAGAAGTGCCGCACAGCGGATGATCGTTTTCGTTTGCATAATCGGTTATTCTTTTACGCACCTCACAGGATAGGCTGCGGCCTGATGATTCTGACGGTAGAGCTGCAAGACCTCGGGCGGCAGGACGCCGAAGCTCACGGCCGTCGTCGCATCCACACGTGACGGATCGGAGGCAGGACTCCCCGGGACATTCGTCCAGAGTTGTGTCCGTATCCCGACGCCGACGTACATCTCCTTGCCGGTAGGCATGACATGCAGCAGCCCCGCATAGGGATAGTACGGCCATACGCTGCCGGTATAGAGGTAGCACCCGCCTTCGATAGTGCTGGAAACAGTCGTCTGTTCGAGCGTCCACGCCTCGGGCGGCGGCACGCGCCAGCCCGGAGGGCAGGGGTCGTAGATGGACTTCGCGCCCGCAGTCGTGGGACGGCCGCCCGTCGAGGCGTTGCCCCAGAGGTTCGGCGAAGGTTGCCCCAGCCACGAGCTGAGACGCTGCGCCGGATCCGAAGGGTCTGCAGCACGCCCCAGAAGAGTCGCGGGATGTGCCGCAGCCCACGTCACGGTCGCCGTCGAAGAATCTTCGCCGTAGTATGTCCCGAAGGCGAACCCTTCGCCATAGTCGAACGCTGCGAGATCGTACGGGAAAGGATCCTTGCGGCCCCATTGGTAGTAAAGGCCTCGGCTGGCCGGATCCCCCGGATCGAGGTTTTCAGCCCCCAGATTACGGTCCATAAACACATATCCCGAAGGATAGACGTGGGTGGTCAGAGCGCCGTTCGTCGCCCAGATATGCCACGACCAGATGCAGTCGCCGTCCTTGTCGAACAGCCCAATAAGGGCGTTGCCTCCGATGGCCGTACCCGTGCGGAAGCTGATGCGGCTGCCGTTGTAGCCCACATCGCATACGACAGCCCGCTCCGCCGTTCCCGTCTGCCAGATAAGGCGGGCGGATGTCCCTTTGAGTTTCTGCGGCGTGATGCCCGTGGTCGCTCGTCCGTTGCCCTGCACCGTTGCATCGAACAGATATATCTCCTGCATGCGGGGCGCGATGTAGCTGTTGGCCGTACCTGCGGCACTCAGGTCGGTACCTTCGGCGTAGTCGGGCGCGATGATCCGCTTCTCGGTGGCGACGAAGGAATAGGTCTTATCGGCGGTGATAAGCTGCCGGCGGCTTTTGTCGAAGGCATCGTACCAGCCCGTGAGCAATGCCGGCTCCATAGCGCGGATCGTGCAACGACTGCCCGCAGGCACGATGAACGACTCCTCGTCCTGATCCACCTCGACGGGCGCGTCGCACTCGAAGCGTACGGTGTAGATGTCCGTCAGGATATGTACTTTCTCGGTTACGAAGAGCGGATAAAGCGACGTTGCATACGTCTTGGGCACGTAAGAATACGTTTCGGACTCGCAGAGCAGTTCGCTATGCCCTTCGTCGGCGTACCATCCCGCGAAACGATAACCTGCGTCGGCTTTCGCCGTGAGGGTGCAACCCCGCTCGTAGCAGGCGGCACGCAGCATCCCGCCGTTCGCCGTTTCCGCGTGCAGAGCACCCGCCGCTGAAACCGTACCGCCGCCGGACGGTACGACGTAGAGCGCATTGGCGAAGCAGTGCTCGAAGCGGCTGCGGCTCTCGTATCCATAGCTGTCGCGCACACGCACTTCATAAGCGAGCCGTGCGCGAGCTTCGGTGATGACCTTCGGGTAATAGACCAGTTCGTAATAGTTCGATCCCTGCTGGCGATTGATCGGAAGGTCGAGGCGGGAAGCGCACTCCTCGTAATCGACGAGGAGGGTCCCGTCGGTCGGGGTCAGCAGCTCCAGCTCACCCGTAAGTGTCGGCTCGCTCTTCGTACGTTCGATATTCACGTAAAGCGAAGCGTTGAACGGAAGTACGCAATAGTCGCCGATGCGGTTGCTCTCGAAATCGTCGGTCACGCTCAACGTATAGCCGTGTACGCGGGTGTCCACCTCATTGTCGCCCGAGATCGTGATGTCGAGCGTATGAGCCGTGTTACGCCCTACGTTGAAGTCCGTCGTATTGTTCTCACCCAGGTAAATGCGGTAGTCGAGGATGCGGCTGCCCCGCGTGGCGCGGATCATCAGGTACGAAGCGCACGAAGGGGCGTTATCGGCGTTTTTGTCCCGCTGGTCCGTAATCGAAGGTACCGTGCCCTGCGGGTTCTCGAAGAGGTATTGCACGCCCGAACAGCTGCGCCGCGCGGCGTCGGGAAGCTCCACGAGCGGAGCGTCGGTGAAATCCTTCTCCGAGGTCGAAGGAGTACTCGCAGGCGTGAAGGGCGTCGTATGGCCGGGGACGGAACACAGGCGTACGGAGCGCAGTTCGAGGTCGGGGACCTTATCCGCCACGCGGATGTTGTAGGCGATCTTGGCCACGGTACGCCGCACGCTCAATGGAGGTAACGTAACGGTGTTGTTCTCTTTGTCGGGCGCGATCGCAACGGTCATGACGGCCGACATGGGAAGCGTCGCATACTCCTCCTGCCGCCCGATCGTACAGTCGAGGAGCTGCTGCGCACTCCGCTCGCCCAGGTCCGCACCCAGGTTGGCGGCGACGTAGAGATCGTACTCCCCGGGCAGGCACTCGAACCGTACCAGTGCCGAACGGGAGTAAAAATGCAGGCTTTGGCCGTTGCTGCGGCCGAACAGGTAGAGGTTGATGTCGCGGATCGCCTCCTCGTCCGTCGCGCGGGTCGCAAGGCGAAGCATATCTTCGGTCGTAATACGCAGTTCGGCCGTGACCGGACGTTCCGAGGCTGCGCTATCGACCGGCATAGTCACTTCCCGGCTGCACGAGCACAGCAGCAGATAAAAAAGCGGAAGAGAGATTGTTCTGAACATAGGAATCGGTTTTTTTAGAACAGTCTGCCGCCCTTGCGGGCGACAGACTGTCGGGAAAAGGTTTCTCAGGCTCCCAGATCGATCTGCTGCGTTACCGGAGACTCCCAGTCGGCGACCGTGATCGTAAGGCCCACCTCCGAGCCTGCCAGACCCGTGATCGCAGCTTCGATGCGGTAGTAGCCGTTACGCACGATCGCTCCGCCTGCCTTGCCCGTGACAGGTACCGTATAGACGATTTCCGTACGGTCGGAGGTCGTCGAGGTGCTGCCGTCGGCGTCGTAGCTCGCCGTGATCTCCAACTGTACACGGTTGCCCTCGGCAAGAGCGCCGTTTTCGAAGACGTAGAACAGGTTGTCGTATCTGCCCGCTGCGGCGGTGGCGGTCTGCGTATGGGTATAGCTCATCGCGCCGGGCGAAGGAGTTGCGGGCGCGATGACAGGCGACTGGCTCGCCGCTTTCGAGAGCTTGACGCCCGTGACGGTGATCGTTCCCGAATATTTCTCCGCGAAGGCCGCATCGATCGTGGTCTGCACGGAGAGCTTGGCCACCGTACGGCGGAGCGCCATCGCAACGTCGGTCGTCGAACCCTCGGCGATGGATTTGCTCGCAGAGGCCGACATCACGAAGCCGCCCGCACGCTTGGCCTTGGTCGAGACCTCCGCGAAGGTGCCGTTATAGTCCGCAGCGGAGGCTTCGACCTTCGAGAGCAAGGCCGATTTGGTCGTAACACCCGTGAGCGAAAGGTTCGCAACGGCGTAGAAGTCGCACGTCGTACCCGCTGCCGAATGCGGCAGCGCGAAGGTCGCCGACTTGTCGGCGAGTTCCTCGGAGGTGAACGAACGCTGCGTAACAAGGTTGCCTTGGGAGTTGAAAACGTAAACCGTCAGCGACGTGAGGCTCTTCTCCCACGTTTCGGCGGCGGCAGTCGAGTTCAGGGATGCGCGCGAGGCCGGGGCATCGGTAAATGTGAGGCACACGGCAGCGCCGTCCAGCGGCTCACCGTTCGTACCGTAAGTCACGGTCTCCTCCTTCGAGCAGGAGACCAGCGCAAGGGCGGCCAAAGCCGCGACAAATGTTTTTTTCATAATGGAATAAAGGATTAAAGGGTCGTTATTTATTTCGGTTCGTTTTTTTCGGCTCGCCGTCCCGCATCTTCCGCGTGCGTACACGGTGGCGGAGCTTGGCTTCATAGCCCGGAGGGCCGTTGTCGTCGATCCACTGCCGGATGCCGAGGCGCAGCTCGGCTTTCAGCTGCCGGAACTCGGGACGCGAGGCGAAGTCGTCGCCCAAAGCATAGCCGGCGAAGATCGGCTCGCAGGGCGTCAGCAAAGCCCGGGCGACGGTGCGGCGCTGATCTTCCGGAATGTCGGGGAAATCGTTCGCGAGGATCAGGTCGATCGTATCGAACTTCGAGAACAGCAGACCTCGGAAAAGACTCCGGTCAGCAAGGCGAAGCGCACACTCGGCACTGCCGCCCGCGTCACAAGTACGACGGTAGAGGTCGGCGGCCACGGCGCTGCGACGATCCAGAAGTTGTGCGCGGTACTGGAGCTGGGGATGGCGTTCGCGAAGGTAATAATCCAGTCTTGTCCGGAACCACGGCTCGGAATATATCTCCATAGCGGTATGCTATCGTTTCCGACCCCGCCCCTGCTGCGACTCATCGGCGCCCTGCGAGGCCTGATGGGATGCTTCGGCCGCCTCGCTGCGCTCCTGACGCGACAGAAAGCGGCTGTAAGTACGGTTGTCGCGCGGGTTCACATACAGAACCTTGTTCTTCATCGGCTCCCCGAACGAATCCTTGACCTGATCCGCCGAGACCTGGCCGCCGGCAAGCAGCGTCTTCACATCGGCATCCGAGAGCTGGTCACGAAGGTACTTCGGGACGTACGGCTTGTCGTAAACCGGGTCGCTGATCGTATAGCGGCCCCGATAGACATCGTAGTTCAGGATGCCCTTGTAGGTGTTCTCCGTATCGCCGTAGGCCGTGCATCCTTCCAGAGGGATCGAGCCGCCGCTGC
>RRZT012639704.1_pt1 | contig 10558 bp, 6 predicted proteins | sample 2165551 | NCBI WGS metagenome assembly RRZT01 (sample SAMN10456910, study PRJNA506462) | wastewater metagenome | biome: wastewater; feature: sludge; material: wastewater sludge; isolation source: wastewater sludge with Escherichia coli K12::gfp cells carrying plasmid... | place: USA: Moscow, Idaho ...
CATTTCCGCCAACTGGAAGTGCTGATCCTGGATGAAGCCGACCGCATGCTGGACATGGGTTTTATCCGCGATATCCGCAAAATCATCAACATGCTGCCGAAAGATCGTCAGACACTGATGTTCTCTGCGACCTTCTCGGATGAGATCCGCACACTGGCGAAAGGCTTACTGAACGAGCCGGTACAGATTGATGTTGCGCCGCGCAACACTACCGCTGAAACCATCAAACAGACCATCTGTCCGGTGGATAAAGGCCGTAAACCGGCTTTGTTGTGTCATTTAATCAAACACAACAACTGGCAGAGGTGCTGGTATTTATGCGCACCAAACACGGCGCGAATAAACTGGTGACACAGCTGGAAACCGCCGGTATTCAGGCCGCCGCGATCCACGGTAACAAGAGTCAGGGCGCGCGTACCCGTGCGTTATCCGGCTTCAAAGATGGCTCCGTGCGTGTACTGGTTGCGACCGATATCGCCGCGCGTGGTATCGACATCGCCCAGCTGCCACAGGTAGTGAACTATGAACTGCCAAACATCGCGGAAGATTACGTGCACCGTATTGGTCGTACTGGCCGTGCCGGTATGGAAGGTCATGCTATTTCACTGGTGAGTGCCGATGAACAGCCGCTGCTGGTTGATGTGGAAAAACTGATCCAACAAATTCTGCCGCGTGAAGAATTTGACGGCTATAAGCCACAAAGCCCGGTAGCGATGACCACCGAAGCGCAGCTGACGCGCCCGGTGAAAAAACCGAAAAAACCAAAAATGTTTGATGATGGCCGCAGTGACGAACCACGTCAGGCGCGTTCACCACGCTCTTCACAAGGTGAGCCGCGCAAAGCCAACACGCCGCATATGGGCCAACCACGGGCACATCAAGCCAGACAGTCGGAAGGTGCAGCAAAACCAACCTCACCGACCCGTTCTGGCACGCAGCGCGCTGGTCAGCCAGCACGTTCAGCTCATGCACCGGCCGGTCGTCCGCAAGGTAATCGCTCAGCTGCTGGCGGTCAACGCAGCAGCAAACCGCAGCACTAAGCAGCATCGGATAGCGGAGCCCATCTCGATAGGCTCCGCTATCGTCACCTCAACATTCTGCGCTCCAGCCCTCGCCCGCTTTATCGCTGTTGTCCTGATTCAGCAAATGAGCAAATTTGGTTTCTGCCAGTTTCAGCATAATGGCACGCCAGTGCTGCTCGGCATCCTCACCTGCGTCAGCAAACACTTGCGTCATCAGCTCGCGCTGGCTTTGCGATAACCGGTTTTCCAGCGCCTGCCCCTGCTCACTAAGCGTTAATCGCTTGATCCGCTTATCAAATTCATCAGGCTTCGCATCAATCAGATCTAGCTCTTTTAACGCTCGTAGCGGACCGTTCAGCGCCTGTTTACTCACACCGAGAATTTTCAGCAACGCGTTGACACTGATCGCCGGATTGCGCCCGACAAAGTAGAGAATGCGATGATGCACCCGCTGTAACCCCTGTTCCGCCAATATCGCATCCGGCCCGGAGGTAAACGCCCGGAAGGCAAAATGGAACAACTCTAACGCGGCATTGAGCGAATTTTGATTATTTTGGTCAACCATATTGACTTAACTTGGTGTGCTGGCAAGATAGGTCAACTTCGCTGACGTATCTACCGATAATTTCCTAGAATTTATCGTCCTGCATCAGAAATAGCAATTAAACAAACTCATGCCCGCATGACCGGAGGCCGCATGTTTGCCCAGCGTATCCAACACCTAACATCCTCAATCATCAGAGAAATATTAGCCAGCGCCCAGAAACCGGACGTGATTTCGTTTGCCGGTGGTTTACCCGCGGAAGGCAGTTTTCCTGACATTGACTGGTCAGTCTTGCCGAATAAAGTCAGACAATACGGTATGAGTGAAGGTGAACCGGAACTGCGGGAAGCCATTGCGGCGGAAGCGCGGCAAAAAGGGATCAGCTGTGATGCCAGTCAGGTGCTGATCCTTTCCGGCTCACAACAAGGGCTGGATCTGGTCTCCAAATTGTTTATCGATCCGGAAAGTAATGTGCTGGTTGAATCACCAACCTATCTGGCGGCGCTGCAATGTTTTAATCTTTTCCAGGCCAATTGCCGCGGCGTAAAACTGGGCAGCCAGGGCCCGGATATTGCGAATTTTGAACACCAGATCCGCGACTACAAGCCACGTTTCACTTACCTGATCCCGAGCTTTCAGAATCCGTCAGGCACCTGTTATACCCCCGAATCGCGTCAGGCGGTAGCGGCTTTGCTCGACCAATATAACCTGCCATTGATTGAAGATGAGCCGTATTGCGAACTGGATTACGACAACCTGGCGAAACCACCGATCTGCTCCTTCATGAAAACGGCGCCGTGGATTTATTTCGGTTCATTTTCCAAAGTGCTGATCCCCGGTCTGCGTATCGGTTATCTGATTGCCCATCCTGATCTGATCACGCCTCTGGTCCGCCTGAAACAGGCATCGGATCTGCACACCAACCATCCCGGTCAGTGGCTGGCGCTGGAATATATGAATTCGGCGGATAAACCACAGCGTCTGGAACGGCTGCGCGAGTTCTACCGCGTACGTCGTGATGCGTTTGCCGCGGCGCTGGAAAGTGAATTCGCCGATCTGGCGGAATGGCAGATCCCGTCCGGTGGTTTGTTCTTCTGGTTAAAACTGAAGAAAACCGTGGATACCCGTCCGCTGCTGAAAATTGCACTGGAAGCCGGTGTCGCCTTTATGCCGGGTGAAGCATTCTTTGCAGAAGAAAATCCGCCGCATGGTTATATCCGCCTGAACTTCAGCCATACCGAACCGGAACTGATGGTGGAAGGATTACGTCGTTTACGTAAGGTATTGCTGGAATCCGATAACGCCTGATCTTAAATCGGTGGCATGAAAAAAGGCGCGATACATGACTGTATGGCGCCTTTTTTGTATTCCGGCTAATTACGCTTTCGGACGCACACCCAGCGTATGACAGATCGCGTAGGTCAGTTCAGAGCGGTTCAGCGTGTAGAAGTGGAAATCTTTTACCCCTTCACGGGACAGCACGCGCGCCATGTCGATCGCGATGCTGGCACCAACCATGTTACGGGTCATCTGATCATCATCGGCGATGCCTTCAAAACGCTGATGCAGCCATTGCGGGATTTTCACGTTGGTGAAACCGGCAAATTTCAGCAGATTTTTGTAGTTCGACACCGGCAGAATGCCCGGTACGATTTCGGCTTCAATCCCGATCGCCGCGCAACGGTCACGGAAACGCAGGTAGCTTTCCACGTCGAAGAAGAACTGGGTGATCGCACGGTTGGCACCGGCATCAATCTTGCGTTTCAGGTGCAGCAGATCCGCCTGCGCGCTTTTCGCTTCCGGATGTACTTCCGGATACGCGGCCACAGAGATGTCGAAATCAGCCACTTCTTTCAGCAATGCCACCAGATCGTTGGCGTACATTTCCGGCTTGCCGGCACCCGCAGGCAGGTCACCACGCAGTGCGACGATGTTGCGGATACCGTTGTCCCAGTAATCCTTGGCAATCGCACGCAGCTCATCGCGGGTCGCATCGACACAGGTCAGATGCGGTGCGGCAACCAGACCGGTACGTTCTTTGATATCTTTGATAATGCTGTGGGTACGGTCACGGGTACCGGAGTTGGCACCATAAGTTACTGAGACAAAAGAGGGTTTCAGTTTGCTCAGGCGTTCAATGGAGTTCCACAGCGTCTGTTCCATGCTTTCAGTGGCGGGCGGAAAAAACTCGAACGAAACATTAATATCGCCGCTCAACTCGGCCAGATTCTGGTTCAGGGCTTCTACCTGACGTGCGCTGTCAAAACTCATCATTACTCCTTGCCTGCCTTACGGCCTTTTGGGCGGAAGGCTCCGCTTCCCGCATCATCTAAAACAGATGTTTGGACGTCTAAATGTCCATACATCTTATTTGAACTGTTCAGAATGTCAACATTCCTGAATTAAGCATATCCGACATTCCTGTCAGCGTCGTTATTCTGCGTCATGCAACGCACGCATTGTTTCCAGCATGGTCACTAAGCCGCTGTAGCGTTCGGTCTGTTTGCGCACCATCAATGCCAGCACTTCCGGCGTGGCAAACAGATCCAGCTGTTCACGTGCCCGGGTGATGCCGGTATAGAGCAGCTCGCGGGTCAGCAACGGGTTCGTCTCCGGCGGTAACAGCAGCAGCGTGTGGGTAAATTCCGAACCCTGCGATTTATGTACTGTCATCGCCCAGGCGGTATCGTGCGCCGGCAGGCGACTGGGCAGAAAACCATGCGCCTTGCCATCCGGCAGCACAAACCAGACCCGCAACCGTTCACCGTCGCTGGCAGCAATGCCGATATCGCCATTATACAGCCCCAGGCCATAATCATTCTCAGTGATCATCACCGGGCGGCCGGCAAACCAGTCTGCCGTCATCTGCAGTCTGCCCTGAGTCTGCAGGCGCTGACCAATGGCCTGATTCATGCCATTGATGCCCCACGGCCCGTCATGCAGGGCGCACAGCAGGCGGATCTGGTTGAACGCCTGTAACAGCGCGACCGCGCCTTCGGCGCTCATCGGTTTATCCAGCAATGCCAGATAGGTGTGATAACCCTCAGCGGCCAGCTTCACCGCCATTTCCAGCCGCTGTTCATCGCTGTGCAGACGGATATCGCGGTAATCCCGCGTCCATACCGCTTGTGCCGTTTTTTCATCGCCATTATTCACCGCTTCGGCCAGTTTACCGATGCCGGAGTCCGCAGCAAAACGCCAGCTTTTCCGCAGCAGACAAAGCCGATCGCGCAACGGATGCCCCGCAGCCTGCACATACGGCTGCAAATCATAGCCGGTGCGTTGCTGCAGGCATTCCGCCTGTAGCTGACTGATGCCCTGCGCCACAAACCGGCAGATATCGCCCAGCACCGCACCCGCTTCGACCGACGCCAGCTGGTCTTTATCCCCCAGCAGGATCAGCCGAGCCTGCGGCGGTAACGCGGCCAGCAGACGCGCCATCATTGGCAAATCGATCATCGAGGCTTCATCGACCACCAGCACATCCAGTGGCAACGGATTCTGCGCATGGTGGCGGAACTCCGGCTGACCGGGGATCACGCCCAGCAGACGGTGCAAGGTACTGGCTTGCGTCGGAATACCTTCCAGCCAGTCCGCATTTACCTGCGTTGCCAGCTCGGTTTTGGCTTTGGCGATCGATTCCGTCAGCCGCGCAGCCGCCTTGCCAGTCGGGGCCGCCAGCCGGATCAGCAGTGATTGCTCACTTTGCGCCACCAGCAACGCCAGCAGTTTAGTGACCGTCGTGGTTTTCCCAGTGCCGGGGCCGCCGGAGATCAGGGTAAAGCGCCCCTCACAGGCCGTGGCGACGGCAACCGCCTGCCAGTCGGTTTCCGGCTGCGGGGTAAACAGCTGCCGTAACTGTGCGGCCAGTGCCGGCGCATTCACGGCGTTGGCCGCTGGCCGACTGGCTTGCTGCAGCCAGCATGCGACCTGCTGTTCAAAACGAAAATAACGGCTGAGGTAGAGCCGGCCGGCAAACAGCGTCAACGGCTGGCCCTGTTCCTCAGCATCCGAAGGATCAGTGATGACCCGTACCAGCGGGCTCTGCTGTAGCTTTGCATCAAGCGCTGCCACGGTGGTCTCCGGCCAGCTTAATGCAGCCGCCGACAGTTGTGCCTGCCACTGCGCCAGCCGCTCCGGCCAGGTGCTGAGATCAAAACAGACATGCCCGCGTCCGAGCTCCTGACTGGTCAGCGCCACCGCCAGCTGCACGCTTGCATCAGCATCCCAGCGGGCCAGCAGTTGTGCCAGCTGAACATCCAGATCACGCAGCAGACGGGCTTCCAGTAAGGCCTGCCAGCAAGGGGTTAATGCAGAAAAGGTGAATGTCATACCGTAAACTCCCCGGATCCGATTTCAGACTGACCGGCAAACAAGGCATCCAGCGCCGCAATATGTTGTTTATCCGGCTTGGTGGCATATACCCCGCTACCGGCATCACCATTCATGCCGCGCAGGAACAGATAGCAGACACCGCCAATGTGCCGCTCATAGTCGTAGTCCGGCAACCGGCAGCGCAGATAGCGGTGCAGGGCCAGCGTATACAGCTGATACTGCACATCATAGCGGTGTTCCAGCATCGCCTGCACCATTGCGTCCTGCTGATAGGCTGCCGGATTATCACCAAGGTAATTCGACTTATAGTCCACCACGTAGAAACGTCCCTGATGTTCAAACACCAGATCGATAAAGCCTTTCAGCATGCCCTGAACTTCATTGAAAGCCAGCGGTGGCGCGTTGGCGGAAAGCGCATCCCCTGCGGCCAGACAGCGGTTCAGAGCGGGGGCTGACAATTGCGCTAACGGCAGCAGAAATTCCATCTCGCTCAGACATTGCTGCGGCGTCAGCTGTGACAGGGATAATCCGGGAAACAGCTCACTGTTCAGGATCTGCGCCAGCCACTGTTCCAGCACCGGTTGCCACGGCTCCGGTTGCCAGTCATGACTGAGCTGCACCCCCTGCAGATGTTCGGTGATCCATTTTCGGCAGAACGCATCGTCAGCACCAAAATCGAGATCTTCCAGCAGACTGTGCAGGAAGGTACCGGCATGCGCACCGCGCGGAAAACTGAACACATCAAAGCGGGGCGCTGGTGGTACCTCATCACTGACCACCACCGGCAAGGGTGGTGTTGGCTGATAGGTACTGTGGCTGACCGTCAGTGCGGAATAAGAGGTCACCCGCCAGTTGCGTTCCAGTTGCCCGCTAAAATGCCGTGCCTGCGGGACTGGCAATGGCACACTGATTTCGTGATACGGGGTCTGCGGGAAAGTGATTTCTGCCACCTCAGCCGCCCGATCATGATTATTCAGTTGCTGCAGCCACTGCCGGAAACGGACGGTCAGCGCAGAATCACTGTCGTTCTTTAGCAAATAATCCAGTGCTGCTGGCCGGTCATCTTTCGCCTTGGTTTTGCTGTTAGCTTTCAGATCTGCCAGCCCCAGCCAGGTGACAAAGACACCGCGCGTCAGGGCAACATATAGCAGCCGCAAATCCTCCGCCAGCCGCTCTTCCGCCGCTTTTTCCCAGGCGTGCTCCGAACCGGTGAGGTCCAGCTGCACGCCATTACCGGTGTGATAACGCGGCATATCGTTACCGCGATAAGCACAGATAAATGGCAGCAACACCAGCCCGTACTGCAAACCTTTCGATTTATGGATGGTGACGATCTGTACCCGTTGCCGCTCAGAATCGAGCCGTAGCTGTTGTTCATCCGCATCACCGTTCGGCTGATGACAACGCTCCAGCAGCCAGCGCAGCAGCGCATGTTCGCCGTTTAATGTACTGGCGGCGGTTTGCAGCAGTTCACCCAGATGCAGCACATCAGTCAGTTGCCGTTCACCGTTAGTCTCCGCCAGCAAACGTTCCGGGATCTGATACCAGAACAGCCACTGCCGCAGCATCGGCAGGATCCCCCGGTTACGCCACAGCTCGCCGGCCAGACGGATATGTTCCACCGTCTGCTCCCACAAGGTTTCGTCATCGTTAAGCCGGGCCAGCTGACTCACGGTCCAGCCCTGCAGCCCGGTCGCCATCGCAGCCCGGATCAGCATTTCATCCTGCGGATTGAGACAGGCTTCGAGCAGCCGCGCCACATCCTGCGCTACCGCCTGCGCAAACACCGATTCGCGGTTGGAGAGATAGACACTGGCGATGCCGCATTCCCGCAGTGCCTGCTGCATCACCGCCGCTTCCCGGCCGCTGCGCACCAGCACCGCAATATCGTTCTGTTGCAGTGGTTTACTATCCAGCGTGGCCTGCTGTTGCTGTGCCGCCACCAGCCAGGTGTGGATCTGTGCGGCCGCCGCCAGTGCCATGCGTTGCTGATAGGCGGCACCGCTGACATCCCCCGTTCCTTCCAGCGGAAAACAGCATTGCAACGCGGTCTGCGGCTGACCCTGCAGCACAAACCCGGCCTTTTTCCCCTTGGCCTTCACCGCCTCGAACGGAATATCCTGCTGATAGATAAACGGCGCACCGGAATGCGCAAACAAGGCATTCACGGCCGTCACCAGCTCGTCGGTGGAACGGAAATTCGTCTGCAGGGTGTAATGTGCCGCGACCTGCTGCTTTGCCTGCATATAGGTGAAAATATCTGCCCCGCGGAAGGCATAAATCGCCTGTTTCGGATCGCCGATCATGTAAAAACCACATTCGGGATTGTGCGCATACAGGGTGGAAAAAATCTGATACTGCAGCGGGTCGGTATCCTGAAATTCATCGATCATGGCCACCGGATACTGTTCCCGGATCCGCTCCGCCAGCAAAACACCGCGATCGGAATGTAAAGCCCGCGCCAGATTGGTCAGCAGATCATCAAATGATAACTGCTGCTGCCGTAATTTCTGTTGCTGCAGCCGTGCCCGCACCTGCGTTAACGCATCGGCAATCACCACATCATTAATGTCATTCGGTTGTGTCAGCAGGGTTTCAATCTGCTCAAACAAAGGATGTGGCGGCACAGTGCCACTTTTACTCTTCGCCGCCAGTTCATTGCCTGCAAAACGCGACAACTCTTTCGGCAGGCTGTAACTGCTCAGTGGCGCATTGACCCAGTCACCGACTTTCTGCAGCCAGTTCGGCAGATTCTTTTTGGAGTAGCTACGTTTATCGACATCGGAACTACTGATTAAACTTTCCAGTTCACCGGCTGCCGCCTGCCAGGCTTCGCGAAACATGTTCAACCGGCTAATGATCGCCTGGTGTCGTTCGGCTAATGTTTCTGCCGTGCGCGGCTGACACTGCAGACCGGATAATGCCAGATGCGGACTGATCTCCCGCAGCAAATCCTCCGGTCCTTTCCAGTGATCGAGCAGCGCCTGCGCCAGCAGTGCATCGGCCTGATACGTGATATGGCGCCAGAAATCGGCCACTGCCCCCGCACGCAGGGTCTGTTCTTCCGTCAGGAATTCATTATCAAACAGACTGCCGGATTCAAAGGCATTTTGCGTCAGCATGCGCTGACAGAAGCCATGAATGGTATAGATCGCCGCTTCATCCATCTGCCGCTCTGCAGTCAGCAACTGCCGCAACGCCAGCTTCTGATCCGGACATTCGGCGATTAAATTCTGTATCAGCTGATCATCACTGTGCCCTAATTCCAGTGCGCGCCGGGTGTCGCGGATGGCTTTCAGAATACGCTGGCGCAACTCCGCAGTGGCGGCTTCGGTGAACGTCACCACCAGAATACGATCCACCGGCAACGGCGTACCAAATGCAGCATCACCGGAGCCATGGCCGAGCAACAGGCGCAGATACAGACCGGCAATGGTATAGGTTTTACCGGTACCGGCACTGGCCTCAATCAGACGCAGACCACCCAGCGGAAAGGTGAGAATATCCAGTGGAATGCTCATGCTTCAGCCTCCTGCAAATGCTGACGTAGCGGCAACAACAGCTGCACCGCCCACTCCTCTATTTCTTCCCAGTGCTCACTGGTCAGCTCCGGGAAACAGCGCGCCAGATAGGTATCCTGTCCTTCACCGCTCACAAATGTGCCGTCACCGGTATACGTTTTCTGTGCGGCTTCTCGGGCCTGTAGCTGTTGCGCTTCATCGCCCAGACAACCGCTCTCTGTCGTCGCTTTCTCAAGCCATTGCCAGGCTGTATTCACCGGTAAACAGAGCGGGCGTTGCATGCCTTCAGTAAATGCCTGCCACCACAGCAGCAGTTGTTCACGGGCAGCATCGGCACTCAGTACCGCCAGAGACCATTCGCCCAGTTTACCGTTATCCAGCGCCAGCAGACGGGTGGGCTGTGTCAGTTTACCGGCCGCAGACAGCGCCAGATGTTCCAGCCAGATCGCCACCAACCAGCTGGCTTTCAGTTTGCTGACCCGGTGCCGGACCAGTTGGCCGGCATACACTTCACCGACACTGCCCAGCACTTGCCAGCCGGCAAAATCCAGGTGGAAGGTCTCCCGCTGCGCCGTGGCCAGTGGCCAGGTTTGCAAAGCAGCTGCCAGCGGAGAAAGATTTTTTGCATCGGCCTGCAATGCCAGCCGGCCGAATTCACCATCCGGCAGCATCCCTTCTGCCAGCAACCGTGCCTGCCAGACCGCTTGATCGACATCCAGCCGCTGATAACGCAGCAGACGCTCACGCAACTGATATTGCTGTAATTTATCCAGCCAGAATGGCTCGGTCTCCTCCAGTGCCGCTTCGCGTTCCACAAACTGCACCCGCAGACGACGACGGAAGAATCCCGCCACCGGATTGCGAAAAAAACGCAGCCAGTCGGCCAGCTCAATCTCCGGTTTTCCCTGCAGCTCTTCCGGTAACGACAACCGCGCATCGAAAAAGCCGGCCTGACCAGTCGGAGTCAGCGCAGGCAGCCATTCGGCGGCATAGCTGAACAGATCTGCAGTGGCCGGTGGTACGCTAGGAGAAAAATAGCGCCGGTCATACGGCACCAGCGGGTGCTCGGTCAGCAGATGCTGATGCAGTGCGGTTTCCTGTTCGGTTTCCGCTTTTTCTTCATCTTCCGGCAGCAA
>RRZT012845914.1_pt1 | contig 10558 bp, 11 predicted proteins | sample 2165551 | NCBI WGS metagenome assembly RRZT01 (sample SAMN10456910, study PRJNA506462) | wastewater metagenome | biome: wastewater; feature: sludge; material: wastewater sludge; isolation source: wastewater sludge with Escherichia coli K12::gfp cells carrying plasmid... | place: USA: Moscow, Idaho...
ACAATTTCTTCACCCACCTGGAAAGGCATGAAAATGAAAAAGAACCTGATCGCCCTCGCTCTGTTGGCCGCTATCGCTGCGCCGGTCTTTGCCGAAACCGCCCCCGAACCTGCCGCCGAAAAGCCGGCCAGTCCGCATACTCTGACTGGCAACCTGAGCCTGGTTTCCGACTACCGTTTCCGTGGCATTGACCAAACCTTCGGTAAGCCGGCACTGCAAGGCGGTTTTGACTATGTCCATTCGAGCGGCTTCTACGCCGGCAACTGGAACTCGAACGTGAACAGCGGTGCGGGTTTTCCGGAAGCCAATCTCGAGATGGATTTCTACGGCGGCTACAAGACCAGCTTCGGCGATTTCGGCGTCGATGTCGGCGCGATCTACTACTACTATCCGGGCAGCGATGCGGCTCCGCTTGGCGCTTCGGGAACGGTCGACAACAAGGAAGTCTACCTTGGCGTGTCGTGGAAGTTCCTCTCGCTGAAATATTCGCATGCGATTGACGAATATTTTGATTTGCCCAACACCAAGAATTCCGGTTACTGGGATCTGTCTGCAAGCCAGGCGTTCGGTGATGGCTGGGGCGTCAATGCGCACGTAGGCCGGATGAAGGTAAAAGGCGTGAGCAATGCCGACTACACCGACTGGAAACTGGGGGTGACCAAGGATATCGCGGGTTATGTGCTCGGCTTGTCCTATATCGGCACGAATGCGAAGGGAAATTCCGGTGAGTTCTACTCTTTCGGCAATGATCTGCCGGGGGCGACCAAGACCCGCGATGCCGGTCGCGACATCGTCATCGCATCGCTTTCCAAAACTTTCTGATTACGTTTCCAGGACAGCCCTTTCCCGGTATTGATCGGGAAAGGGTTTTTTAAAATATCATATTAATCAATATGTTATGTATTGATTCTGGTTTCAGTTTGTGCGCATCCCGGCAACCAGCGTGGCGATGTTGTAGCGATACATACTGATGTAGCTGGCCGCGTCCGGGTTGCGCGAAAGCGCGTCAGAATACAGCTTCGGGCCGGGCTTGGCGCCGGTCTCGCGCGCGATCTGTGCGGTCAGGCGCGGATTGCTGATGTTTTCCATGAAAACCGCCCGGATGCCGCTTTGCTTCATCTGCCGGATCAGTCCGGCGACATCGCGGGCGCTGGCTTCGGTTTCAGTCGAAACGCCCTGCGGCGAAATCAGGCGGATGCCGAAGCGCTGACCGAGATAGCCGAACGCGTCGTGCGAGGTCAGTACGACGCGCTTTGCCGCCGGAACCGAGGCGATCTCGTTCTGTGCCCAAACCAGCAGCGAGCCGATCTGCGTGCGGTAGTCGGCTGCGCGGGTGCGATAATATGCGGCGCCGGCCGGATCAGCGGCGCTCAGGGCTTCGGCGATATTGCCGACCATCTGCTTGACGCGCTCCGGATCCTGCCAGACGTGCGGATCGTACGCGTGCCCGTGGTCATTGTGCTTCATCGCCAGCGGTTCGATCCCGCGGGTGACCGTTACGACTTTGCCGTTGTAGCGGCTCGCCTGCTGCAGGCGTTTCAGCCAGCCTTCGAAGCCCAGTCCGTTGATAAAGAACAGCCGGGTTTGGGCAAGTTTTTGCACGTCGGCCGGCGTTGGCTGGAAAATGTGCGCGTCCTGATCCGGGCCGACCAAGGTAACCAGCTCGATGCGCTCGCCGCCGACGTTTTGCACCAGATCGCCGAGAATGCTGAAGCTGGCTGCGACCGGCAGCGGCGCGGCGCGGACGGGCAGGGCGACGAACAGGGCGCATAGCAGAAGCAGTTTTTTCATTTCAGTTCTCGTGGTGACGGCGCGCGCGCCAGCGGCCGTGCCAGCCGTGCGGCGCGACCAGTAGCGACAGCAGGTAGATCAGTCCGGCCGACAGGATGATCGCGGGGCCGGATGGTAGGCTCAGGTGGTAGGACAGCATCAGTCCAGCGAGGCTTGCGGCAAGTCCGGAGATCCAGGCTGTTGCGATCATGCCGGGTAGCGTGTCGGCCCACAGACGGCTTGCGGCGGCGGGCAGCATCATCAGGCCGACCGCCATCAGCGTGCCCATTGCCTGGAAACCGGCGACAAGGTTCAGCACGGTCAGCGCGACAAAACCGAGGTGGTAGCGGGTGCCGCGCCTGCCCGATGCGCGCAGGAAGCCGGGATCGACGCATTCGAGCACCAGCCCGCGATAGTTCAGCGCAAGCCAGATCAGCGTCAGGCTGCTGATCGAGGCGACCAGCAGCAGCGAGATATCATCGACCGCCAGTACTGAACCGAACAGCAAGTGGATCAGGTCGACATTACTGCCCCACTTGGAAACCAGCAATACGCCGAGTGCGAGCGCGACCAGATAAAAACCGGCGAAGTTTGCGTCTTCGTTCAGGTCGGTGAAGCGGCTGGCGAGGCCGGCGAGTAGTGCGACCAACAGGCCGGCGAGCACACCGCCGCCAGCCAGCCACGGCAGGGCGAAACCGCCCAGAATGAAGCCGACCGCAGCGCCGGGCAGTACGGCGTGGGACAATGCATCGCCCATCAGGCTCATTCGGCGCAGCACCAGCAGTACGCCGATCGGCGCACAGCCGGCGGACAGTGCGATGCAGCCGGCCAGCGCGCGCCGCATAAAGGCAAAGTCGGTCAGTGGGGAAAGCAGCAGTTCGTTCAAGGTCATGGGCGTTCGCACCATTCGTTTTCGTTGTGCCAGTGGGTCATGGCGGATTGGGCGCGTGCCAGGTTTTCAGCGCTTAGCGCCTCGGAGTTTGCCCCCCAGGCAATCACTTCGCGTGCCAAGAGCAGCGCGTCGGGAAAGCGCGAACGCGCAAGTGCGAGATCATGCATAACGGTTACCAGCGTCTTGCCCGTGGCGTGCCATTCGTCAAGCAGCGCGAGCAATACTTCCTGGGTGCGATGGTCGAGGCTGTTCAGCGGTTCGTCGAGCAGCATGACCGGCGCATCCTGCACGATCAGCCGTGCGAAGCGCGCGCGCTGCAATTGGCCACCGGACAGCGTGGCGAGCGGGCGTTCCGCATAATCCGCGAGCCCGACGCGCTCGAGCGCTGCGCGGGCGCGTTCGCGGGCGCTGATGCGGACCCGCCCCCAGTTGCCGGAATCTTTCCAGTCGCCGGCCAGCGCGAGCTCCTCGACGGTCAGCGGAAACTGGCGGTCGAGCTCGGTCAGCTGCGACAGATAGCCGGCTTCGCCGTGGATACTGATCTGGCCCGTCGAGGGGAGCAGGCCGACCAGTGCCTTGAGTAAGGTGGTCTTGCCAGCACCGTTCGGGCCGACGATCGCTGTGTGGCTGCCGGTGGCGAATTCGCCGGAGATGTGGTGGACTGCCGGGTGTTTCCGGTAACAGACGGTCAGATTTTGCAGCGCGATCATGCCAGCGCCCATCCGGTCAGCAACCAGATCAGCGCCAGTATCGGCAGCGTGAGCAGCAGGCGCTGCCAGGAGGAGAGGACGAAAATGCGGGCGGCAAGATGATGGTGGCGATTCATTGCATATTTCCTATTTGCAACACTGTTGCATGTTTGGCATGGTGCCCGATGACGCGGGGGCTTGTCTAGTTGGTCATCAGGTTCGTCAGGCAGATGAATGGCGTTTTTCCAAGGGCGAAAATTCACACTAAATGCTTGAACGGAAAAAGGGAAATCATTAGAATGTTGCGATTGTCGCCGGTGTGATCGGCGGTAAAAGTGACGCCGGCGCATTCGTCGGCGATTTATATCCAATAACCCGCCCCTCGCGTCAGCCTGGGGAATGAGTGGAATTTTCCATTACATGACAACCGTAACCCAAATGAGCTCCATGGAGAGCTTTGCCAGCCTGTTCGAAGAAAGCCTCACCCGCCAGGAAATGCGCGCTGGTGAAGTGATCACCGCCGAAGTCGTCGGTATCGACAACAACTTCGTGATCGTGAACGCTGGCCTGAAGTCCGAATCCCTGATCCCGACCGAAGAATTCAAGAACGACGCTGGCCTCGTCGATGTCAAGGTTGGCGACTTCGTTACCGTCGCTATCGACAGCCTGGAAAACGGCTATGGCGAAACCAAGCTCTCCCGCGAAAAGGCCAAGCGCCTTGCCGCCTGGATCGAGCTGGAAGATGCCCTGGAAAAGGGTCAAGTACTGTCCGGCGTGATCTCCGGCAAGGTCAAGGGTGGTCTGACTGTGATGGTGAACGGCCTGCGCGCATTCCTGCCGGGCTCGCTTGTCGACATCCGTCCGATCAAGGACACGACCCCGTTCGAAGGCAAGCAAGTCGAATTCAAGGTCATCAAGCTCGACCGCAAGCGCAACAACGTTGTGGTTTCCCGTCGCGCCGTGCTGGAAGACAGCCTGGGCGAAGAGCGTCAGAAGCTGATGGAAACCCTGAAGGAAGGCGCTGTCATCAAGGGTATCGTCAAGAACATCACCGACTACGGTGCGTTTGTTGATCTCGGCGGTATCGACGGTCTGCTGCACATCACCGACCTCGCATGGCGTCGCGTCAAGCACCCGTCCGAAGTTCTGGCAGTCGGCGACGAAGTCGAAGCCAAGGTGCTCAAGTTCGATCAGGAAAAGAACCGCGTTTCCCTGGGCCTCAAGCAGCTCGGCGAAGATCCGTGGGTGGGCCTGTCCCGCCGCTACCCGAACAGCACCCGTCTGTTCGGCAAGGTCACCAACCTGACCGACTACGGCGCGTTTGTCGAAATCGAACAGGGTATCGAAGGTCTGGTCCACGTGTCCGAACTGGATTGGACCAACAAGAATGTTCACCCGTCCAAGGTTGTCCAGCTTGGCGACGAAGTCGAAGTCATGATCCTCGATATCGACGAAGACAAGCGCCGCATCAGCCTCGGCATGAAGCAGTGCGCTGCCAATCCGTGGGATGATTTCGCTGCCAATTACAAGAAGGGTGACAAGATCAAGGGCGCGATCGAGTCGATTACCGACTTTGGCGTGTTCGTCCGCTTGCCGGGCGGCATCGATGGCCTGGTTCACCTGTCCGACCTGTCCTGGAATGTTACCGGCGAAGAAGCCGTTCGTAACTACAAGAAGGGCGACGAAGTCGAGGCCATGGTCCTGTCGATCGACGTCGAGAAGGAACGCATCAGCCTCGGCATCAAGCAGCTTGAAGGCGACCCGTTCAACAACTACGTTTCCTCCTGCGACAAGGGCACCATCGTTCGCGGCACCGTGAAGTCCCTCGACGCCAAGGGCGCTGTGATCGCACTGACCGACGAAGTCGAAGGCTACCTGCGTGCGACCGAAGTCTCCCGCGACCGCGTGGAAGACATCCGTTCCGCGCTGAAGGAAGGCGACGAAGTCGAAGCCATGATCATCAACGTTGACCGCAAGAACCGCGGCATCAACCTGTCGATCAAGGCCAAGGACATGGGCGATGAGAAGGACGCGATGAGCAAGCTGTCCGCTGACAGCACTGCTGGCACGACCAATCTCGGCGCTCTGCTGAAGGCCAAGCTTTCCGGCAGCGCAGAATAAAGCAGACCGAGGTGAGTATGACCAAGTCGGAACTCATTGCAAAACTCGCCGAGCGTTACCCGCAGTTGGTGACGAAGGATGCGGAGTTGGCAGTCAAGACGATTCTTGATGGCATGACCCGAAGCCTTTCCCTGGGAAGTCGCATCGAGATCCGGGGGTTTGGCAGCTTCGACCTCAACTACCGTCCGCCGCGACAGGGTCGCAATCCGAAATCCGGTACCAAGGTGCAGGTTCCGGAGAAGTATGTGCCTCACTTCAAGGCGGGCAAGGAATTGCGCGAAAAGGTTGACGAGGAACTTGTCTGACCCGGCAGGGCATTCCGAAAGGGCGGCGTCGCAAGACGCCGCTTTTTTTATGTTTTCTGGCGGATCGGGTTGCGCGAAGCGCGTCAGGGACGGTTTCAGCTACAATGACGGTAAATTTGCTCTGGAAGGGTTGCCATGCGCTATCTCCATTATCTGCTCTGGCCGCTGAAATTCGTGCTGTTCGCGGTGCTGTTCGGCTTCGCCATGCATAATGCAGAGCTTGTGAAGCTGCATTTTTTCCTTGGCTATTTCTGGGATTTGCCGCTGTCACTGTTGCTGCTGATCTTTTTTGTTCTGGGCGCCGGATTCGGCTTGCTGGCCTGCATCGGCCGCATGGCGAGATTGCGTCGCGAGCTGGTCGCATTGCGCCGGGAGAAGCGTACGCGAGGACCGGCAACCCGCCCGATAATTTCCGATGCCCCGCGCGACGCGATTTGAGAGCTATTTCTGATGAATGAAATCCAGTACTGGTGGCTGATCGCCCTGCCGGTGTTTTTCGGTCTGGGCTGGCTTGCGGCCCGCATTGATATCAAGCAGGTGTTGTCCGAGGCCCGTTCGTTGCCGGCTGCCTATTTTCAGGGGCTGAACTATCTGTTGAACGGCGAAACCAACCGGGCGGTCGATGTCTATGTGGATATCGCGCGGCATCACGCCGAAACTGTCGAACTGCAGTTCACGCTCGGTACACTGTTCCGCCGCCGCGGCGAGCTCGAGCGTGCGATCCGCATGCACCAGAGGCTGCTTGAGCGCCGCGATCTGACTGACAGCCAGCGCCAATCGGCCGAGCTGGAACTCGCGGTCGACTTCATGAAGGCCGGTCTTTTCGATCGCGCCGAGGCGCTACTGCACGCGCTGGCTGATACCGCGTATGCGCGCCGGGCCCGTGTCGAACTGCTCGCGATCTATCAGCAGGAGCACGAATGGCGCAAGGCGATCGAAGTGGCGGCCTTGCTGCGCGACGAAAGCCACACCTATCAGCACGAGATCGCCGAATTCAATTGCGAACTCGCGGCGCAGGCTATTACGCGCGGCAAGCACGACGAGGCGCGTCAATACCTCGAGCAGGCGCTGTCCGAACACCGCCAGTGCGCACGCGCGCGGCTGATGCTTGGCGAGCTTGCGATGGCTTCCGGCAATGCCGAAGCAGCAATCGAATATTGGCTCGCGATGGAAAAGCAGGATGTCCACTATCTGGCATTGGCTGCGCGTCCGCTGTTGGCCGCCTATGACCAGCTCGGTCGCGGCGACGATGGCGATGCGCTGCTGCTGAGGCTGCTTGGGCACAACCCTGACCTCGACGTCGTCGATATCGTTTATGAGCGCCTGATCCAGCGTCAGGGGGTCGCCGCAGCGCATGCCTTTGTGCGCGACCGCTTGCGCGAGCATCCGACCATGCCGGGCCTGCGCAAGCTGCTCGAAGCGCACCTGCTGGTCGCTCCGGATGCCGAAAAACCCGAGATCGAAATCATCATCCGGCTGCTCAACGACAATACCCGTGAGCACTCGATGTATTACTGCCGCGAGTGCGGCTTCAAGACCCGTCAGTATTTCTGGCATTGCCCGGCCTGTAACGAGTGGGAAACCTACCCGCCGGTGCGCGGCAAGCAGAGTCGCCAGTCCTGAATTCAAGGAGAATCCCGATGAAATCCGATCCGCGCGTGATTGTCGCGCTTGACTACCCTGCCGCTGCGCCGGCGCTTGAATTTGCCTCCCGCGTCGATCCGTCGCTGTGCCGTCTGAAAGTCGGCAAGGAACTGTTTGTCAGCGCCGGCCCGCAACTGGTCGAAAAACTGGCCGGGCAGGGCTTTGATGTGTTTCTCGACATGAAATTCCATGACATCCCGAACACGGTGGCGCAGGCCTGCAAGGCCGCTGCGCAGCTCGGCGTCTGGATGGTCAACGTACATGCAAGCGGCGGGCGCAAGATGATGAGCGCAGCGCGCGAAGCGCTCGAATCGCTGCCGCAGCGGCCGTTGCTGATCGGTGTGACCGTGCTGACCAGCATGGGCGCCGAAGACCTGGCCGAAATCGGCCTCGCGCTCGATCCCGCGGTTCAGGTCGAGCGGCTTGCCCGCCTGGCCAAGGAAAGCGGGCTCGATGGCGTGGTCTGCTCGGCGCAGGAAGCTAGCTTGCTCAAGGCGGCTTGCGGCAAGGAATTCAAGCTGATCACTCCCGGCATCCGGCCGGCGCAAGCGAGCCTTGACGACCAGAACCGCGTGATGACGCCGCAGGCCGCGATCGCTGCGGGTTCGGATTATCTCGTGATCGGCCGTCCGATCACGCAGAGCGCCGATCCGATTGCGACGCTGCAGGCGATCAATGCATCGATTGGTGTCTGATATGCAGCGGGATGAACTGCGTTCCCGCATCGGCCAGGCGTGTGTGCTGGTTGTCGGCGACGTGATGCTTGACCGTTACTGGTTCGGCGATGTCGAACGCATCTCGCCGGAAGCGCCGGTGCCCGTCGCCCGCATCCACCGCAGCGAAGCGCGCGCTGGCGGCGCGGCCAACGTGGCGCGCAATATCGCGGCGCTTGGTGGTCAGGCACGCCTGCTGGCCGTGATCGGCGACGATGAAGCCGGCAATACGCTGGAAAAGCTGCTGATCGACGATGGCGTGCGGGTTTCGCTGCACCGCGACCGCGAAATCGATACCACTGTGAAGCTGCGCGTGCTGGCGCGCCAGCAGCAATTGCTGCGCATCGATTTTGAAAACCAGCCGAACCACGAAGTGCTGTTGGCCAAACTTGACGAATTCCGCGCTGCGCTGCCGGATACGGATGTGGTGATCCTGTCCGATTATGGCAAGGGCGGCTTGCGCGATGTGCGCCTGATGATCGCAGCCGCGCGCGCGGCAGGCAAGCCGGTACTGGTCGACCCGAAGGGCGACGATTACGAACCTTACCGCGGCGCGACGCTGCTGACGCCGAACCGCAGCGAATTCCGCCAGGTTGCCGGAAGCTGGAGCGACAATGCTCAGCTCGAAGCCAAGGCCGAGGCCTTGCGCGAAGCGCTGCAACTAGAAGCGTTGATGGTTACGCGCAGCGAGGAAGGCATGACGTTGTTCCGCCCGCAGGGTGTCGTGCACAAGCCGACCGTTGCGCGCGAAGTGTTTGATGTTTCCGGCGCCGGCGATACCGTGATCGGCACGCTGGGTCTGATGCTGGCGGCGGGGCTCGATCTGCCTGATGCCATGGACTGGTCGAACCGTGCGGCCGGCATCGTCGTCGGCAAAGTCGGAACGGCGGTCGTTCATCCCGAAGAGTTATTCGCTGACTGAACGGAAAACATCGCACATCTCGAAGGTGGTTGTTTTAAAATTCATATAAATCAATGACTTGCAAGTATCTCAGGCGAGCAGGGCTTCAACCCGGTTCTTGCCGAGTCGCTTGGCTTGGTACATCGCCTGGTCGGCGCGCGCGAGGGCGTCATTGCGCGACTCGTGGGCTTCGACCAGCGTTACTCCTGCGCTGAACGTGATCAGCACCTTCTCGTTGTTATGCAGGAAGAAACGCTTGGTCAATTCGCGCTGCAGGCGTTGCAGCACGACGGTGGCTTCCTGAATGCCGGTCGCAGGCAGCAGCAGCACGAATTCCTCTCCGCCGTAACGCGCAACGCTGTCGGTCGGACGCAGCAGATCCTTGACCACGCGGACGAGGTGAACCAGCGCCTGGTCGCCGGCAGCGTGGCCGCTCGTGTCGTTGAGCTTCTTGAAGTTGTCGATATCGAGTAGCGCGACAGCGAATGGCTGGTTGCTGCGCTTGGCGCGCGAAGCCTCGACTTCGAAGATTTCTTCCAGACCGCGCCGGTTCAGTGCGCCGGTCAGCTGGTCTTCGCGTACCTTCTCGCTGACAGATTGCAGTTGTTGTTCCAGCTCGGAGACCTTGCGCTGAGCTTGGTCGGCCCGTTCACGCGCTTTTTGCAGCTCGTCGCGCGAGCGCAGCACGTCGAGCTGCATCGAGCGTGTGTCCTGCAGCAGATTTTCCAGAACATGGCCGATGCTGGGTAGATCGTTGGCCTGCTGGATTTTTTCCGCGTAGACCGTGATCTTGCTGTGGTACTGGTCGGTGCTGGCGGAAAGCCGGCCCAGCCGGTCAATAAAGGTCGCGATCATGTCCTTGAGCACGGTCTGCGCCTCAAGCAGGTTGTGCTTGAGTTGGCTCTGCTTGAAAAGCACTTCCTTCAGCCCGGCCTCGGCGTCGTAGATCAGGCGCATGTCGAGCGGCTGCGCCATGATCTGCTTGACGACGGCGATCTGTCCTTGCACCCATTCGTCCTCAATCACGACTTCGGCCATGTTGTCGGTCAGCAGGCGCAGCAGGTTCAGCAGGCCGTCGCACAGACGCAGTTCATGGTCGTTCTGGATCTCAAGCCGGATCCAGAATTTGCGCAGCTTGGCCAGCAATGCCTGCAGCGAGGCCTCGGTTTCGACCCGTTCCGTTTCGGCGGCAAGCAGCGCGACTTCCTCCTGAAGCTCCGGGTCGTGCGCAAGGCGCGCTTCGACGCCGAGCTGCAGGGTTTGCGCCAGCGCGTTGCGCCAGTCGGTCCAGCTGCCTTCTCCTGACGCGGTAGCAACTTCTGCAGACGGTATCGGAAGTTGCTCCTCGCCGGAGGCTGATTCGCTTTCTATGCCGGTTTCGCTCCACGCGCGCACGAGGCCAGCGATCTTGTCGTTGAGCTCGGTGGCGTTGGCGCCGAAGTTGATCAGCACTTTTTCCAGCGCGTCCCGCTTGCGGCTGGGCGGGTAAGCCGGGTTGCGCAGATCCCACTGGCGGATCAGGT
>RRZT011917255.1_pt1 | contig 10557 bp, 10 predicted proteins | sample 2165551 | NCBI WGS metagenome assembly RRZT01 (sample SAMN10456910, study PRJNA506462) | wastewater metagenome | biome: wastewater; feature: sludge; material: wastewater sludge; isolation source: wastewater sludge with Escherichia coli K12::gfp cells carrying plasmid... | place: USA: Moscow, Idaho...
CTGCGAAAGGTGAAGAAATCATCGAAGCTGAAGTTGTTTTATCTGCTGTTGGTGTTGTTCCAAATACAGAAAATATCGGTCTTGAAGAAGTTGGTATTGCAACTGAAAGAGGTAAAATTGTTATCAATGATTTCTGTGAATCATCTGTAAAAGGATATTACGCGATTGGTGATGTTGTAAAAGGAGCAGATTTAGCACACTTAGCATCAGCTCAAGGTATTTTATGTGTTGAGCATATTGCTGGTGAAAAAGTAGAACCAATCGACTACGGAAATATCCCAGGTTGTACATATTGTTCACCAGAAATTGCATCTGTTGGGCTTACAGAAGCAAAAGCAAAAGAAGCTGGTTACGAAGTAAAAGTTGGTAAATTCCCATTCTCTGCAAATGGAAAAGCTGTTGCAAATGGAGCTGCTGATGGATTTGTAAAAGTTGTTTTTGATGCGAAATATGGTGAATGGTTAGGATGTCACATGATTGGTGATGGTGTTACGGAGATGATTGCTGAGGCAGTTGTTGCACGTAAATTAGAAACGACGGCACACGAAATTATGAAATCTGTACATGCTCACCCAACAATGGCAGAAGCTATTATGGAAGCGGTAGAAGATGCATATGGACATGCAATTCATATTTAAGAAATAAAAAATTAGAATTTATAGTTGAAGCAGCCATATGGCTGCTTTTTTATTTTACCAAATCGTTAATTTTTTGCGTCTTGTATATTGATTTAGTTTTTTAACTATCTTTACAGAAATAATTTAAAAAAATATAATATGAAAAAATTCTATTCTTTAGTAGCAGTTGCTGCATTATCAACATTATCATTTGGACAAAATCTAGTTGTTAATTCAGGTTTTGAAACAGGAAGTTTATCACCTTGGGCAGCAGGTACAGGTTCAGGCTACACAGAACCTACAGTTTCTAATACAGGAGCACATTCAGGAACATATAGTGCAATATACAATGCTACAGCAACAACTGGTTTTTTTCAGAATGTAGCTGTTACAGGAGCAAAAACATATGTTATCGAATTTTGGTATAAAGCTTCTAGTGCTAGTGCAGCAAGAATCTGGAGTATTTATAAAAATGCTGCGGGAACTGCTGTATACACAACAACAGATGCAACAACAGATACATTTAGATCATTAAATAAATATTTACCAGCTGCTGCTGAGTGGACTAAATATACTGTAGAGATGCCAGCACATGCAGATGCTAAAAGTTTAGATGTTGCTTTTAGAGCTTATGGAGGTCAATCTTCTTCATTTGATGATATTCTTGCTTATGAAAAAGGTACTTTAGCAATATCTGATGTTGATTTTAAAAATAAAGTAAAAATGAATACTTTAATTACTGATAAATTGGTTATTGATTTACCAGTAAAATCTACGGTTAATATTTATACTGTTGATGGAAAATTAGTTTCTTCGAATAGAGTTGAAGTAGGTTCATCTATCAATACTCAATCATTATCAAAAGGAGTTTATTTAGTTTCAGTTGATAACGGAACAACTAAAGTTACTCAAAAAGTAGTAAAAAAATAAGAAAGAATATATTCTTAATCTAACAAAAAAGCGATTCAGTTTACTGAATCGCTTTTATTTATTCTTCTAATTTCTGAATTTTAAAACCTGCATCTGTCACAGCTTCCACAACCTCTTCTTCATCTTCGGTTGTTGTCACAGTCAGTACTTTTCGTTCATCAGAAGTGTCAACTTTCCAATTGTCTTCACCTACAGCTTCGTCTAAAAAAGGTTTTACAGATTTGATACAGCTGTCACAATTTATATTTGTTTTGAATTTCAATTCGCTCATAACTTTACAATTTAGACTCAAATTTATAAAGATTTCATAAGATTAAAAAAACGTTTAAGTAATATTTGATTTCGAAATTTAAATAAAAATCAATGAAGCGTAATCTTGATGTTGTTGTTATTTCGGATGTGCATTTAGGAACTTTTGGTTGCAAAGCACAAGAACTGTTGGCTTATCTACAGTCAATCAATCCAAAAAAAATTATTCTCAATGGTGATATTGTGGATATTTGGAATTTTAAGAAAAGTTATTTTCCAGAAACGCATCTTCAAATCATTAGTTATTTATTGAATTTATCTGAACAAGGAATTCCAATCGTTTATATCACTGGAAATCATGATGAACTGTTGCGTAAATTTACGACAATGCGTTTTGGGAATATTCTTTTAACGGATAAATATATGTTGAAACAAAATGATAAAGTCGCATGGATTTTTCATGGAGATGTGTTTGATGCCTCAATTCAACATTCGAAATGGATTGCGAAATTAGGAGGTTGGGGTTATGATAAATTAATTCAATTGAATTATTTTATCAATAAATGTTTAGAGTTTTTTGGAAGGGAACGTTATTCACTGTCTCAAAAGATTAAAAACTCAGTTAAAAAAGCGGTGAAACATATCAATGATTTTGAACAAACTGCTGCTGAATTAGCAATCGAAAATGAATATGATTACGTGGTTTGTGGACATATTCATCAGCCACAATTGCGAAAAGTAAAAACGGATAAAGGATCGTGTGTGTATATGAATTCGGGAGATTGGATTGAGAATTTATCGGCTTTAGAATGTGTAGACGGAAATTGGTCAGTGTTTTATTTTGAAGAACACAAACATACTTTGATGCAAAATTTAGAAGAAATCGAGTTCAATTATTCGTTGGATGAACTGATTGTTTCAATTCTCAATAAGAAGTAAATGAAAATTTTATATGCTTTACAAGGAACGGGAAATGGACATTTGGCTCGTGCGCAAAAAATGTTACCAATCCTTGAAGAATATGGAGATTTGGATGTTTTTGTAAGCGGTTCTAATTCGCAATTACAACTTGAAAATTATCAATTCAAACATCACAATGGATTGTCATTATTTTATAATCAGATGGGAAAAGTTTCGTATAAACGAATTTTTAAGGAGAATAGTTTTAAATCTTTTTGGAATGAAGTGAATCATTTTTCCAATTGAAAAATATGATTTGATTATTAATGATTTTGAACCAATTACAGCACATGCAGCACGAAAGAAAAAGATAAATATTGTTGGTTTGAGTCATCAAGCTTCGCTTTTATTTGATGAAACGCCAAAAGTAAAAAATAAAACAGGTGAGACGATTTTGAAATATTACGCACCAACTTCTAAGCATTACGGTTTTCATTTCGAAGAATATAATGATGCTATTTTTTTACCTATCATTCGAGATAAAATTAGAGCATTGCATCCAAAACAAAAAGATTATTATTTGGTGTATTTACCAAGTTTTCATCCAACTGAAATTATGGAGAAATTATCATTTATTAAAGATTCAAAATGGAAAGTTTTTTCACCTTTTGTGAAAGATGTTACGCGTCAATTTAATGTTGAAATTTATCCAATTGATGAACGCCTTTTTACCAAAACTTTAGAAAATTGTAAAGGAGTTTTGTGTGGTGCTGGTTTCGAATTGCCTGCTGAAAGTATTTATCTTCAAAAGAAACTTTTTGTGATTCCCATCAAAGGTCAATACGAACAATTGTGTAACTGCGAGGCTTTAAAAATGATTGGCGTTGATTATTCGTATGATTTGAATGTAGCACAATTGCAACGTTGGGTGGATTCGAATAAAATTATTGAGAAAGATTTCCCAGATCAAACTGAAGAAATCATTCAGAAAGTAATTTTAGAAGCTTCTCATTAATTATTTTTCCAGAAAGCAGGCGTAAATAAAATTAAGATTGTATAAAGCTCTAATCGACCTAAAACCATTAAAAAACAACATAATAATTTTGCACTATCCGTTAAAGAATTCATTGAGGTACCCGGACCAAATTCGCCAATTCCCGGACCTACGTTTCCTAAAGTGGAAGCAGTTAATGTTAAAGAGGCCAAAATATCTTGGAAACTCATTGTTATACCATAATTCAAAAGCGCAAACAAAATAGAACTCACAATCCATGTAAACATAAACATAACAAAGAATGCCATGACGTGGAAAACAATAGATTGATTCAGCGAACGATTGTTGTAACGAACTGGAATAATTGCGTTTGGATGTAAAATACGCTTAAATTCGATCCAACTATTTTTTAATAAAATGACGTGTCTGATAACTGTAATTCCTCCAGATGTAGAACCTGCCGAACCTCCGATGAAGAACAAAGAGAAGAAAATAAGTGTGGTTACGGTTAACCAACTTGTGTAATCTTCCATTGCCAAAGCGGTTGTAGATGCGATAGAAACGACGTGGAATAATGAGCTTCTGAATGAATGTTCGAAGTTAAACCAGGAATAAGTTTCGACGGAATAGCTAGGGTAAATATTAAAAAATAATACGACAAAAACGATAAATGTAACGACAGCAAGTAAGCCAACCCACCAGCGAAACTCTTCATTTTTCCATACTTTTTTGAATTGTCCTTTAATCAATAAATAAATCAAGGCAAAGTTTGTTCCGCCCAAAAACATCATCACGATTAGTACATATTGAATAAAAACATTGTTATTCCAATACATCAAACCTTCATTTTTAGTAGAAAAACCTGCGGTTGCAATCACACTCATCGAATGGTTTGCAGCATCAAATAAATTCATTCCACCAAAATAAAGCAACAATGCAAAAAAAGCAGTTAATCCTAAATAAACTAACCAAAGGTTTTTCGCTGTTTCTGTAATTCGAGGGTGAATTTTATCCGTATAAATTCCAGGCGCTTCTGCCATAAAAAGTTGTCGACCACCAATTCCAAGAAACGGTAAAATCGCAATTGTCAAAACGATAATTCCCATACCACCAATCCAATTGGTTGTGCTTCGCCAAAACAATATGCTTTTTGGGAGACTTTCTACATCATCATAAATCGATGTTCCAGTCGCTGTATAACCAGAAACGGTTTCGTAAACAATGTTCACAAAACTGAAATTCTCATTGATGATATGATCGTTTGGTAAAAATATTAACGACGTAACATATGGCAAACATCCCGAAAGAATCAAGAAAAGCCATCCGACACAAACCACGATATAACCTTCGCGTTTGTTGATGTGTTTTCTTCTGTCACGCGTAAAATACATCATTGCAGCTCCCGACAATCCCACTAAGCTACCCGAAACTAAAAAAGGGTAGAGTAGATGATCATTAAAATAAATGCTGACACATGTTGCAATAAACATAAAGAGCGCATTTAATAGTAATAAAACACCCGAAAGATTCAGGATTACTTTGATGTTAAGTGATTTCATTATTTAAAATATTTGGTCACTTTTGGAATTAAATTCGCTTGACTAAAAACAACAACATGATCTTTTGGTTCGATAATGAAATCTTTGGTTGGAATAAATCCATCATTTCTACGAACAATTCCAGCAATAATAGCACCTTCTTTAAATGGAAAATCGCTTACTTTTTTGAATGCGATTTCAGAATTTTCGTGAATACGGAATTCTAAAACTTCGGCATCTAAATCAGAAATTCCTGTTACATCCATCACAGAACCTTGTCGAATATAACGGAAAATACTATCTGCGGTTAAGAGTTTTTTATTGATAAAAGCGTTAATTCCAACTTCTTGACTAAGATGAATATAGTCGATATTTTCGACCAAAGCAATTGTTTTTTTAACACCTTTTGATTTTGCTAAAAGACACGACATAATATTCGTTTCCGAACTTCCTGTCACAGCAATAAAAGCATCTGAATCAGAAATACCTTCTTCCAATAACAATTCTCCATCTCGACCATCACCATTGATAATCAAAATGTTATTTAAATCATCAGCTAAATCAAAAGCTTTGTTTCGATTGATTTCTAATAACTTAACGTTGTGCTTGTTATCTTTTAAAAGTTTGGCAACTTTGACACCAATACTTCCTCCTCCCAAAACAATTACATTTTTGAAATATTCTTGTTTCTTTCCAAGGATTTTATAAACTTCTAAAATTCCAGCTTTTTTTACAATAAAATAAACGTGATCGTCTATTCTAAATTCAGTATCAGCTTCAGGAATAATGGTTTGATATTCGCCGCGTTCGTTGCTACGGATAATTGCAATTGGCATCAAAAGATTGTCTTCACCACCTTTTGTCGTCAAATACATGTCTTTGTATTGCTTGTCCAAAATCTTGCAATCCGCATCCAAAACAGTTCCAACCATAAAAAGTTGACCATTTGCAAAGGGATGCATCGCATTGAAAGCAGATTGTTGAACAAGTGAATAAATCTCATCAGCCGCTAATTTCTCAGGGCTAATTAATGCATCAATTCCCATTCCTTGCACCCAAAATTGATTTTCTTTGTAAAGAAATTCAGGATTCGAAATTCGAGCTAATGTACGTTTTGCCCCTAAATCTTTCGCAATCGAAGCACTAGTAAGGTTTGTGTTTTGAAGATGAGTGACCGATATAAAAATATCTGTATCATCAATTCCAACTTCGCGCAAAGCCTTGAAAGAAGTTATATCACCACGATAAGCCATTACATCTAACGAGTTTTCGATCATCAACAATTTGTCCTTGTCCATGTCCATGATGACGATGTCATTCATTTCATTAGAAAGCAATTTAGCCAAATGAAAACCAACTTCTCCAGCGCCTCCGATTAATATTTTCATGAAAGAAATTTAGGATAAAACTATTTTGACGTTTCTTTTTGTCCCATTAACATTAGGAACGATTTCAAGAATTCGTCTATATCACCGTTCATTACAGCATCCACATTACCTGTTTCAGTTCCTGTTCTGACGTCTTTTACCAATTTGTATGGATGCATCACATAATTACGAATTTGAGAACCCCATTCGATTTTCATCTTATTTGCTTCAATCTCATTACGTGCAGCCATTTTTTTCTCTAACTCAATCTTGTACAATTCAGATTTTAACATCTCCATTGCACGTTCGCGATTGGCTAACTGAGAACGTTCAACCTGACAAACAACCACAATTCCTGTAGGTTTGTGCGTTAACTGAACTTTCGTTTCAACCTTATTTACATTTTGTCCTCCAGCTCCTCCAGAACGAGAAGTTTGCAATTCGATATCTGCAGGATTGATTTCAATCTCGATTGTATCATCTACAATTGGTGAAACATAAACCGAAACGAAACTTGTATGACGTTTTGCATTACTATCAAAAGGCGAAATACGCACCAAACGATGCACACCATTTTCTCCTTTTAGATAACCGAAAGCAAATTCGCCATCAACCTCTAATGTTACCGTTTTTACACCTGCGACATCACCCGCTTGATAGTTTAATTCTTTTACTTTATACCCATGTTTTTCGGCCCACATCAAATACATACGCATCAACATAGAAGCCCAGTCACAAGATTCTGTACCTCCAGCTCCGGCAGTAATTTGAAGAATTGCACCAAGATTATCTCCTTCTTCTGAAAGCATATTCTTGAATTCTATATCTTCTAAAAGCTTAGCAACAACAGTATATTGTTCCATTACTTCTTCGTCACTTACTTCACCTTCTCGGTTAAATTCTACTAAAACTTCAACATCGTTTACAGCATTTGCAATTGTTTGGTATTCATCGATCCATTTCTTTTTACCACGCAGAACTTTCATAAAAGCTTCGGCTTCTTTCGGATTGTTCCAAAATTCAGGAGAAGCAGCATGTTCTTCTTCATTTTGCACTTCGATTTCTTTTTGTTCGATTTCCAAATATTCGTGCAAATCTTGTGTACGTTTTTGGATGTCTTTTAGTAATTCGTTGTTAAACATAATTGCAAATGTATAAAAATAGGAGGTTAAGCATTAATCACTTTATCATCTTTTCCGTTCCAAGAAAGAATTTTATAAGTAAAACCTTCTTCTGTTTTAATTTCTTGGTCTTTCAGCATCAAAAAAGTATCGTCCCAATCGCCATCATCATAACTAATTACCCAGAATAATTGGTTGAACAACAACCCTTCCAAAATATAAACAAGTTCTTCTACGCCATCTACTTCATAGGTTGTAAAAGGAAAAGAAGATTTGATCCAAATCTTATCATCATCCGAAGTCTGAATATAAAGATCAACAAAAGTTGATTTGTATTCATTCTCGATATGAAATTCTAATAATTCTGTATCTTTCTTGTGAAGCCCTGTGAAATCTGGAATTGCTTCAATGATTTGATTGTATATTTTGATTGAAAAATCGTTCATCTTTCTGAAATTAGCTTGCAAAAATAAACGATATTATCTAATTCTGACACGATATTTTGTTTCAATGAATCGAAAAAAGTTAAATAATTTGTATTCAAAATCATAACCATAGTCAATCGAAGGATTCAAATCTATACTTACTGCATACAAATCTGGATTATATGTCATTGGTTGCATATGTCGTTGATTCCAAATCATCACATATTGGCGATTTTTTTGTTCGTAATATTCTTTTGAATAATATTCTTTGGGTAATGCAGTTGTTTTTAAATAAATATCATATTGAGGATCAAATACAACAATATCATAATCTCCATCTTCATTCGGCTCGAATTTTAATGAATTCTCATCTTTATTCGGAACTGAATTTTGTGTGGATTGATTGGTTGTACAAGCAAAAAATAGGAGAGAAACGCTGATAAATAAAAATAGCTTTTTCATAATTTTTAATTTAATTAAATATACTGAAAATTAATGAGAAGCTTGATTCTATTTAGTTTGATGATTGAAAGTTTTAAACTCGATGAGGTTTATAGTTAAAGTATTGTTTTTTTATTAATTTATATTTTTTTAAAAGTATAAGCTTCACTTGGTAGAAATTATATATTTTGTACAATTTAGTTCGTACATTGTCTATCAAATAATATGTTTACCAAAATTGTACAAATGATTAAAATTATAACTTTACTTTTTATTTCAAGTTTTTCTTTTGCTCAATCGGCAGAAGAACTGAATCAGCAATCAAAAGAATTAATACAACAAAATAAATTTGAAGAAGCGCTTCCAATTGTGAAAAAAACAGCTGAATTAGGAAATTCCGAAGCTCAGTACAACTATGCTTTTTTCTTACAAGAAGGTATTGGTATTCAAAAAAATGAACAAGAAGCTATCAAGTGGTATTCTAAATCATCTGACAATGGATTTAATGATGGTCATTACGCAATGATGATGGCATATGGAAATGGACAAGGAATTGAACAAAATTCTAAAAAAGCATTTGAATATGCTTTGAAATGTGCGAATAATAACGACGCTACTTGTATGTGGAATGTAGTTAATAGTTATTTAACAGGCAATGGAGTAAAAGAAGATATTTCAAAATTTAAAGAATGGATTATTAAGCTTGCAAAACTTCCAAATCCTGAAAACCTTTCACAAAGTGGATATATCACATCTGCTCGATTAGAATTAGCCAACTTTTACAAAAATGGAGAATACTTTGAGAAAGATTATTATCAAAGTTATTTATGGTATTTAATTTACAATGAAAATAAGGTTGATTTTAGTATTTTGAAGCAAGAAGAAGTTATTAAAGAAATTAAAGAACTCGAAAAAGGTTTAACAAAAACTGAACTTGAAAAAGCTTCTAAAGATGCAGAAGAACTTTTAGGAAGAAAATTAAATAATCTTAGTGAATTATATAAAAACTCGCTATAATTAAAAGAAATTTCATTATAGCGGTAATTCTTGTAAAATCTATATTTCTAATAAAATATAAACCATTTGAATTTGTTTGACTCGCTCCCAAAAAAACAACCACATAGAAACATAGAACCAAATGATTTTGTGTTGAAATTAGTTGCTTACCTATTCGTATTTTAACTAATCTTTACAAGTCATCACAACTAAAACGATGTCTCTATGTGGTTAAAATAAATTTGAACAACATCTATAAAATTCTATTTTCGATACAATTTTTCTTCATTCTTCTACGCCGTTAATCAGAGCATTGTACCGAAAAATCACTTTAATTAACAAACTCAATTTCTCCACTACACTTACACAATTGTATGCTCGCCAAGATAGATACTGGTACTTGCCATCGTTTTCGTTTCACTATTCAGAAACGCCCAAAAGTTAACCTTTTTACCATTGTAATAGGTTGGTAATGGAATATGTGCTACCAAAACATCACGTGATTCTATACTTTGCAACACTTCGAACGAATTTAGTTCCTCGCAATAGCAAATAACATTCACAAGATCTGTTGGAAGCGCATTACCTTGTCCAGAATTATCTTCCCAATTCATTTGGAAGCTATCCCCGCCAGTCGATTCTATCGTAGGTTGTAAAAAACCAACCAAGTCACCTTTCGAAACCAACACACGCTCCAACACAATAACAGGCAAATCATTTACCATTTCTAACACATTGTTCAGCGTGTAAGATGTCGCAATGTTGTAACGCGATTTTAGTCCAACTCTATTCCCAAAATACAGATTAAGAACTGGACGAATTGGTTGCAAGAAACCAATCACTTGCTTGAATTTGATTTGTTGCATCAATTGCAAATCAGTTGGTCGCCTTTTCGATTTTTTTGGTAAACTGCGAATAATGTCTTTGCCGCGCCAATTAACGCCTACTACAGTTCCCACTTTTCCTGAGAATCCACCAA
>RRZT011587291.1_pt1 | contig 10555 bp, 7 predicted proteins | sample 2165551 | NCBI WGS metagenome assembly RRZT01 (sample SAMN10456910, study PRJNA506462) | wastewater metagenome | biome: wastewater; feature: sludge; material: wastewater sludge; isolation source: wastewater sludge with Escherichia coli K12::gfp cells carrying plasmid... | place: USA: Moscow, Idaho ...
CAGCAACGACGCCTCCTTGCGGCTCGTGCGGGCGCAGGAGGGGCAGCAGGAACTCAGGGAGGGCAGCCTGAAGACACGAAGCGCAGCTGGAGCTCACGAAGCGCAGCAGGAACTCACAAATGGCAGCAACGACGCCTCCCTGGGGCTCGTGCGGGCGCACCAAGCGCAGCCGGAACTCCGCGACGGCTGCCGGGCGTCACGCAGTGCGCCGACGGCGTCCGATCACGCTGCAACACCGCGGTAACACGGACGCGGTGCCGGGCTGGCTACGATGCACGGGTGACGATCAAGGCCGCGCTGACCCACACCACCAGCTACACGTTCGCCGAGCCGGTGAAGGTGTACCCCCACACGGTGCGGCTGCGACCCGCCCCTCATTCCCGGACGCCGATCGAGGCCTACTCCCTCGACGTCGAGCCGAAGAACCACTTCATCAACTGGCAGCAGGATCCGTTCGGCAACTACCTGGCCCGGCTGGTGTTCAACGAGCCCGTCCAGGAGCTGAAGTTCACCGTCGGCCTCATCGCCGACATGACGGTGATCAACCCGTTCGACTTCTTCGTCGAGGACTGGGCGCGCACCTACCCGTTCACCTACCCCGACGAGCTGCGCGCCGACCTGGAGCCCTACCTGCGCCCCGTCGACGAGGCCGGCCCGGGGTCGGGCCCGGGCGACGTGGTGCGCGACTGGATCGAGGACAACAACCTGTTGTTCGACGTGGCCAGCACCCGCGAGCCGGTCGGCATCGTCGACTACCTGGTCGAGATCAACAGCCTGGTGAACCGATCGGTGAACTACAGCGTCCGCATGGAGGTCGGCGTCCAAACCCCCGACCACACGCTGACCAGCCAGTGGGGCTCGTGCCGTGACAGCGCGTGGCTGCTGGTCTCGGTGCTGCGGCAGCTCGGGCTGGCGGCCCGGTTCGTGTCGGGCTACCTGATCCAGCTCACCTCCGACATCGCGCCGGTCGACGGCCCGTCCGGGCCGACGGCCGACTTCACCGACCTGCACGCCTGGGCTGAAGTGTTCATCCCGGGTGCGGGGTGGGTCGGTCTGGACGCCACGTCCGGCCTGTTCGCCGGCGAGGGTCACATTCCGCTCGCCTGCACCCCGCACCCGAGCTCGGCTGCACCGATCGAGGGCGCCACCGCGCCGGTCGAGGTGACGTTCGGCTTCAGCAACGAGGTGCACCGCATCTTCGAGGATCCGCGCGTCACGCTGCCGTACTCCGAGACGCAGTGGCAGCAGGTCGACGCTCTCGGCGCGCACGTGGACACGCTGCTCGCCGACGGCGACGTGCGGCTCACGATGGGCGGCGAGCCGACGTTCGTGTCGGTCGACAACAACGCCTCCCCGCAGTGGAACGGCGCCGCCGACGGCGAGCAGAAGCGCGAGTTGGCGTCCCAGCTGGCAGACCGGCTGAAGGCGCGGCTCGCACCGAACGGCCTGCTGCACCACGGCCAGGGCAAGTGGTACCCCGGCGAGCCGCTGCCGCGCTGGCAGATCAAGATGAGCTGGCGCCACGACGGCGAGCCGATCTGGCGCGACGAGTCGCTGCAGGGACGCCCCTGGTCGCAGCCCGACATGGTGCCCGGTTCCGAGGACGCCGCAGGTAAGGTCCGCTCGGTGGCGTTGGCCATCGCGTCGCGCATCGGCGTCCCGGCGAACTGCTGCCAGCCCGCGTGGAACGACCCGTTCGACGTGCTGTGGAACGAAGCCCGCCAGCCGGCGGGCGAGCCACCCACCGACGATCTGACGCCCGATGACACGGCCGACGCCGCGTCCCGCCGTGATGCCGTGAAGGAGCGCGACCTGTCCGCGACCCGCCCGCAGGCCTGGGTGGTGCCCATGTTCGAGGTCGACGGCGGGTGGGGCACGGCCAAGTGGCGCGTCCGGCGCGAGCGGCTGTTCCTGACGGGAGGCACGTCGGCGGCCGGCTACCGGTTGCCGCTCAGCTCGATCGCCTGGACGCCGCAGCCCGACTTCGTCGAGCGCGACGCCTTGGCGGAGCTCGGCGACCTGCCGACCGACCTGCCCAAGCCGTTCGGCACGGCCGCGACCCTGCAGGACATCGAGGTGTCGCCGCGCACCGCCCTGTGCGTTGAGGAGCGCGATGGCCACCTGTACGTGTTTCTGCCGCCGCTGACCCGCCTGGAATCGGCACTCGAACTGGTGTCGGCGATCGAGGCTGCCGCCGCGTGGGCGCAGGTCCCGGTGATCATGGAGGGCTACTCGCTGCCCGGCGACCCGCGCGTCGAGTCACTGTCGGTGACCCCCGACCCGGGCGTCATCGAGGTCAACGTGCAGCCCACCTCGACCTGGGAAGCACTGCGCGACACCACCGAGGCGCTCTATGAGGACGCCCGCCAGACCCACCTGACCACCGAGAAGTTCGACCTCGACGGCACCCACACCGGCACCGGCGGCGGCAACCACTTCACCATCGGCGGCGCGTCGGTGAAGGACAGCCCGCTGCTGCGGCGTCCGGACCTGCTGCGCAGCCTCGTCACCTACTGGCAGCACCATCCGGCGCTCAGCTACGTGTTCTCGGGCCGCTTCATCGGCCCGACCAGCCAGGCACCGCGGGTCGACGAGGGACGCTTCGAGCGGCTCTACGAGATGGAGATCGCGTTCGCCGAACTCGACCGGGTCCTCGCCGAAGACGCCGATTCGGACGCTGACGCCGACGACGTGTTCGCCAAGCGCGCCTGGGCCGCCGACGGCTTGCTGCGCAACCTGCTCACCGACCTGACCGGCAACACGCACCGCAGCGAGTTCTGCATCGACAAGCTGTTCAGCCGCGACTCCGAACGCGGCAAGCTGGGCCTGCTCGAGATGCGCGGCTTCGAGATGCCGCCGCACGCCCGCATGTCGCTGGTGCAGGCGTTGCTGGTGCGCTGTCTGATCGCGAAGTTCTGGGCGGAGCCGTACGAGGCCGACCTGATCCGGTGGGGGACGCGGCTGCACGACCGCTTCCTGCTGGGGGCCTGGGCGGCCGCCGACCTTCAGGAGGTCGTCGACGATGTCAACCGCTTCCTCGCGCGCACCGGCGACGCCGCGCCGCAGTTCGACGCGGCCTGGTTCGCGCCGTTCTTCGAGTTCCGGTTCCCGCGGCTCGGCGAGGCGACGCTGGGCGGCGTCCACGTCGAGCTGCGCCAGGCCATCGAGCCGTGGCACGTGCTCGGCGAGGAGGCGACGTCGACCGGCACGGCCCGCTACGTCGACAGTTCGGTCGAGCGGGTGCAGGTGAGCGCGACCGGTCTGATCCCCGAGCGGCACCTGCTGACCTGCAACGGCGTCCCGATTCCGCTGGCGCCGATCGGCACCGGGGACGCCGTGGTGGGCGGCGTCCGCTACCGGGCGTGGGCGCCGGCCTCGGCGCTCCACCCGACGATGGGCGTCCACTCGCCGCTGCGTTTCGAGGTGGTCGACCGGCAGGCCGGGCTGTCGCTGGGCGGCTTCACGTACCACGTGGTGCACCCGGGTGGACGCGGCTACGAGGCCTTCCCGGTCAACGCCGTCGAGGCCGAGTCGCGCCGCTCGAACCGTTTCCACGTCATGGGCCACACGCCAGGTCGGCTGCCCGTGCCCTCTGACGCCGTGCTGACCCGTCACGCGGCCGGTCCGGGCACGGCGACCGAGTACGCCTACACGACCGACCTGCGCCGGTTCACGGCCGGACGCCCGCCCGGCCCGGAGACCGAGGACGACGCCGGCGACGAGTGAACGATTCCGCGCGTCGAGGTGGCGTCGGGCCATGCCCTGGCGTCCCCGCGGGGGGAGGGGGTGCCCACCCCCGGGGGACCTGTCCACGACGGGTGTCGCGACTAGAGTTGCGTGGCCCCTGTTCATCACATCGCCGCCCCTGAGGGACCTTGTTCGCCACGCGTGACGACGACACGATCGTCCGTCTCCACGAGGTGGGTGTCGAGCTACCCCGACCGATGACTCTGCGCACTCTCGGACGCCGCGCCGAGATGCTGCCCGCGCTGCGTGACCTGAGTCTCGCGGTGCGATGCGGGCAGACCCTCGGCATCGTGGGGGAGCACGGCAGCGGCAAGTCGACGCTCGCCGAGGTACTGGTCGGCTGGTGGCGTCCGACGTCTGGAACCGTGACCTTCGATGGCCGCGACGGTTCGGTGGAGTTGTCGTCGCTGCAGGGCGCATCCTGCGGGCAGCGCGCCGCTGCGCCTGGTGGGCGCCAAGTCCCGCTCATTGGAGCCGTGGATGACCGTCGAGAAGGCCCTCACCCACCGCGCGTGGCCCGTCGCAGCACCGATGCCCTCGCCACCCTCGTCGTCGGCGTGCTGCAGCACGTGGGTTTCACGTCGGCCGACATCCTGTCGGCCCGCCTCGGCGACCTGAGTCCGCTGGAACGCTACCGGGTCAAGATCGCCCGCTCCCTGTCGCTGAATCCGGAGCTGCTGGTGGTCGACGATCCCGGCACCGAGCTGTCGAACGCCGAACGCGAAGACCTGGCGGGCATGCTGTTCGACCTCACCAACCGGCTGCAACTGGCGACGGTCTTCATCACCTGTTCCGCCGAGGAGACCCGCTTCCTCGACCGGGTGGCGGTGCTGTGTCTGGGCACGATCGTCGAGGTCGGGCCCCCCGAGGAGGTGTTCGGCAACCCGCGCCATCCCTACACCCGCGCTCTGCTCGGCCACGCCGGCGGCGCCGCGACGACAACCGAGCCGATCGCGCCCGGAACCGACCCGGCACGCCCGGCCGGCTGCACTTTTCACCAGCGTTGTCCGCTGGTACAGGACCGCTGTCGGACCGGGGTGATCGCGCCCAGCTGCTTCGGCGCGGTGTCGGTGAAGTGCGTGCTGCAGTCGGAGGCGGCCGAGTGAAGTGGGAGGATGGTCGGCGTGCGTGACGTTGTCATCCTTGGAAGTACGGGCTCGGTGGGAACCCAGGCCCTCGACGTGATCCGGACGCGGCGCGACCAGTTCCGCGTCGTCGGTCTCGGTGCGGGCGGGGCGAACCCCGAGTTGTTGCTCGCCCAGATCCGTGAGTTCGAGCCGGCCAGGGTCGCCATCGGCGATCCGGACGCGGCGTCCGCCTTTGAGCGGCGGCTCGTCGTCGGCGACCCGGACGCCCCCGCGATCTCGGTGACCGGCGGTCCGGACGCGATGGCCGACCTGGCCGCGACGCCCTGCGACGTGGTGCTCAACGCGATCACCGGCGCGGCCGGCCTCGTGCCGACGCTGGCCACGCTCGCGGCGGGCACCACCCTCGCCTTGGCGAACAAGGAGTCGCTGGTCATCGGCGGACGCCTCGTCATCGATGCCGCGGCACCCGGCCAGATCGTGGCCGTCGACTCCGAGCATTCGGCGTTCGCCCAGGCGCTGCGCGCCGGGCGTGCCGACGAGGTGCGGCGCCTGATCCTCACGGCGTCCGGGGGGCCGTTCCGCGGCCGCAGCCGCGCCGAGCTGGGCTCGGTCACCCCCGACCAGGCGCTGGCACACCCGACCTGGGCGATGGGGCGGGTCATCACGGTCAACTCGGCGACACTGGTGAACAAGGGCCTCGAGCTGCTGGAGGCGGCGCTGCTCTACGGCGTCGACCTCGACGACATCCAGGTCGTCGTCCACCCGACCTCGGACGTGCACTCGATGGTCGAGTACTGCGACGGTTCGACGATCACCCAGTGCAGCCCGCCCGACATGCGGCTCCCGATCGCGCTCGGGCTGGCCTGGCCCGACCGGGTGCCCGACGCGGCGGCGTCCTTCGACTGGAGCCGACCGATCGCCTGGCACTTCGAGCCGCTCGACGAGGACGCCTTCCCGGCCGTCGCGCTGGCGCGGCGTTGCGGGGTGGCCGGCGGCACGGCGCCAGCGGTGTTCAACGCCGCCAACGAGGTGTGCGTCGATGCGTTCTGCGACGGCCGGCTCACCTTCCTCGGCATCGTCGACACGGTCGCGGCAGTCGTCGAGGAGCACCTGGCGTCCGGGCACACGCCGACCCGTGAGCTGACCGTCCCGATCGTTCTGGACGCCGACGCGTGGGCCCGGCGTCGGGCCGCCGAGATCACGGGGGTCGCAGCGTGACCTGGCTGTGGACGACCCTGTTCGCCATCCTCTTCTTCGCCCTGCTGATGGCCTCGGTGGCCCTGCACGAGGTGGGTCACATGTGGCCCGCCAAGGCGTTCGGCGTGAAGGTGCCGAAGTACTTCGTGGGCTTCGGCAAGACGCTGTGGTCGATTCGGCGCGGCGACACCGAGTACGGCATCAAGCTCCTTCCGCTGGGCGGCTTCGTGCAGCTGCTAGGCATGTACCCGCCCCACAACCCGGACGCCAAGCCGTCGCGCCTGCAGCGCTGGGCCGACGAGGTGCGCGGCGTCGAGTGGGACGACATCACGCCGGCCGACCACGGCCGCCTGTTCTACGAGAAGCCGACCTGGCAGAAGCTGATCATCATGGCTGGCGGGCCGATGATGAACATCCTGATCTGCTTCCTGCTGCTGTGGGGCGTGATGGGCCTGCACGGCACCTGGCAGCCCCAGACGCAGGTGTCGCGCATCCAGCCCTGCGTCATCGTGGAGGCGCGCGAAGACATGACCTGCCGCGCCACCGACCCGAAGTCGCCGGCCGCCGATGCCGGCCTGCGGGCGGGCGACGTGATCGTCGAGTTCAACGGGACGCCGGTGCGCGACTACCCGCAGCTCGGCCAGCTCATCCGGGCGAACATGGACGGCGAGCTTCGCCTCGTGGTGCAGCGCGACGGCGTCCGCACCGACCTGACGCCCACGCACACGCGCATCAGCGGCGTCCCGGATCGCCTCGACCCGAGCAAACGGGTGCCCGCCGGCTGGTTGGGCGTCTACCCGGAGTACGAGCTGGTCAAGGGGACGCCGGTCGACGTCGTGTCGACGATGTGGACGATGACCGAGCAGTCGGTGGTGGCCCTGTCGCAGTTCCCGGTGAAGGTGTGGAACGTGGTCGCCGACATGATGGCCGGCAAGCCGCGCGACGTGAACGGTCCGATCAGCATCGTCGGGGCGTCGGTGGTGGCCGGCGAGGTGGCGTCGAGCGACAACCCGGTCACCGAGAAGGTGATCCTGTTCGCGTCGCTGCTGGCGTCGGTGAACCTGTTCCTGGCCCTGTTCAACTTCGTGCCGCTGCCGCCACTCGACGGCGGCCACATCGCCGGAGCCCTGTACGAATGGCTCCGGCGCGCGTGGGCGCGCCTGCGTGGACGCCCCGACCCGGGCCCCGTCGACACGGCGAAGCTGCTGCCGGTCGCGTACGCCGTGGGGGCGTTCCTGCTGCTGTGCGGCGTCGTGCTGATCGTCGCCGATATCATTTCCCCAGTGAAGATTCTCTGATCGGAGCACCATGACCGTGAACCTCGGAATGCCGGCCGCACCCGCCCCGGTGCTGGCCCCGCGCAAGCCCACGAGGCGCATCAACGTGGGGAAGGTCGCCGTCGGCGGCGGCGCGCCCGTCTCGGTGCAGTCGATGACCACCACCAAGACCACCGACATCAACGGCACGCTGCAGCAGATCGCCGAGCTGACGGCGTCGGGCTGCGACATCGTGCGGGTGGCCGTCCCCAGCCAGGACGACGCCGACGTGCTGCACATCATCGCCAAGAAGAGCCAGATCCCGGTGATCGCCGACATCCACTTCCAGCCGAAGTACGTGTTCGCGGCCATCGACGCCGGTTGCGCGGCCGTCCGGGTCAACCCGGGCAACATCCGCGCGTTCGACGACCAGGTGGGGGCGATCGCGAAGGCGGCCGCCGACGCTGGCGTCAGCCTGCGCATCGGCGTCAACGCCGGCTCGCTCGACAAGCGGCTGCTCGCCAAGTACGGCGGCCCGACGCCCGAGGCGCTCGTGGAGTCGGCGCTGTGGGAGGCGTCGCTGTTCGAGGAGCACGGCTTCCTGGACTTCAAGATCTCGGTGAAGCACAACGACCCGATCGTGATGGTCGACGCCTACCGACAGCTCAGCGAGCAGTGCCAGTACCCGCTGCACCTCGGCGTCACCGAGGCCGGCCCGGCGTTCCAGGGCACCATCAAGAGCTCCATCGCGTTTGGCATCCTGCTGGCCGAGGGCATCGGCGACACCATCCGCGTCTCGCTGTCCGCCCCGCCGGTCGAGGAGGTCAAGGTCGGCAACAAGATCCTGGAGTCGCTGAACCTGCGTCCGCGCAAGCTCGAGATCGTGTCGTGCCCGAGCTGCGGCCGCGCCCAGGTCGACGTCTACACGCTCGCCGAGGAGGTCACGAAGGGCCTCGAAGGCATGACGGTGCCGCTGCGCGTCGCCGTGATGGGTTGCGTCGTGAACGGCCCCGGCGAGGCGCGCGAAGCCGATCTGGGCGTGGCGTCCGGCAACGGCAAGGGTCAGATCTTCGTGAAGGGTGAGGTGATCAAGACCGTGCCCGAGGCCGAGATCGTCGCCACCCTGATCGAGGAGGCCAACCGCATCGCGGCCGAGTCCGACCAGGTCGGTGCGCCGAGCGTCTCGGTCGGCTGACGTGGGGGTGCGCGTCCTCACTCCGCGGGATCGCGCGCTCGTCGAGTCGATCACCGCCCGCGACCCGGTGCGGCACGTCTTCATCGAGTCGAGGTTGGACGCCGGCGTCCTCGAACGCGGACGCGCCGGCGAGCTGTGGGGTTTCCCCGCGGACGCCCCCCGGTCGCTCCTGCACGTGGGTGCGAACATCGTGCCGTGCCTGACGGACGCCGCCGCCCGCATGGCCTTCGCCGAGCGGCTTGGCCCGCGGCGCTCGGCGGTGTCCATCGTCGGGCCGCGCGGCGAGGTGCTCGACCTGCTCGAGGTGCTGGGGGAGCGCTGGGGTCCGGAGTACTCCCGGACGCGGGCGCTGCGGTACGTCCAGCCGGTGATGACGCGGTCGGCGTCCTGCGAGTTGGAGCCGGACCGGCGCGTCCAGCTGGTGCGCGGCGACCTGATGGAGCCGTACTTCGCTGCCGCCGTCGCCATGTACACCGAGGAACTCGGCGAGGACCCGCGCCGCACCAATCCGGTCGGCTACCGCAGCTACGTCCAGGGGCTGCTCGATTCGGGACGCGCGTTCGGCATCGTCGAGGACGGGGTGGTGCTGTTCAAGGCCGACGTCGGGGCGATGAGTTCGGCGGTGGCCCAGATCCAGGGCGTGTGGGTTGCGCCGCACCAGCGCGGCCGGGGCATCGCGGCCCCGGCGATGGCGGCGGTGACGAACATGATCGTCGGGTCCGGGCGGATCGCGTCGCTGTACGTCAACGACTTCAACGCCCCCGCCGTCGCGGCGTACCGAAGGGCCGGGTACGAACAGGTCGACCAGTTCGCCACGGTTCTGTACTGAGTTCGCCACGGTTCTGTACTGAGAGGGTGTCGCGCGCGTGGGACCCTGCAACGTTCAAGCGAGCCCGGACGTGACGACAGACATGGCTCATGTTCGGCGGACGTCCCCGTCGGTCGGGGCGGGTGATTCCCGCGTCGAATCGCTCCCGGCGCTCGGCGCGGCGTCGCTGTGTGGGTGGCCCAACCCGATGTCTCGCGCATCGACGGGGGTTTTCGAGACCACCCAGATGCGTCCCGGTGAGCGGGTGTGCCTGTTCTTGAAACGGTCGCGCGACACCTACCGGGGCGGGCAGCTGCTGCACACCACGTCGATGGGGCAGGGTCACCTCACCCTCGCGGCCCCGGGCAGCCGCCGGGACGCCTCCAGCCGCACGAACCGACCGTGAAACTGCCCGCGACGGCGGCAGACCGGGAGGCCCAGATCGTCGCTGCGGTTCGCTGAGGCGTCTGACGCCTGAGTGGTCTGTGCCCGCGACGTGTCGCACTGGGTCCCGACGTGGCGCACTGGGTCGCGACATGGCGCACTGGGTTCCGACGTGGCGCACTGGGTCCCGACGTGGCGCACTGGGTCCCGACGTGGCGTACTGGGTCGCGACTTGGCGCACTGAGATCCGACGTGGCGCACCGAACTGGACGTGGCGCGCCGCATCACGGGACTTGATCACACCGCCCTCCACGTCCGGTTCAACGCGCCAGGACCAAACTCGGTGCGCCATGTCGGCCACTTCGGTGCGCCACGTCGGCGCCGTGAGTTCCTGCTGCCGCTCGTGAGTTCCTGCTGCCGCTCGTGAGTTCCTGCTGCCGCTAGTGAGTTCCTGCTGCCAGTCGTGAGTTCCTGCTGCCAGTCGTTCTTCACGCTTGCCCTATAGGAGCAGGAACGAGGGGGACGGGCAGCGGGAACTCAGCATCGGCAGCAACGAGGGGGGGCGGGCAGCGGGAACTCAGCATCGTCAGCAACGAGGGGGCGGGCAGCGAGAACTCAGCATCGTCAGCAACGAGAGGGACGGGCAGCGGGAACTCAGCATCGGCAGCAACGAGAGGGACGGGTAGCGGGACTCACGATGGGCAGCAACGACGCCGCAGGCCGGCGGCCTCATGGTGGGCGTCGTGTCGCCCGTCATCGGACGCCTCGCACGGGTCCCGACCGCACCCGGACGCCACGCGCGCGAGACTCCCCGAACTGCAGGCGTCGGCCGGGTAGCCTGCGCGCCATGATCGTCTCCCGCCGCTTCGCTGCGTCACTG
>RRZT012654177.1_pt1 | contig 10555 bp, 10 predicted proteins | sample 2165551 | NCBI WGS metagenome assembly RRZT01 (sample SAMN10456910, study PRJNA506462) | wastewater metagenome | biome: wastewater; feature: sludge; material: wastewater sludge; isolation source: wastewater sludge with Escherichia coli K12::gfp cells carrying plasmid... | place: USA: Moscow, Idaho...
CGAACTAAGAAAAAAAACCGAAGCGGCACTTGCGGCTGCCCAGCCCATGCTGCAAAAGGCCATGCAAAACCCTGAAACTGCCTTCGTTGCCGCATCAGCACTGGCACGCATGCAAATCGCGGCAAGCCAATACCCGCAAGCAATCCAATCACTACAACAAGCCATTGCCGCCACAGTTCCACAAGAAAAACTCGGCCTCTTGCCTAACCGCGAACTAGCAGGGCTAATCGCAATCGACCTCATGCGCCTGAGCCGCGCTACAGCTCCAGACATTTCCAGGCAAGCCGAAAACCTTGCATCTGAAATGCTCAAGCAAGGCGAAAACTCAAACGACTTCGTCATCAGCTACGCCCGAGTATTAACAGAATCCCGCCGCTATGACGAAGCCCTCGCACAGCTCCACAAGCTGCTCCAAAAATCCCCCGACTACGCCACTGGCTGGGCGCTACAAGCAGGCATACACATCGAAACCCGCCAATGGAGCTCTGCCGAACAAGCCCTGCAGCGCTACCTGGACATACGCCAAACCGAGCAAGCCAGCGCAGCCAGCTACACCGAGCTTGACACACAGGTCTACCTCATGCTCGCACGCATTGCTGACGAGCACAACGACACCCAAGCCGCCAACAACTGGATTAAACGCATAGAGCCAGCACAAGCCCGCGCCAACCTGCAACTCCAACGCATCGAACTCATGGTGCAGCAGCAAGGCAAATACGAGCAAGCACTACAAATGCTGCAAGAAGTCCCCACCAACACGCCACGCGAAAAAACCGCCCACGCGCTAATAAGCTCGCTCATCTACGAAAAACAAGAGCTGTATGCCGACTCAGTCCGCGTCCTTACAGCAGCCCTTGACCACGACCACAACAACCCCGAACTCCTCTACCTCAGAGGCTACTCCTATAGCCAACTAGGGCAACACGCAAAAAGCGAAAAAGACTGGCGCAAAGTCATACGCCTGCAACCCCAATCGGCCATCGCCTACAACGCCCTGGGATACGGCATGGCCGACCGCAACGAGCGCCTGAAAGAAGCCCGCGCCCTCATCAGCAAAGCACTATCACTCAACCCCAGCAGCAGCGCCATACGCGACAGCATGGGCTGGGTTGAATACCGCCTGGGCAAACTCCCCCAAGCCAAACTGCACCTGCAACAAGCCTACGTTGCCGAACCACAAGCCGAAATCGCCGCCCACTATGGCGAAGTACTCTGGAAAAGCGGCGAGCACGACCACGCACGCACAGTCTGGCAGCAAGGTCTCAAACTCGACCCCAAAGACAAAGTACTACTAGAAACCATCAAACGCCTCGACCCAAAACTCACCCCAAATGACTAACGCCGCACCACACCATCAACCTCCCCTGCAGCACCTGCACCAAATCGCCGTCAAACTATGCACACTCGGCGCACTCACCTGCGCCCTGCTGCTATCAGCCTGCACAACCACCCCAAAAACAACAGCAACAACAGCAACCGAAAACACCACCCCCGCAAACACCACCACCTACAGCGGGCGGCTAGCCCTATCTATAGAGCAGCAACCACCGCAAAACTTCAGCGGCAACTTCCAACTCACAGGCAGCCCCAACCAAGGCAGCCTGCACATACTCAGCCCCTTTGGCAGCACATTAGCCATAGCACAGTGGAGCCACAACACAGCCACCCTGCAACAAGGCCGCAACATCCACCAATTCAACTCCCTCGATGAATTGCTCACCCAACTCGCTGGCGCACAAATCCCCATCACCGCCCTATTCGACTGGCTAGAAGGCAAAAACACCGCCGCAGAAGGCTGGCAAACAGACTTAACACAACACAAACAAGGCAAAATCAGCGCCTGGCGCACACACCCCCAGCCCACAGCCAAATTGCAAATCATCCTGCAATGAACACACAGCCCGCATTACGCAACCAAGCAGCCCCCGCCAAACTCAACCTCTTCCTGCACATACTAGGGCAACGCAGCGATGGCTACCACCTGCTGCAATCGGTATTCATGCTCATCGACTGGCAAGACAGCCTGGACTTCACCCGCACCACAAACGGCCACATCAGCCGCAGCGACGAAAGCCGCACCCCCCTGCCTGCCAACGACTTATGCACCCGCGCCGCCAGCCTGCTGCAACAACACAGCGGCTGCCACTACGGAGCACACATCCACCTGCGCAAAAGCATCCCCACCCAAGCAGGCATGGGCGGCGGCTCATCCAACGCCGCCACCACCCTAATCGCACTCAACCGCCTGTGGCAACTCAACTACACACCACAACAACTCGCCACAATCGGACTCCAGCTTGGAGCAGACGTACCCTTCTTTCTGGCAGGGCACAACGCCTGGGTAGAAGGCATAGGCGAACAAATCCAAGCCATCCAACTCCCCAGCGCACGCTGGCTCATCGTCAAACCCGAAACAGGCGTCTCAACACCAGCAATTTTTTCTGCCCCCGACCTCTTTCGCGCCACTCCTGCTGCTACAATGCACGACTTCGTTACAGCCAACGATCCATTTAGCTTTGGTCACAACGATTTGCAACCCATAGCAACACGCCTATGCCCCCCCATTGCACAAGCACTGGAATGGCTAGCCCAGCATGGTCTGCAAGGTCGCATGACAGGCTCAGGTAGCGCGGTTTTTGCCAAGCTCCCACCTGAAAGCCAGATTGATGTAAAAAAACTACAACAATCAGCGAAAAAAAATTGGATAATTAGAGTCTGCAACAATTTAAGCCCTCAACCTGTTATATAATTTGAGGCTTCACAGATTTAACTGTGTAGGGGAATCGCCAAGCTGGTTAAGGCATCGGATTTTGATTCCGACATGCGAAGGTTCGAATCCTTCTTCCCCTGCCAATCCATTGACTTCCATCAAATGCCCGTAGTGTCCGCATGGCGTGCATGCGCTGCATGTTTGCTGTAGTGGCGCTTTTTCTAGCCATCCAGCCTGAAGCCTCCCATGCCCAACACAAGCAACCCTGATTTTCTGGTTTTTACAGGTAAAGCCAATCCTGAACTTGCTGAAGAAGTAGTCAAATGCTTGGGCACAACGCTTGGAAAAATCCAAGTTGATCGCTTCTCCGACGGCGAAGTCACCGTCGAAATCATGCAAAACGTACGCGCACGCGACGTATTCATCATTCAGCCCACCTGCGCCCCCACCAACGATGCCCTGATGGAGCTACTCATCATGGTTGATGCCCTCAAACGCGCATCTGCCGAACGCATTCAGGCTGTCATCCCTTACTTCGGCTACGCCCGACAAGACCGTCGCCCACGCTCTACCCGCGTACCCATTTCCGCTAAAGTCGTAGCCAACCTGCTCCAAACCGTAGGCGTACACCGCGTGCTAACCATGGACTTGCACGCCGACCAAATCCAAGGCTTCTTCGACATCCCCGTAGATAACATCTACGCCTCCCCCGTATTGCTTGGCGACCTGAAACAACAAAATTACGAAAACCTGATTGTTGTTTCACCCGACATCGGCGGCGTAGTGCGTGCCCGCGCCTTGGCTAAAGAACTCGGCTGTGACTTGGCTATCATCGACAAACGCCGCCCAAAGCCCAATGTCAATGAAGTCATGAACATCATTGGCGACATTGAAGGCCGCAACTGCATCGTCATGGATGACATGATTGACACTGCTGGAACGCTGGTGAAAGCTGCTGAAGTACTCAAGCAGCGCGGTGCCAAAAAGGTTTACGCTTACTGCACACACCCAGTCTTCAGTGGCCCAGCTATCGACCGCATTTCCAACGGAACTGCACTTGATGGCGTGGTAGTAACCAACACCATTCCCCTGTCACAAGCGGCGCGTGATTGCAAAAAAATCCGCCAACTCAGCGTTGCACCGCTTATTGCCGAAACCATCAACCGCATTGCTACAGGCGACTCGGTTATGAGTCTGTTCTCGGAAGAGCATAAGCTCATCTAAGAACACATCTTGCGCCTGCATGATTTGAAAATTCATAATGTAGGCGCATTTTTTTATCTGGCGTGCGCTGGTCGCGGCCACGCTATTACTGGAGATTGATATGAAAGTTGTCGCATTTGAGCGCAGCATGCAAGGTACGGGTGCGAGCCGCCGCCTCCGCAACGCTGGCAAAACCCCTGGCATCATTTATGGTGGCGAAGCTGCCCCCCAACTGATTGAACTTGACCACAACTCCCTGTGGCACGCTCTGAAAAAAGAAGTGTTCCACGCTTCTGTGCTTGAAATGGAAATCGCTGGCAAATCCGCCAAAGTGCTGGTACGTGATGTGCAATACCATCCCTACAAGCAACAAGTCTTGCATATCGATTTTCAGCGCGTATCTGCCAAAGAAAAACTCACTATCAAAGTGCCTCTGCGCTTTGTGGGCGCTGAAGACTCTGATGCCGTAAAAGTGGATAAATGCCTGATCAGCCACATCGTTAACGAAATCGAAATTACCTGCCTGCCCGCTGATTTGCCAGAAGCTATTGAAGTAGATCTGAGCAAAATCTCTAAAGGACATGCTGTACACCTGAGTCATGTTGTGCTACCAAAAGGTGTTACCACACCTATGCATGGCGGTGAAGACCCCGTGATTGCTACAGCTACTCCACCTAAAGGTGGCGCATCTGAAGAAGCTTCTACTGAAGAAGCTGCTCCTGGCGCAGAAAAACCCGCATCCTGATAACTGTTTTATCAGCGCGTTTTATCAAGGAAGTCCGCATCAGCGGACTTCCTTTTTTATTTGTTAATTTTCGATAAGTGCCAGTCAGCAGTGCCTGCAACAGCACAATTCAGTAAGGCTGAAGCAACAAAAACGCCCTGTCACTCTGACAAATAAGCGGAGCGACGCTAGCTTGCCTGAAGCAAAAATTTGACTTCTTCCTCAGTAGGCCGCGAAGGAAGAATGCCGATTAATATTCAAAAAACTGACGCAAGAGTTGTTCACGCCCTGCCCCATGAGCTAGCGCGAGCATCAACAAAATACGCGCTTTCTGTGGATTCAAGCTATTGCCTGGAATACTCTGTAATTCTTCATCCATAGCTAAAGGAGAGACTACTCCACGGCCACAACGGCTGGCACGCACAACCACCACGCCGTGCTCTTTGGCATACTCGGCTCCACGGTGTGCAGCAGGCGATAAGCTGCCATTACCCATGCCAGCAATCACAATACCTGCACAGCCAGAATCTACAGCAGCCTCATACAGGTTATAGCGTGCAGACTGGTAGTCGTAAATGATGTCTACCACAGGCAGGCTATGCAGATTGCTTACGGCAAACTCACTGCTGCTGGTATGGCGTTTTAATGGAGTGGTGTTGTATACAACATCACTGCCATAAACTTCACCAATCTGCGCCGCTGCCCCTGCATTGAAAGTAGCCATACTTGAGCTATGTTGCTTGCTGCAAGCGCGCGCTTCCATAATGGCGTCATTCATTACCACCAGCACACCTTTTCCAATAGACAAGGGCGATGCGGCAACGGCAATGGCTTCGAGCAGGTTGGCTGGCCCGTCTGGGCTTAAATGGTCTGCAGGGCGCATAGCGCCTGTAATAACGATGGGCTTTGAAGTGCGAACAACCAGATTGAGAAAATATGCTGTTTCTTCAAGCGAGTCTGTGCCGTGGGTGATGACTACGCCTGCAATATCATCTTTATCCAGCCATGTTTGCACAGCATGCGCAATTTTCAGCAGCTCTGGGTTGCCAATATCATGACTTGGCAGGGCAAGTAAATCAATACAGTGCAGATTAGCCAATTGCCCTGCTTGCGGAACGGCTGACAACAAATCCCCTGCTTCATGCGAAACAGCATAATCTTGTGCCAATGCCTGTTCATTGGGCAATGTAGAAGCTATCGTGCCCCCAGTTGCCAGTACAACAACACGTGGAAGGGTATGCGCTTGGGAGTCGGTTGCCTGCTGCAAATTGAACCTTTTATTGTTAGCGGCTTACACTTTATGCACTGCTCAGCGCCTCTTGTGAAGCTTGTAGATGGCTTGCGCGAGGCTTGCTTGGCAGTGCTGTTGTGTTTTATTTTTTATCGAAGTATCCAGCGCGGATAGATGCACCAATCAAATTAACGATGAGGCGGCCTGCTGTAACGCAGGTCAACTTGCTGGGCAAATCTTTAGATGGCTGGATTTCAACAATGTCCATACCTACGACGCGGCCTTTTTTCACCAGGCCATGAATCAGTTTGCGTGCCTGAATAAAGGTAACACCGCCAGGCGCTGGGCCATCGATTGCTGGTGCAATAGATGCGTCCAAGCCGTCCATATCGATGGTGATGTAGTATTTGCCACCATCGGGGATTCTGTTTAGCACGGCATCCATGCCGATGTCGTGCAGTTCGTAGGCAGTGATCAGGTCGGCACCATAATCACGCGCTGCCTGGTAGTCGGCTGGTCTGGCGCTGCCTTGCATGCGCAGACCAATTTGCACGATTTTATCGACGTGCGCCATTTCTGAAGCGCGGCGGATGGGGCTGGATAGACCGTCTGGTACGCCATTGACTTCATCGCGCCAGTCGAGGTGGGCATCAATATGCACAACGGTAATTGGGCCCTCATCGGCATAGCCACGCAGTGCTGGCGTTGTAATTCCGTGGTCGCCACCAAGAATGATGGGCAAAGCTCCGCCTTTGCGCAGTTCTTTGATGGCTGCTTCGAGCTTGTGGTAGTGCTCGCGTGGCTCGGTAAGCGATGGAAGAATGTCACCGCAATCAACGAAGCGAATATCTTTGCGCCCTTGCAGCAGCGGACCATCAATATCAAAGTCGTAGTGCTCTGGCGCTCTTACCATGCGGTCGGAGAGTTCGCGCAGTGCCTGTGGGGCATTGCTTTGGTCGTTGCTGTAAGCGCGGGGGGTATAAGCAGCGCCAAATGGCATGCCAATGACGGCCAAGTCAGCCTGAATACCAGCCAGATTGGTAACCAGTTCAGAGTACAGCAGGGTTTTATGGCCAACACGGGGGGCAACAGTTTCGAGGTTCATATATAAATGTATCCGTTAAAAAAGATGGTGTAGGAGTTTGATTTTATCAACGATGCTGAACCCGTAACATTTGCTCCAGCTTTCTGCCAATGGCATCAAAAACGATGCTGCTTAGCCAATAAATCAGGGCTGTTGTGCTGAGTACTTCTACATAGGCAAAAGTGTCGGCTGTCATGAGGTTGCTCTGGTAGGTGAGTTCTGGCAGGCTCATTACCGAGAAGATGGCAGAGTCTTTAAACATCATGATTATCAGGCTGACTGTTGGTGGCAGCAAGAAACTGAATGTTTGCGGTATGACCACATGGCGCTGCACTTGTACTGCACTCATACCCAGGGATTTTGCGGCCGATACCTGCCCGCGCGGCACGCTGCGCAACGCGGCTCTGGCTATTTCGCAAAAATAGCCGCCTGTGTAAAACGCGGTTGCACCAACGCCAATAACATAGGAAGAAAAATGCAGCCCCAGCTTTGGTAGACCAAAAAATGTAAGGTAAACCACAATCAGGAATGGTACGTTACGCACGCATTCAACGTAAGCTAAGGCAATGCTTCTGATAAGTCGCGTTTTAGAGTCAGCCGCATAGGCAGTGAATGTGCCAATAACCAACCCGATAGCTATTCCAGAAAGACTGATTGCCGCTGTGGTTTTCAAGCCTTGCAGCAGCGCTGGCAAGGCTTGGGCAACGATGTTGATATCAATTGACATGGGGAAGCAGTTTGGCGATACGGTTTTCGATGACTCGTGAAACGGACGATGCGCACCAGAGTACGGCGAAGTAAATAATGGCGGTTATCATGAAAACCTCCACGGGCAAGTCCGTTTGTAGGGTGGCGTTGCGTGCGTGGGTAGATAGCTCTTCAACTGCAATGAGTGAGAGCAATGACGAGGCTTTCAGGATAACTGTAAATTCATTCGTTAATGGCGGCAGTGAGCGATGAAACACTTGCGGCAGAAGGATAGATTTCCAAATTTGCACTGTGCGCATGCCAAGCGCCAGCCCCGCTTGTTTTTGTCCGCGAGGCAATGTTGTTAAAGCCCCGCGGAAAATTTCACTGATGTAAGCAGTAGTGTTAAGGGCAAGCGCCAATATGCCAGCGACCAATGGAGAAAGCTGTACGTCAATCAAAGAAGGCAGGACGTAGAAAGCAAGCATCAATTGCACCAGCAAAGGCGTTCCTCGCATAAAGCTCACATATACAGTTACCAGTGCGCGTGCGGGCTTGCCGCCATTGGTACGCACTATGAGTAATATGACGCCGAGGAACAATCCGATAGCAAATGCTACAACACTCGCAAATACTGTCGTTCCAACTGCTTTGACCAGCCCCTCCATGAGGGACTGTATTGCGACTGGTAGGCTTTCTTCCATTGTGTTCAATTATTTATTGGTTAGCTTGTTTGCTTTGCACTATTACAGTGCGCCCTTGGGCAGATAATTTTTGGCTGGCAGATTCAAAGTTTTGCCAAACCATTTTTTCTGCAACTCGGCCAGCTTACCTCTAGCGGTGAGCTCTTCAAGCGTTTTATTGACAAACGCACGAATTTCGGGGTCTTGGGGATGGGTTACCCATGCGAGCAGACGGGCTTCGCCAATTTCACCGATGATTTTCAGGCTGCCTGGCTTTCTCTTCATCTGATCCAAAACAACGTTATCGGGCAATACGCCAACGTCGATAGTGCCGTTTGCCAGCGCAGTAGATACGTCGGGGTAAGTTTGGAACATTTTCAGTGCAGCAAAGCCTTTGCCGCCTTTGGCTTTGAGGTCTGCTTCAAAGGCTTGCACCAGCGGCTGCGCCATAGAACCCATTTGCGTGGCAACTTTTTTGCCTACTGCATCAGCGGGTTTGGCAATGCTTGTATTGTTGCCTTTTACAACGAATACAGTATTCACAATACCGATGGGGTGGGTATAGGCAAAGCGTTTGCCGCGCTCTTCTGTAATGCCTACGCTGGTTGCGACAAAGTCAAAACGCTTTGCCAGCAGCCCTGGGAGCAAGCCTTGGAATGGCAGGTTTTGCTGGTTGAGTTTTACGCCCAGTTTGGCAGCCATGATTTCAAGGATTTCACGACCATAGCCTGTGACTTTGCCGTTTTCCATGAATTCGTATGGCTCGTAAGCAGCCTCTGTGCCTACTGTTAGCTGGCCGCGTTTTTTAATGTCGGCCAGTGTGCCGCCTTCGGCAAGGGCTACAGATGTTGTTGCAATAGCTGCAATAGCCAAGCAGCACTTGGCAGCCATCTGGCGATAAGATGCGATTTTCATGGAAAAACTCCCCAAGTTACTTGTTAAAGGAGTTGGATTCTATAACGGGAATTATCCATTTGCCAGCAGGGAATAACCCCTACAAATAAGGATTATCTAATTCTTAATTGGTAAGAAAGGCAATGTTTACCCAGTGCAACGCGTGGGCAGCCTTGGCAAGGCGGTGCGGAGTTAGAGGTTTTTTGCGCTGGTTTTGTTTGGATGCAGCCTGTGACGTTTGAAACGCCATAACCAGTATTTATGCGCCCTGCAAGGCGTTTTCGTGCCACAGGCCGCATGGATACTGGTTGCCCTGATTTAAGGAAACAGTGATTCATCCCAGTTTTGGATAAAAACGCCACGGCTAGTCATTCCAGCGCAGGCGGCAAACCACGGCTGCGCTTCTTATTGCAATGCGCTGGCTTAGCAATAAAGGGCAAGCTGGAAAGTTGGCAACTGCGTAGCTGCTTCATCATCCGCGCAAGCTGGGTTTCTGGCGCTTTCTCACACTTTCAAGCGCCACCTATTCTGCGCGCGCTTTTGCATCCCAGCTTCCAATGCAGTCGCTCACAATGCCATGCTCTGCATCAAGTGCCAGCAATTCGGTGAGCTTTTCTTCGGTGGTGACTGTGTAAGAAATGCAGTGCATGCCCAGTTTTTTGACTGTGCGGATGCGTTCGGCATTCCATATATTTTGGTTACAGACCAGTGCCGCGCATTGCAGGCGCTGGGCATGTTCCAGGCAATCGTCGCTCCAGACATCAACCAAGAGGCCGCGCGGCAGGTGCGGTGCGGCTTGCTGTGCGGCGGCAAGCGCGTCTTGCTGGAATGACGTGAGAAACGGGGGCGTAGCGGCTTTTGCCCACAGGCGCGCGGCGTGTTCTGCTACGACCTTGCCTGTGATGACTTCCATGCCTGGAGTGGGCTTGATTTCAAGGTCTAGAAAATAGCCATTTGCCAGGCAAAACTGCGCTACGTTGGCCAATGTGGGCAACGTTTCGCCTGCATATTGGGGCGAATGCCAACCGCCTGCGTCAAGCTGCGATAAGGCGCTCCAAGGCAGATTGCCCGCTATGCCCTGCCCGTTGGTGGTGCGCTCAAGCGTGGCATCGTGCAGCAGAAAAGGAATACCGTCCTGGCTGAGTTTGACGTCGCATTCAAACATTTTCCAGCCGCTTTGTGCGCCCAAGCGAAAGGCTGCCATGGTGTTTTCGGGGGCGAGTTTGCCTGCGCCTCGGTGGGCAATCCAACGGGGGTAGAGCCATGTTGGGGTAGTGGGTTCAGTCATTTTCAGTGTGCTCCGTCAATGCGTTTGCCTGTTTCCAGATCGAAAAAATGC
>RRZT010421595.1_pt1 | contig 10551 bp, 8 predicted proteins | sample 2165551 | NCBI WGS metagenome assembly RRZT01 (sample SAMN10456910, study PRJNA506462) | wastewater metagenome | biome: wastewater; feature: sludge; material: wastewater sludge; isolation source: wastewater sludge with Escherichia coli K12::gfp cells carrying plasmid... | place: USA: Moscow, Idaho ...
AATAGTAGGCTTTTTTAGTTGGGTAGTGAGTAATTCATTGCTCATAGTCTAATCCTGTTCTGAATCCATTGGACGAACCATTTTTTCGATAAAGGCGATTTCTTTTTTGGTTAGTTTATATTTTTTATAAAGTTCTTCATCTGTCCAAGGTTTTGAAAAGTCTTGCATTGGAACTAGGTTGTAAACTCGTTGAGGGGCATCTTGTGTGTTTTTGATTAATAAAACTAAAAATCGAAAAAAACAAGTTTTCATGTAAGAAACCACATTTTCTGCGGTCTGTCTATCATCAAAATCACCAACCACAAGATATGTTTCAGTACAAATAGTGTTGGGTTCACCCACAAACGGTTTACCAATCACCCAAAAATATTCCGAAATTCGCTCACCATAAGAACGAGATATAAAAACCTTATATTTGGGTATAAGTTGTTTGTTTTTTACAATTAAACCTTTATCTTGATATCCGATGCTTGCACTATTTTGATTTTGATAAACTAAAACTGAGTTTTCAAACTTGTTTGGTTTGCCTCTAAATTTACTATCCAGTCCAAAGGGCTTTCTAGCACTAACAATATCAGCAAAACTTTTCTCTTTAAATTTTCTAATTTTTCTAATAATCTCAACACCTTGATTGTAGCGGATTAAAATATCCACACCTTCTTCTTTCAAAGGTCTTGACATTTTTGAAGAGCATCCTTTGCTATCATAGGTGGCAACACTACAATCACCATTATAGTTTTTATCCCAATGAAAGAAATTCACGCCACCTGATAAATCAATTTGTGGAAAACAATCCGCAGCATTCGGATAATCATGAATTTCTTTAAGGTGTTTATCATTGAGCATTTCATCACGAAATTCATCCAGTCCTTTTCCACCTGCAAACCATCGTGAAGGTACAATCATCAATAAATGATTTGGATTTAGTTTCTTCGCTTGCTGTATAAAAAGATGATAAATAGGTTTGGCACTTGCCTGAGCACCACCATCACTCATTTGATAGGGTGGATTGCCGATAATTACATCAAATTTCATCTCTTTCCCCAATTCTTTAAAACGCTGTTCAAGTAATGCCAACGGATTGCCATGAATAAAGGCATACGCATGGTTCTCTCTATTTTCACTGATAATGTCATATTCTGCCCTAGATGCCCCACATTCTTCACATTTACCATCATTGCTCCAACGATGCTCTAATCGCTCATAAAAAATATTGCCGTTTTCATCTTTAAAAACTGTGCAAGCAGATAATTTACCATTCGCTTGTTTAGTGCAGTACACTGTCCTACGAGAAATCAATGCTGTTAGCTGTGTAATACCAATGCCAAATACCTGTGTGCTCAAAATATGGTTAAAGCGTTCCTGTTCATCAGGTATTTGTGACTTCAGACCTTCATTGAGACGTAATACAATTTCTCTTAAAAATACCCCTGACTTGCAAAATGGGTCAAGAAAAGTTGCATCTTTATTTGACCATAGCTCTTTTGGCAATAAATCCAACATACGGTTAGCGATATTAGGTGGGGTAAAAACTTCATCACTTGATAGATTCGCCAAGCAATTTAGGACATCAGGATTATAATTAACGAATAGACTTAGCTGACCTTTATCTTGATTCTCTGATAATGCTTCGTTAAATGGATTTTCAGTTACCATACGACTGTTCCCATAGCTTTAAAAAATGTGTAGGCGCATATAATTTAAACGATTTTGGAAAAAATTTTCGCTCGCCTGTTTCTGAATACACATAAGAACCCCTTTCTTCCTCAGACAATAAGTTTTCGGATTCTGCTTCTGACGGCATTAGATACTCATATACAAAGTCGTGACGTTGAACCAAATTATTATTGATGAAAGCCCATTGAGGAAAAACAATTGGTTCGCCATTGTTTTGCTTTAGTGACAACGCATCACCATGCAAAATATTGGTTCTCAATAAGTATTCAATTGTGTTGATAAAATCTTCTTGGATTTTGCTATATTTGCTTTCATAATCTTTTACCAAAATATCGTACAGGCGTTTGCGACACTCGATAAGATTATCTTCAAGTAGCTCAATGCCATAAATTGAAGATATTGCTAAAATAGCATATCTCTCGTAGTTTGTTTGATTCTTTCTACTTAAACGGTTGACTGTTTTAAGTTTACGTTCCAATATTTTTGCCAAAAAATTCCCTGTACCACAGGCAGGTTCTAAAAATCTTGAATCCACACGCTCGCTTTCATCTTTAACCAAATCAAGCATCGCATTGACTTCACGGTCATTGGTAAATACCTCACCGTGGTCACGAGTGCGTTTTTTTGATTTTACTTGAGATGTTTTTGCCGACATATTTATTATTTACCTAATCGTTTATTCTGATATCGCTATTTGCTAATAGGAAAGCGTGTATTCGATTTTAAGGATGAAATAGTGCCAATGTACCATCTCGAATTTAAATCGCTAGAATAGCGTGTTTTATTGCAAATAACATAACCGTAATTTAGTCATGGTCAATTTTGGGTAAAGGGTCGTTAAGTCTTGACATATCAACATTTGGCATCAAACTCAAGTTATATGACCACGTTCTATATTGATCTTCATAATTTGTTTCTAAAATTTTGATGTCGTTCTTTACCATTCTTAGCTGTTCTTTTAAAGCTTCATTTTCCTTGATTAACATCTCAATAGTCACGTCTTCACCTGACGGTGTAACTACAATGGTCTTGATGTGAACTTCTTTAAGGGTTTGTTTTCTTGTAAGAAATGCCTGTTTTATCTCAGGATAACCCATTAGTGTAAATTTTGACAAAGAAGGTAAATTAAGCTTTTTGGCAACTTTGCTAGTAAAGTCATCCCAAGTCAATTTACCATTCCATCTAGCTAAAATGTCCTCGATTATTTTGAGTTCTTTCTCATTGATTAATTTTGGTTTCATAGCCCACCCTGTAAAATAGCTAAGAAATTTTGTTCTGTGGTTTCAAGAATGTTTCTAGTGATTGAGCTTTCTTCAACTTTTGATTCTAATCCACGCTCTTGCAAGGCTGTTTTAATCATACTCTCGTCTAACTCTTCAGGAATGCGAATAATATATCCATCAGGTAAGCCGTCAGATTCCATCATAGTAATCAGTGTTTTTATAATGGCTAATTTTTTGGCATGGTAGTGATACCAAGCCTCATTTCCTTGTTTGTTTATAATGACTTGATCATAAGCTCTTTGTAGCTCTTTTATCTGAAACTGTTCAAAATCTTTCAATCTTTCTAATGATTTAGGCAAGCCTTTTACGCAAGCGTGTTCTTTACAACTCAAACACTCACCTGATTTTGAACAAGGTATCATCCACCAATCATGCTCACAAAAACCAAACGCAGTCAATTGTACAGTACCAATACGGTTTTTATTACCTAGCATTTCAAAAGAAACAGGTAAATTCCGCTCTACAGCATCTAACGCTTTTGTACCATCTTCTCGTTCTGTTGCAATCGCTAGAATTCTTCTTGATTCATTAAGTTTTTCCTTTATCGTTCTTAAGTCATACGCTTTGTTATCTGCAATTCTCGCCCTACCTGCAAATCGTGCAAGGTCATGTGCATCCATACCCCCACGTTCTGCTTGCGTTGATAACCACACTCGAATTTGATGACTGGTCAAAACCAATGGTTCACCATTTTCATCCTTAATACCAAGACTACTAAATAAAGTTTCGGACTGACTTTTCTTTTGGTCTATTTTAAGTCGGTCATGCTTTGCACCTAGTGCATCATTTAATAGATTCAGATTTGGAATCTCAAAACTATAATGTTTTACACCAAACTCAAGATGAAATTCATTTTCTCTAACTAAACATAATGCTTTTGAGATATATTCATTTGACTCACTAAGTTTGGGATAATCCCTAAATTTTTTGCGATATTTTTCAATCGTGAATTTAGCTAAATCTCGATAGTTGATGTGTTTTCTACCTTTGATTAATTCAAGAATCCATTTTTGCTTTTTAAATGATTTAATGTCTTGTATATGAATGCTATTTTGAGTAACAAGAGAAATATCATCGTAAGCAATATCCATAGCCGAACAAAATTCACTAACAGTTAAAGGGTCATCTTCCCCATGATTACTAGTTGTTATACAACCTTCATGTCGGTAAAACTTATCAGGATTGTCAATCGCCCACTGAACTGCTTTTCTAGCAGGTTCACTAATTTCAACTAAACGTTTTACAGCTTCTTTAATAATATCTTCTATTACTGGATGTATTGGTTTTGAAATAAACCCACCGTTTTTTTCTGCATACCAATTGATTTTTAAGACTTTTTTATTAACAGGTTCTAGCTCACCACTATCTTCATTTTTTTCCCATACCATGCCTTCATCTTCAACTAAACAATCTGTCGTTAAAAATTGTAGCTCTCCACCACGACAAGGTGTTGCCATCAGTAGAACTACCAAAGCAGAATAATACTTTTGATAAGGTGTTTCTGCCCGAAGAAAGCTGTCAGCTAATCCGTGAATTTGAGAATCACTTAATAGTCTATGTTCTTGCCACTGCATTGATTCCAAATCAGTTCTTATAGCTTTTTCTCTTGGTCGTTTCCAATGGCTCTTCCAAGTTGGAATTTTATAACTGATACCATATTCTGCTAGGTCAGCTATGAGCTTTTCCAGTGCTTGCCCTGCTCTATACAATACGTCTTTACCGACCTTTGATTCTAAGTGTTCAATTGCCTTATTTAACACCGTACCGTCTATGAATAATATATCGGCTTTTCCATAAACTGCTAGAAGTGCTTCATAAACACATTTCAGCACTAGCATGTACGATGCAGGGTTTCTTTCTTTCCATGTTTGCAAATCACGCATGTAAGCTCTAGCGAAGTCTAAATAAGGCTGCTGCATAGCCAATCCATTTTTCTTACCTTCAGGAGCAAATCCTGTAAATTCCATAGATAAGCTTCTACCATTACTTTGCATCATTTTCCAGTTGTTAACATCAAATCCACCTTGTTCTTCATAAATAGTTAGGTCATTTTTTGCACGATTAATAAAATCCTGTAGGTTTTTTTCGTTTTCCAACTGGTGTTTTGGCTTAAATGCAATAATATTAGGCATAGCTTTCATCCACCAATATCTTATTACATGCTTCCATAATGGCAGCCGTATTTGCTAAAGGTAAATCATAAGAACTTAAAACCAACTCACTAGCCCCATTTTTACTCTGAAATAAACGCTCTTGATTTAAATCTTCTAACAGTTCATTCCAATCCGCACCAAGTAATGGCTGAAAACTAGAACAAATCAAACAAGCTTTTATTCCGTTTTGACAAGCAGAACTTCCACCACAGTTCCCAATTTGTTTGCCATCATTCTTAAATTTTCGGCTATTAATATCATCAGCTCTTATTGCTTCTGATTCATGTCGAATAATTCTCCCTGCGAACATATCAGCTAATAGATTCATCGGCTCATCCATTGCTTCAAATATACGCAATGATTGTTCAATGTTATCTTCAGTATAGATACCTACATTTTGCGTATCACTATGGTCTAACAAATGAGCAATTTGCACACCACCAATGCCCTGCCTTGCCAAATCTGTTCCTAATGTCCTACGAGCCCTGTATGGAAAAAAATTAATATAATCCCCTGTTCTTTCAGAAACGGCTTGACACTCATCCGTAATCTTCTGTGAGATACTATTAATTTTTGAGCTCGTAATGTGAAAAAAATCAGGTTGATATTCTAATCTGTTGCGAAATTCAGCTATATTTTTTATCGATAATAAATTTTGCTCATTAATAAATACTGGCAATTGGCTTAGATCATCTTGTTCTAAATTCTTAATATGTTGAATCACAAATTTTTGAATAGACTGCATTTGATTTTTTAAGATTAGATATAAATCTTCATTTATATAAAATTCTCTAAATTCTTGCCTAAAAAAAGAGTTCTTCTGTTTTGCACGAGGAATATTTAGACTATATTCAATTTTACCCTGATTATTTTTTACCAAAACATCGCATTGTCTTAACATAGAAATTTGAATTGGTCTTCTACCAGTGCACATAAGTAAGCAGAACAATGTAAATTCTTCTAGATTCAAGATATTGTCTTTGAAGGCATTACTTGCCCAGTTCATTAAAGATTGCTTTTCAGTAACGGTATATGCACCTTTGAATGGGTCTTTGGTTCTTATTGCTTTTCCTTTCAACATGCCTTTTATAGTCAGTTTATCTAGTGTCAAACTGATATTAGTTTCTACTCCAACAAAACCTAGTTTTTGCCATTTTTTTAATACAGTTCTAATTCTACCAAGCTTATAGATATTATTTTTGACCATATTGGCTCTAATATTAAGGAAAAGAGTTGCTGTTATAATTCCACCGTCATAATATGGACTTTTAAGTACAAGATTTCTAAGTTCTTCATAATCCCCCGAAGCTGTGAAGGGAGAATTATTCGAAGCTACCTCAGCAATCATTTGTCTAAACCCAACTTTGACATCAGGATGAATATTTTCAATATTTTCAAGTAATTTCCAGTTTATGCTTACATTGCTTGATAACTTCCACACATCATCATTAAAATTAAATGCGTATCCCATCAAAGAATATCTGATATCACTTTGCTCATATAAATTATGACCATCAGATAATTCATTAGTTCTTTCACTCTCAATTGGTAACTTATTTAACATATTTAGTTATCCTTTAGATTCAACAACTCTGTTGCGCTATCAATTTGTCGTTTCATAATTTTTTCGGCTTGTTCTGTGGTGTGTCTTAAATTATAGACTTCAGATGATTCATCACTAGCATGACCGTTCAAAGTTTTGCGTATTTTGATTTCTTTTGCTTCAGTAATTAATTCATCTTTCCTGCCGTCTTGAATTGCTTTCTTATTATGAGCATCAATTTTTTGAGACAATTTGTTGTTGAAATTGTGTCTAAAACCATGCCCTTTGATAAGTTTTTCTAACTTGATATTATTTTCCTTGATGTATGTTTTTAAAGCTTATTGTCATTTAATTTATCAACTAAATTAGATAGTTGCATGACTGATAGTGGTTTACCCGCATTAATCCCTTTGTGAGAGACAAATAAGAAAGGGTGCTTTTTAGCGAGTGGAATAACAGATCGTTCTTTTAAAATATAATTCCTTATGTTGTTCGCTAAATTTTCAGAAATCGGAAGCTCTCTCTCAAGTGTTTTTGCGTTTGGCTCAATCGTTCTGTATTTGTCTTGAGCATCATTGTGCCTACGCTTAATTTTTATCGTATTTTCAGACAAATCAATATCTTCTATTTTTAACTGCAATAGCTCTCCACTTCTCATGCCTGTTTCATATAAAATCGATAATATAATGAAGTTTCTATTTCTGACTAAATCAGTATAAGGGTTAGATTCACCATCAGGTCTAACCAACTCCATAACTTGCTCAAAAACAAGTGGTGGTGGTGACTTAGCATCAGGATTTGCTATGCTTCTTCTTACCTTATATTGGCTTATTTGGTCTGCTAGATAATCAACTGTATTGTCGATAATTTTTTTGTATTCAGCAAAATTAGGGTCTAATTTAAGTATTTGATATGCAATAAATGATAAATACTCAGAAATAATTTTCACTCTGATTTTTTGCTCATTAACTTGAACTCTATCTTTTGGATGTTTTTTGATTTGAGTATGAAGCTCTAAAACTGTAACTGACTCCTTATTTCTTGAATTCTCTAAGTTTCTAAGCTCTTTGGTAGTTATCCCACAGTAGTCAATTAAACTTGCAATCTCGGAAACTGTTAAAAGCATTTTGGATGCTAAAATTTGTTTCTTCCTAATACAGTCATTTTTCAATGAAAGTATTATTTGAGGGATAGTTTCCTTAAATATCAGTTTCTCAATTAAATTTAAATGTATCAAAGTATCAGCATGTTTTCTTGCTGTCGAACTTGCTTTCTTTCGTGAAACAGAAGTTAAAAATAATGTTGTCCAAAATTCAGGAAGCCCATCTTTTTGAGTAAGTAAAACAAATCTTTCACCTGTATCAGCTATTAAATTTTTTCTGCTTAACATCCCAAAACCTTAAATAAATAAATATTTTAAACTTTTTTTATTATATAACTATAAATGAAATAAATCAAATATTTTATCATCAAGTTTATTAATTATTTTAGGTAATAAAAAAACGCTAATATATTGTTATATCAGCGTTTTAATAATTTTAGTATCTTATAAATACCTTTATAAATACAATATAAGATTATTATTTAATTTAGAACGGGATATCATCATCAACTGCGCCTGGTTTTGGCATTGCCATGGCTGGGTTTTGTTGGGGATTTTGGGCAGGCTGATTATTTCCTATATTTGCCCCTTGTGGCGCTTGGTTGCCATTCATAAACGGGTTATTGCCAAATCCTGCATTTTGACCCGCTTGTGGCGCAGCCTGGGCATTATTTTGGTTTGGATAGCCACCAAAATGATTAGGCGCTTGGTTGCCACCTTGGTTGTAGCCAACTTGATTATAACCACCTTGGGGCTGGTTTTGGTAGGTTGTGCCGGCATTGTTGTTATTAGGAATACCGCCCTGAACGCCGCCTGCGGTGCCAAGCATTTGCATTTGGTCGGCACGAATCTCTGTGGCATAACGCTCTACGCCATTTTGATCGGTGTATTTACTGGTGCGAAGGCTACCTTCGATATAGACTTGGCTACCTTTACGTAGGTATTGCGCTGCAATTTCACCGAGTTTATTAAACAATGAAATACGGTGCCATTCGGTTTGCTCACGGCGCTCACCTGTTTGTTTGTCGTTCCACTGCTCACTTGTCGCCACGGCGATACGCGTCACGCTACCGCCATTGGCAAATTGTTTGACTTCCGGATCTGAACCAAGGTTGCCTACAATAATTACTTTATTTACGCCGCGCATAGAATTTCCTTGATGATTTTTTTGATAACTTTCTTAATGAATTTCTCAACAACGCTATAGTGTTTTTAGCCAAATCTTTACGGATTTAGCGCAACTACAATGCCATTACTTTACTAAACTTTGCATCAAATTGCTAGCGTCTGACCGGTAAGATGTGACAAATGCTGTCGCGTGTCATCGGTCAATTTTTCTTTATCCAGTTTGAGATAAGCAATGTTTTCTTTTGGCATCATCACTATCTCATCCACGCCGTCAATCGCCAAAATTTGCTGTGACCACGCAGTTGTGTCGATACCTGTTGGCAGGGTAATCGTTAGGCTAGTCAAATACGGTGGGGATGCAATCGGCAGGATAAACAATAACGCAATGACGGTCACGATAGCGAGCACCGTCCATGACAACCACATCGGTTTGGTCAGTAAAATACCGCCCATGGCACCGCCCACAAAAGCACCCAAAAACTGTGCAGATGAGTTAATACCCATTGCCGTCGCTTTGTTGGCAACGGGCGCGCGTTTGGAAATCCAAGACGGAATGGTCGCCTCAAGGCTATTAAAGCCGATGTAATAAACCGCAAGCCCAATAATTAAACCCACGATGGTCTGACTAGCCACCGCCAAAACTACCAATCCCGCCACCAAGGTCGCTAACGACGCCAAAAACACGGGGCGCATTTGCCGTTTTTTTTCTGCGATGATAATCAGCGGAACCGCAATGATAAAGCCCAATAACAGTAGCGGCAAATACACAAAACCTTGCTGTGCTACCGTCAAGCCCAGCACATCATGAAACTGGTGTGGCAATAAGGTAAACATCGCTGTCATTGACAGATGCAGCGCAAAAATCGCCAAATGCAACCGGTTAATATCGGCAATTTTTAATACGTCAGCAAACTGTGCTTTAACTGAGTGATTATTGAGATTGTGCTTTAGTACCCGATTTGGGGTGGGCACGATCCACAGTAAGCCAATGGCGAAAATAGCGGACGCCACTGTCACCCAGAACAGGCCTGAGATATCGAGCACATGCGTCAAAATCGGACCGAGCCCAAATGCGACCATCACCGACATGGCAATGGTCAGCCCCATGGTTGCCATCGCTTTGGTGCGATGCTCTTCACGAGTCACATCCGCGAGTAGTGCCATCACTACCGCTGAAACCGCGCCACTGCCTGCAATCAAACGCCCCAATATCACCATATAGATGTCGGTTGATAAGGCGCAAATCGCTCCCCCGAGCGCAAATACCAATAACCCTGCAATGATAATCGGCTTACGCGGATATTTGTCCGCCAAAAAACTCATGGGAATCTGAAAAATCGCTTGCCCTAAGCCATAGATACCAATCGCCAATCCAATCAAAAACGGCGTGGCGTGTGCATATTGTGTCCCATATACTGCAAACACAGGCACAATCATAAATAGTCCGAGCATTCGCAAAGCAAAGATACCGCCCAATCCTGCAATCGCTTTCTTTTCCGATGCATTCATGGAGGCGTTATGACTTATATTTCTCGACGTTGATTTTACTGACGTTGATTTTACTGACATGGTGGCTCACAAAATTTTGCCAAAAACGGCTTATTATATGCCTAATTTTTATCACAGAGAATTTATTGGCAATAAAAATTATTTTAGCCTTATTAT
>RRZT010894742.1_pt1 | contig 10551 bp, 8 predicted proteins | sample 2165551 | NCBI WGS metagenome assembly RRZT01 (sample SAMN10456910, study PRJNA506462) | wastewater metagenome | biome: wastewater; feature: sludge; material: wastewater sludge; isolation source: wastewater sludge with Escherichia coli K12::gfp cells carrying plasmid... | place: USA: Moscow, Idaho ...
AGTACTTCTAATTCCATATATAACTCTAGAATAGATACATCTTCCTAGACTATCAGTACCTAAAGGATATTCTTTTGAAAAATCAGCATATTTATTAATTATGTTTTGTTCTAATGGATCATGAAGGCTAAAAAATGGTGCGAAAATACCCATGATACAAATTAATGCTAAAACTAATATTAAAAAAACGGTAAATTTACTTTTAAGTATCTTATTCATTTTTCACCTCTATCTTAACCTTGGATCAACAAGTTTATGTATAATATCAACAAGCAAATTAAAAATAACAAATAAAAACCCCATTATTAATATATATGCTTGAATGATAGGATAATCTCTATTAAAAATTGCAGTAATACAAAGACGCCCAATACCCGGAATAGAAAAAATATTTTCAATAACAAAAGTTCCAGCTAATAAATTTACAATACTTACTCCTAAAGCTGTAATCGTAGATTGTAAAGAATTTGATAGTACATGTTTTAAAATTACTGCTTTATTGCTAAGACCACGAACTTTTGCATAAAAAATATAGTTTTCTTTCATATTTTCAACCATACTATTTCTTATTAGCCTAATGTATGTGGAAACATATGTCATAGCAAGAGTAATAGATGGTAATATAAAATGGTTGAAGCTTTCAGCCCCATTAGTAGGGAGAGAGCCATATTTCATAGCAAAAATCCATAACAAGAGAATTCCAAGCCAATAATTAGGTATAGCTGTAAAGATAAATATTAAAAATCTAATTGATTTATCAAAAAAACTATTTTGATAAAGAGAACATAAAATAGCAATTGGAAAACTAATAATAATAATTAATATAAAAGAATATGAAGCAAGCTTTATAGTTACTGGTAAAGTTCTTGCAATTTCTTCATAAACTGTTCTATTATTGTTAACATAAGAATTTCCAAAATCAAGATGGCTTACGTTTTTTATCCATTTAACATATCTAATTAAAAAAGGATCATTTAAACCCAGTTCCTTTCTCATTTCTGCTACAGCTTCTTTTGTAGGGATAATTTCATTTACCCTTAAAGCAACTTCAGCAGGATCAGAAGGGATAAAGCTTATGAGCATAAAAGATATAAAAGAGATAATAAGAAGCATTGGAATAGTTCCAATAATTCTTTTAATTATATAAGATTTCATATGAACACCCACTTGTATATTATTGTTTAAAATGAAGACAAGTCTAATTTGATTAGACTTGTCTTAAATAATTATTCAACATCCATGTTATACATTGGAACCTCATATTTTGAAATTTCAAATCCAACATTTTTTACTTTTGATGAGAATATTGCTCTATTTCTTTCGTTTGTAATTGGTATATAAACAGCTTCTTCGTGTAATCTTGTAAGTACAAATTTATAATATTCTTTACGTTTTGCTTCATCAGTGCTTTCTAATGCATTTAAAATGGCAGTATCTATTTCTTTCTTATCTTTTAAACCTTGTTGAGCTAGATAATCTCCATAAACAGGATTTCTCATCCCACCTAAGAATGATTGAGGGTCATAAGGTTTTCCCCAAGAAATATTGAATACAATTTGGAATTTACCAGCTTTCATTCTATCTCTATTAGCTTGTTCTTCTTCTCCTTGTAATTCAAGATTTATACCTATTTTTGCTAATTCACCTTGCATATATTCACCAATAGTTTTATCTATAGGATTATTGCTATTATAACTTAAAGTAATTTTAAGTTCTTGCCCATTTTTTTGTCTAAATTTAGATGAATTAGATTTTTTCCATCCAGCTTCTTCTAATAGTGTTTCTGATTTTTGAATATTATATTCATATGGAGTTAGAGAAATATCGGCATAAGGCACAGTTTTATCTAATATAGTATCTGCAGGAGTTTCAATTCCATCAAATATTCCTTCTGATATTTCTTTTTTATTTATGGCGTGTTCAATTGCTTTTCTTACATTCAAGTCTCCAACTGTAGCATCAGCAGTGTTTATAAGCAACATTCTTGTTGAAACAGGATCAGACATTGCACCACCAAAACCTTCTTTATCTTTAAATTTATTATAAGTTTCAGCATCTACTAAATTGGCTCCAAATAATAAATCAATTTCTCCTTTTTCAAGAGCCATTACTCTGGCTTGATTATCTGGAATAACTTTTGCAATTATTTTTTGAATTTGTGGTTTTTCTCCCCAATAATTTGGATTTGCTTCAAAAACTGCATATTGGTCTTTATGATTTTCTTTTAAAATATATTTCCCTGTTCCACTTAAAGAGCTAACGCCATCTTTTGTAGTTCCATTAATGAAAGCTTTAGGAGATATAAAACGGAAAGGTCTTATTACTCCAAGTTCTACTAAAAATGGATAATAAGAAGTTGACAATCTTATTGTTAATTCATATTCTCCAGTAGCTTCAACAGCTTTTCCCCCACTTTTATTTACTTCATCCATTAATCTAACAGATTCAAGCCAACCATGTCTTTCTAGATTACTTAAAATAGCGTCAAAATTTTTCTTTGCTGCTTCTGCATTGAATTTTTCACCGTCAGAAAAAGATACATCTTCCCTTAGTTTAAATACATAAGTTTTACCATCATCAGAAATAGTCCAACTTTCTGCTAACCATGGTTTAAATGATCCATCTGTGTCAATTTTAACTAAAGATTCAAATAATAGATTTTGTGCGAATAATTCACCTGCATAAAGGTGAGGGTTTAAATCTCTAATATCCCTAAAATTTGCGAATACTAATGTTTTTTCCTTTGGTTCTTCCTTGTTTGTTTTATTACTTCCGCAAGATATAACAATCATTGAAAGAATTAATAAAGCAAATAAATTTAAAGCTCTTTTCATTGTCTCCTCCTAATATTTAATTTTTAAATACTTTGATAATCAAATTACTGTGGAAAGGATATCATGTTTTATATTAATTGTCAATATAAATAAAGCAAATAATTTATTTTAAAAACTATCACATGAAAATATATCTAACTAGATATATTTTTCTTTACAATTTAGAAAAAATAATGTAGACTATTTTTGTAGAGAAAATATTAAGGAAGTGATTATATGAAAATGCCTATTTTATTTATTGGACATGGTTCTCCAATGAATGCAATTGAAAATAATGAATTTACAGAAAATTGGGATAATATTTTAAACAACATCCCAAAACCAAAAGGAATTTTAGCTATTTCAGCTCATTGGTATACAAGACACACTAGAATTAATGTAGAGGAAGCTCCTAAAACTATTTATGATATGTTTGGATTTCCTGATGAACTATATCAGATTAAATATGAAAGAAAAACTAATAATGAATTTATCAATGAAATCAAAGAGATTGATAGTACAATAATAGGTGATAATAGTTGGGGATATGACCATGGTATTTGGTCAATTTTTCATAGAACTAACATTTCTAAGGAAATTCCTGTAATTGAAATGAGTATTGACGGGTACAAAACGCCTAAAGAACATTATGAATTAGGGAAGAAATTAGGAAAACTTCGAGAAAAAGGGTATTTAATTGTAGCAAGTGGGAATATAGTGCATAATTTAGCATTAGTTGATTTTTATAAAAGCGATGGATTTAAGTGGGCAACAAAGTTTGATGATGAAATCAAAAATGCCATTATTGAAAATGACATTGAAAAAATATTAGATTATAAAAAAATACCAAATAAAGATAAAGCATTTAAAACAGATGAACATTTTTTGCCTTTACTCTATATTTTAGGAGCAAAATCAGATACAGACAATGGTTTTATTTTTAATAATTCTACTATCTTAGGAGCTTTATCAATGACATCATATATGTTTAAAGAAAATAGCTAAAAATAGCTATTTTCTTTCTCTGTATATTGGACTTGCTCCAAATAATAAATTTTCTTCTCTTGATATAACTTCCAGTTTAACTAATTCTTTAGCAATATGGCTCATATTTCTAATATTTGTTGGGCTCATTACTTCTTCTATATTAATTTTCTTTTTTTTATGCAACCAAGAGTAATTTTTCCATAAACTTTGTTTAATTTTTTCAATGGATGATGGCTTTCTTAATAGAAGTAACATTTTATTTTTAATATCTGTAATAGAATCTTCTGATAAATTTCCATTAGCTAAAATTTGTCCAATTTCATCGGATTCTTTTCTGTTTAATTCTTGACATAAAAATTTCACTATATGCCATGAATCATATATCTCTTGCATAGTTTTGATATCTTGATTTTTAAGCCATACAAATGCATACATTCTTCTTCTCCAATCCCACCATTTAATAGGACTTTGCAAATCTACCGATGGAATTAGAAAAATATTTTCTTTAAGGAGAAGAGAACCAAAAATTCCGGGAGGATTTCCCAATCTTTTTCCTTTTAAGGAGGTTCGGTATACTCCACATGAAGGACTTCCCTCCATAAATATAAATACATCAATATTTTGTTCTTTTAATTGATTAAAGCAAAATAAATTCCCATTTTTGACTTTTTCATCTAGAATTTCACTATCTCTATTTTTTATATGGGCATTACCCTGCCAAAAGTCATCTCCATTACCACCACGGAGGCTCACAGGACTACGAGGAACTCCTAATCCACTTGCCACTTCTGGACATACAGGGAACCAAATAAATTCATTTTTTTCCCTTTTAAGGTTTTCTGTAATATCATTTCCTTTTCCATCATATCTGAAATTTGCTCCAAATTGACATGCTGAAATACCAATTTTTATTTTAGAAACTAAGTAATTATTCATAAATCACCTCACCTTATTTTCATTAATTAAGTATACTATTAAATTAAAGTGAAAACAAATTTAAATTACTTATATTTAATACTTCTAATTTTTTTGATTGCAGCATAATGAATTTTTTCATGATATATAGCCCATCCACCAATTGCACCAATAAAGCTCCCTAAGACAGTATTCATTAACCTTAAATAAATAAAATAATTAGTATCTTTTATTATAGGAGAAGAAAATTCTGTTAAAAGAATTGTTAAAGGAGTTATGAAAATGACTGCTAAGCCATAATTTCTTGGAACTAAAGTCTCTAATAAAAATTGCAATACAATGATTGACACGCAGATAGAAAAATTACTTTTATTGATAGACAATACAATCCAGCATAAACCCAATCCTAGAAAAGTTCCTAAAATTCTTTGAATTACTCTTTCCCAAATATGATATTTTGTAGCTCCTTGCATAACAGCAGCACAAGAAACAGGAATCCAATAGGGATTTTTTATATTAAGTAAAAATCCACTCCATAAAGAAATGAACATAAAAAATCCTAAAATAATAGATTCAATAATGTCAGTATATTTATTTTTTTTTAGAACAATTTGAAGATTGTTTATTTTATTATTTTTATTTTTTATAAAGAAGATACTATAAAAAATAGCTATAAATGATGTCATTATAGCCCCAATAGAAACTAATCCAATATTTTTAGGAATAGCGTTTAAATTGTAAGGTATACAACTTCCAGAAGCAGCAAGCATTATAAAGAAAAAAGCTTTAGGAGGCTTTACTTTTAAGTAGGATGTAATCCAGTTGACAGTCATTGAAAAAATTCCAAAAACTAATGCTGATATAAAATGATTAAAACTAAAAACTAATCCTAAAAAATATGAAAGAATAAAACCAAATGAACAAGCTAAGATAGTTAAAATTCTTTCGCTTAATGTTCCAAAAATTGGGAGGTAAACCACTATTAATGCTGAAAGTGACATGGTTAGTCCTATTTTTATATTATTTAAAAATAATCCTAAAAATAAAGGTATTCCCATAGAGAATGCTGCTAAAATCGGTATATGATATCCAGTGTTAACTTTTCTTATTGTAAATAAAAATTTTGATTTTTGTTTAATTAAATTTAACATATTTTTTCTCCTTTTCAAGTCTATCTATATATTATCATAGAAAAAATGAAACGTCTAATTTTTTTATCTGAAAATTTGTTAAATTTAATTGGAATTTTTAATATAAAAGATGGTTCTGATATATTTAGATTTGGACTTATTAAATTAAAATTTATAGTCTCTTATTAAATAAAATAAAAGCGGCATTACTTTGCCACTTTTAAAATTATAGTTTGAAGAAACTTAAGTTTTCTCTTAAATTTTCGATAAGTTTATCTAAATTACTTACTAATTCTTGATTTTTAATAATTGCACTTTTCATGCTTTCTGATATCTCATTAGTTTCAATACTTAAACCCTCAATTTCAGAAGAACTTTCAGATATATGACTAATGGCTGTTGTAATTTCAGACGAAGCATGTGATTGCTCATTAACAGAGTTTACTATATTTCCAAGTTCAGTATTATTGTTAATAGTATGATTTTCAATTTCAATAATACTATTTTTTGATTCTTCTGACAATTTAATTCCAACATCAACTTTTTCTTTAATAACAAATGTGCCTGCTTGAGCATTTTGAACTCCATTTTGAACTTCAATAACTAATTCTTCTATTTTTCCAGTTTCTTTATTAGTTTGTTCTGCAAGTTTTCTAATTTCTTCAGCAACTACTGAGAATCCTTTACCTGCTTCACCTGCTCTAGCCGCCTCAATTGCTGCATTTAATGCTAATAAATTGGTTTGTTCAGCAATACTGTTGATTGAAATAACAATTGCCCCAATATTTTTTGAAATCTTGTTTAATTTTTCAATTTCATTAACAGTAACATCTACACTTTCTTTTATATTACTCATACTATTAGTCATGTCATTAATTTTACCAACACTTTCCAAAGTTATTTTTAATGTATTCTCAAAGGAATGCTGAGTATTTTTAATGTTATTATTAATAAGCGAACTAGTTGCACTTATTTCTTCTAAGGCAGCTAAGCTTTCTTCTGTAGAAGCAGTTTGATTTCTAACATTATCAAGGACAGTTTGAACTGAATGATTTAGCTGTATAATTCCTTTATCAATTTTAAATTTTAAATCTTTATAGTATTTACTTTTTTCTCCATAAATTAATGTATCTGTTGATTGGATAAGAATTTCATTAGCATTTAAGACTTCTTTTGTTAACTCTTGTATTCCTTCCATAGTTTCATATATTTTGTGTAAAAATAAGTTGAAATCTTTTGTTAAATCACCAATTTCATCTTTAGATTTTACATCTAATTTTACATTTAAGTTTCCTTGAGCAACAGAATGAAGCCTTTCAGAAAGTAATTTTATTGGTTTTGTGAAGCTTCTAGAAAAAAGAACAGAATAAATAATTCCTATAATTAATAAAATAACAATTGTTGTAATGATAAATATTACAAGTGAATTAGTTCTTTCTAAAAATTCATTTACAGGAACAGCTGAACAAAGAATCCAACCATTTGATAACTTATAATAAGAAAGAGCTTTTTCTATTCCATTTAGTTTATAGAAAAAAATTCCCTCTGGATTTTTAGAATTTAATGCTTCATTTTGAAATCTTTCAGCAACATTTTTGTCTAAATCTTTCAAATTTTTAGCATCTTTACTAGGATGATAAATTAAATCCATATCTTTATCCATTAAAAATAAATATCCAGTTTTTAATATTTTCACATCTTTTATTTCTGTTTTAAAGTCATCTAAAATAACTTCTACCCCAACAACCCCTATAAATTTACCATCTTTTTCGATTTTTCTTCCATGACTAGCTAAATTTGCTTTCCACCCCTCAAAATAATATGGTTTTGACCAGTTTTCTCCATTTTTTTGAGGACCTTGCCACCATTCATCTTTTTCAAATTCACTTCCAACAACATCCCATTTTTCATCTTTTGTAAAATTCCCACCAACTTCTTTAAATGAAAGAAGTCCTACTCCACCAAATTCAGGAGTATTAGCTTGAAACCATCCATTTTTTAATCCAGATTTTTTTATAGCATTTTCTAATAATGGAGTAATTGAATTCTCCCAAATTTCAATTTTATTTGGGTCTTTTTTAAATTCAGAGATATTCATAGTTTGAGTTACAATATTTTCTATATTATCCATTAAATCATTTGATTTTATTATAGTTTTTTCTATAGCAGATGCATTTTTGTGAACTGCACCTAATAAAATTTCTTTTGCATCCTCTTTTAAAAATTTATTAGATTGATACAAAGAAAAACCACCTACAAGAATAGCAGATACAACACAACCAATAATTATACTAATACTAATTTTTACAGCTATTTTCATAAAAATTCCTCCTAGTTGAATAATTTCTGACTTAAGTTAAATATCAAATTAATAGACCTATTTAAGTCTACTATATTAATTAGAAATTATCAAAAATTTTATTTCTTGAATTTTTGTTGATTTTTATGTATGCTAAAAGAATACTTAGTATTATGAGGTGAAATATGAACTTATTTTTACGAATTGATTTAAATATTATGTCGGTTATTCTTTTAGTTATTACCATAGTAATTGCTAACAAAAAATTAGATAAATCTGATAAATTGAATCAATTTTTTATTTTAGCAGCTTCAATAATAGCATTTCAAACTTCTTTGGAAACAATTACATGTATTATAAATGGAAAAAATGGAGTTTTTGTTAGACAACTTTCTTACATTATTCATTTTCTTTTATTTTCTATAGGACCAGTTTTGACCTATATTTGGTTTAATTTTGTAAAATTTTGGATTGTACCAGAAAAGAAATTTTTGACAAAAAAGGAAATTATTTATATAATTCCTATTTTAGTTAATTTTATATTTACTTTTCAGTCTTTCTATAAAAAAACTATATTTTATTTAGATTCAAATAATATTTATCATAGGGGAGATTTTTTTATTTACTCAAGTGCAATTGTATATTTTTATATTTTATATACTTTTTTTTACATTATACATCATAGGAAAAAAATTCCATCTCAAGAATATGTACCATTGTTATTTTTTGGGATTCTTCCTTTAATAGGTGGAATTATACAGTCTTTATTTTACGGAACTTTATTGATGTGGAGTTCTTGTGGATTTTCTCTTGTCATAGTATATACTTTTTTACAAAATAGAATGGTAACTATAGACTTTTTAACAGGTGCATGGTCTAGGGAATCGTTTTTTGATTATTTTTATCAGAAAATTCATCACTTTAAAAAAGATGTTATGCTCGTTTTCATAGATATGGATAATTTAAAAACAATAAATGATAGATTTGGTCATATTGAAGGAGATTTTGCTATTGAAACATGTTGTCAACTTTTAAAATCTGCCATAAAAAAAACGGATATTATTTCAAGATATGGTGGAGATGAATTTATTTTATTAATAAATAATTCAGATTATGAGTCAATTCAAATATTGCTAAGAGAGATTAATAATAAATTTGAATTATTTAATTTAAGCTCTGAAAAAGACTATAAAATAGAAATAACATATGGGTTTGGAATTTATGATAAGAGTCATAATAGCTTAGAGGATTTTATCCATAAAATTGACAAATCAATGTATAGAAATAAGATGTTAAAAAAGCAAAGTTATGAATTTTTCTAATACTTTTTGAAGAAGCTATGAAGTCTAAAAAAGTAGGTGTTAAATATTCAAATCAAGATATCTAGAATAAATTCCAGATATCTTGAAATACCTCATCAAGGTCACCATAGATTTTATAATCAAATTCTTTATCATAAAGGCTTTTAGTGTAATTTATCAAGATAGAATTATTATATCTAGCTAAATTTCTCGCTAAAGATGCTGCTGGTTCTGTTGTTAAAGAAGAGCCTAAAATAAGTACTAATTTTTCAGAAGGAATATTTTCGTAGAAATCATAAAATTCTTTTGGTAGCATTTCACCATAAAAAACAATATCTGGCTTTATAATTCCACCACAGCTACATTTTGGAATAGAGTCTTCAAAGATAAAATGTTTATATTCGTCTAAAGAAAATTCTTTTTTACAATTAAGACAATGCCCTTTTTTATAGGTTCCATGACATTCCAATATATTTCTTGAGCCAGCTTTAGTATGTAACATATCAATATTTTGTGTGATAATAAAAACTTTTTTTCCTTTTTCTTCAAGCCAAGATAAAAATTTATGTGATACTGTTGGCTTTACATCTTTTGATAGGAGCAATTTTGATAAATGAAAAAAAGGATAAGGATTTTTAGGGAAATATTCAATGTCAAATATAGCCTCAGGGTAAGGTAAATTATATTGTTTTTCAACTGTAGTATATAGCCCATTTTCACTTCTAAAATCTGGAATTCCTGAATTTGTACTGACTCCTGCACCAGTAAAGACTATAATTTCTTTTGCTTTTTCAATTTCTTTGTATATTTCTAATATTTGATTTTCCATAAATATATTCTCCTTTTCAAATGATTTCAGATAAATCTTTAATTAAATCTTCTAATTTACCATTGAATATTTTATCTTTGTGATAAACTAGAGAAAATTCTCTAAAAAAAATCTTATTATTTATAGGAATAAATTTTAATAACCCTAGACCCAACTCTTTTTGTATTGATATTTTTGGTAAAATAGATATTCCTATGTCATTTATTATCATATTTTTAATGGCTTCAATGTTATTTACATTTGCAACTTTTTGAACTTTTACATTATTTTGTAAAAA
>RRZT010958361.1_pt1 | contig 10551 bp, 10 predicted proteins | sample 2165551 | NCBI WGS metagenome assembly RRZT01 (sample SAMN10456910, study PRJNA506462) | wastewater metagenome | biome: wastewater; feature: sludge; material: wastewater sludge; isolation source: wastewater sludge with Escherichia coli K12::gfp cells carrying plasmid... | place: USA: Moscow, Idaho...
CGGCTTCAAAGTCACCGTCGTTGATCGCCAGCCGGGGGCCGGACTGGAAACCAGCTTCGCCAATGGCGGCCAGATTTCCGTTTCCCACGCCGAGCCCTGGGCCACGCCGCATACGCCGCTGCGCGCCCTGCGCTGGATGGGGCAGGAAGATGCGCCGCTGCTCTTTCGCTTGCGCCCTGATGCCGCGCTGTTCGACTGGAGCTGGCGCTTCCTGCGCGAATGCACCCCGGCGCGCACGCATGAAAATATCCGCGACATCGTCACCCTGGCACTCTATAGCCGGAAAAAACTCGGCGAACTGCGCCAGGCGACGGGTATCGACTACGAGCACCTGGAACGCGGCATCCTGCACGTCTACACCCACGAGAAGGAATTCGCCGCCGCCATCAAGGCCGCCCGGCTGATGTGCGAATTCGGTTGCGACCGCCAGCCGGTTGACGCTGATCGCTGTGTTGCCATCGAACCGGCTCTGCAGGCGGCCCGCCCGCTGCTGGTCGGCGGAGATTTTACGGCGCTGGACGAATCCGGCGATGCCCACGTCTTCACCTACAAGCTGGCGGCGCTGTGTGCGGCCGCTGGCGTGGTTTTCCGTTACGAAACCAGCATCGAACGGCTGGAAAAAGGCGCGGCCGGTATCGACGGGGTGCGCGTGCGCTCCGCTACCGGGGCGGAACTACTCCAGGCCGACGCTTATGTCGTTGCCTGCGGCAGTTACAGCCCGCTGCTGCTGCGACCGCTCGGCATCCCTCTGCCGGTTTATCCGGCCAAGGGCTATTCGGCAACGATTCCGCTGTCGGAAGACAGCATCGCACCGACCGTTGCCATGACCGACGACAGCCACCGCATCGTTTTTTCCCGCCTCGGCCAGCGCCTGCGGGTTGCCGGAACCGCCGAATTCAACGGCTACAACACCGAGCTCAACACGGTTCGCTGCCAGATGCTGCTGCGCCGCACGCTGGAGCTTTTCCCGCAACTCAAACCGGCGGGTGAGCCGGAATACTGGTGCGGGCTGCGTCCGACAACCCCCTCCAACGTGCCGTGCATCGGCCGCTCGAAGATTCCCAATCTCTACGTCAACACCGGTCACGGTACGCTTGGCTGGACAATGGCCTGCGGTTCCGGACAGGTTCTTGCCGACCTTGTCGCCGGACGCCAGCCCGAAGTGAGCGTAAAACTGTGATTTCTCAGCCTGCTCGCCGATGATCGACACCCACTGCCATCTCGATGCCCGTGAATTCGACACGGATCGGGATGCCGTGGTGGCTGCAGCGCGGGAAGCCGGGGTCACAACACTGATTCTGCCGTCGGTTGAGGTGTCCGGTTTTCCTGCGGTGCGCGCCTGTTGCCAGCGCTATCCGGGCTGCCATCCGGCCTATGGCATTCACCCGCTTTATGTCGGGGCGGCCCGCGAGGACGATCTTTACACCCTGCGCCAGTGGCTGCGAGATGAAATTTCCGGCGAACACCCGCCGGTCGCTGTCGGCGAGATCGGCCTGGATTTTTTCGTTCCCGGTCACGATGCGTCACGCCAGGAGCAGTTTTTTATCGAACAACTGCAGATTGCCGCCGAATTCAATCTGCCGGTACTGCTGCATGTGCGGCGTGCCGTCGTTCAGGTGCTTAAATGCCTGCGCCACAGCAAGGTCCGGCGTGGCATCGCCCACGCCTTCAACGGTAGCCGCCAGCAGGCGCAGGCCTTCATTGATCTCGGCTTCAAGCTCGGTTTCGGCGGGGCCATGACCTGGCCCCGCGCCACGCGCATCCGGCAACTGGCCACCGAGTTGCCGCTGGAATCCATCGTCCTGGAAACCGACGCCCCGGACATGTCGCCGGTCTGGCGGCAAGGGCAACGGAACTCGCCCGATCAGTTACCGCTCATTGCTGCAACACTGGCCGATCTCACCCGTCTCCCGCCTGGCCGGATTCTCGAACAAACAAATGCCAATGCCTTGGCTGTGATTGAGAGCTTGAGTGGTGGTTTGAGCGAATGACGAAAACTTCGGCGACAAGCTTCATATCCTACCGATTCGCTTGTAAATGAGGCCAATCAATGCAACCGCACCCGCCAATTGCCCACATTCGCGTCGATCAGGGGCAACTGCTTATTCACCCGCTGGACACGCATTCCTTTATTGTTTCCCGCCTTGCTGCGGAATTTGCAGCGGCATTCAGCGCATCAGGCTGGGCCTGTTGGGCGGGGGGCTGGCATGATCTCGGGAAGTTTCGTGAAGGCTTTCAGCGCTACATCTTGCAATGCAATGATCCTAACGCGCATATTGAAGGCCGCGTTCAGGGTAAGGAAAAAACCCATTCTGCGGCGGGTGCGCTGTGGGCGCAGGAATACTTCCCGGCAATTGATCCGAAATTTGGCCCGTTACGCGCCAGAGTCCTCGCTTATTTGATCGCCGGCCATCACGCGGGGCTGGATGACTGGTTTGGCGGTCTGGAAGTGCGTCTGGGCCAGCAGGATGCCAAAAATGAACTGGCCGACGCCTTGCGCGCTGATATTCCGCCAGATTTTCTGAAGCCGGATTGGCCACTGCCTGATATGCAGGCGATCCGGGCGGAAAAGCCGGGTGACATTCCTGGCCGTTTCGCGCTCTGGGTGCGGATGCTTTTTTCCTGCCTGGTGGATGCCGATTTTCTGAATACGGAGGCATTTATGTCGCCGGAAAAGACGGAGGCGCGCGAGAAATTAATGTCGCTTGCCGAAATGGAAAGCCGCCTCGCCCAGCGACTGGAAAAAATCAGCAAACTGGCTGATGACACGGCGGTGAACAAAAAACGCGCCGAGGTGCTGCAAAACTGTCTCGACAAGGCCGAATTGCCCCCCGGCATTTTTACCCTGACCGTGCCGACCGGCGGCGGGAAAACCCTCTCCAGTCTGGCCTTCGCCCTGCGCCATGCCCGCCTGCACAAGAAGCGGCGCGTCATCTACGCGATTCCTTACACCAGCATCATCGAACAGACAGCGGCCATTTTCCGCGAGATTTTTGGTGAGGAAAACGTCGTCGAACATCACAGCAATATCGAAGTGGATGAGCAGCAGGAAACCCAAAGCTCGCGGCTTGCCTGCGAAAACTGGGCAGCACCGCTTATTGTCACCACCAACGTGCAGTTGCTCGAAAGCCTGTTCGCCCGACGCACCTCGCGCTGCCGCAAGCTGCATAACCTCGTTGGCAGCGTCATCATTCTGGATGAAGCGCAGCTCTTGCCGGTCGACTACCTGCAGCCGGTCATCGATGTGCTGCGCCTTCTGGTGCAGGATTACGGTGTGACGCTGGTGCTGTGCACGGCGACGCAGCCGGCGCTCATCACGCACGAGCGTTTCGACAAATCCAGCGCCTTGCGCGGCTTTGCCGCCAATGAAAGCCGGGAAATCATGGGTGATGTGTCGCATCTCTATGCGGCGCTCAAGCGGGTACGTTTTCATCTGCCTGCTGATTTCACGCAGCGACAAAGCTGGGAGACACTCGCCCCGGAGATTGCCGCTCATGAAGCGGTGTTGGCGATTGTCGGGCGGCGCAGGGATGCCCGCGAGCTCTACACGGCGCTTAAAAAGGAAAATTCCGAAGGGCTTTGGCATCTCTCCGGGCTGATGTGCGCCAAGCATCGGCGTGACACCATCGCGGCGATCAAGGCGGCGCTACTGGCCCGGTGGCGTGGGGAATCGACCGCCCCCATCCGGGTTGTCAGCACGCAACTGGTCGAAGCCGGGGTGGATATTGATTTCCCGGTGGTTTATCGCGCCTTGGCCGGACTGGATTCCATCGCTCAGGCAGCCGGGCGCTGTAATCGTGAGGGCTTGCTGGAATACGGCGATGTCCACGTTTTTATCCCGCCGCATGATGCGCCATCGGGCCTGTTGCGGCAGGCAGCGCAGGCGACGACCACACTCTGGCGTGGCTTGCCGCAAGGGGCTGACCCGATGGGCGTTGAATGTTTCCCCGAGTTCTTCCACAAGCTCTACACTGACGCAAAGCTCGACACCAAGGGTATCTGCGATCTCTTGCGCGTGAAAGACGAAAGCCTCCATGTCGGCTTTCGTAGCGCCGCTGAAAATTTCCGTCTGATTGATGAAGCCGACGGCGCGACGGTCTTTGTCCGCTACCAGGCGCATGAAAACGATGGAAGTTTTGACAAGCTGCTCAGCATGCTGAAGCAGAAAGGCCCGGAACGCTGGTTGCTGCGGCAATTGCAAGGCTACGGGGTGAGCATCTACCGGCACGATCTGGAACGTCTGATTGCGCAGGGGGACGTACTTGCTTTGCCGGGAGATTTGCCGGGGCTTTATGCGCAGAACGGTGATCTGCTCTACGACCCTACGCTGGGCGTCAATGTTGATGGTGCGCCGGGCGATCCGGGGAGGCTCGTTTTTTGAGCCTCACGGCGAATAAGATTCAGGAATCAAAGCAAGGAGGCATCATGAAAAAAGAGTTTTGTCTCGAAGTATCTGGCGCGATGGCCTGCTTTACCCGCCCGGAAATGAAGGTTGAGCGGGTTTCGTATGACGCCATGACCCCCTCTGCGGCCCGTTCGGTGTTCGAGGCCATTTTCTGGAAGCCCGAAGTCCGCTGGCGAATACAGAAGATCGAGGTTTTGCACCCCATCCGCTGGATCAGCATCCGCCGTAACGAAGTCGCTGCCAAAGCTTCGCTACGTAATGCGCAAACAGCGATGAATGCCGGTAGCGGCAATCTTGCGCTCTATATCGAGGATGAGCGCCAGCAACGGGCCGGATTGTTTTTGCGTGACGTGGCTTACCGTCTCCACGCCGAGTTGCTCCCTGTGCATGGCGATGCGCTGGAAAATCCGGCCAAATACCGGGAGATGTTTCTGCGCCGCGCCGAAAAAGGCCAGTGCGTGAATCAGCCCTACTTGGGTTGCCGCGAGTTTGCTGCCCGTTTCCGCCTGATCACCGACCTGTCCGGTGAGCCGCCGCCCCTCGCAGACACCCGTGATCTCGGCTGGATGCTCTACGACATGGATTTCACAAACCCCAATGATCCACAGCCGCAGTTCTTCCGCGCACAGATGCGCGAAGGCGTGATTGATCTTGCCGAAGTCGAGGTGAGGGGATGATTCTGCAAGCACTTTACGATTACTACCAGCGTAAGGCCGCTGACCCTGACCCTGACCCTGCCCGCCGTCTGCCGGCTTTCGGGCTGGAAGAACGGGAGATTCCCTTCCTCATCGAACTGGCTGCCGATGGCCGTCCCTTGGGAATCAAGGATACCCGGCGCACGGAAGGCAAAAAGAAAGTGGCGCAGCGCTATTTGGCACCTCATAGCATAAAACGCGCCTGCAACGTTGCCGCCAACCTGCTGTGTGATACCGCCGAGTACGTTCTGGGCGTTGGTGCACGCGGCAAGCCGGAGCGGGTTGCAGAGCAGCATCAAGCCTTTCGCCAGCGCATCGCAAAATTGCCGGAAAGTGCGCGTCAGGACGTGGGTATTCAGGCGATCGAAGCCTTTTATACGCAGCACGGCCCGGAAGCGCTCGCTCAGGAAGCCGATTGGCCGGAGATTGCAGAAAAGAACCCGATACTGAGTTTCCGTCTGGCGGGCGATAGTGATCTCATCTGCCAGCGCCCCGCTGTGATCAGCGCCTGCCTTCAGGCAGAGAGCATCGCCGATGACCATGCCACCTGCCTGGTCACGGGGCTGCCGACGAGCGTTGAGCGCCTGCACACCGCAATCAAGGGCGTCTGGGGCGCGCAAAGCTCCGGCGCTTCGCTGGTGTCTTTCAATCTGGATGCCTTCACTTCCTTCAACAAGACGCAAGGGGACAACGCCCCGATCAGCCCTGCCGCCGCCTTCGCCTATACCACGGCGCTTAACCACCTGCTCGACAGGAATTCGCGCCAGCGTATTCAGGTGGGCGATGCCTCAACGGTTTTCTGGGCGCAGAAGGAAGATGCCGAGGCAGAAAGCGGTTTTGCCGCCATCTTTGGCGAACTGGACGACCCCGACGCCAGAACGGAACAGGTGCGGGCGCTGCTGGAATCTGTTCATGGCGGAAAATTCAGTGGCGAGCGCGGTGAAAACCGCTTTTATGTGCTGGGCCTTGCCCCCAATGCCGCCCGGCTTGCCGTGCGCTTCTGGTACGCTGCGCCCTTGCATGAAATCGCCCGGCGTTATCAGGCTTGGTTTGCCGATCTGAAAATGGTGCACGGCCCGAATGAGCCGGAATACCCAAGCCTTTTTCGCCTTCTGAGCGCCTGCGCTGTCCAGCGCAAGGCCGATAACATCCCGCCCAATCTGGGCGGCAACATCATGCAGGCGATTCTTGCTGGCAGCCCCTTTCCGGCCAGTTGGCTCAATGCTGCCGTAATGCGTTGCCGCGCCGAGCAGAACGTCATTTATCTGCGTGCCGCCATCATCAAAGCCTGCCTCAAACGACTTCAACACACCCATGAAAAGGAGCTTAAACCCATGCGCGATACACAAAACGATAGTCCGTCCTATCGACTTGGACGGCTATTCGCTACCTTGGAAAAAATTCAGGAGGAAGCCATCAATCCCGGCGCAACCATTCGGGACCGCTATTACGGCGCTGCATCCAGTACGCCGGTCGCAGTTTTTACCACGCTGCTACGTCTTAAAAATCATCATCTTTCCAAGCTGGACAAGAAACGTGTTGTCTTTTTCGAGCAGGAAATCGGTGAAATCATGTCGGCGCTTTCCGATTTTCCCAAACACCTCAGCCTGCAGGAACAAGGCCGCTTTGCCATTGGTTACTACCACCAGCGCCAATACTTTTTTACCAAGAAACCCGAATCAGCCCCATCTCAAGAAGGAGAACCCAAATGAGCCTTTCTTCCCGATACGACTTTGTACTTGTTTTTGATGTCCGCGACGGCAACCCCAATGGCGACCCGGACGCCGGCAATCTGCCACGCCTTGACGCTGAAACCGGGCACGGACTGGTGAGCGATGTTTCGCTCAAGCGCAAGGTGCGCAACTTCATCGCACTCGCCAAGGCCGAAACGCCGCCTTTTGACATCTACGTCAAGGAAAAGGCCATCCTCAACCAGACGCATGAAAAAGCCTATGTCGCCATCGGCGCAGAAGAAGAACTCAAAGGCGACAAAAAGCGCAAAGGCAGCGGCGATACGGTCGACAAGGCCCGGCAATGGATGTGCGCCAACTTCTATGATGTCCGCACCTTTGGCGCGGTGATGTCCACCGGGGTCAATTGCGGTCAGGTGCGCGGCCCGGTGCAACTGACCTTTGCTCGTTCCGTCGACCCGATCATTGCGCAGGAACACTCGATCACCCGCATGGCCGTTGCCACCGAAGCCGAAGCCGAAAAACAGCAGGGCGACAACCGCACGATGGGCCGCAAGCACACCGTTCCTTACGGCATTTATATTGCGCACGGTTTTGTTTCCGCTTTTCTCGCCAAACAGACCGGCTTTGGTGAAGACGATCTGGAACTCCTCTGGCAGGCGCTGGAGCAGATGTTCGAGCATGATCGCTCTGTCGCCCGTGGGGAAATGGCAACACGCGGACTCTACGTTTTCAAGCACGATTCCGAGCTGGGCAACGCCCATGCCCATGCGCTTTTCGAGCGGGTTCGGGTGCAGCGCAAAGCCGGGGTCGACGTCGCGCGCAGTTTTGCCGATTACGAGATCAGCGTCGATGAGGCCGCTTTGCCAGCCGGAGTAAGGCTCATCAAACGAATCTGACCGGCCAAATCAACGCCGCCCGTGCCAGTAAAGCGGGCGGCGGCGTTGATGGGCGATGGCAAGCAGGATGATTGCATCCTGACCAAGGCGGTAGACGACTGAGTAAGGGAACCGCTGCAAATGCAAAACACGTACATTCCTGGAAACAGGCGCTCCGCTATCAGGATATTCGGTGAGACGCTGACGGGCCGCTTGTACTGCGTCGATAAAAGCCTCGGCCAGCTTTGTGCTGGCGTGTTCGGCGTAGTAATCGACGGCCTTGTCAAACTCAAGCTGTGCAGCCTTGAGAAAGATGGTTTTCATGCCGTGTAACAGTGGGTAAGTTTGGCACGTGCACGTGCCATTGACTCATCAAAATCAACCGCGACCATCTCACCACGCTCATATGCATCCCATCTTCTTTCCGCCTCCTCAACCCATTCGGCGAGGATTTCGTCTTCTTCCGACAGGCTCGCCAGCAAGGTTTCCACCAGACGTGTACGGTCGGCCATTGGCAATTGAAGCGCCATGGTCTTGATGTTTTCAAACGGTGTCAGGGGCATGGCAATTCTCCGGAAAAGGCTTGTAGCAGGGATCACGAAATGAATTCTAGCGCAAACACCATGAATACCGCTCCCGACCCGCTTCCTCTCTCCGCCCTCCAGCACTGGTGCTACTGTCCGCGCCAGTGCGGTCTGATTCATCTGGAGCAGGGGTTCGCGGAAAATATCTACACCCAGCGCGGTCAGGCCCTGCACCAGCGTGTTGATGATCCCGGCTTTGAAATTCGTGATGGTTTGCGGGTTGAGCGCGCCCTGCCGCTGTTTTGTGACCGTCTGGGGCTGGTCGGCAAGGCCGATGTTGTCGAATACCTCACCGATGGCACGCCTTATCCGGTCGAATACAAGCATGGCTCGCGCCACAAGCATCCGGAGATTGCCCGCTGTGACGACATACAACTGGCGGCGCAGGCGATGTGCCTTGAAGAAATGTCTGCCCGCCCGGTTCCGGAAGGGGCCTTGTTTTACGCCACCTCACGGCGGCGGCGATTGGTGAGCATTACTGCGGATTTACGCACGCAGGTTGAAGAAAGCGTGGTCGCCGTGCGCGCCATGCTCGCCTCCGGCATCCTGCCGCCGCCACGTTCTGACGTGCGTTGCCGCGCCTGCTCGCTGATTGACTTGTGTCAACCGGAGGCATTGCGTCAGGATGGGCGGCAACAGGCGCTCATCGAGCAGCTTTTTTACGCCGAGGATGACTGATGCAACTGCTTAACACCCTCTACGTCACGCTGCAGGAAAGCTATCTCCATCTCGAAAACGATACCCTGCGGCTTGAGATCGGCCATGAAACCAAGCTTCGTGTTCCGCTGCATCATCTGGGCAGCGTCGTCTGTTTTGGTCATATCAATATTTCGCTTCCCCTGATGCACCGTCTGGCCGAGGATGGCATTTCTCTGGTGCTGCTGGATGAAAATGGTCGTTTCAAAGCGCGGCTCGAAGGCCCGGTTTCCGGCAATGTCCTCCTGCGTCAGGCGCAGCATCGACGTGCCGACGAAGCAGCCTTTGCGCTGGCAATCGCCCGCAACTGCGTTGCCGGGAAAATCCGCAATTATCGGCAGTTGCTGCTGCGTGGCGCACGGGAGAGCCGGGATGAAAACGATGCCGCGCTGCTCACCCGTGCCGCACAGGATTTGAACGCGGCATTACGCGCCTTGCCGGAGGCCGGATCACTCGATGTCGTGCGCGGCGTGGAAGGGGAGGCCGCCCGTCAGTATTTTGCTGCCCTGCATCGGCTTGTTCGTTCGGAAGCTCGGGTAGATTTCAGCATGGACGGGCGCAGTCGTCGGCCACCCCGTGACCGGATGAACGCACTGCTTTCCTTACTCTACACCCTACTCATGAACGATGTGCGTTCGGCGCTGGAAGCAGTGGGACTGGACCCGCAAATCGGTTTTCTGCACGCCCTGCGCCCCGGTCGTGCAGCGCTGGCGCTTGATTTGATGGAAGAGTTCCGTTTTGTCGCAGATCGTCTTGCCTTGACGCTCATCAATCGACAACAGCTTGCCCGGCGGGACTTTGCCGAACGCGAAGGCGGCGCTGTGCTGCTGGAAAATGATTCCCGGAAAACCGTCCTTGTCGCCTGGCAGGAGCGCAAGCAGGAAACCCTGACCCATCCCCTGCTCAAGGAACCCGTGGCCATCGGTCTATTGCCGCATATTCAGGCCCGCCTGCTGGCGCGGACAATTCGCGGCGATGCGCCGGTTTATGTACCCTTCTTCCTGAAATGAGCATGTTGATCATTGTTTGTTACGACGTGAATACCGAAACCCGCGAAGGCCGCAGACGGCTGCGGCGGGTGGCCAAGGTGTGCGAAGGTGTCGGGCAGCGCGTGCAGAAATCGGTGTTCGAGTGTCGCGTCGATCGCATGCAGTACGAAGACCTCGAACGTCGCTTGTTGGCAGAGATAAACGACAAGGAGGACAATTTGCGCCTGTATCGTCTGGCGGAAAGTAAAGGATGCGAGGTCAAGGAACACGGTGTGTTCCGTGCGACAAATTTTGAGGCACCGCTGGTTGTATGAAAGTTTTGTTGTCTGGCGCGAACCTTGAGTGGTGGTGGTTTTGCAGAGAGGTTCGCGGAGAGTATTGGTAATTGATTTTGTTTGTTTTTTTGTTTTCGATGGAGTGAAGTATGATCTTGCCTGCTGGTTTTTGGGAGGTTCGCGCAACGCAGGAGCTTTTTCCTGAAATTTGCATGAGTTACCAAAGATGAGCATCGCCCTCTGGAAACGGAGGGCGTGGATTGAAACCACGTCAGCGACTTCGGCCCACTCATGGCGGTAGCGCATCGCCCTCTGGAAACGGAGGGCGTGGATTGAAA
>RRZT010390107.1_pt1 | contig 10547 bp, 9 predicted proteins | sample 2165551 | NCBI WGS metagenome assembly RRZT01 (sample SAMN10456910, study PRJNA506462) | wastewater metagenome | biome: wastewater; feature: sludge; material: wastewater sludge; isolation source: wastewater sludge with Escherichia coli K12::gfp cells carrying plasmid... | place: USA: Moscow, Idaho ...
ACCGAGACGAGCGTGCCGGCCGACTCCCAGACCCGCTCCCCCATGGTCACGCGGTACCCGAACGGCTTGAAGGCGCCGAGCTCGCCGACGAGCGCACGCAGGTACTTCAGGTGCCCGCGCGGGAACGACAGGCGGTTCGCGCGGTCGTTCACCGCGGCGTCGAGCCCTGCCGACAGGACGCCGGCGAACCAACGCCCGTCGAGATGCCCGGGCACGCTGACGTGAGCCGCGTCGACCGCGCGGTGCCGGGCGTGCCCGAGCGCGTCCAGCAGGACGTCGACCGAGCCGTCGACCTTGTGCCGCGGCAGGCCGGTCGCCCGCGCGAAGTCGTTGCCCGAGCCGACCGCGACGATGCCGAGCGGGACCGTCGTCGTCGCGACGGCGTTGAAGCCGAGGTGGACCATCCCGTCGCCGCCGACCACGACGAGCGCGTCGAGACCGTCGATCACGCCCTGCCGCGCGTGATGCATCGCGTCGAGCAGCGACGCCCCGGACAGGTCAGCGACCGAGTGCCCCGCTGCGGTCAGCCGCTCGCGCGTGCGTGCGCCCGCGGTGGCTCCCCTTCCCTTGCCCGACGTGGGGTTGACGACGAGCCCTATCCGGCTCACAGGCCGTCCTCCAGCTCTTGCGCGGCGCGGCGGCGATCACGGCGCCGGTCGTGGAGAGCCGCGACACCGACCGCCGCGAAGTACAGCACGATGATCGGGAGCGTCATCGCGAGCATCGTCACGACGTCGGGAGTGGGTGTCATGACTGCCGAGAACACGCACGCGAGGACGACCGCCCACCGCCATCCGCGCAGGTACGTGCGCGCGCGCACGATCCCGACCATGTTGAACGCGACCATGAACACCGGCAGAAGAAACACGAGCCCGAAGGCGAGGATGATCTGGGCGACGAACGACAGGTACGCCTGTGCGTCCTGGATGTTGAGGGCCTGGTCGGGGACGAACTCGACGAGGAGCACGACCGCGCGCGGCAGGACCCACCAGGCGAGGCACGCGCCCGCGAGGAAGAGCGGGACGGCCGAGCCGAGGAAGCCGAGCGTGTAGAGCTTTTCGCGGCGGGTGAGCCCGGGGACGACGAACGCCCACACCTGGTAGAGCCACCACGGGCTCGACACGATCAGGCCGAGCCAGACGGCGATCTTGACCTGCATGTCGATCGCGCTCGCGACGCCGGCGAAGTTGAGCGCGACCGTGCGGCCCTTCTCGGCGGCGACGTCGAGGATCGGCTGCTGGAGCAGCTCGAAGACAGGTTCGTAGAGGAACCAGCCGACGACGGTACCGACGAGTATCCCCAGCCCTGCGAGGAAGAGGCGGTTGCGCGCCTCGACGAGGTGCTCGCGCAGCGACATCCGTCCGTCACGAGCACGCTGCTGCGTGCGCACGGGTCAGTCCTTCGCGGGGGTGTCCCCGGAGTCTGGGTCGGCCGTCGACACGGGAGCCGCAGGCTGCTGCGGGGCCGCCGGCTCGGCTGCGGCCGCGGGGGCGGCTTCGGCCGCGGGGGCCGCGGGCGGAGCAGCGGGCGTCGGGGCGACGGGCGCCTGTGCCGTCGGTGCAGGAGCCGGGGCCGGGGCCGGGGCCGGGGCATCTTCCTCTCGGAGCTCCTTGACCTCCTTCTTGACGATCTTCAGAGCGCGCCCCATGTTGCGGGCGAGGTCCGGGAGCTTCGAGGAGCCGAACAGCATCACGATGATGAGGATGAGGACCGGGATGACCCAGGGGTGCGAGCGAAGGCCCATGACGGCGTTCTCCAGACTGTTCGACGGACGGGGCAATCCTAGACCGCGCGCTCGGCGCGGACGTGCGAGGTCTCAGCGCCAGACGCTGCGCCAGCGCTCCCACACCTCGGGACGCGGCCGCCTGCGCCACGCCTTGCGGGCGAGCCGCTCCTGGCGCAGCCGGTCGACCCGCGCGCGCAGCTCGGCGCGCGGCGCGGTCACTGTCGGCGCGGTCGACGGAGACTGCGCGAGACGCTCCTCCGTTCGCGCTGCGGCACGCTCCCAGGCCTGGCCGAGCCGCCCGGCCGCCGCGCTCGCCTCCGCGCCGGCACGCCGGAACCGGCGCCACGCGTCACGCCACACGAAGAACGCGGCGAGAGCGGCACCGAGCACGAGGGCCGTCCAGATCCAGAACCACACGGGTGCCACGCTACCTCTCAGCAGTCTGGCGCCACGTCACGTGTAGCAGGCGAGGGCGTCGCGCGCTGCTGCCGCGACGTCGTCGGCGACCCAGGCCGGCTCGATCGAGCGCACGTGGCGGGCGTTCTGCAGGAGAAGCTGTCGCAGCCACGCAGGCTCGGCGACGACGAGGTCGACGGCGAAGTCGCCGTCGTCCAGGTCGGTGACCGCCTCGACGGGGATCTGCTCGGCGATCCAGCGGGCCGGGCTCGCGAGCACGAGCCGGACGTGGTGCGTCGGCCCTGCGACGTCCGCAGGCCGGAAGGGTGCGTCCTTGACGCCCACGTGCTGCTCGGCAGGCTCGTCGAGGACGGTCGCCTTGAGGATGCGATCGGTGCGGAAGGACCGCTCGTCGTCCGCGCGCGTGCACCACGCGACGAGGTACGAGTGCTCGTCCTCGACCTGCAGGCGGATCGGGTCGACGATGCGCTCGGTGACGACGTCGGCGACGCTCGCGTACCGGATCAGGAGGCGGCGGCCCGACGTGAGGGCTGCGCCGAGCGCGGCCGTCACGGCAGGCGAACCGCGTTCCGCGAGCCGGACGTCGAGAGCGGCCGCAGCCTCGCCCGTCGCCGCGGTGAGCACGGCGAGCGTCCCCTCGACCTCCGCGCCCAGGCGCGGGTCGATCGTGTCGTCGAGCGTCTCCTTCATCGCGCGCAGCGCGGCGATGAGCGCGACGGCCTCGCGCGTGCCGAGGCGCAGCGGAGTCGTCATCCCCTGCGGCTGCACGAGCGCGACGGTCCCGGCCTCGTAGTCGAGGTCGAAGTCGATCAAGTCGTCGGTCCAGTGCCCCGGCGTCCCGGACACCCACAGCAGGTCGAGGTCCTTGACGACCTGCTCGACCGTGACGCCGAAGTGTGCGGCGAGGTCAGCGATCGCGAGGCGCGGCCGCTCCCCGCCCGCGTCGAGGTAGGTGATGATCCCAAGGAGGCGGACGAGCCGCTCGCTCGTGCGCTCAGCCATGGTGGTCCTCCGTCGCGGGGTGGGTCTTGTCGGGGAGGTCTGCTGCGGCGTCGAGCATCGCGACGACGGCCGCGCGCACCTGCGGGGGCGCGAGGACGACGACGGCGTCGCCGTAGCCGACGATCTCACCGGCAAGGGCGTCGGGGTCGTCCGCGTCGACGGCGAGGATCTCACGACCGACGAGACGCTCGGGGAGCTGGGCCGGAGCACCGAGCTCGACGGCCTCGGCCGGGGTCACGACGCGAGCGTGGGCCCGCAGCGCGGCCGCGCGCTCGGGCACGACCGCGACGACCGCCGGCACGGCCGCGCGGCTCGTCCCGAGCAGGTCGTCGACGTCGAGGTCCGCAGGGACGGGGAACGCGTTCTCCGGCCCGACGGCGCGCACGCGGCCCGCGATCCGGCTGAGGCGGAACGCGCGCGCTGCGTCGCGGCTGCGGTCGCGGCCGATCACGTACCAGCCGCCGCCGCGCGCGACCACGCGCCACGGCTCGACCGTGCGCCGCGTCAGCTCGCCGGTGCTCGCCGCCCGGTAGTCGAAGGTGACCGCCCGGCGTGACGTCGTCGCGTCGAGAAGGGGGCCGTAGGCGTCACCGGCCTCGCGGACACGGGGCGCGAGAGCCGCGACAGCGGCACCCTCGGCGTCCGGCGCCGGTCCCCCAGCAGCGCGCAGCTTCGTGAGTGCGCGCGCCGTGTCGTCGCGGAGCATGCGGTCCTGCCAGAGCTCGGCCGCGACGCCGAGGACGGCGAGCTGCGCGGGCGACAGCTCGAGCGGTTCGAGCGCGTAGGCGTCCATGTCGATCCGGTAGCCCGTCTCGGTCGCGTGGGCGCCCTCGACGGTGACGATCGGTACGCCGAGCTCGCGCAGCAGGTCCTTGTCACGTTCGAAGGTCCGCTCGAACGCGGCGTCCGACGTGCCGGCGTAGCCGACGACCGAGGCCCGGATCTGCTCGCGGGTCATCCGGCGGCCGGCGTTCACCAGGGCGATCACCAGGTTCAGCAGCCGCTCGGCGGCAGGGGTCGTCTCGCTCACCGGCACCACGCTAGCGGGCGGTAGCGTGTCTGCGTGATCAACTGGCGTGATGGGGTCGTGGTGTCGCTCGGCCGCGAGTGGGACGGTGCGCTCGAGACGACCGTGCGCACGTCCGACGGCGCGGAGGTGCGTGCGCTCGCGTACCCCGGACTCGTCGGTCGCCCGGCCGAGGGCGACCGGGTCCTCCTCAACACGACGGCGCTCGAGCGCGGCCTCGGGACCGGCGGCTACGCCCTCGTGGCTGCGCTCCCTGACGCTCTCCCTGTCGCGCAGCCGCCCGGGCCGGGTCACCTCGTCAAGGCACGCTACACCCCGCTCCAGACCATGGTCCTCGGCGTGGACGAGCAGGAGTCCGACCACCACGAGGCGCTCCGCGAGGCCGACTCGCTCGACAGCATGCCCGTCGTCGTCGCCGACCTGCACTCGGCGCTGCCCGCGATCGTCGCGGGCATCCACGAGCAGGCGCCCGACGCGCGGGTCGCGTACGTCATGACCGACGGCGGAGCGCTCCCTGCGTGGTTCTCCCGGACCGTCGCGCAGATGCGTGACGAGGGCCTGATCGTCTCGTGCCTGACCGTCGGCCAGGCGTTCGGGGGCGACCTCGAGGCCGTCACCGTCCACTCTGGCCTCCTGGCGGCGCGTCACGTCGTCGGTGCCGACGTGACGGTCGTCGCGCAAGGTCCCGGCAACCTCGGGACGGGCACCCGCTGGGGGTTCTCCGGCGTCGCGGCAGGCGAGGCCGTCAACGCTGCTGCGACGCTCGGCGGGCGGCCTGTCGGCTCGCTGCGCGTGTCGGCGAGCGACGCGCGGCCGCGCCACGTCGGCGTCTCGCACCACTCGACCACGGCCTACGGTCGCGTCGCGCTCACCGCGGCGGACGTCGTCGTGCCTGTGCTCGACGAGAGCGTCGACGTGCCGGTGTCGCTCGGGGGGCCGACGGGTCTCAACGCCCTCGTCGAGGAACAGGTCGGGGCGCTCGGGGCGCGGCACAGGCTCGTGCGCCGCACGGCGGGCGCGGCGCTCCTCTCGGCGCTGCGCCGCTCCCCCGTCCGGATGTCCTCCATGGGCCGCGACCTCGCGGCGGACCCGACGCCGTTCCTCGCCGCCGCTGCTGCGGGTGAGCACGCGGCTGCGCTCCTGCGCGGCTGAACGCTCCTGTCCTGCCAGCGTGCGGGAGCCGTCGAGCCGTAGGATGCTGGAACGGCAAGGCCGTCCGAGCGGAGGGCGGCCACGACGACGAAGGAGCATCACGGTGGCATCCTCGAAGGGCAGCGCGAAGAAGAGCACGAAGAGCACCGAGGCGAACGCAGGCCTCCCCGCCTACACGGTCCCGTCGCTCACCCTCGACGAAGGCGCGCAGACCGCCCAGATCCTCCAGGCGCGGCTGCACGCGCTGATCGACCTCGCGCTCACGCTCAAGCACATCCACTGGAACGTCATCGGCCCGCACTTCATCGCGGTCCACGAGATGATCGACCCTCAGGTCGACGCCGTGCAGGCGATGGTCGACGAGACCGCGGAGCGCATCGCCACTCTCGGTAGCGTGCCGGTCGGCACACCGGGTGCGATCGTCGCGAGCCGCACGTGGGACGACTACTCGATCGGGCGGGCGAGCACGATCGCCCACCTCGGGGCTCTCGACGAGGTGTATCGCGGGTTCATCACGGACCATCGCGAGGCGGCGACCGCGACGGAGGAGCTCGACGACGTGACGAACGACATGCTGATCGGCCAGCTCGCGTCGCTCGAGCAGTTCCACTGGTTCGTCAGGGCGCACTTGGAGTCGACGTCGGGTGAGCTGTCGACCTCTGACGCGCGCACCGAGAAGGGTGCGGCGCGCAGCGCAGAGGCCGACGCCAAGGGTCGCGCCTGACCCCTGCGTTGACCAGCTCCATCCCCGGGCGCCCAGCTCCAGCTCACGCCGGAACCGGGCGTCCGGGTCGCCGAGCGGCGGCGTGCTGATCTCCGAGATCTCGTCCGGCAGCATCGCGGGGAGAGCGCGCGCTGCAGCGTAGCGTCGGGCGCCTGGGAAGGGAGGGTGCGACCCGACCCGGACGTCTGCAACGATCCTGCAACTTTCAGCATGCGTTGCAACGGTGGTACACGAGCGTCGGATCCGGCGCGCACGCATGACTTCCGCATGTTTTCGCAGATCAGAAGGGTTGCTTCGCCCCTCAGAGGGGCTGCTCCCAGCCAGTTGCAGGAGATGTACGCGTACATGTCCTGAGCCGAAGGTCATGGCAAAAGGGGGCTCTCACCGGTAGCGTGCTGCAGGTGACTGAAACCACCGAGAGGTCCACCTCTACCCCCGCAACCGTTGATTCGTTCAAGGACGAGTTCCTCCGGCAGTTGCGCTACGAGCAGGGCGTCGAACTGGGCACCGCCAGCCGTGACGACCTGTTCCAGGCACTCGCCAAGACCGTCCGCAACTACATGGTCGACAACTGGCTGACCACGGTCGAGACGCAGAAGGCCGCTGGCTCCAAGGTCGTCGCCTACCTGTCCGCCGAGTACCTCATGGGCCCGCAGCTGGACAACGCGCTCCTGTCGACCGGCCTGACCGACGTCGCGGACGCTGCCCTCGACTCCCTCGGCCTCTCGCTGGACGACGTCCGCGCGACCGAGGTCGAGCCTGGTCTCGGCAACGGTGGCCTGGGCCGCCTCGCCGCATGCTTCATCGACTCGCTCGCGACGAAGAACATCCCGACCATCGGCTACGGCATCCGCTACGAGTACGGCATCTTCCGCCAGACGTTCGTCGACGGCCGCCAGGTCGAGCAGCCCGACTCGTGGCTCACGAACGGCACCCCCTGGGAGATCCCCCACACCGAGCAGGCCGTCGAGGTCCGCTTCGGTGGCCACACCGAGCAGGCCATCGACCAGACCGGTCGCTCCGTGACCCGCTGGATCCCGGGCGAGACCGTTCTCGCGGTCCCCTACAACTACATGGTGCCGGGCTACGGCACGGCCAACGTCAACACGCTGCGCCTCTGGAGCGCGAAGGCGACGAACGCGTTCGACCTGCACATCTTCAACTCGGGTGACTACGAGGCTGCCGTCCGTGCGCAGACCGTCGCGGAGAACATCTCGAAGGTGCTCTACCCCGAGGACTCCACGCCTCAGGGCAAGGAGCTGCGCCTCAAGCAGCAGTACTTCTTCGTCGCGGCGTCGATCGCCGACTTCCTGCGGACGCTTCCCGAGGGCTTCGACCTCAAGAAGCTCCCCGAGCGCATCGTGTTCCAGCTCAACGACACGCACCCCGTCATCGGCGTGCCCGAGCTCATGCGCATCCTCGTCGACGAGCGGGGCCTGTCGTGGGAGGACGCGTGGGACATCACCCGCCGCTCCTTCAACTACACGTGCCACACGCTGCTGCCCGAGGCCCTCGAGGTCTGGTCCGTCGACCTCCTCGGCCGCCTCCTGCCGCGCCACCTCGAGATCATCTACCGGATCAACGAGCAGTTCCTCGCCGGCATCCGCGCGACCTACCCGGGCGACGAGCTCCGGGTGCGCCGCATGTCGATCATCCAGGAGCGGCCGGAGCGCGCCGTGCGCATGGCCTTCCTCGCGACGGTCGGCTCGACCAAGGTCAACGGTGTGGCTTCGCTGCACTCCGACCTGCTGCGCGACAAGGTCCTCGATGACTTCTCGGCGTACTGGCCCGAGAAGTTCACGAACGTCACGAACGGCATCACGCCGCGTCGCTTCGTCCAGCTCTCGAACCCGACCCTCGCGAGCCTGATCGACGAGACCATCGGCGCTGGCTGGCTGAACGACCTCGAGCGCCTCAAGGAGCTCGAGCCGTACGCCGAGGACGCCTCGTTCCGCAAGGCCTTCCGTGAGGTTAAGCAGGGCAACAAGGACCGTTTCGTGTCGCTGCTCGCGCAGCGTGACGGCATCGAGCTCGCGTCTGACGCCCTGTTCGACGTCATGGTCAAGCGTCTGCACGAGTACAAGCGCCAGATGCTCAAGCTCCTGCACGTCGTCACGATCTACGACCGCGTGCTCAAGGGAGAGGTCAAGGCTGCTGACCTGACGCCGCGCGTCGTGGTCTTCGGCGCCAAGGCCGCTCCCGGGTACAAGATGGCGAAGGAGATCATCTTCCTCATCAACTCGGTCGCGAACGTCGTCAACAACGCTCCGGAGCTCGAGGGCCGTCTCCGTGTCGCGTTCCCCGCGAACTACAACGTCACGCTCGCCGAGAAGCTGATCCCTGCTGCTGACCTGTCCGAGCAGATCTCGCTCGCTGGCAAGGAGGCGTCGGGGACGGGCAACATGAAGTTCGCCCTCAACGGCGCGCTCACGATCGGTACTCTCGACGGCGCGAACGTCGAGATCCACGACCTCGTCGGCGGGGAGAACTTCTTCCTCTTCGGCATGACCGAGCCCGAGGTGCAGAGCCTGTCGGACGCCGGGTACCACCCGACGTCGTTCTACGAGGGCAACGCCTCCCTGCGGGGCGCGATCGACCTGATCTCGTCGGGCATCTTCTCGGGCGGCGACCGTACCGCGTTCGAGTTCGTCATCTCCGACCTGCTCTACAAGGACCGCTTCATGGTCCTTGCGGACTACCAGACGTACATCGAGGCGCAGGACCGCGTCGAGGCCGCGTACGCCGACCAGGAGTCCTGGTCGCGCATGGCGATCCTCAACGTGGCCCGCACCGGGTTCTTCTCGTCCGACCGGTCGATCCAGGACTACCTCGACCGCATCTGGCACGCGCCGGCGGTGCCGATCCGCAAGTGATCTGAGCTCGACCTGCCGGAGCGCCGCCTATGCGGCGTGAGGCGTGCAGCGCCGGACCCCATCCCGGCACTGCTCATGCGACCCCGCCCCCGGTTCTCCGGGGGCGGGGTCGCGCTTTCCGTGACGTGTCGTGGATCACGGAGTCCCCTCGGGAATTTTCATGCGTCTGCATTGATTGAAGGCTAAAGTAGATGCCAGACAGGTCCCGCGGCGACGCGACCACACGACAGGAGCGCACGATGCAGTTCGGAATCTTCACGGTCGGCGACGTCACGACAGACCCCACGACCGGTCGCACCCCCACTGAGAACGAGCGCATCAAGGCCACGGTCGCGATCGCCAAGAAGGCCGAGGAGGTCGGCCTCGACGTCTTCGCGACGGGCGAGCACCACAACCCGCCCTTCGTCGCCCCGCCGAACCCGACGGTGCTCCTCGCGCACATCGCCGCACAGACCGAGCGCATCGTCCTGTCGACCTCGACGACGCTCATCACGACGAACGACCCGGTGCGCCTCGCCGAGGACTACGCATACCTCCAGCACCTCGCGGACGGCCGCATCGACCTCATGATGGGACGCGGTAACACCGGGCCCGTCTACCCGTGGTTCGGCAAGGACATCCGCCAGGGCGTCGAGCTCGCAGTCGAGAACTACGCCCTGCTCCACAAGCTGTGGCGCGAGGACGTCGTCGACTGGCAGGGCCGCTTCCGCACACCGCTGCAGGGCTTCACGTCCGTGCCGCGACCGCTCGACGGCGTCCCCCCGTTCGTCTGGCACGGCTCGATCCGCACCCCGGAGATCGCCGAGCAGGCCGCCTACTACGGCGACGGCTTCTTCCACAACAACATCTTCTGGCCCCTCACCCACACGAAGCAGATGGTCGCGCTGTACCGGCGCCGGTTCGAGCACTACGGCCACGGCTCCGCCGACCAGGCCATCGTGGGCCTCGGCGGCCAGGTCTTCATGCGCAAGAACTCCCAGGACGCTAAGCGTGAGTTCCGCCCCTACTTCGACAACGCGCCCGTCTACGGGCACGGACCCTCGATGGAGGACTTCACCGAGCAGACACCGCTCACGGTCGGCAGCCCGCAGGAGGTCATCGATCGCTACGCGACGATGCGCGACCACGTCGGCGACTACCAGCGCCAGCTCTTCCTCATCGACCACGCCGGCCTGCCGCTCAAGACCGTCCTCGAGCAGATCGACATGCTCGGCGAGGAGGTCGTGCCGGTGCTGCGCAAGGAGCTCGACTCGAAGCGCCCGGCGCACGTCCCGGACGCACCCACGCACGCCGCGCGGGTCGCTGCTGCCGGAGGCTCGCACGACTCGACCGTCTACGCGCCCGCTGACGATGTCACGGGCGCATCCCCAGCGGCCGCACGATGAGCACCCCGACCCACCTCGCCGGCTCCGCCGCCGCGAACGCCTGGGAGGCGCTCTTCCGTGCCCAGGTCGCCGTGCTGCGCGAGCTGAGCGCCGACAACAGCTGGCGTGAGCTGTCGATCAAGGAGTACGACGTGCTCTTCACGCTCTCGCGCGCCGAGCGCCACGGCATGCGGCTCAAGGACCTCAACACCGAGGTCCTCATGCCCCAGCCGTCCCTCTCGAGGCTCGTCGAGCGCCTTGA
>RRZT011639282.1_pt1 | contig 10547 bp, 8 predicted proteins | sample 2165551 | NCBI WGS metagenome assembly RRZT01 (sample SAMN10456910, study PRJNA506462) | wastewater metagenome | biome: wastewater; feature: sludge; material: wastewater sludge; isolation source: wastewater sludge with Escherichia coli K12::gfp cells carrying plasmid... | place: USA: Moscow, Idaho ...
GATTTATGAAACGGTAAAATATGGTGATTCTGAACCATCAGCTCAAGTGATTGGTGTTTTTCCTTATGCAATATTGAAAAATTTACCCGAACCAATCGATTACTATTTTACAGAACCACCAAATGCGGTTCGCTTAACGTTTGTTGGTTCAGATCTAAGAGGATGGATTCATCGTTAAAAACCGCACTTTATCTTTTTTCAATAAAGTGCGGTGAGTTCTTTGGTTACGCATTCAAAACTTGCTTGATTTCCGCCAGACTCAAATGGAATTGGCGTGGGCATTTATGCCAGACATCCAGCATTTTAATATACTTATCCCACATTGGCGTTTGGGCGTCACAACCGTTCGGACACTGTATCAAGTCACGATATTTTTTATCATTTTCGGCAATAAATCCCAAATAATTAAGATATTTTTTCTCACGAATAGCACAGTAACCCAAAAATTTCAGACGATGTGGCGTCAAATCTTCTTTATGGTGAAGATTATTGTAAGAAACTTGCAAAGCTTGGTACATTTCCAGAGTATTAATCACAGTTTTACATTCGTCTTCACTTAACTCGCTAAATTCTTTGTGTAATTCTTTCAAATTCAAACGGTAGCCGCCTTTGATGATATTTTGATAACGGCGGTATTTATCGGCGTTTTCTTTATCCAATAATGCCATTAATTCATATTGGTTAATCAGAATCAGGCGCTGGGTCGAGGTCATTTCCATCATACTTTCCTTTTCAATAAATTGGTTAATCAATATCTTTTAATTCGTCTTCTGACAACTGCTCTTTAATTTCACCACGTTGTTTACCGTCATTCACTTTAAATTCCAAATTTTGAAAATAAGCTTCGCGAACGGTCAGATAACTGTCTTGCGATTGTGCTAAAATAGCGTCTTGACTGAGTAAATTGGCACGACGATCAACCGCTTGTACGCTCCATTTTAAAAATGCCCAAGGACCTAATAATGATAAGGTCGGATAGGTATGGTCAACTAATCTGCCCAAATCTTGACGTGGCGTCGCCGGGCCGTATAACGGTACCATGACATAAGCACCGGTACCAACCCCGTAGCTGCCTAAAGTATCGCCAAACCAACGAGGCCCGTCGATACGCAAACCTTCGTTCGCACTGGCAATATCCATCAAACCGCCTAAACCGAACACCGAGTTAATCCAAAAACGGTTAAAATGCGTCATCGCTTTGGTGAACTCGCCCTCAAGCAGGCGGTTTACAAAGCTGGCAGGTTCATCCAAATTATTGGCAACATTAACAAGTGCGGTTTTGGCAGGTTGCGGTACATACTCTTTCCAACCGGTCGCAATCGGTTTTAACAAATACGGATCAGCAACGTTATAGTTGAAATTCCACATACTACGGTTAAACCCTTCCAATGGATCTTGCCGTTGCCCTGTGGTTTCATCAATGCTGGAGCAAGCACTAACACTAGTAATCAATGCCAACGGCAGCCATATCTTTCTGCATAGCATAGCCGATTTATATTTTTTCATTTTGATGTCCTTCTGCTGGATGCGCTTTTGGCACCGAATTTGTGCTTTCATTTTAACAACTTTAATTTTAAAACACAGTATTATTTCTTACTTGCATAAAGATGAATTTTTATTCATAATATTGCATTATTTTTCATTTAATAACGCTGCGGAAATTATTTATCTTGAATTGCCGATACAGCTCCATTACAATGATTCGCTCATTTTTGCTACATTTGTTCCTATTTTTAATACAAATCAGTGCAAAAAAGAGCAAGTCTAAAATTATACAAACGATTACTCGGGAGAGATTTTATGTCTGTACCAGCCATCTTAGTTTTAGCTGACGGCTCTGTTTTCCACGGCACTTCCATTGGTTATCAAGGACATACCATTGGTGAAGTGGTCTTTAATACTTCCATGACGGGCTATCAAGAGATTCTAACCGATCCGTCCTATACCAAACAAATCGTCACCCTCACTTATCCCCATATCGGCAACACTGGCGTCAATTCAGAAGATTGCGAATCCGATAAAGTTTATGCCTCCGGTTTGATTATTCGCGATTTACCATTAATTCACAGCAATTTCCGCAGCGAACAAAGCCTGTCCGATTATTTAAAACAGAATCAAGTGGTGGCGATTGCCGATATTGATACTCGTCGCCTAACCCGAATTTTGCGTGACAAAGGCGCTCAAGCCGGTTGTATTATGTCCGGGGAAATTGATGAAGCAAAAGCATTAGCATTGGCAAACAGTTTCGGCAGCATGGCCGGCAAAGATTTGGCGCAAGTCGTCAGCTGTGAAAAACCGTATCGTTGGGAACACGGCGAATGGAAACTGGGACAAGGTTTCAGTCATAAAACAAGCGGACGCTACCATGTGGTCGCTTATGATTTCGGGGTAAAATATAATATTTTACGCATGTTGGCTGAACGCGGTTGCCAAATCACCGTCGTGCCGGCAAAAACTACTGCACAAGAAGTATTAGCCTTGAATCCGGACGGCATTTTCCTTTCCAACGGCCCGGGCGATCCGGAACCCTGCGACTATGCGATCAATGCGATTCAGCAATTATTACAAAGTAAAAAACCGATTTTCGGCATCTGTTTAGGACATCAACTGTTAGGCTTGGCGGTCGGCGGTAAAACCAAAAAAATGACGTTTGGTCATCACGGCGCCAACCATCCTGTGCAAAATTTAGCGACCGAACAAGTGTACATCACCAGTCAAAATCACGGTTTTGAGGTCGATGAAGCCAGTTTACCGGAAAACGTCAACGTGACGCACCGCTCTTTGTTCGACAACTCGGTACAAGGCATTGAATTGACAACCCAATCTGCATTTTCATTCCAAGGACACCCCGAAGCCAGTCCCGGCCCACATGATATAGCGGAACTATTTGACAAGTTCGTGCATGAAATGGAAGTCGTCCGCCACACCCACACACCGCAGGTTGTGGTCTAAGGAGTTGTGATGCGCCGATACACCTACCAACTGGTGAATGTGTTTGCTGAAAGTCATTTCGGCGGCAACCCGTTGGCGGTATTTTTGCAAGCAGACGGACTAAATCATCAGCAAATGCAGTTGATTGCTCGTCAGTTTAATTTGTCGGAAACAGTATTTGTACAAGCTGCAACCGATCAAACCACAACGAATCAAACCACAGCGAATCAAAGTGCGGTCAGAAAACTAAAAATTTTCACCCCCGATTACGAAATGCCGTTCGCCGGACACCCGACCATTGGCGCAGCATTCGTGCTACACAAGCTCTTAAATTTAGATGATAACTATCTGTTGCAAACCAAATCCGGTTTGGTTGAGATTCAACATAATGATGTCATTACCTTTGCCTTAAAAAATAGCAAACAAAATGGCGTACAGGTCGAAGATGCTTCACTAAGTGTTGCCGAATGTGCTGCAATCTTAGGTTTGCAACCAAGTGATATAGCCTCCCAACCGGCTTGGGTCGATACCGGTGTAGCACAACTGTTGGTTCAGCTAAATTCAGCGCAAGCCGTCACCAATTGCCAAATTAATACCGCACTTTTTATGCAAAAAGCGTTATCCAAAAGCGGATTACCACAACTATATGTCTGGTTTGAACAACACGGCACTGTCAAAGTGCGGTTGTTCTTCGCACAAAACGGCGCAGTGTTGGAAGATCCGGGTACAGGCTCGGCAGCGGCAAATTTAGGCGGTTGGTGTATCGCAAACAAGCGTACTCCACTGAACTGGAACATTACCCAAGGTGATGAACTTCAACGACCAAACCGATTACATCTAAGAGTGGATGAACAGCAAACGATTTATGTGGGTGGAAAAGTCATCTATGTTGGACAAGGTGAATTTTTTCTACCGTAAGAAGCACTCGCGTTAAATCAGAATCCGTTAAAAATAAAGATTACTTAAAAATAGACTAAAGAGAAGATTATGCCAAAACGTACAGATATAAACACAATCCTTATTATTGGTGCAGGGCCGATTGTGATCGGGCAGGCGTGTGAATTTGACTACTCCGGCGCGCAGGCGTGTAAGGCGCTACGGGAAGAGGGTTATAAAGTGGTGTTGGTGAATTCCAATCCGGCAACGATTATGACCGATCCGAATATGGCGGATGTGACCTATATCGAGCCGATCACTTGGCAACCGGTCGACAAAATCAGTCAAAAAGGGAGTCCTGATGCGATTTTGGCAGCTATGGGTGGGCAAACCGCACTTAACTGTGCATTGCATCTCTCCAAAAATGGAGTCTTGGCAAAATACAACGTCGAACTGATCGGCGCGACGGAAGATGCGATTGACAAAGCAGAAGATCGCGGGCGTTTTAAAGATGCAATGACCAAAATCGGTTTAAGCACACCGAAATCTTTTGTCTGCCACAGCTTTGAAGAAGCGTGGAAAGCACAAGCAGAAGTCGGCTTTCCAACTTTGATTCGCCCATCATTTACCATGGGTGGTTCAGGCGGTGGGATTGCTTATAACCGTGATGAATGCAATACGATTTGCGAACGTGGCTTTGATGCTTCGCCGACCCATGAATTGCTGATCGAACAATCGGTACTCGGTTGGAAAGAGTATGAAATGGAAGTGGTGCGTGATAAAGCCGATAACTGCATTATCATCTGCTCGATTGAAAACTTTGATCCGATGGGCGTGCACACCGGCGATTCAATCACCGTTGCGCCAGCGCAAACCTTGACTGATAAAGAATACCAAATTATGCGTAATGCTTCCCTTGCGGTGTTACGGGAAATCGGGGTTGATACCGGTGGTTCCAACGTACAGTTTGCGATCAATCCTGAAAACGGCGAAATGATCGTGATCGAAATGAATCCGCGTGTCAGCCGCTCTTCGGCGTTGGCTTCCAAGGCGACTGGCTTCCCGATTGCCAAAGTGGCGGCAAAATTGGCGGTGGGTTACACCTTAAACGAATTGCGCAATGATATTACTGGCGGCTTGATTCCGGCATCGTTTGAACCGTCGATTGATTATGTGGTGACCAAAGTGCCGCGCTTTGCCTTTGAAAAATTCCCGAAAGCTGACAATCGTTTGACCACACAGATGAAATCAGTGGGTGAAGTGATGGCAATGGGGCGCACTTTCCAAGAATCGTTGCAAAAAGCGTTGCGCGGTTTGGAAACCGGCATTTGCGGCTTTAATCTGAAAACCGAAGATATGGAAAAACTGCGTACTGAAATTTCCAATCCGGGACCGGAGCGGATTCTGTACGTTGCCGATGCGTTCGGCATCGGTTGGAGTCTGGAAGAGGTTTATCACTATTCCAAAATTGATCCGTGGTTCTTGGTGCAAATCCGTGATTTGGTAGAAGAAGAGTTGGCGCTAGAGAAGAAAACGCTGGCAGATTTGGATTATGCCGAATTGCGCCGTCTCAAACGCAAGGGCTTTGCCGATAAACGGATCGCCCAATTGGTAAAAAGCAGTGAAAAAGAGGTGCGTGACTTGCGTCACCAACTGAACTTGCATCCGGTATACAAACGTGTTGATACTTGTGCTGCTGAATTTGCATCCGATACCGCCTATCTCTACTCTTGTTATGAAGAAGAGTGCGAAGCCAAGCCGACAGATCGTAAGAAAATCATGATTTTAGGCGGCGGCCCGAACCGAATCGGACAAGGCATTGAATTTGATTACTGCTGTGTTCATGCCGCACTGGCGTTGCGTGAGTCCGGTTTTGAAACCATTATGGTCAACTGTAATCCGGAAACAGTCTCGACGGATTTCGATACCTCCGATCGCCTGTATTTCGAGCCACTCACGTTGGAAGAAGTGCTGGAAATTATCCATATCGAAAAACCACACGGCGTGATTGTACATTACGGCGGACAAACGCCGTTGAAATTAGCCAATGCGTTGCATGAAAACGGGGTGCACATTATCGGCACTTCAGCGGATAGCATTGATGCTGCCGAAGATCGTGAACGTTTCCAGCAAGTGTTGCATAAACTCAACTTGAAACAGCCGCCGAACCGCACCGCACGCAACAGTGAAGAAGCGCTAACCTTAGCAAATGAAGTAGGTTATCCGTTGGTGGTGCGTCCATCGTATGTGTTGGGCGGTCGAGCGATGCAAATTGTGTATAACGATGAAGAGTTGCAAACTTATATGCGTGAAGCGGTGCGCGTTTCCGATGACAGCCCGATTCTACTTGATCACTTCCTGAATGATGCGATTGAAGTCGATGTGGATTGCATCTGTGACGGTAAACAGACGGTGATCGGCGGGATTATGCAGCATATCGAACAAGCCGGTATTCACAGTGGTGACTCCGCTTGTTCTTTGCCGCCTTATTCGTTAAGTGCAGACATTCAAGATGAAATCCGTCGCCAAACAGCGGCAATGGCATTTGAGTTAGGCGTAGTCGGTTTGATGAACGTGCAATTTGCGGTACAAAAAGAGACAATTTATGTGCTGGAAGTCAATCCGCGCGCCTCTCGTACCGTACCATTCGTCAGCAAGGCCACTGGCGTACCGTTAGCGAAAATCGCCGCCCGTGTTATGGCCGGTATCAGTCTGGCAGAGCAAGGGGTCAGCAAAGAAGTGATCCCGAATCTGTATTCGGTGAAAGAAGCGGTATTCCCGTTTATCAAATTCCCGGGCGTGGATACGATTTTAGGACCTGAAATGCGTTCTACCGGAGAAGTGATGGGCGTGGGCAAAACCTTCTCCGAAGCATTTTTAAAAGCGCAAATCGGCGCGGGAGAACGTTTGCCGAAGCTGGGGAAAATTTTCCTCTCGGTGGAGAATGTCGATAAGCCGAAGTTAGTCCGCATTGACAAACGGTTGCAAGATCTGGGTTATGGTTTATGTTCTACTTTGGGTACGGCAAAATTCCTGCGTGAACACGGCATCGGCGTGCAAATCGTGAATAAAGTGCGGGAAGGGCGTCCGCATATTGTCGATGCGATCAAAAACGGGGAAATCGCCATGGTGGTCAATACCGTCGGCAGCATGCCGGAATCCGTCGCCGACAGCCATTCGATTCGCAGCAGCGCCTTGCAACAACGTATTCCGGTTTATACCACCGTTGCCGGCGCCGATGCGATTAGCCAAGGCTTGAACAGCATTAATGACACTAAGGTTTATCGTCTGCAAGAGATGAATTAAGATTTGGTGCACAGACAGGCATAGTAGGCAAAGAGCGGTTTTCGAACCGCTCTTTTTGGGCATAGTAGACAAAATGGTTGCTAAAAAGTGGGTTGAAGCCAGATAATATAAGGCTTTAACCCACTTTTTTGAAATATGAATAAAAAATCTGTCCATTTTGTTTAAAAAACAACCTGAAAAAACACGGTGTCAGAAACCGAATTCAACGCTATAAATGCAACGATTGCTGCAAAACGTTCACCCTCTCAAAAACGCTTAATTCTGCCGATATATGGTATGCTTACAGTGTTGGAAAACAAACCTATTTACAGCTCTCTGAGCAATTTAATTGCTCGGTCAGAACGATTCAACGGCATCTTCTCAAAGCCCCCAAAGCACGTTTAAATTTGCCTAAATCCTCTCGCCTCAATCTTCTTGTCGATAGCACGTTTTTTGGTCGTCAATTTGGTATTTTAGTGATGATGGACAGCCGTTCTGAAAAGGTGATTTACCATCAAGTGATTCGGACGGAGAAAGACGTTCACTATCAAAAAGCGATGAATAGATTTAGAGATAAAGGTTATAAAATTCAATCCATTACCTGTGACGGTCGACGAGGGATTTTGAATGATTTTTTGAATACACCGACTCAAATGTGCCATTTTCATATGGTCGCAATCGTCATCAGAAAACTCACTAGAAAGCCAAAATCAGCGGCTGGAAAGGCGCTTAAAATGTTGATTAAAACACTCAAAAGCAGCACTAAAAATGTGTTTTATAAGGCGCTTCATCTTTGGTATCTGGAGCACAAAACGTTCCTTGAGGAACGCTCGGAGAAGCCGAATGAACAAGGTAAATATCCGTACAAACATCGTGCTGTGCGAGGTGCACATGCCAGTCTGAAACGTTATGAAAAATACCTTTTTACGTTTGAAAAATATCCTGATTTAGACATTGAAAAAACGACAAATCGACTGGAAGGGCTGTTTAAGGATTTAAAACAGAAATTGTCAGCCCATAATGGGCTGACAACCAAGCATAAGATTATGTTTATACAGGATTTTCTAAATAGAAAAAGTGGCTAAAATCACTTATTAGCCACCATTTTGTCCAATAGGCATAGGGGATCTCAAAATTAGCAACCATTTTGTCTACTATGCCAAGATTTTTAATATTGATTTTCAGTTTGAAAACAGTCAAAGTGCGGTCAAGCAACGGCGTAATTTTTTGCTTGAACACCATATCGGTATTTGTGATATGGTGCAACAATGCCAGCGTCAAAAAATCGATGCTTCGGATCTCGGTATGCAGCAAATTGTGTTGCGTCCGTTGTTACAACATTTAAACGATCATCCGCAGATTAAAACCTTGCTATTTACCGGCGGCAACAGCAAAAACGGCCCTGAATATCTTTTTCGGCAACATTTGAAAAGCGCCGGTTTGAGCTTAACCTTAATTGATAACAATATTCCGCGAATTCATCAATTCCAGTGGCAAAACCGCACTTTGACCACCGTTTCTTTAACAGCTCCGTCAGGCGCAGCCAACCGTGCCGTTGGCGCTTTAGCAGAATACAAAGCCCTAAAAGCACAAAACCCTGATTTCAGTACCATTGATTTCAGGGTGTTGCAATATCGACGCTTTTTTAAAGTCAACGCGGTAAATAAACTGACGAGTTTTACATATGCAGATTATGAAAGAGAGTATTGATATTAAATTTTATTTAAACGTAATACCTGATTATTACTATCGGTAATTCTGATTTCTATCGGTGCTTTCCATGTTTTGTGTAAAATAGCAATAACATTGCCCCATTTCCCAATTTTCTCAAACGGGCCTTTCACCGAATAAGTATTAACATCTGTATCTTCCGAAAATAATAAAAAGGTGCTGATGGGAGTTGATTTAATATCTTCAAGCCCTAGCATTGCTGAGTTTGCAGTCGCTTGATAAGTCGGTTCTTTTTTCTTTTTATATCTTGCCAAAATCTTCTCATCATTACTTTCTTTAAATATACTATCAATAATTTTGCTTTGTTTTTCTTTAACCTTAAGATCCTCAGCCGTTAATCCACTATCATCAGAATTCTGATTTAATACCTCAGCCTTTTCATTATTTTCAGGCAGTTGGACATCGATTTTATTTTCAGAGCTACCCTGTTTATTTTCCAATGATTCATTTTCCGATGGACTACTTTCTGGCACCCCATTATCAAAAATAATCGGACCGATATATTGTTTTAAAATTGTTTCTTTTCCGTCCGATAATACCAATATAACTCGATTGCCTAAAGTATCAAAACTGACCTGGCTATCTTTCAATTGGTTATTTACCGATGCGATCAATTCTTTTAAAGTTTGATTATTTGTCTGATTTACCACGATCTGAGATGATGAATCAACATTAAATGATAAATAACCGATTTTAAGTTTATCCGATATTTTTTGTAATAAATAGCCGACTTCACCATTATAGTTTACCGCGATTTTAGCATTTTCATAATACTGATAATTCTTAGCAAGATTGGCATGAACACTAAAGCTCATGATACTAATAACTACCAATGATAAAAATAAACGCATATATGTTACTCCTCAATTGTATTAGTATTTTATTAGAAATTGATTATCGGTCTGCCGACTTCTTCTTCGAATCCGACAATTTTCTTAAAAATATCCAATAATTCAAGTTGATCGTTTGCATTATAATAATTGTCCTCTCCGACACACGTCTTCCATGTCTCTTTCAATTCTTTTGATTGGGAATAACCAAAAGCAATAAAAGCTATTCTAGATGGTTTTTCAGGAAACCGTTTATCTTGCAATGTATCTAAACGGGCTCTGATCCTATCGCACATTCCCTTCTTAATCAAATTTGAGGTAATTTCACGAAAATTCTTTTCTGGTCCGGCCATAGCAGTATCAATCTCATCTTGTCCATCCGATAAAATCAGTAATATACGTTGGGTATTCTCCTGTAATTTATCTATATCTGCAGTCATATCCTTATCCATTAGCATATTGGCGCCAATTAACACTCCCGTACTTGTTAAAGTAGGCCCACCTGTCCCCAATGAATTAATCGCGCGTTTAAATTCATCCTTTTGGTTCGGAACAAACCAACGATTCGTAGTATTTATATTTTTACTACGCGAGAAACACCAACTATTTTTATTATATTCCAATGGATATTTAATATCCAAACCATTGAATGAATCAATACTGTCAAGTGTTTTTTTATAGTCAATAAACTCCGGTAAATCAATGCGCAGAGCAACAGCATCATCTCTATTCTGGCTATCTAAAGCCTTCTTCAAACGACTCGAAACTGTTCCACCATAAAACGGCATAGAACATTTTCCGACACTGTTCATTTGTTGCGCCCCAACTGCAAATCCGTTGAATCCTAATCGGTTGCGAGAGCTGGCTGATGGGCTGAATAATAAATCGGTCATA
>RRZT011302158.1_pt1 | contig 10545 bp, 8 predicted proteins | sample 2165551 | NCBI WGS metagenome assembly RRZT01 (sample SAMN10456910, study PRJNA506462) | wastewater metagenome | biome: wastewater; feature: sludge; material: wastewater sludge; isolation source: wastewater sludge with Escherichia coli K12::gfp cells carrying plasmid... | place: USA: Moscow, Idaho ...
GAAATGCAGCAGATGCCATATGTGCGCCCGCCCATGGGCGAGCAAACGTTCGTCGAGCAGCGCTTCTAATCCCCCCTTCCCCCCCCCCCCTTCCCCCGTCCCCCCTCGAAAGGACCCTCTGACCCCGTCGAGAGGACACTCTGACCCTGTCGAGAGTGGGCGCGGGTGTGAGAACGCTGGACTTTCGGGCCTTGCCTCGTTGCCTGCCTCCGCAGCAGATCTCCGACCAACGTTGGCCATCCGTTGCATCCGGTGCGCAGGACTCAGAGGGGGGCGTCGAGGTAAGCGGCGGCGGCGGCAATGTCATCGACAAGAGCGATGCGCCCGCCCATCGCGCGACCGGAGCCGAGCGCAACCAGTGCGGGCCACACGGGGATCGTCCGGGTCCAGTGCGACTCGCTGACGAGCACGAGCGCCGGAGGAATCGCCGTCGCGTAATACGCCCGAGTAGCGAACTGGAAGATCTCTTGCACCGTCCCGGCCGCTCCCGGGAGCACAATCACGCCCGCGCCGGCGTGGGCCAACAGCCAGTCCTCGCGACTGGCATTGGAGAAATACTTCGCGATGCCCTGCGCGAAGACGTTCGGCGGCTCGTGGCCATAGAACCAGGTCGGTATGCCGAGGCTGCGCGGCTCGTCACCCCTCACTTCGGCGTGTTGTTCAGCGTGAGTGCCGCGTTCGTCGAGAACCTCCCGGGCGGCGAGACCCGATCTCGCCCAGGCGGCGATGTCCGGGGCGAAGGAAGGCACGGTCGTGACGAGGTCGAGGGCGCGGTCTAGCGCCTGCGTCGAGCGGGCGGTCGCGCCAAGGTTGGCGGCCTCCATGGCCCCCGGCCCGCCTCCGGTGGCCACGAGGTAGCCGCGTTCGGCCAGGTCGAAACCGAGGTGCGCTGCCTCGGCATACGCACCTGTCCCGCGGTGCACGGCATGTCCCCCCATGACCCCGACGACCGCGCGGTCGTGCACGAACTCGGCTAGCGCATCCGAGATCGAGTCGTCGTGGATGGCTTGCAGGAGCGCCGCGAAGACGTCGGGATGCTCGCGACTGTTCTGATACCAGGCATACGTGACTGCATCTGGAGCCGCTGAATAACCTTGCGGGAGAGCGGCATACAGCTCATCTGCGGAGGAGAGGTGCGCGCGATACGGCCGGATCGGCGCGGCGTTCGGATCATCGGGAAAGAGGATCGCGCCTTGAGCGCGCAGGTGGGCATCGAGGCCCGGAGAGAGTCGGCCACCGAGAACGACGAGTTCGGCGAGGTCGGTGCGCGCATCCAGGCCGTGGTAATCCCTTAGGTCGAGGTCCTGCAGGCGCAGCCGCCGCGGCTCGATCCCCGCCGTGAGTGCGGCGTCGAGTTCGGCGACGGACTCGATCTCTAGGCCCGGCGGCGGGAAATCGCGCGTCACGGCTGGGCGTGGGCGCGCAAGGCGGCGAGCCGGGGGGCGCGTGCTGCGGGGGAGTCGAGCGACATACCGCGATTGTCGCCGAGGTCGTCGCGGACGAGGTCCTCGGTCGCGGCGACGGCGGCCTTCGTCGCCGTGCGTTGCGCCGGGGTGAGCTTGGTGATCGGTGCCCACACGACTATCTCGGCTGCTGGGTCGTAGTCCCACAGCCCGATGAGCCGGCCGCGATCGACAATCCCCTGGTGCGGCAGGTCGGTCAGGGAGCCACCCGCGCTCGTGCCGCGCGCGGGGTTCAGCAGGGGGTGGGCGCGGTCGGCGGGCTCGGTGATGCCATCGAGATCGCGGCGCAAAAGCACCAGCGAATCGAGCCAGCCGATCAGGGCGACCTGCGGCCTTGTCGGAGCCTCGAAGGTGGCGAGTTGGGCGCCGGTCGAGGCGGTAGCGAGCAAGCCGTGGGCACCGACCGGTTGGAGATCGAGCGCCGAGACGGCTGCCACCGCAGCAGTCTTGGTCAACCCGGAAAACCATTGGAAGTGCGCGAGCGATGCCACGCCGATCCACTGCCAGTAGCGGCTGGCAAGTTCGGCGCGCGCTTCCTGAGACGTGCCCGACCACCGTGGGGCGTCCGGCCACGGTGTGTAGCGGAAGCGCTGCTGGTCCAGCCGGCCGCCGATCGGCACGCGGCGAATCCGCGAATCTGCCTGCAGCACAACGAGAGCCAGCGGCAGAGTCGTGGTGATGCCGCGCTTCTTGCCCTCCTCCCCGAGGCTGCGAACGGCCTGCCCGAGCACCTTGCGCAAGGTCGCTGGATCAGCATCTTCGGTGGCCAGGTGCGTCAGCACCTCTTCCGCGAGATCATCGACCTCGGCGCGGGTCACGCCGAGCTTCGCGGCGGTGCGCAACTCCGCGAGGCCGCTCGCACCCCCGCCGACAGCGGCGGCGAGGGCGAAGTCGCGCTGGGGCACGACATACGTGCAGTCGCGCGCCGCAGGCAGTTCGTGGATGCGCAGCGCCGCGACATCAGCCTCCGCCTGCGCGCGCCTGATCCCCGCCCGGCTGAACAGCGTCAGGTATGGCGTGCTGCCCCCGACCGAGCGCGCCCACCCGATCTGCTCGAGCAGGTCGGCACTGTTCGATCCGGTCAGGGAGCCAGCCAACCCTTGGCGGTGACTCCAATAGGCCCGCAGGGTGGCGTCGTCGACCATGCGCGGAAGTGTAGGTGGCGCGGCCACCCTGGATGCCCGAGATCGCCACGGACGGTCCGCGGCGTGTGGATAACTGCTCGCCGCCGTCAAGGAATTGTCCTCTCGACGACCCCAGAGTGTCCTTTCGACGGGGTCAGAGTGTCCTTTCGACGAAGGCAGGGGGTGGCCGCTGGCCCCCGTCAGTGCGCAGTGACCGCAGCCAGCAGCCGGCCCAGGCGCGCCGGCCGACCGGTCCACGATTCCTCGAGATCGGCGAGCCCGGCCAGATGCAGCCCCGCGTTGACGCCCAGCCAGCGCAGCGGCTCGGGTTCCCAGTCGGGGGATCGATGCCCCACCCACGCCAGGTCCACCAAGCCCGTATGCCGTCCGCTCACCAACTCCGCGAGCGTGCGCCCCGCGAGATTGCTCGCCGCCACGCCATCGCCGACATAGCCGCCCGCCCAGCCGACCCGGGCGAGGGGGTCATAGCCGACACTCGGATGCCAGTCCCGCGGGATCCCGAGGGGCCCGCCCCAGGCGTGGGTGAACGACACGTCCGCGAGCTGCGGTAGCAGGTCCGTGATGGTCCTGCGCAGCAGCGTGAAGACGCGCTCATCGACATCGAACGACGGGTGGATCGCGGACCCGAAGTGATAGGGCGCGCCCCGGCCGCCGAAGACGATCCGGTCATCCGCCGTGCGCTGGCCATAGATGACGACATGCCGAAAGTCGCTGAAGACTTCTCGCTGTTCGAGCCCGATGGTGTCCCAAACGCGTTGCGGCAGAGGCTCAGTCGCAACGATCAGCGAATACACGGGGGCGACCCGGCGCCGCAGCCGCGCCAGCCGCGCCGAATAGGCCTCCGTCGCGCGGATGACATGGCGGGCCCGCATGGAGCGGCCGTCCGCGAGGCGCACGATGCCTGGCGAAGCCGAGATCACCCGCGCGCCCTCGATGACGAAGCCGCCGCGGCGGCGCACCACGCCAGCCAGGGCGTCGACCAGAGCACGCGGCTGGATTCGCGCGCAGTGCGGATTGAAGGTCCCGCCGAACACCGTCGTCGCCGCCAGTCGCTCCCGGGCCTCGCCCGCCGTGAGCCAGACGCTCCCGTCCGCCCACGCGCGACCGGAGTCCACCGCCGCGCGGGCCCGCGCGGCCTGCGCGGCATTGCGCGCGAGATAGACCGTCCCGCCCTTGACGAATCCGACGCCTGAGAACCCTTCTCCGGCAACAACATCGCCGATCTCATCGACGGTATGCCGCAGCTCACCCAAGAGAGCGCGCGCCGCGGTGGCCCCGTGTCGCGCCGCCAGCGTGGTGGCGTCGACGGGGAAGAGCGCGGAAACCCAGCCGCCATTGCGACCGCTGGCCCCGAAGCCGACGTGCTCGGCCTCGAGCACGACCACCGAGAGGCTGGGATGGTCACGGGTCAGGTAGTACGCCGTCCATAGTCCCGTGAAGCCGCCGCCGACAATGACGACATCGGCGGCATCCGGACACACCGAATTCTCTGGGGGAGAAAGTGATTCGGGCAGACCCTCCCACCACAGCGGCAGCCCCGTCATATCCGGATCAAAGGCGCCGACCCGCCTCGGTGAGGACCGAGCGCAGCCGAGATTCGATCTCATCGAACTCGGCAGGCCCGACCGTCAGCGGCGGGGCGAGCTGGATGACGGGATCGCCCCGGTCGTCGGCGCGGCAATAGAGCCCGGCGTCGAAGAGCGCCTTGGACAAGAACCCCCGCAGCAGACGCTCCGACTCGGCGGCGTCGAAGGTCTCGCGGGTGCTCTTGTCCTTGACCAATTCGATTCCATAAAAGTAGCCCGCGCCGCGCACGTCGCCGACGATCGGGAGGTCCAAGAGGCGTTCCAATGTCGCCCGGAAGACCCCGGCGTTCGTCTTGACCTGGGCATTGAGCCCCTCGCGTTCGAAGATGTCGAGATTGGCCACCGCCGCCGCGCAGGAGACGGGATGTCCGCCCCAGGTGTAGCCGTGCAGGAAGGCGTTGGCGCCGTCGCGGAATGGTTCGAAGATCCGGTCGGAGGCGATCATCAGGCCGAGCGGGGCATAGCCGGAGGTGACGCCCTTGGCCGTGGTGATGATGTCGGGTTGGTAGCCGAAGTCGAGGCACGCGAACGTGGAGCCGATCCGCCCGAAGGCGCAAATCGTCTCGTCGGAGACGAGGAGGACGTCATACGCATCGCAGATCTCGCGGACCCGGTCGAAGTAGCCCGCCGGCGGCGGGAAGCACCCACCGGAGTTCTGCACTGGCTCTAAGAAGACCGCGGCGACGGTGTCTGGACCTTCGAAGAGAATCGCCTCTTCGATCCGGTCGGCCGCCCAGCGGCCGAAGGCCTTCTCATCATCGCGCAGGTGCTCCGGCGCGCGATAGGCATTGGTGTTGGGCACCTTGAAGGCCCCCGGCACCAAGGGCTCGTATGGTGCCCGCGCCGGGGTGATCCCCGTCAGCGCCAAGGCGCCCTGCGTCGTGCCGTGATAAGCGATGGAACGGGAGATGACCTTGTGCTTGGTCGGTTTGCCGGTCAGCTTGAAATACTGCTTGGCCAGCTTCCAGGCGGTCTCGACGGCTTCGCCGCCGCCGGTGGTGAAGAAGACCCGGTTCAGGTCGCCCGGGGCTTCGCCGGCCAAGCGCTCCGCCAGCTCGATCGCGCGCGGGTGGGCATAGGACCACAGGGGGAAGAAGGCGAGTTCGCGCGCCTGCGCGGCCATCGCGTCGGCGATCTCCGTGCGCCCGTGCCCGACATTGGTGACGAAGAGGCCGGCGAGCGCGTCGATATACTCGCGCCCCCGCTCGTCCCAGATCCGGTGTCCCTCCCCGCGCACGATGATCGGCACATCCTGCCCGAGCCCACCACGCGTTGGGTCCTCGAAGGTCGACTGGCGGGTGAAATGCATCCACAGGTGATCACGGGCCGCATCGGCATAGCTGCGGCCCGTCGGTGTCTGGCTCATCGAGTTCCCCAGTTGTAGTGCTGCTTGTTGAGTTTGAGATAGACAAAGGTCTCGGTGGAGATGACCCCGGGCAGGGCGCGGATGGTCGAGCCGACGAGGTCCAGAAGTTCCTCGTCGTCCTCGCACACCACCTCGCACAGGAGGTCGAAGCTGCCGGCCGTGGTCACGACATACGCGACCTGATCCAAGGCGGCGACGGCATCGGCCGCCGGCGACAACTCCCCAGCCACCCGGATCCCGATCATCGCCTGGCGCGTGAAGCCGACCAGAAGGGGATCGGTGACGGCGACGATCTGCATGACACCGGCATCGAGCAGGCGCTGCACGCGGGCGCGGACCGCGGCCTCGGAGAGGCCGACGGCCTTGGCGATCGCGGCATAGGAGGCCCGGCCGTCCCCCTGGAGAATCTCGATGATCTGTTTGGAGAGGTCGTCCAGACGCACAGGAGCAGGGCTGTCGCGTCGTTGCACGGGCTCACCATACGACGGAATCCGCAGTCGGGCGGCCTTCGAGCCCAGGAATCCGCATCGACAACCCACGAAAAGCATCGACTGCGTCAAATTTCCCGATTCGTGCCCGCCCGGCACTGGTCCGATGGCAGCGTGCCGAACTAGGCTTCCCTCACCGTCAAAGCCGACGTGATCTTTCCCCCCGTGGAGTGGAGCGACGTGAGCACTGCCCGCCAGTTGAAGAACTTCATCGACAACGCCTTCGTCGAGGCGCGAAGCGATGCCCGCAGCGAGGTCATCGACCCGAGCACCGGGCAGGTCGTGGCCAGCGCTCCGGTCTCGAGCGCCGAGGATGTCGATGCTGCCTATGCCGCTGCCGCAACCGCCTTCACCGAATGGGGCCAGACCACCCCCAGCGAGCGGCAGCAGGCGCTGCTGAAGTTCGCGGACGCCATCGAGAAGCGCAGCGCTGATTTCATCACGCTGGAATCGGAGAACACCGGCAAGCCCCACTCGCTGACCGAGAGCGAAGAGATTCCGCCGATGCTCGATCAGTTGCGTTTCTTCGCCGGCGCCGCTCGCGTGCTCGAAGGCAAGGCCGCAGGGGAATATATGAAGGGAATGACCAGCTTCGTGCGCCGCGAACCGATCGGGGTGGTCGGCCAGGTCACGCCGTGGAACTATCCGATGATGATGGCGGTCTGGAAGATCGCTCCGGCGCTGGCTGCCGGCAACACCATCGTCCTCAAGCCGAGCGACACCACGCCCGAGACCACCTTGTTGCTCGCCGAGATCGCGGCCGAGTTCCTGCCCTCGGGCACCTTCAATGTCGTCCTGGGCGACCGGGAAACCGGGCGCGCTCTCGTCGAGCATCCCAGCCCTGCGCTCGTGGCCATCACGGGCTCGGTCCGTGCCGGCATCCAGGTGGCCGAGAGCGCGAGCGCCCAGGTCAAGCGCGTCCACCTCGAACTCGGCGGCAAGGCGCCGGTCGTGGTCTTCGATGACGCCGACATCGAGGCCGCCGTCGAGGGCATCGCCATCGCCGGCTACTTCAACGCCGGCCAGGACTGCACCGCGGCAACCCGCGTGCTGGTCGGTGCCGGCATCCACGACGATTTCGTTGCGGCACTTGCGGATTACGCCAAGAACAATGCCAAGGTCGGTATGCCCGATGACGCGGACGCCCTCTTCGGTCCGGTCAACAACTCCCGCCAGCTCGCGCACGTCAGCGGCTTCATCGACCGGCTCCCCGGTCACGCCACCGTGTCTGCGGGGGGCAACCGGATCACTGGGCTCGGGGATGGCTACTTCCTTGAGCCGACCGTGCTCTCGGGTCTGCGCCAGGACGACGAGGCGATCCAGAACGAGATCTTCGGCCCCGTCATCACGGTCCAGCGGTTCGCCGACGAGGCCGAGGCGCTCGCCTGCGCCAATGGCGTCGACTACGGTCTCGCCTCCTCGGTGTGGACCAAGGACTTCGGGCGCGCGATGCGGATGAGCAAGGCCCTCGATTTCGGTTGCGTGTGGATCAACACCCACATTCCGCTCGTCGCGGAGATGCCGCACGGCGGCTTCAAACGCTCCGGCTATGGCAAGGATCTCTCGATGTATGGCTTCGAGGACTACACGCGCATCAAGCACGTCATGGCGAATATCGAGAGCTAGGAAGACTTTTCGTGCCGAGCCGTCGTATGCCGCCCGCCGACCCGGGTGCGCAGGCGCTCCTTCGCGCCGCCCGATCCTCCGCGTTGAGCCGCCGCTCCTTGCTGTCTGCCGGCGCTGCTGGTGCCTCGCTCGCCGCGCTGTCGGCGTGCGCCCCGCCGAAGCCACCCTCCGGCGGTGTGGCACAACTGAAACTGCCGACCGATGTCTCCGCGCAGGACAAGATCGTGCGCTGGGCCAACTGGACCGCCTATCTCGACTATGACGACGACGCCAAGAACTATCCGACCCTTGAGGCCTTCATCAAGGAGACCGGGATCAGGGCGACTTATAGCGAGGACATCGACGACAACGACTCCTATGTCAGCAAGGTCAAGCCGCAATTGCAGGCCAAGCAGGACATCGAGAAGGACATCATCACCCTGACCGACTGGATGGCGAACCGGATGATCCGGGACCAACTGATCCAGCCGCTGGAATTGATCCAGATGCCCAATGCTGCCAATCTGCTGCCGCCCCTGAAGGAGGTCTCCTTCGATCCAGGACGCAACTACAGCCTGACCTGGCAGTCCGGTTTCGCCGGCATCGGCTATGACAAGGAGAAGGTCGGACGGGAACTGAAGTCCCTCGACGACCTCTTCGCCGACGATCTCAAGGGCCGGATCACCGTCCTGTCGGAGATGCGCGACACCCTCGGGCTGCTCATGCAGTGGGAGGGGGTCGACATCGCGGGGGACTGGGGCAAGGAGGCGTTCGATGCCGCGATCGCCAAGATCGACCAACTCATCAGTGATGGCTACATCCGACGGATCAAGGGCAATGCCTATATGAACGACCTCAAGAGCGGCAATGCGATTGCGGGGATCGTGTGGAGCGGTGACCTGTTTGTCCTGCGGGCCGAGACCGAGAACGACAACTGGGAGTTCGTCATACCGGAATCGGGTGGGACCTTGTGGTCGGACAACCTCATGGTTCCGATCACCTCGACCCACCGGCGCAATGCCGAGGCCCTGATGAACTACTACTACGACCCCGCGGTCGCCGCCGAGGTCGCGGCCTATGTCAACTATGTCTGCCCGGTCGTCGGCGCCCAGCAGGAGATGGAGAAGATCGACCCGGACCTCGCCGAGAGTCCGCTCATCTTCCCGACGACCGACTTCATCAAGGACAGCAATATCCAGGGCTTCCGGGCGCTGACGCCGCAAGAGGACGCCGACTACAGCGCCGAGTGGGCAAGGGTGGTGGGCAACTGATGGCCAGCTTCCGGGAGGCCCAAGGTGACCTGCGGATCGATGCGGTCACCAAGGAGTTCGCCAATTTCACCGCCGTCGACGATCTGAGTCTGATCGTCCCGCGCGGGTCCTTCTTCGCCCTGCTCGGCCCGTCCGGCTGTGGCAAGACGACCACCCTGCGCATGGTTGCCGGTCTCGAACAGCCTACGCGCGGAAGGATTCTCATCGGTGACACCGACCTGACCGGGTCACGGCCGTATGAACGTCCGGTCAACACCGTCTTTCAGTCCTATGCCCTCTTCCCCCATCTGACGGTCCGTGACAATGTCGCCTTCGGGCCCAAGCGCAGGGGTATGAAGAATGCCTTGACGCTCGCCGACGAAGCCCTCGAACTCGTGCAGCTCCCGCACCTGGCCGGCCGCAAGCCGACCCAACTCTCCGGGGGGCAGCAGCAGCGGGTTGCCGTGGCGCGGGCGCTGGTCAACCGGCCCGAGGTCCTGCTGCTCGATGAGCCGCTCGGGGCCTTGGATCTGAAGCTGCGCCGCCAGATGCAGGTGGAGCTCAAGCGCATCCAGACCGAGGTCGGATTGACCTTCATCCATGTCACCCACGACCAGGAAGAGGCCATGACGATGGCCGACACCGTGGCCGTGATGAACCACGGGCGGATCGAGCAGATGGGCAAGCCGGCCCAGCTTTATGACCTGCCCGTGACCGCTTTCGTCGCCAACTTTGTCGGGCAGTCCAATCTCGGCGAGGGCACGATCACCGGCACGGATGGCGACTATCTCGTCGCCGAGGTCGGTGGGTCGACGGTGCAGATTCCCAAGCGCCGCAGCCGCGTGCAGCAGTGACGGCTTCTTTTTGGGGTGCGTCCGGAGAAGGTCCGCATTCACCGCGACCGGCCCTCCGGCCTCGGCAATGACATGCGGGCGACCGTGCGCGATGTCTCCTTCACCGGCGTGGCGACGCAATATCTCGTCACCGTGGCCAGTGGCGCGACATGGAGCGTCTACGAGCAGAACCTCGATGTCGAGCCCATCGATCTGCACCCCGGCGATGAGGTATGGATGTCCTGGGAGCCTGGTCACGCCTTCGGCGTGCCCGCAGAGGGCGCCGAGATCCCCGACGGGCCGGTGCTGGCCGACGTGGCCATCGAATCATCGGTTGCGCCGCAGGATTCCCCATGAGCGCACTGGCCCACACGGCGGCAGGCCCCGCCGGGCCGGCCGGCCCGGACACGGCCGTGCGCCGGTCCTGGGTGCCCTATCTCTTGCTGCTGCCCGGCGCGCTCTGGCTGCTCGTCTTCTTCGTCGTGCCGCTGGTGCAGCTCTTCACCGTCAGCCTGCAATCGCAATTTCCCGGCTATCCCGGCTACTACTACCGTGACCTCAATTTCGGCAACTACTGGTCGGCCCTGACGGAGTTCGCGCCGCACTTCGGCCGCTCCCTGCTCTTTGCCGGGCTCGCGACCTTTTTCGCTTTTGCCCTGTCCTATCCGCTGGCCTACGCGATGGCCTTCAAGGCCGGCCGGTGGCGGGGCCTGATGATGATCTGCATCATCGCGCCCTTCTTCACCAGCTTCATCCTGCGCACGATCGCCTGGCGTCAGATCCTCGCCGACGAAGGCCCCGTCGCCTCC
>RRZT011791637.1_pt1 | contig 10545 bp, 8 predicted proteins | sample 2165551 | NCBI WGS metagenome assembly RRZT01 (sample SAMN10456910, study PRJNA506462) | wastewater metagenome | biome: wastewater; feature: sludge; material: wastewater sludge; isolation source: wastewater sludge with Escherichia coli K12::gfp cells carrying plasmid... | place: USA: Moscow, Idaho ...
GCGGCACCGGTCAGCTCAAGCGGAGCGCTGACCAGCGCGTCCAGTTCGTCCCGGCTCAAACCGAGCCGTTCGTCGGCGGCGAGCCGGTCGAACAGGCCGTTGCGCTGCGTCCCCGATTCGCGCATCTCGAGCACCGCCGCGACCGCGTTCTCCTTGATCGCTTCATGCGCCTCCTCGCGACCGACGCCCTTGCGCACCGACGCCATCAGCACCTTGGTGGTGGTCAGGAAGGGCAGGTAGCGGTCCAACTCGGCGGCGATCACCATCGGGTATGCCCCGAAGTCGGCCAACACGGTGAGGAAGGTCTCGAACAACCCGTCGAGTGCGAAGAACGCGTCCGGCAACGCCACCCGGCGCACCACCGAGCAGCTGACGTCGCCCTCGTTCCACTGGTCGCCGGCCAGCTCGCCGACCATCGCGAGGTACCCGCGAATCACCACCGACAATCCGTTGACCCGTTCGCAGCTGCGGGTGTTCATCTTGTGCGGCATGGCGGAGCTGCCGACCTGGCCCTTCTTGAAACCCTCGGTGACCAAGTCGTCGCCGGCCATCAGCCGGATGCTGGTTGCCATGTTGGACGGCGCGGCCGCGGTCTGGGCGAGCGCACTGACGACGTCCAGGTCGAGCGAGCGTGGGTAGACCTGGCCGGTCGATTCCAGGATGTGGGTGAACCCGAGACCGGACGCGATCCGTCGCTCCAATTCGTCCAGTTTGTCGAAGTCACCACCGAGCAGGTCCAGCATGTCCTGGCTGGTACCCATCGGGCCCTTGATGCCGCGCACGGGATAGCGTCCGACCAGGTCATCGAGCCGGGCATGCGCGACCAGCAGTTCGTCGGCGCAGGTGGCGAACCGCTTTCCGAGGGTGGTCACCTGGGCGGCGACGTTGTGGCTGCGGCCGACGATCGGCTGGTCGGCGTATCGGACCGCGAGGTCGGCCAGCCGGGCGAGCACCGTCACCACCCGGGCACGGACCAGCTTCAGCGACTCCAGCACCTGCATCTGCTCGACGTTCTCGGTCAGATCGCGGCTGGTCATGCCCTTGTGGACGTGTTCATGGCCGACCAGCCCGTTGAACTCCTCGATCCGGGCCTTGACGTCGTGCCGGGTGATCCGCTCCCGATCGGCGATCGAGTCTAGGTCGACGTGGTCGACCACGGCGGTGTAGTCGGCGATCATCTGATCGGGGTCGTCGCCCCCGAAGTCGACGCCCAAGTCGCGCTGGGCCTCCATGACGGCCAGCCACAGCCGGCGCTCGGCGATGATCTTGTTCTCCGCCGACCAGATCCGGCACATCCGCGGTGACGCGTAGCGGCTGGCAAGCACGTTCTGGATGTCCATGATTCTCCTTGTCAGATGGCCTTAGCGGCTATGTCGGAGCGGCAGAAGCCGTCAGCGAAGTCGATCTGGGCGATGTGGTCATAGGCATTGCGGCGGGCAGCGGCGATGTCGTCCCCGGTTCCGACGACCACCAGGACGCGCCCCCCGCTGGCCACCAACTGGCCCTCGGCGCCCAGTGCAGTGCCGGCCTGGATGACGAGGGCGTCCTCGGTCTCGGGGGGCAGGACGATGCGGCAGCCCTTCTGCGGCGTCCCCGGATAGCCGCGGGCGGCGAGCACCACACAGACGGCAGCGCGGTCGTCGAACTCCAACTCACCGACGCCGTCGAGAGCACCGGTCGCCGCCGCATACAGCACCTGGGCGAGCGGGGTACGCAGCAGCGGCAGCACCACCTCGGTCTCCGGGTCACCGAACCGGGCGTTGAATTCGACCACTCGGACCCCGCGCGAGGTCATCGCCAACCCGACGTAGAGCAGCCCACTGAACGGGATCCCGAGTTCGCGCATCCGGGCCAACGTCGGGTGGACGACCTCGGCCATCACCTGGTCGACCGCGCCCGGTGCCAGCCACGGCAGCGGCGAATAGGCGCCCATGCCGCCGGTGTTCGGACCCTGATCATCGTCACCGACCCGCTTGAAATCCTGGGCCGGTTGCAGCGGCAGCGCCTGGCTGCCGTCGGTGATCACGAACAGGCTCGCCTCCGGCCCGTCGAGGTATTCCTCGACGACGATCTGGTCGCTGCCCCGGCCGTGCTCCAGCGCAGCCGCCCGGTCGGAGGTGACCAGCACACCTTTACCGGCCGCCAGTCCGTCGTGCTTGACGACGTAGGGTGCGCCGAACCGGTCGAGGGCCGCTGCCAGTTCGGCCTCATCGTGACAGACCAGACTGGCGGCGGTCGGGACGCCAGCATCGGCCATCACCTGCTTCGCGAACGCTTTCGAACCCTCCAACCGGGCCGCGGCCGCGCTGGGGCCGAAGCAGGCGATGCCCGCGGCGCGAACCGCGTCGGCCACGCCCGCCACCAGGGGCGCCTCGGGGCCGATGACCACCAGATTCGCCCCGATCTCGGACGCCAGACCGGCGACCGCGTCAGGATCGCCGGGGTCGACGGCATGGTTGGTGGCGAAGCTCGCGGTGCCCGGGTTGCCGGGCGCCACATGCACTTGGGCGACAGCGGGATCGGCGGCGATGGATCGGGCCAGCGAGTGTTCGCGGCCCCCCGCGCCCACCACGAGAACGGTCAACCGAGGATCAACTGGCGCAGTACTCACCTGAGCAGTCTATGGCCCTGCCAGCGGGGACCGCACTGGCAGGGCCGACCCTGATCACTCCTCTGGTGGCACGAAGGCGGCCTGGAAGGCCGCGATGTGCGCATCGATCTCGGCGTCCGACACCTCCTCGTCGCTGACCACCGCGAGCAGAGCACCAACGGGCAACTCGTCGTCTGCGACCGCGATGATGCGCCGCACCACCCCGGAGACCGGGGATTCCACCTCGCCCTCGATCTTCTCGGTGGCGACATCAAGGGCGGGGGCTCCCTCAGTGACAGTGTCACCGACCCCGACCCGCCACCCGGTCACCGTTCCGGTGGTCATCGACAGGCCCCACTTCGGCATTGTGATGTTCTTCAGTTCAGCCATGTCAGAGCCTTTCCTTCGTCGCGGCAAGCTGATTGATCGCAGCGGCGATGCGATCTGGGCTCGGCAGGTAGTACCGCTCCAGAGGCGCGGCGAATGGCACCGGGGTGTGCGGTGGTGTCACGTTCACGATCGGAGCCTTCAGGAAGTCGAAGCCCTTGGTGGCCACCAGGGAGGCGATGTCCGCCGCCATCCCGCAGCGCGGGCTGGACTCGTCGACGACGACCAGGCGTCCGGTCTTCTCGACGCTGCGCAGCACCGCCTCCTCGTCGAACGGCGAGGTGGTGCGGGGATCGATCAACTCCACCGAGACGCCGTCCAGCTTGGCGATGGCCTTCTGGGCGAAGCCGACCATCTGGCCGAGTGCCACGACGGTGACATCGTCGCCGGACTGAACCACGTTCGCCACTCCGAATGGCACCGTGTACGGCTCCTGCGGAACCTCACCCTTCATCGTGTACAGCATCTTGTGTTCACAGAAGATCACCGGATCCCGGTCGCGGATTGCCTCGATCAGCAGGCCCTTGGCGTCGTACGGGTTGGAGGGCAGCACCACCTTCAGGCCCGGGATGTGGGTGAAGATCGGGTACAGCGCCTGCGAGTGCTGTGCGGCCGCGTTCATGCCGGCCCCGTACATGGTGCGGATGACCATCGGGGTCTCGGCCTTGCCACCGAACATGTAGCGGAATTTCGCCGCCTGGTTGTAGATCTGGTCGAAGCAGACGCCCAGGAAGTCGATGAACATGAGTTCAGCGATGGGCTTGAGCCCCGATGCCGCGGCACCCGCGGCGGTCCCCATGATCGCCGATTCGCTCAGCGGGGTGTCGAGGATCCGGTCTGGGAACTGCTTCTTCAGTCCCTTCGTCACACCGAGGACGCCGCCCCAGGCGTCGTCCTCGCCGGTCGCCGAGCCCTCGCCGCCAGCGACGTCCTCACCGAAGAGCACGACGGTGGGGTCGGCGGCCATCTCTTGCTGGATCGCCTCGTTGATCGCCTTCTGGTACGTGATTGTGCGGGTCATGACTGTGTCTCCTTCCTCAGTACGAGACGTAGACGTCTTCGAGGGCGGACTCGGGGGCCGGGAACGGGGCGGCCTGCGCCTGGGCAACGGCCCGGTCGATGAGTTCGGCGACCTCGGCGTCGATGGCGTCGAGTTGCTCCTCGGTCGCCACGCCCGCCCTGGTGACGCGGGCGCGGAAATTCTTCAGCGGGTCACGGTGTTCACGGGCGTCCGCCACCTCATTCGGGGCGCGGTACTTCTGCTGGTCACCGATGAAGTGACCGAAGTAGCGGATCGTCTTGCACTCGATCAGCGACGGGCCACCACCGGCGCGTGCCCGGCCAACGGCCTCAGCCGCCGCCTCGCGAACCGCGAAATAGTCCTGGCCGTCGACGACCACGCCAGGCAGCCCGAAGCCGTCGGCACGCTTGGCGACGTCGATGCCGGACTGATGGAAGCTGCTGGCCGTCGACTCGGCGTAGCCGTTGTTCTCGACCACGAAGACGACCGGCAGGTTCATGGCGGCGGCGAAGTTGAGGCTCTCCAAGAAGGTGCCCTGGTTCGAGCCGCCGTCACCGGTGAACGAGACGCCGACCTGGTCGGTGCCACGCACCTTGGCCGACAGGCCGACCCCGCAGACCAGCGGCGGGCCACCGCCCACAATGCCGTTGGCGCCCAACATGCCGGTGGACAGGTCGGCGATGTGCATCGATCCGCCCTTGCCCTTGCAGGTGCCGGTGGCCTTGCCGTACAGCTCGGCCATCATGGCCACCACGTCGCAGCCCTTCGCGATGGCGTGCCCATGGCCGCGGTGGGTGCTGGCGATGTAGTCGGCGGGGGTCAGGACGTCGCAAACCCCGGTCGCCACCGCCTCCTCGCCGGCATACAGGTGAACAAAGCCGGGCATCTGCCCGGTCTGGAATTCCTTGTAGACGCGCTCCTCGAAGTCACGGATCGTTCGCATGGTCCGATACGCCTGGAGCAGTTCTGCTGCGGGAATCGTCCCGCTCGCGGTGCCGGTCATCAGCTACTCCGTTCGTCGCTGCGGTACCGCGACGATGCAGCACCGCCTGTCGTGCAACGTTAGGTGCTGGCGCGTTGCAGTCGCGTTGCACCCAGGACGCGCCCGACGTCGATACGCCACGGCCCTTCGGTCAGCGTCACGGTGGCCGGTTCACCGCGGTAGCGTTCGATCTCGCGTTCGCCGTCCACCGAGATGGTGCCCGCGACGTCGAGCAGGGAGACGGTCTGGCCAAGGGCCACGGGGGTCACCTCGGCCACCGGGATGTCCACCACCAGTCCGGGTGCGATCGGGACCCGCGACAACGGCCCATCACCGATCACCACCTTGGCGCCGTGGTCGCTGCCGCGCGGCAGGTCGATGACCGAAGCCGCGATCGAACTCAGCCCGATGGCACAGGGGTCGGCGAAGCAAACCACCACCTCATGGATGTGGTCTGGGCGCCAGATGGCTCGTGCGCCCGCAAACGTGTCGGAGATGACACCGACATCGACCAGCGCAGCTTCGGTGCGTCCAGCGCAGGTCACCTCAAGGGCCTTCTCCCGGACGCAGCCCTGCTCGCGGCTCACCTGACCGGTGGCCACCAGCCCGGCCGCGATGCCGGCGACGGTTGCCTCCGTCCAGACCGGATAGATGTTGTTGGTGCCGGTCGACAGGGGCAGGACCGGGATCTCGTCCACCCGCCCGTGAACCAGGCGCTGGGTGCCGTCACCCCCGAGGACGCACACGGCGTCCACCCCGGCCTCGACCATCGCGGCCAACGCTGCGATGGTGTCGCGCGCATGGTAGGTGGTGGGCAGGTCGAGCCAGGTCAGGCTCGGCAACGGAGCGGTCAATCCCTGCACGACAAGAGATCGCGCGATCCGGTCGATGGCGCGGGAAACGGTGAGGTCGGCCGGCATCATGAGCACCTCGTCCACCCCGGTGGCGCCCAGCCCCGACAGCAGCCGCACGGTCATGGCGCCCTTCTCGGAGTTGTCGACGACAGTGGCGGCCGAGATCAGGCGGCGGATGTCGTGCCCGGAGGCCGGATTGACGATGATCCCAACTCGTGTCATGGTGCATCCTCCCGACGATCATCACAGCCTGCCCGCGGCGGGGTTGCAGGGACATCGCACGGGTCAGGCGTACCTGCGGAGCAGCCGGCAGCGCCTGGCCTCCAACTGCTCGCGGGCGGCGTCCAAGGCGCCGAGTTCACCCAGCCGACGCTCAATGGCGGCCAGGTCACCCCTGCCCGAACGCGAGTTGCACCAGGACTCCAGTGCCTGGCCGCCACGGCCCATCGCCACCGCGCGCACGCTCTGGCGCAACTCGCTGCGGATCATCTCGATCTCCAGCGCTTCGGAACGGGGCAGCAGGTCATCGGGGTACGCGGCGACCGCCGCCGCATCACCGTTCGCGGCCAGGTTCCGGACCAGACCCACGTCGGTGCTGACGTCGTCGGCCAGCCGATACGGCTGACCCACGATCAAGCCGGGCAACTGGCGTCGGATGCGGTGGATCTCGGCCCTCACCGTGGCCGCCTTGCCGTCGTCGCCGAACAGCCGGTAGGCGATCTCGTCACCGTTGAGCCCCTCGGGATGCTCGACGAGCAGCGCAACGATGTCGGCACGCCTGGTGGTCAGCGGCACACCGAACGCCGTCGGCTGCCCGGGGCCCAGCAACCGCACGTCGGCAGCGGGGGTCGGGAGCGGGCCGGGTGCGCTCGACCGGCGTTCGAGCAAGAGTTCTGCGAGCCGGGCGCCGGCGCGGGCAGCAGCCAGCGCGATCGACCGGCCGTCGCGAGCCGGGGAGGTGAGATCGATGCACGCCAGCACCCGCCCAGTCGACGGGTCACGAACCACGTCTGCCGCACACAGCCAAGGCTGATGCGCGAAGACCAGGTGCTCGGAACCGTTGATGATGGTCGCGCGTTCGTCGTGCAGTGCGGTGCCGATCGCGTTCGTGCCGACATCGAACTCGTCCCAATGTGCACCCTCGGTGATGCCGATGCGGTCCAGCGGGCCGCGCAGCACCGGCGAACCGGCCAGCCACAAGATGACCCCGGAGGCGTCCGAGATCACCACGAGGTGGTCATCGGCCCAACCGTCGCCCGCCAGCACGCCCAGGAGTTCGGCCACGTGGGGCGCCAGAGGGTGCCGGCTGCGGATCTGCTCGAACTGCGCACCACTTTGGATCACCGGATCGGAGCGGTCCTCGGGGACGACCCCGGCGGCGAGCGCACGCTGCCACGAGGCCGCGACCTCGGCACGCGGGCCGCGGCGGGAGGTTCGGCTCACTACGGTCATCGTCGAATCCGCATCCCTGTGGGTAGCGACATTGTACCCCGTGGGCGTCGCACCATCTCGCGCACGGGCAACCCAGCGCACGGGAGTGCATCACTGCGGCGGCACGGCCCCCGGCGGCTCGGGGAATGGCGCGGCGGCGGTCTCGCGGGCGGCCGCCGCGTCCTCGACCTCTTCCCGGCTGAAGCCGAGCAGGAAGAGGACGGCGTCTAGATAGGGCAGGTTGAGCGAAGTGTCAGCGGACGCCCGGACTGCCGGCTTGGCGTTGAACGCGACCCCGAGACCGGCGGCGGTGAGCATGTCGAGGTCGTTGGCGCCGTCGCCGATCGCGACGGTCCGCGACAGCGGCAGGCCCTCATCGGCGGCGAACTCCCGCAGGATCTGGGCCTTGGCGGCCCGGTCGACGATCGGGCCCCGGACGTGACCGGTGAGTACCCCGTCGACGACCTCCAACGAATTGGCGCGCACATGCTGGATACCCAACTCCTGGGCCAGCGGCCCGACCACCTCGATGAACCCGCCCGAGACCAGACCGACGGCGAAACCGAGATCCTGCAGCGTGGCGACGAGCGTCCGCGCGCCGGGGGTGAGCCGGATCGCCTGCCGCACCTCGTCGAAGATCGCCGTGGGCAACCCGCGCAGCGCGGCGACCCGCTGGTGCAGCGACTGGCGGAAATCGATCTCACCGCGCATGGCGGCGGAAGTGACCGCAGCCACCTCCGCCTCCCGCCCGGCGTGGGCGGCCAGCAACTCGATCACCTCGTCGCGGATCAGCGTGGAGTCGACGTCCATCACGACCAGCCGGCGACCTTGCCGGGCCAGCCCGGCGGGCGAGACCGCCACGTCGAAACCCGCCTCGGCGGCGGCCTGCGCAAGCGCCGGACGCAGGTCTGCCACATCGGCATGCGAAACCCAGAATTCGATGGTGGTCATCGGCTGCCGGGACAGCCGGCGGCTGCGGTCGATGTTGCCGCCGTGGTCGGTGATCACCTGGGCCGCCGCGGCCACGTGCCGGGCCAGCAGCGGGCGTCCCAACAACGTGACCACCACTCGCTTGGGACGCGGCGGGTTGTCGCCCATGCCCTCCGAGATGTGCAAGGTCAACCCGAGCCGGGCGCAGGTACCGGCCAGCCGGTCGGTCAGTTCCGAGATGTCGGCGGGCAGCGAGCCGCCGAGCAGCAGGGCGAGGATCAACTGCTCCCGAACAACCACCTGCTCGAAGTCGAGCACTTCGGCACCGGCGCGGGCGATCGCGTCCATCAACTGCACCGTCATGCCCGGCCGGTCGATGCCGGTGATGGTGGCCGCGAGGGTCTGCAGACCGGGACGCGTAGCTGCGGCCCTGCCGGTCGTCGTGCCGATCTGGCTGGACATGCCGGCGGGCTCAGACCAGGTCGTTGATCATGACCGCCTCTTCGCGGCCGGGGCCGACCCCGATTCCGCTGATCCGGCAACGGATCAGTTCCTCAAGGCGTTTCACGTAGGCCTGACAATTGGCCGGCAACCCGGCGAAGTCGCGGATCTTCGTGATGTTTTCAGACCAGCCCGGCAGAAACTCGAGGATCGGCTTGGCGATCTGGAGTTCGGCCTGCGTCATCGGGAAGACGTCGCTGCGTCGGCCGTTGATCTCGTAGGCCACGCAGATCGGGATACGTTCCCAACCCGACAGCACGTCGAGCTTGGTGAGGAAGACATCGGTACAGCCGTTGACCCGGTTCGCCACCTCGACCACGGGCGCGTCGAACCAGCCGCAGCGCCGGGGACGCCCGGTGGTGGCCCCGTACTCGCCCCCGTCGGTGCGTAACCGGTCGCCGTCGGCGTCGAACAACTCGGTGGGGAACGGACCTTCGCCGACGCGGGTGGTGTAGGCCTTGGCGACGCCGATCACCCGGTCGATGCGGGTGGGGCCGACGCCGGTACCGGTGCAGGCACCGCCGGCGGTCGGGTTGGAACTGGTGACGTACGGGTAGGTGCCGTGGTCGACGTCCAGATGGTGCGCCTGTGCACCCTCGAAGAGGACGACCTTGCCGGCGTCCAGTTCGTCGTTCAGCAGCCGCGCGGCGTCGACGATGTACGGTCGGATGCGCTCGGCATGGGCGAGCAGTTGGCCGGTCACAAGGTCGGCGTCGATCTCGCGACGGTTGTAGATCTTCACCAGGGTCTGGTTCTTCATCTCGAGCGAGGCGACGACCTTGTCGTGCAGCAGGTCGGCGTCCAGCAGGTCAGCGACCCTGATGCCGACTCGATTGACCTTGTCGGAGTAGGTCGGGCCGATGCCGCGTCCGGTGGTGCCGATCCGCTTCCGGCCCGCGAAACGCTCGGTGACCTTGTCCAGGGTCTGGTGATAGGGCGTGATGAGGTGCGCGTTGGCGCTGATCAGCGGATGTTCGACGACCTCGCCACGGGCAGCCAGCCCATCCAACTCGTGGTAAAGCACGTCAAGGTCGACGACCACGCCGTTCCCGATGACGGTGGTGGCGTTGCGATTGAGAATGCCTGCGGGCAGCAGGTGCATGATGAACTTCTCGCCACCCACCACGACGGTGTGGCCGGCGTTGTTGCCACCGGAGTAGCGCACCACCAGATCGACGTGCTCACCCAGCGCGTCGACCGCCTTGCCCTTGCCCTCGTCACCCCACTGGGTTCCCAACACGATGATGCCCGGCATGCTCAGCCCTTCGTCCAGGCCCCGGGCGACGCCACCCGGAACACAACGGAAGCCCCCTGCACGGCGACCGCAGCAAGAGGCTCTTGCCACGCCACTCTAACGCGGCAGGGGCTGGCCCGGCCAGCGTTCTGATCATCAGACATGCAGGCCAACCCGCTGCCGGAGCGCTTGGCGGTGGCTGGTAGATAGTTGAACATGCTGATTGAAGTCTGGACCGATGTGGTCTGCCCGTTCTGCTATGTCGGCAAGCGCGAACTCGCCTCGGCGCTGGAAGATTTCGCCTACGCCGACGAGGTGGAGGTGGTCTTCAAGTCCTTTGAGCTCGATCAATCCGCCGCCACCGAAGGCGAGGAGGTCACCGAGCACCTGATGCGCAAGTACGGCCTGAGCCCAGCCCAGGTCGCGGCCCAGAACGAGCAACTTGCGGCCCGTGCGGCCGAGGCCGGGCTGACTTTCAACTGGCGGCAGGCCAGGTCGGCGAACACGCTCGACGCCCACCGGCTGATCAAGCTGGCGGGGACGCAGGGCTTGGCCGGCCAGGCGACCGACCTGCTGATGAAGGCCTTCTTCACCGACGGCCAGGTGGTCAGCGAC
>RRZT013046686.1_pt1 | contig 10545 bp, 10 predicted proteins | sample 2165551 | NCBI WGS metagenome assembly RRZT01 (sample SAMN10456910, study PRJNA506462) | wastewater metagenome | biome: wastewater; feature: sludge; material: wastewater sludge; isolation source: wastewater sludge with Escherichia coli K12::gfp cells carrying plasmid... | place: USA: Moscow, Idaho...
TACTATAGGAGTTACATTGGGGTTAGGAATTCCAGGATTGTTCTCAGTAATATCTGTTATTAGAAATATAAAAAATAAAAGATTTTTTAGACATAGTTTAATATATAAGACTTTTTCAATAATCAAAAGATTTTTTAGAAATATATATAGAGCAAATAAACCAGAGAGGAAAGCAGCATTATTGTTAATACTATATTCTATAATAGTATTAGTGGCATTCCCATTATTCTTTATAACAATTCCATTTGGAGCATATTTTTTATTAAGAGAAATGAGGAAATTTACACTGATAAAAGAGGGAGTAGAAAAGATAAAAGATGGTGAATTAACTCATAAGATAGTTATAGAAAAAGATGGTGAGTTTAAAGATTTAGCTGAAAATATAAACACTATCTCAGAAGGTCTTGATAATGCAATAGATAATGAACTAAAAAGCGAGAGGTTAAAAGCAGAATTAATCACAAATGTATCCCATGATATAAGAACTCCATTGACTTCAATAATTACCTATATAGATTTATTGAAAAATGAAGAAGATGAAGAAAAAAGAAGAGAATATATTGGGATTATAGAGTCAAAGTCAAATAGACTTAAAACATTAACAGATAATTTATTTGAAGCATCAAAAGTTTCCAGTGGTAGTATTCCTGTAAATTTAACTAAGATAAATATTGTATCATTATTATCTCAAGGTCTAGGAGAATTAAATGATAAGATAGAGGAAAACAATCTTGAATTTATAATGAAAACAGATAGTGAAGAATTAAATGTAAGGGCAGATGGAGATTTACTTTGGAGAGCTATTGAAAATCTATTATCAAATATATTTAAATATAGTTTAAAGAATTCTAGAATCTATATAGATATAGTTGATAATGAAGATAGTATAGAATTTACTATGAAAAATATATCTGCTTATAAATTAAATATAACAGCAGAAGAATTAATGGAGAGATTTAAAAGAGGAGATGAGTCAAGAACTAGTGAAGGAAGTGGTCTAGGTCTTTCCATAGCAGAATCACTTATAGATATCCAAGGTGGTAGTTTTGAATTAGAAATAGATGGAGATTTATTTAAAACAATAATAGTATTGCCAAAATATAAATAGAAAATGGGCTATCCAAAAGGATAGTCTTAGAAAGAAAGATAAAAAATTAGCTTAATAAAAAAAGAGTCGAAAGGCTCTTTTTTTATTTTTATAACTAATATATGCTCTGTTAATTGTAAGAGTTTCATTAATTTTCTTTCAACAAACATTGCTGTAATAAAATTAAAGTTTAAAATAAATAAAGTATAAATAGCATATTTTAAACTGTCAAGGATGGCAGTAATTCTAATGATATTATATTTAAAAATGGAGCAAATTTTTAATATTAAAGAAATAAATTTGGCAATAAGGATAATTTGTAAGACTATATTTATTTGTTATATTGTTAGGTGCAAATAGATGTTTATATTTTAGGCATTGATATTTTAGAAACCAGACTTATAATTGCATAACAATAGAATGAATGATTATTATTGCAACTTGAATATATTATTGATATAATTACTTTTGCATTAAATATTTTAGGATAATAATAGGGTATAACTATGAAGAAAACACATGTTCAATAAGAATTTATCCAAAAAGTGCTGATAAGTCAAACTGAAAAAGAAAGGGACAAAAATGATTAAAAATTTTACTAATATGATGAAACTATTATATACATATGCACCAAAAAATGCTGTTAGATTAGCTTTATTAAAATGCATTTCTGTTTTAACTCCAATTTTTAGATTGGCTATTATAACAACTTTGATAAGTCAAATTGAACGATTTCTCAAAAAAGAAATAGATCTTATTACAATTATATATACAATAATTATCTTTATAGTTGTAGAAATCTTAAATAGCGTGGCAACAAATTTCTATAAAATAGTAGATAGAAAGACTCGTATCTATATAAAAACAGATAAATATCCAGAAATGGTTGAAAAGATAGCAAATTTAGATTATAAATATTTTGAGAATGCTGAAATAATGGACACAATAAACAGGATTAAGAAAAATTTTAGTACAAGAATAGTATTATCATATACTGTTCCCTTGTATTTTTTAGAAGCCATAATTACAATAGTAATTTTAACAACAATTATTATTTCTAAAATTGGTCTTATTGGATTTATAATACCTTTAATATCCATACCAATGGTTGCAATTAGTCAAAAAAATGCAACTAATTTATATGAAGCTGATGAAGAGGCAGAAAAACATAATAGATATTTAGAATATATAGAGAGTTTATTTCTTAATAGAGAATCCTCTCATGAAAGAAATCTTTTTTCAACTAAGGATATTTTATTAGAAAAATGGAATGAAAAATATAATGAAACATATAAAATCACAAAAAAAATCAAGAATGAAAAATTTAAGGCAAAGTCTTTTTTCAGAGATATTAACTTTTTTTGGTTATACTCTAGCTATAGGCATTCTATTTTTTTCATTAATTAATAGAAAACTTGAATATGAATTATTTATAGCATTTGTTATTACCATATTAAAAATAATGAATACACTTTCCTATACACTGACTGGAAGTATTATTCAGATGGGAGTTAATAAGCTTTTTTTAGATGATTATAATAAAATACTTTCATTGACAGAAGAAAAAGGTGCAATTGATGAAGCCAATAATGAAATAGATTTTGTAAGTTTAGAATATAAAGATGTATCTTTTACTTATCCAAATTCTACTTCACCAATTTTAAATGGTATAAGTTTTAAAATTGAAAAAGGCAAAAAATATGCTTTTGTTGGTGCAAATGGTGCTGGTAAAACTACAATAGTTAAACTCTTATTAAAATTATATAAAGCTGATAAGGGACAGATATTAATTAATGGAGAACCTATAGATAATTATACCTATGCTCAACTAAAAGGTATATATTCTGTAGTATTTCAAGATTTTAGTAAATTTCCTATTGCCGTTAAGGAATACTTAAATCTTGGTAGTTTTAGCCAAAATAAAGAAATGGTAGATATTATGAGATATGTAGGTCTAAATAAATTTGTGAACGAAAATGATATTTATGATTATGAATTAGGAAAACTTGATGAAAATAGTAGAGAGCTTTCAGGTGGGGAGTGGCAAAGATTATCCCTTGGAAGATCACTATTATCTAATAGAGATATTTTAATTCTTGATGAAGCAACATCATCAATTGATCCAATTAGAGAAAAAGAAATATATGATTTATTTAAAAAAGCTTCCAAGGATAAAACTACCATATTTATAACTCATAGATTAGGTTCAACAAAATTTGCTGATGTTATTTATGTAATAAAAGATGGTGCAATTGTTGAGTTTGGAAATCATGATAATCTTATGGAAAAAAAGGAGAATTATTTTGAAATGTATAGTTCACAAAGTGGGTGGTATAATTGAAAAAGATTTTAATGTATAAAAAAATTATAGTTCATCTTTTAAAAAATATTGCAAAAAATATGAAATTAGAATATATATTTTTAGTGTTTTCTTCAATTTTTATGGCTCTTTTATTTGTTGTACGGGCAAATATTGAAAAACAATTATTTGATGGTACTTATTTATTTTTTAAGGATTACTCAGTGATTAATAAAAATAATTTAATTTTAAATTTTATACTTTTTATAATTGTATATATATCATTAACAATAATTATTAGTAGCTCAAATACCATAGAAGAGTTAATTGAATTTAAATTACAAAAACAACTTTCAAAAGGAATCTGTAATAAAACTGCAAGTTTATCTGCAGAAAACTTTGAAGATGTAAGATTTTTAAACAAACTTGAACAAGCTGAAAAAGGCAAAGATGATATAATAAATATGTTTTTATCTACAACAGCATTGGTCACATATTATATTCCATATATTATATTAATGTCAGTTTGGTTATGGAATCAAAGTAAAATATTAGTAATAATAATATTATTGGCATTTATACCAACAATATTATCTTATTCATTTCAAATTAAAATGTTTGCGGATAATGAAGATAAAGTTGCTCCTTATAGAAGAAAAGAAAAAGCTTATGAAGAATGTATTATTGGAAAAGATAATATTAAGGAAACAAGAGTTTTAGGTGCATTTAATTTTTTTATAAAAAAATATAGTGAAACATTAAAAATTATTAAGACCAATGATTTATCAGTTTTAAATAAACAACAACGAATAAATTTAATGATGAATTTAATACAGACAATGAGTTTTGTAAGTATTATAGGTATAGCTATTTATTTAGCAGCTAGTAATATTATAAGTATTGGAGCATTTGCAGCAGTCTTCACTTCAATAGATATATTATATTCAAATCTTGATGAAGCTGTAAGCAGACAGTATGCTTCTATTTCAGAAAGCTTTGCTACTGTTGAAAACTATTATAATTTTATAGAGGATAATTCTTTTAAAACTAATAATCTTAAAACTTATCAAATAAGTAAAGTTGAAAATTTAGGATTTAAGTATCCAAATAGTGAAGATTATACTTTAAAAGATATTAACTTTTCCATTAAAGAGGGTGAAAGAATAGCTATTGTTGGAGAAAATGGTGCAGGTAAATCAACTCTTGCAAAGTTATTATTAGGAATTTATGCTCCTACAAATGGTGTGATTTATTATAATCAAAATAAGAATTGTAAGTATACAGCAGTAACACAGGATTATTTAAAATATTTTATGACAATTAAAGAAAATGTAATTGTAAGTGATTATGAAAAAGAATATAAATCAGAGGAAATTAATAAACTCTTATATAAATGTGGTTTAGATACTTCAAAAAACAATTTTGCAAACGGTATAGACACATTTTTAGGAAGGGAATTTGGAGGTATGGACTTATCTGGTGGACAATGGCAAAAACTCGCTATTGCTCGTGGTGTATATAAAGATTTTGATTTTATTGTTTTCGATGAACCAACAGCTTCTATAGATCCACTAGAAGAAACAAATATATTAAATATAATTGAAGATATAACAAAAGATAAAACTTCTTTTATAATAACTCATAGAATGGCTGCGGTAAAATTTGTAGATAGAATTCTCGTTATGAAAAAAGGAAATATTGTAGAAAATGGTAGTCACCATGAACTAATGGAAGTTAAAGGTGAGTATTATAGATTATACAATAGTCAAAAAAGCAATTATTATGAACGATAAAAAGTTTAATCTAGAGCCACTGTTATTGTTGGTAAAAACTAAAGTGACTAAGGGGTACTTGGAACTAAAGAAGCAATGTAATAATTATATTTTATTAGGGATGATTTTAATTATCCAATATATACTTACCATTTTAAAAGGCTGCTGACAAGTTCATTGTCAACAGCCTGAGACTATCCAAAAGGATAGTCCATTTTTTATTCTCTAAACTTAAAGTGATTTTTCAATGAATCAACTAAAACCTTAACTAAAATCCCATAAATAGGAGCAGAATAAGATTGTTTTATTGCTGCTTTTACCATATTAGGTATCAATAACTTTGCACCATAGAATACTGAAATAAAATATGGAACTAAAAATACTGATGTTATAAATTGACCTACAACAACGCCAACGACAACCTTCCAAAGTTTAAACTCTGGATATTTATCACCTAAAAAACCTGTAACAATAACAGGAATAGCACCAGTTAGTGCTGAAGTGAGTACAAATACTGGATTAAATCCGCCAGTAGTTGAAGGTCTTATGATAAATGCAAGGATATCTGTCAAGCCTCCAACAACAAATCCCATCACTGGACCTAAAATATATCCAGAGAGGATTATAGGGAAACCCCCAAAGCTAAAGAAATTTCCAATTCTTAAACTGTTAACCACTATACCTAAGGCAATAAAAATTGCTGCAAAGGTAATTTTTTTAGTAGAGATTCTACTAGTTTTTTGCATAAAAAATACCCCTTTCTCTCATGACAATTCTGTCCACAAGTAAAGAAGCTTATGGTACAGTGAACGCAATGATAAACCGCAAGATAACTTTTCGTTTTAAGACAACGTTCCATTCTTAAACACTTAACGAATATCATTTACTCTGTCATATTATTTTATTATAACTACAAAAGCATAACATATAAGATAATAATAGTAAAGAATATATGTTAATATATAAATATATGGATTATATATTTTAGGAGGTTAAAATGATAATTTATGATTTAAAAAATAAAACTAAATTTGATGATTTAAATAATTTTGTTAAAGAGAATGTCTTTATTATAGGAAATAAAAATGATATGGATATTATTTCAGATAAATATAATTTAAATACTTTAAGGAAGAATAAAGATTTTTATATTAATTCCAATATACATTTTGAATCCTATGCTGATTTGGATTACTTAGGTTTAATACATTATGAACTGGAAGAGAATAAATTAATTGATGAAAAATTTAAATTATTCTTAAATGTAAATATAATATTCTTACTAGTTGAAAAAAATGATGGACTAATAAATGATATAGTTGAATATTTTTTTAAAAATATATTTATTAATTTCCCAGAAGAATATAGTATAAATCTACTATATTACACTTTTTTAAATTTTATATTTCATAAATTATTTGAAACACAAGAATTAGTAGAAAATAAATTATTGGAGATAGAGAACCAAATACTTTTAAATAGAGGTAATTTTAAATTAAATAAAATAGTTGAATTAAAAAATATTTGCTTTAAGATAAAGAAATATTCAAGACAATTTATGAATATAGGAGATCAATTAGTTTTAAATTTAAATGATTTCTTTGATGATAGTGAGATAAGATATTTACATAATTTAGATTTACAGATTAATAAACTTTATCAATTTTCTGCAAGTTTATATGATATGACAGAACATTTAATGGATTTATATGATAGTAGTGTAAATACAAGAACTAATAATTTAATAAATAAACTAACTATATTTACCGTATTTGCAACACCTATATCTGTTATAACAGGATTATATGGGATGAATTTTGTAAATATGCCAGTTTTAAAAAATCCATATGGCTATTTTATATCATTAGGCTTTATGGGCATAAGTGTATTAATAGTCTATCTCTTTTTAAAGAAAAATAAAATGTTATAAAGGGGTGTTTATATGAAAAATCCTAAATCAAAAAACAATAAAGTAATTTTATTTACAAGACAGGATGAAAGGTCTTTAAATGCAATTGAAAATAAAGGAAGATTTTCAACTTCAAGGGGAAATATAGAAGAAAAGTTTGGAGATATATCTAAATTTATTGTAGGACCATATAATTGGTTTGTAAAAGAGGCCTCTAAGATTGTTGAAAAACCAGATTTTGTAGAATATCCTGTTTGGTGTGCAGTTGATAGACTTGGTTCCCTAATTCCAAGAGGAGATTCTATACTTTATGTATTGGAAGTTCCAGAAGAGGAAATTATATATTTTGATGGTTCAAAATGGGATTTTGTTTTAAACGAGCATTATGTACCAGATAATCTTGAGGATTTGGAAAACTATCAAAAGGATTTAAGTAGAAAAGGTATAGATAATGGATATGAATTTATAAGAGGTAAATATGCAAATATGTATCCATTGGAAACACAAAAAGTTTTAAATAGTAGAATAAAAGTATTTAATGTAGATGAATGGGATATATTTAGAGTTCAAGCTAATATCTGGCAGATAAAGAAAGAATGGATTAGGAAAATTGTAAGACCAAATGAAGAATTTACAGACGAAGATGTAGAAGAAATATTTAGAAATATTAAATAATTACTTGACATCTTAAAATAAAAAGATATAATTGTTAATAATAAATGATAAATATTTAAGAGAAACTATGAAATGAAAAGTAATTGTCATTAACTTTTAAAGAGAGTTCCCAAATGGTGAGAGGGGATATGGAAGATGATAATGAAAATGGCCATGGAGTTTGGATATCGATATTTAGATATTCACGTGTTCACACGTTACAGTGATAGAGTATTAATGGATAACCAGCGTACTCGATAAGGTTTTATTTGTGAAAATAAAATAAATTAGGGTGGTAACACGAGCTTTCGTCCCTTTGCAATGCAAAGGCATGAGAGCTCTTTTTTTATTTAGGGGGGATGGGCATGATAGAATTAAAAAACATTGTTAAAATCTTTGATGTAGAAGATTCAAAAATTAAAGCAATAGATGATGTATCACTGAAAGTTAAAGAAGGAGAGATATATGGGATAATAGGATATTCTGGAGCAGGTAAGTCTACTTTAGTAAGATGTATAAATCTATTAGAAAGGCCAAGTTCTGGAGAAGTATTATTTAAAGGAACGGATTTAACTAAAATAGATGAAAAGGAATTAAGAGAATATAGAAAGAAAATAGGAATGATTTTTCAACATTTTAATTTATTTAACTCAAGAAATATATATGAAAATGTGGCTTATTCATTAAAAGGAAGTAGATTATCAAAAAGTGAAAAGGATGCAAAAGTATTGGATTTAATTGAATTAGTTGGCTTAAAGGGTAGAGAAAAGGCTTATCCATCCCAATTAAGTGGTGGACAGAAACAGAGAGTTGCTATAGCAAGAGCATTAGCAAACGAACCAGAGGTGCTATTATGTGACGAAGCAACTTCATCATTAGACCCAAAGACTACAAAATCTATTTTAAATTTACTGAAAGATTTAAATAGAAAATTAAATCTGACTATTGTTATGATAACCCATGAAATGCCAGTTATAAAAGAAATATGTGATAAGGTTTCAGTTATGGAATCAGGAAAAATAGTTGAAAGTGGAAATACTGTTGATATATTTAGTGAACCACAGGAGCCAATAACAAGAGAATTTTTAAATATGGATAGCAATAAAGAAAAAATGCTAGATATTTTAGAAAATGAAGGAAATATTTTTGGTATTAAATCTACAGATATATTGGCAAAGGTAACATACTTAGGTGATGAGACTGGAGAAGCACTTATTTCTCAAGTTTCAAGATTATATGAATTAGATGCAAGTATATTATTCGGTAGCATTGAAATATTAAATAAAATACCTTTAGGAGAACTAATTATATTGTTTAGAGGTTATGAAGAAAATATAAATAAGGCAATAGATTATTTTAGAGTAAAAGGATTATTAGTGGAGGTGTTAGAACATGATAAATATATTAACTAAATATATACCAAATGTAATAGAAAATTCTGAAGAATTATTTACAGCAATAGGAGACACATTAATAATGGTTTTAATATCTGGAGTTATATCCTTGATTTTAGGAGTATTAGTAGGAGTATTATTAGTAGTAACAAAGGAAAACAATCTTTTAGAAAATAAAATCATAAATAATATTTTAAATAAAATAATAGATGCATTTAGAAGTATACCATTTATAATTTTATTATTTGCATTATTGCCATTTACTAGAGCGATTATGAAAACGGCAGTAGGCGTAAAAGGTTCTATAATACCATTGATTTTTGGTACTGTGCCATTCTTATCAAGGCAGGTTGAAACTGCGTTATTAGAAGTTAGTGATGGTGTTATAGAAGCAGCAAGAGCAATGGGTTCAAGCCCAAGAGAAATAATTTTTAGAGTATATCTAAGAGAAGGATTAGCAGGGATTATAAGAGGTGTTACTATTACCATCGTAAGTTTAATAGGATTAACAGCAATGGCAGGAGCGGTTGGCGGAGGTGGATTAGGAGACTTTGCAATAAGATATGGCTATCAAAGAAACAAAATGGATGTAACTTATGTAACTGTAGTAATTATTCTAATTTTAGTAACAATCATCCAAGCAATTGGAAATAAAATAATAAAGAAAATAACACATTAGGGGGAAGAATTATGAAAAAGAATATTTTAATAACATTAATTTTAGTGCTATCATTAACATTAGTAGCTTGTGGAGGTAGTAGTGGAGAAAAAGTAGAGAATAAAGAAGAACTTGAACATATAAAAATAGGTATTGTTGGTAGTGAAACAGAAGTATGGACTCATATAGCAAAGGAACTTAAAAACCAAGGTATAAACTTAGAAGTAATTAGTTTTGCAGATTATAATCAACCCAATATAGCATTAGCAGAAGGGGATATTGATTTAAATTCATTTCAGCATTATGCATTCTTTAATAAATTTATTGAAGACCATGATTTAAAATTGACTCCAATTGGAGAGACAGTTATAGCTCCACTTGGAATATATTCTAAAAAAATAGAAGAAGTATCAGTTATTGAAGATGGTGATAAAGTTGCTATACCAAACGATGCAACTAATGGTGGTAGAGCATTAAAACTATTAGAAACAGCAGGACTTATAAAATTAAACACAACTGACAGCTTACCTGTATTAAAAGATATAGTAGAAAATAAATATAATCTTGAAATACTAGAAATGGATGCAGCTATTATACCATCAGTATTGGAAGATGTTAAGATAGCAGTTATAAATAGTGGTATAGCAGTTGATTTTGGATTTATACCAACAGAAGATTCCATATTCTTAGAGCCAGTTGACGATAATTCTAAGCCATATATAAATATAATTGTTTCAAGAGAAGAAGAAAAAGATAATGAACTTTATAAAAA
>RRZT010124451.1_pt1 | contig 10544 bp, 14 predicted proteins | sample 2165551 | NCBI WGS metagenome assembly RRZT01 (sample SAMN10456910, study PRJNA506462) | wastewater metagenome | biome: wastewater; feature: sludge; material: wastewater sludge; isolation source: wastewater sludge with Escherichia coli K12::gfp cells carrying plasmid... | place: USA: Moscow, Idaho...
AAAATCATTAGGATTTTTGACTTTCCCATATTTCAATAAAAAATTTCTAGGCGAAAGATATTGCAATGAACTATGTGGTCTTTCATTGTTGTACATCCACATCCAAATTTCTGTATAATTTCTCATTTCTTTGATGTTATCAAATAAGTGTACATTTAAAAAATCTGTTCTAAAAGTTCGATTAAATCTTTCAATCAATGAGTTTTGTGTAGGTTTCCCTGGTTGTATATAATATAATTCAATAGCTTGTTTTTGGCAAAATAGTTTCAGTTTTTCAGCAATAAATTCTGGACCATTATCTACTCTGATTTTCTCAGGTTTTCCTCTCCATTCGATTAGTTTTTCTAATTCAGAAATCACTTTAGCTGAAGGTAAACTTGTATCGATACAAATACTTAAAATTTCTCGATTAAAATCGTCTATAATATTCAAACTTCTCACACTTTTTCCGTTTTCTAAACTATCATGCATAAAATCCATACTCCAGGTCACATTTGGGTAAATTGGTCGTAAAATAGGCTCTTTAACCCTTGTAGGAAGTCTTTTTTTACGCTTATTACGTAGGTTAAGATTCATCGATGTATAAATTCGATAAACTCGTTTGTGATTCCAAGTAAATCCTAAATTTCGTAAACGATGATGCATCATCCAAAAACCCCAAGTTTGGTTCTTATTGGATAGTGAAATCAATTGAGAACGTATTTCATCATCTTCAGTTTTTTGTACTTTTTGATAATAAAAAACAGATACTCTTAAACTAAATATACGACAAGCCCTGCGAGAACTTAGCTGATGCCTTTCTTTTGAATACAACACCAATTCTCGTTTTTCACAAGGCGTTATAGCTTTTTTTCGATTACATCTTTTAAAACTACGTTTTCCAAAGTAAGCTCGGCTACAATTTTTTTATATTGGGACAATTGCTTTTCTAGTTCCTTTAATTGAGCTAATTGATGAGCTTCCATTCCTCCATACTTACTTTTCCATTTATAAAAAGTCGGTTGACTTATTCCATGTTCACGGCAAATTTCATTCACAGTTTTGCCTTGATTTTGTTCAGATAAAATCTTTACGATCTGAACTTCTGTAAAATTGCTTTGTTTCATAATTATCCCTAATTTAATAAACTATATTTTTAAACGTTCCAGTTTTTAGGGAAGATTACACTTTCTTCAGTTTTAAGAAAAAATAAAAACAATGTATCGATTACATTTTTAGATAATACAATAATTTATTTAATGACAGGATTATGAGAACAGTTATTATACTATTCAGTTTATTTCTTTTCGAATTAACATTCGGACAACATGAAAGTAAACAAAATCAAATATCAATTAATGACAATATGTTTGTTATGTTAAAATTTCCTGATAAAATAGAATTCAATAAAATATCAGTTGCCACTGAAAATAATATTGGAATTAGTGTTAATGGAGAAACAATGTATATTCAAGCATTAACAACAGATATTCCAAAATCAAACTTAATGGTTCAAACATCTGACGGTTTATATTATTCATTTATTATTGAATTTCAAAAAGATATAAAAGAAAGTGATTTAACTCATTTTTATACTCAAAATAATGCAATGAATACAAAGTCAATTTCTGTCAATAAATCGGATCAGACAATTGTAAAAAGTGTAGAATCTAAAAATATTAAACCAAATTTGACAAAAGATGAATTGTCTAAGCTTCCAACAATTGAACGAATCTTTAACGAAAAAGGATTTATCAAAAGCAGAAATGTTACCAAGAATCAAGGAATCTCAGCAGCAATGACAGGAGTTTATATTGTAAAAGAAAAAATATATATTCAATTTTCATTAGCAAATGAAACAAATATTGATTATGATATTGATTCATTTCTATTTACAATTCAAAATAGAAGAAGTAAAAATAAAGTTTCTGAACAGGTAGTAGATCTTGAACCAACAGCTATTTATAGAAAATTAACACGACTTAATAAAAATTCAAAAGGAGAAGTAATTGTTTTTGAATTTGATAAGTTAACTATTGATAGTTATAAAGTGCTTCGATTTGAGATGATTGAAAGTAAGGGGGAAAGAAATCTAGAGTATAATATTTCAAATGATATTTTAAAAGATGCTAGACTATTAGACTAATATATATTAGTCTAATATCTACTAGGAATTATCATAACAGGAGCATTAACAGGTATGTAGTCTGTTAGTATATGAGGATTTAAAAAATAATACCAATCATCTTTTACAATTTTAGATTGCCCATCATAAAAGATAACTTTTACATCCTTATAACTATACTTTAATAGTGCAGGATAAAATTTATGATAGTCACCCCATGTTAGTAGATATTTCATTGCATAAAACCGTATAATATAGTCTCTTGTTTCAGAAGGTAAATATGGGTATGTAGCCCAAATGTTCTTTGAATTAGCTTTTTTTATTGCTTTATTTACGTTTCCTGCTCCACAGTTATATGATACAATTGTTAGATTCCAGTCTTGAAATCTTTTATAAGAATCCCTTAAGTATCTAGCAGCTGCATCTGATGAAGCAACAGGATTGTACCAATCATTAATATATTGGTCTTTTCTCATTGTTAATTCATCTCCTGTTTGTGGCATAATTTGCCAAACACCTAAAGCACCAGCTGTACTAATTGTTCGAGCATTCATTCGACTTTCTATTACAGCTAAATATTTAAGATCAGTTGGAATTTTATAGTAAGAAAATTTTCGATCAAATAAATCGGAATAAAATAAAAATGAACCTGCAACTTTTTGCATTTCACCTTCATTAACATATCTATTTATTTGATTATATATCTTATCGTTGAATTCAATTTTTAAGTTCGAATTATGATTCATAATATCAAATCGTTCTTTAACTTCTTGATAAGTGTTTTTTTGTCCTTTTAATCCAATTGATTGTATTAAAAGAAAGGTGTAAAGAAAATTTCGAAACATATTTTTTGGTTATTTTTGACTAAATTAAAAAATGAAATGAGTAAAACCAAAAATATAGGGTATAATTTATCCCTTTTAAGAAAGTCTTTAAAGTTAAGTCAAGCAAATTTAGCTGATGAAATTAATGTATCTAAAAGTATGATAAATCATATTGAGAATAGTGAAAATGATAGTGCTTTAGTTCATTATATATATTATTTAAGAATGAAAGGATTTGACTTAAATAGAGTATTTGAAGATGATAATTTTGAAAAATTTAAAAATGAGTATAAAAATAAATAATAAAATACCCAATATTATTGGGTGAAATATATTATATTTGTTCTAACCAAAAAATAATGTAATCGTATGAAAATTAAAATCCTAGGATTGAGTGTGGTATTTATATTCATATTTTCTTGTAAAAAAGATGATGTAAATGATAAAATCTATCCTCAAATAAAAAATGAAAAGGTAAAAACGAACCTTATTCGTTATAAAAATTTTGAAATTGCTTATCTTCAAGCAATTAATAATAATCAACTTGATTTAAGAAGGATTTATTCAGATAGTACAAACTATTATGATAGTCTCATTAATACTAATTCAGATGTATTAAATGATACAGAATTTTACTTTTTGAAAAGTACAGTAGATTCACTTAAAAAAAATAGAATTGAAGCACTAAAAAAAATCAACAACTAACTTAAACCTATGAACAATGAAAAAGTATTTAATATTACTTCTTTTATCCCCTCTTGCTCTTAAAGCGCAGAGAGATGGTGGAGATTTTAGTGTATCAGCTTTAGGAGGTATTTCTAAGAAAGGATACAATGCTCAGTTTCACGTTGATTATTATGTTCCTTATACTTATTTGATGGTACAAGGAAGATTATTATATATTAATCAAAATTTACCTACAGTTTTTGACTCATCAATAAATCTGAAGCAATTTGGATTTTCTGCTTTATTAGGATGGTCTCCAGAAAAACGTATAAGTCATCCATTTTTTTTAAATTTTTTAGCAGGTTTATCTGTTGGTTATGATTATGGAAATAATGGTAATAAAGTTTTTTCTGATTACGAAATGCCTTTTGATACGGAAAAATATAATAAGCTAAATTATGGATTTGTAACTTCTGTTCAGGGTGAGATTAATGTAAGTGATAAGCTTTCACTTATGGCAGATTTTTCTCAGTTCTATAGATTTGGAAGTGAATTCGGTAAGTATACTTATACAATTAATGGAGGATTTAAAATTTACCTATAACTGACCTAAATGAAAAAAATTATAAACATTTCTTTAGTAATGATAGTTTCATTACTAATGTATATATCTTGTGATAATAATGAATATTTAGACCCTTATGGATTTCCTTTTGAAATAGAACTTAATTCTGAAACAAAAGGATATACAGGAAAAGAAATAGAAATTAGTTCCGTATTCAGTTCAAAATATAATGCATCAAATGTAGATCATTCTTATATTGCTATATCAGATCTTGCAGGTTATATTTTAAATGAAAAGGGTGATTCATTAAAAACAGATGATTGGATTAAATATGAACCAAATCAAAAGTTTTATTATAAACCTTCAGTAGCAGGCGAACATACTTTGAATTTTAAATTTAAAAATAAATTTGGTTTTGAATTAATTAAACAAAAAAAGTTTGTTATTGAAAATTCTTTATTTCAATTTTCAGCTAGTGTGACTTCAAATAATGCATCGATAGGCGTGCCTAAATTGATTAAACTGAATCTAAAAAAAGGTGACAATCAACCAAAAGATACAAAATTTACTTATAAATTTGAATTAGATGGATTAAGTGGAGAACTTAAGAATGGTGATGAAGTTCTTGAGCAGAATAAGTCAATTAATATAAGTGAAGGAGTATTAGATCTAAACTTTATTAGTGATAATACTACTGAAGACAAAGGGGGGAAATTATATTTTACTGCAACTGATAATTTTGGTCAACAAGTTAAATCTGAAGTTATTTTAGTTGTTGGAAAATCTTCATTTGATTTTACAGCTGGAACTTTGAATAGTTCAATTTTAATTAATGAAGAAGCTCAGATTAATTTTAGTGTAACCCCATTTGATCAAGTTCCTAATACTACATATAAATTAAAGTTTGAAGTTGAAGGTCAAAATGCATCTCTAAATGGTATTCAACCAAATACTTGGATGAATATTAAAGAAGGTGATTTTAGTTACATTTATAAGGGTTTATCAGTTGGTACTCACAAAATCAAGTTTTCAGTTATGAATAATTGGAATTCTATTGAAACAAAAGAAGTAATAATTGAAGTTAAACCATATACATTCAATTTTTCAGCTGTTGCTAGTTCTTCAAATGTTTATATTCAACAACCTTTAAATATTAATTTTAATATTAGCCCTAATAGTGGAGCTAATTATCAAGAATATCAAATGAAATATGAAGTAGTTAAAGGATCTGGTACTTTACAAAACTACGAACAAGGTATTTTTCAAAATGTATCACAAGGTAATTTTCAAATATCATTTACACCTGAATCGATTGGTGATGTTTCTGTGAAATTTACAGCTCGTAATCAAAATGGATATGAAGTTGAGCGTATAGTTACTCTTGATGTTAAAACACCTGATTTTACATTTAATGCTAATGCAGAATTTTCTAATGTTAATATTGGAACAACAAATAAAATATTCTATTCTATAGTAAATAATTCATCTATTGATCAAAAATATCAAGTTAAGTATGAGGTATTAGAAGGGGAAGGATCAATTGAAGGATTATCAGGAGAATGGAAAGACTTAAATTTAAAAGAAGGTAGTTTTCTTTATACAGCTAAAAAAAGTGGTCAAATTCAGCTAAAGATTAGTGTAAAGAATCAATTTAATGTAATTAAAGAACAGACTATTACAGTTAAAGTAAATGTTCCAACATTCGACTTTATAGCTACTTCTTCAACAACATCGGCTAATGTAAATAATCCTTTTGATGTTGTTTACACAGTTACTTATCCTAAAGAAGTTAATCAGACTTTTAGAGTTAAATATGAAGTTGTTAAAGGATCTGGAACAGTTGAAGGGTTGAGTTTAAATTATTCTGATTTAAAGAACTTAGAGGGGAATTTTAAAGTTACACCAAAGACAGCTGAAGATTTAGAAATAATATTTACTATAATCAATAATTTTGATGAAGTTAAAACGCAAAAAATTATAGTAAAGGTTTTGAATCCGTCTTTTAATTTTGATGTTATTCCTATGAGTTTAAACGCAAATGTAAATTTTGAGCAATTAGCAAACATTATGATTGAGAATACTTCAACAGTAGATCAATCGTATGAAGTTAAGTATGAAATTTTAAAAGGATCTGCTGTTATTGATAATATGACTGTAGGAGTCTTTGCTCCATATACGCAAGGAACAACTCAAATTAAGTTTACACCAAAATTAGCTGAAAGTTTAACTATACGCTTTACTGCTCGTAATAATTATGGTGTAATACAAACTAAAGAAGTCTCAATTCAAGTAAATGATCCTGATTTTATTTTGAAATCAAATGTGATTGGAAATTCAACATTAGAAGTAGGAAGTTATGGAGAAATTGAAAATGAGATTATTGATGATATATCATTGGGAATGACATATCAATTAAAAGCTTCAACTTCAGGACAAGGAGTCTTTTTATATAATGGAGTTGAATATCAAAATGGACAGACAATTAACATTTCAAGGGGAGTTTCAACCTTGAAATATAAACCAACAGGGCTTGGAGGACAAGAACATCAAATTTCTTTAGTTGCAACAAATAATTTTAATATTTCAAAAAATACTAAAGTTAATTTTACTGTAGAGATTGAGCCTAAGATTGAAAGTTTTAAATTAGAAAGACAGAATAAGAAAAGCAATTGTGGAGGATTAAATGGATGTAAATATGCATACGATTACCAAATAAGCTATAATATTCAATTGCCTAAAAATGAAAGACTTTATTCAGTTAGTATTTATGGTCAAGATCGAAATGGAACTTACCAAACAAAAACATTATCTTTAGCTCAATATACATTAGTACAAGATAGATTGATGTATCATAACCAAGGTTTTACAGAGAAACCAAGAGCAGAATATTGGAATGATAGTAACAATAATTTTAAAATTACTTTTATTACTACAACTGGTAGAAGATTAGAGTTAACAAATATTAGAATGACAGAATATGAATAAATTTAATAATATGAAAAAGATACTTTTAACAATTTTAGGTTTATCATTTATTACAGCTTGTAATGATGATGATAGTCCTGTAAATTCAACAATAGATCATCCAATCTCCTACATTGAACTTACAGGAAATAATAATCAATTAGATTATACATTAGTTTCAGTAAATTCTGATGTTGCTATTGATTTTGATAATGATGGAAAGTCTAGTCAAGATGTCTTTTCTCAAATGGAAAAATGCGAAATTGATGATTTGTTTATGTTTACTTATGTAAAATCTAAGAATTCATATGTTTGGTCTATGGTTGAAAATGGAATTGTTTGTGATTCTAACAATCCTTACGCAATTAAAAATTCTGGAAATTTCGAACCAAATCCAACTAACCGTACTATAGAGTTTTATGATGAGGATAAAGATTTAGTATTTAAAGCAACAAATGTAAAATTGATTGAAAATAATACGCCAAGTAAAGTAAGCTATACTTTAACTTTTGATTTTTATGATCCATACTTTAAAACAACTCTTCATTATAAATATTTGAAGGAGTATTAATTATATTTAGCCTTACTTACGTAAGGCTTTTATTTAACCAAAAAATAATTATCGTATGAAACAAATTAATTATAATAAATTATTTATTCCTGGTGTAATTCAGGATTTTAAATTACTTCAAATTGAAACTTATCTTTATTATTTGAATCCGAAAGATCATAATTTTGAATATTGGTATGAAAAATATAAGGCTTTATTATTGGATAAATTAATTTTCAATATAAGGAGAAATACTATTTATAATATAGATGAAATCTGCTGCAACAGGTATTTTAATAATGGATATTTTAGTTTTAATCATTTGAAATTAAAACAAATACAGGTTAATCATTTACACTCAGTTTCTAATAATAGTAATATTAAATTTGAACAAGTTAAATCATATGTTGTATTAGAATTAATGCTAGATTCTTTACTTATTAATTCAAATACTAATTAATTTGCTATGATTTTTACAGAGGATCAAATAAAGGATATTCAAAAACTTGCTACGAAATGTTTTTCTTCAACGGCAATAGTGACTATAGATAATATAGAAATCACAAATTTTCTTGTGATTATTATCCTAAACAAAAATTCAGCTTGGATAAATCCGTTGCAAGTTAAGTACTTTTTTGATTCAACTAAAGGCTTTGTAGAGTATGAAAGAGATTGGACATTATGTGAAGTATCTTCAGTTAATAATGAACAACTTCAAATCAGTTTTGAAATCAATAATTTATAATAAAGCAATTTTAATTTGATATTTAAATTGCAAACTTTGAGATGTTCACAGCGGGAAAGCTATTCTATATATTTAGGTAAGTAGAGATTGATTTTTAGGCTTAGAGTACCGCTGTTATTTACCAACTTAACCTAAATAATAAATCAATATGAATGATTTTATTTTAAAAATAATTTTGTTAATTCTTTTATTTATAGGAGTTTATAAAATTGGAAAACAAGTAAACAACCAGGATAAAAACAAATATTTTTATGCTTGGTTTTTCCTTGCTTTTGGAATAATAATTTATTTCGTAATTGAAGATTTTATTCAGTTACATTAAGGTGTATAATTAGCTTAATGATAAAAGCCAAGAACCTGATAACTTTATTTACAACAACTTTAAACATAAAATACTATGGATTATAAAACAAAATCTATTGTTGATATCGTAAAAAAATATTATCCAATCGATGTGGAATATATTTCTGAATTTTGGGAAAAAGGACGATTCTTTAAAAAAAGTAATGAGAATGAATTTTTAGCAATAAATTATATTCTTAATTCAGATGATTTTATTATTTATCTCTTTAAGTCAGATAATTTCGGATATATTTTAAAATTTGAAAATGATTTTGAATTGGGGAATATAGCCTTTAAAATTGAAGATTTAAAGACCTTAGAAACTATTTTATTAGCAAATAGTTTGATTTCATAAAACTTATGTTTGTAAATTTGTTATTCAAATTAAATGTATAACGTTTTATTTGAAAGCGAAACTATGAATAACTACTTCTAAATGAAGTAGTTTTTTTATTTAATATTATTTAAACGACATGTTATGTCATATTAATATAGAATATTTGTATATAAATTTTACATTTATGGCACTATATAAACTTACTGCTCCAAGACAATACGGAGATATGCCGAAGGGTTACCAATTTCAAGTTAATTCTTCAACAATTCCAACACCAAATATCATTGATATAGAAAAGGAAATAATAAGACTAGGTTTTAATAGACATGCTCAATCTTATAAAAGTCCGGGCAATTTTAATATTGTTCAAATTAGTTAATTTTATTAATAATGTTTGATGAAAAGACATGTCAAGTATTAAAATATTATGTTTATATGTTGCTTGACCCTAGAGATAATAAACCTTTTTACATAGGTAAAGGAAAAGATAACAGAATATTTAATCATTTAAACTGTGCATTAAGTGAATCAGACTCTAATAATGATAAATTTGAAACAATTAGAAGTATAGTTGATAGTGGAAATGTTGTATCCCACGTTATTGTAAGACATGGATTGTCAGAAGATGAAGCTTATCAAATTGAAGCATCCTTAATTGATTCATTTACTTATTGTGGCTTATTTCTTTCTAATATTGTTGTTGGGCATAATTCCATAGATAAAGGATTGATGACTACCAACGAAATAATTAGATTTTCAAATGCATTACCTCTTAATCATATAGGATCTGATTGTGTATTAATTAATATAAATAAATCCTACAAACGAGGTAATGGTTTAGATCCAATTTATCAAGCAACCAAAGAAACTTGGTTAATGAATGAAAAAAAATTATCTCAAATAAGATATGTTTTAAGTGAATATAGAGGTTTAATTGTAGAAGTTTTTGAGGTTAAAGAATGGTATTCTAAACAAAGAACAAAAAACAAAACAATTGATAAATTAAATAAGATTAAAACAAAAGTTGAAGTAACAGGATATGGTTTTAATGGTTTAGTAGCTTCAGATGAAATTAGAAATCTATATATTAATAAATCGGTTTCACATATTAAAAAAAGAGGATCAGCACAGGTTATTAGGTATAATTTATAATTGTTTTTAACCAGGTGTATTGGCTGATTTGAATATGTCCATTTAACAGTAAAATGCCCCTTTTAGAGCGTTTTCAAACTCAAAATCACTTATCCAAAACGGCACTTTCAGTAAACCAATACTTTAACCTAAAAAATAATGGTAGATAATAACCATTATGTTAAGTAATGAAATAGATTAATAAAGTATCAATTGTAGAGTTTCGTGATCCATGATTGAGAATTTAAAAATTTTAAATAAAAACCTCGCTATTCATACAAATGTTATTTAGATAATATAGACTATCAAAGAATTT
>RRZT011199285.1_pt1 | contig 10544 bp, 19 predicted proteins | sample 2165551 | NCBI WGS metagenome assembly RRZT01 (sample SAMN10456910, study PRJNA506462) | wastewater metagenome | biome: wastewater; feature: sludge; material: wastewater sludge; isolation source: wastewater sludge with Escherichia coli K12::gfp cells carrying plasmid... | place: USA: Moscow, Idaho...
TAGTAAAATAACAAAGAAGTTTGATGAAAAAATGAAAGGAAAACCTGAGTTTTTGAAAAATGGATTGCAGTATCTGTTTGTAACAGAGAGAACTGGATTCTTTAAGATGATGACAACCGCTACACAGTATTCAGATTTTGTAGCTAGATATGCATTGCATGAGTCATTGAAAAAAAGAGCTGAAGACAATAAGCCTACTGAAAAAGACTTCAAAGAAATAAATAGTATGATTAGAAAATTAGGTGCTTCACCGTTGGAGTTTACAGAGTTAAATCCATTAAGAAAATTAAAAAATGAAAAAGAGTTAAAAGATACATTAATAAGCTTGAAAGAATTAGCTGATGAAAATCTTGATGAAAATGGAAATATGAAAAAAATTGAAGGTGTTAATTATAGTAGATTGATTGAATTAGTTGAAAAGAAATATAATTATGACAGAAAAGAGTTTGTAGCGTTAAATACAGTAAAAGATGCATTCATTGTTTATGGTACACCAGATAGTAAACTATTGCAATATATGAACGATATGGGATTAGTAATGTTTACGAAGTATTTTGTTAGAATTCAAAGAGTTATTAGAAAAAGTGTTATTGATCATCCAGTAAGTTTTTTATTAGCTGTATTAGGACAAGCTGCTATAATGGATGTAGATGACGTGCATGATCAATCAGTGTTTACAAAAGATTTAACAAATATATTCCATGGACCAATAGATACATTAATTGGAGCATTATATCCTTCTGGATTAGATTATGCAGAATATGCATATAAGAAAGTATTGTAACTTTTCAAAGCGCCATAGTTAATGGCGCTTTGTTCTTGATAAAAGTTTTTCAAGTGCTGAAAGTTTTCTAGCAATTTTAGGCGCTAAAGTGTTTGCTTTAGATGAAACAATTGAAACTGTTTTTCTTCCAATGTTTTCAATAGCATCCTCAAATTGTGAATTCTTGTGTCTACTAGGTCTTCGTTCTCTACTCATCCATTAGTTCCTTTTTAATTTTATTGACGCCTTTTGATAAAAAGTAAGCAATTAAAATTGCTATAATTGCCATACTCGCATACCAAAATTGTACCAATAAAATTAAAGCACACAATAGCGCCAGTGTTAGTGGAATGTCTTTAATCATGATGGTTTTCTCCTGTGTTTTTTAGAAGTTAAAGCTTCTACAGGTTTAAATATTAGATGAATACTAATCATTGCAGAAACAGATGTAGCAATAGCCATACCTGTTATAGTACCATTAAAGAACACAGATAAAGCAAATATCATTCCTAGATCAACAACAATGTTTCCATATCGTTTAGCTTTAAGATTCTTCCTAATGATTAGATAGTTGAAGAATGTAGCTATTATAAGGATAAATAAAACACCAGCTGACATTAATTTGCTCCAAGAGTAGAGATTATAAATGAAACAATTGAGGCTGATAGCATTCCTATTACAATATATTGAAGCTTAACTTGCTTTTTAGATTTTATATATTTCTCTGTAATATATTTAATATATTCTTCAGCTCTATTAAGTTTATTGTTTGATATCTCAAGCTGTATAGTTCTTGATTCAAGTTGTTGCTTCATTATATCAAGTTCATCCTTCTCAGCATAAGTAAATGAGAATTCTTCATAATGTGAGTTTCTAGCTAAATCCGAAACGCTTCTGTGATTCATTAAATTAACAATTTTTTTAGATAGTTGTTGTGCTGCAATGTCTTTAAGTAAATGCATTGGAGCATCAGTTCTAACTTGAGCATTTAAAAGCTTATGAGTTAGTATTATTTTATCAACAATAAGCACTGGCGCTTTGTTGAGCTCATTTGGATATTGAGTGTCTGTTGTTAATTCAACTGTAAATCTATTCATAATTATCTCCTTTAATTTTCAAAGCGCCAGATACAGAGTCGTAATCAGTAAGTGTTGCTAAAACTTCACTAGATGGTTCAAAAAATACAGAACATGAGAATCCTCTAATAGTAGGTTCAGATATTCCATAAACAATCTGAATAGAATCCTCAAGGATTCCACCAATAAACATGCCTCTATACATTCCAACTAAGTCTTTAGGAATGATCCTGCATCCTTTAGGAATAAGATTATAAGCTCCTAATCGTTTAGCTATAAGTTTATCAATTGATTCCTTGTCGTAGAAACATTTATTAGGTTGTCCTTTTAAAAATATAACTTCAAAATAGTCATATGGTCCATAGGTGTGATTATGAACATTGTAAGCTTCTTGTTGTTTATATGTAACAGTTAAAATATCATTCTGGAAATAGATATCTCCATGTTTTAATTCATTATTCATTTTGTCTCCCAATTTGTGTGATTAATAGCAAAGCATGTTTTGCATTCAATTTTTCCATCAAACATAGAATAATGCTTACAGTTTTGACAACATTTTAATGATTCAAGTTCTTCTATTGCTTCATTTAGATAATTTGGCTCTACATATTTTTTAACCATTTCATTCTTTTTTAAAATTTCTAATGCTTTCATTTAGTATCCTTTTGTTTCCAATAAGTGCATCCAAAATCATAATCAATAGCTGATATACCAATTGAACATTTGTGTATAGCTAAATATCTAGCTTTATCAAGATTAGCATATCTACAGTTTGGACATTTTTGCTTGTCTAAACTGTTATAAATCTCATTAACTAATTCAACACCATCTGTACCAGCTTCTAGGCAGTAAAAACTGTTTAGTGCTTCTTCTCGTTTCATTGTTGTGCTCCTGTGTCTCTTATTTCAACTCTTAATGATATAATTTTTTTACCTTTATATCCTCTTGCTTTTTCTATTATCAAATCGTATTCTATTTGGCTTTTTAGCGTTGTTCTTCTTATGTAAAATCTGCTTTTTATATGTCTGTATACCTTGCCATCAACATCTGGAACATCTTCTTTTCCAGAGAAAGGCTTTGTGTGTGCAAGGATTATTATTGTAAATCCTGAATTAGATAGCTTATTGATCATATCTATTGCTTGATGCTCATCATAATCCATTTCTTTACAAAACAATGTCCATGTGTCTATTATTAAAACAGATCCAGATATTGAATCTCTAAGATCTTTTCCTTTTCCAATGTCAAGTATTTCTTTCATAAACGTATATCCATCAACAATTATTGTCTCTATATCGTTTTCTTTCATCTCTTGCTGACAATTGTCATCAAAGTCAACTAGTATTGGAATAATTTTATTATCGTTTAAATGCTTAATTGCAAAAACAGTTTTTCCTGATCCAGATTCACCATGAATAAGTGCAACCTTGTTTTTTTCTAAGATAGATGTTAGCATATCTTTTTCCTCTAAAGTTTTGATATGTTTTGATAGTAATGGATTGATTCCCATTTTTATTTTCCTAGACTGAAAAATTTTAAGGGAGTAAAAGAAAGTTGTCCAGACTTTTCTACTCAGCTTACTCAGCTAAAACCTTATAAAAGATCAGAAAGTCTGGACGAAAACTGATCTTTTATAAAACTTTATACTTACAAATGTACACCATAATTCACATAAATATTAAAATGTGAACTGTGGCGTACATTCAAAATTTAACAAAACCTCGATAAAATGGTTATTAATTGAAGTTTTATAGAGATATGTCTATTAAATATATTTATATATAGTAAATATAAAAACAAAAACAACCCTCACCCTCAAACCACAACGGGCGCCAATGAGAAATTTCTTTTGTGTAGCGTAGCGGAACAAAAAAATTTCGAGAGCAGTGCACAGTTGTGGTTTGCATAAGCATCTGCAAGATATTAAAAAAAAAATACCTAAGCTTGATGAGTTTTATTTTTCTTAAGTGTTTCCCATTCTGATTGTAGCTCTTCAGCAGAAGCTCTAAATGGTACATAAATAAATGGATTTAAACGATAAATACCTCTTGAAACCCTCATGATATAATCAAGTTCATTAAGTTGTTTAATCATCCTGCTGAATTGTGGTTGAGATACATCAATTTGACATTCAGTAAACACTAGTGGAACTTCAACTTTATTATATGTAAATCTATTGGTAATCCAATTAAATAGCTTCAAATCCTTATTAGACTTAATAGCTTCTTCAGTAATTTGTTCATAACTCTTGTGATAAATCATGTTAAATCCTCCTTTTATCTTTTTAGCTTTTGAAACTTCTACAAAATCTTTGTTTTCAAGCTCACCAGTAGTTTCATTTAAGACTTGATGCGCTATAATTACTTGCTTTGTGATGTACTCCATTCAAGTACCTCCTAAATTTTAGTTAGATTCATGTGGTGAATCTAACTTTATTCTAACACGAATGTTTTAAAATTAAGCTTAAGCACTAAAAAATCGTATCAAAATATAAAAAGTTAAAAATCATATATACAAAATAAGTAATATATCTCTAAGCTTGATAAGTTTTACTTAGCGCTAGATAGATATATCATAGCCATTGTAAGAGCAGATATTCCTATTCCGAATATCAATGCTAGTCTATCAGTAGTTCTAACTTCTGGCGCTTTGTATGGTGATTCTGAAGCATTTTCATAAGCGTAAGGTTGAGATGTGTAATTAACAATATTCTCCTTAGCCCTATGATAATAATGCTTCTTGTTTTTTTTTCTGAATTCTTGTTTGTTCATTCTTTATCCTTGTTTTGGTTTTTTACTACTTGCAGTAGAGAGCTTATCAAGACCACAAGTGCCGACTGCAGAGGACTGCTCTCGTAAATTTTTTTGCTACGCAAGCTTCGCAAAAACAATTTACTCGTTTGCCCTCTTGTCGGCACAATGGCTTGGAAATAGGATGGTTTATATGTTGTTTTCGATTACATAATCAATCATTCTTTTAACATCAGTTTCGTGTCCATTGATTACATATGAAGTTATCTCATCTGGCGCTAAACCTAATAATTGAATAAAATCACCCATTCTTTTGTTTTCGTAAGCTAAGTTTTCAATTTCGTCTTTTAGATCGTCTATTATTATATCTTTATTTGTTGTCATCTTTTTCCTCTTCTAACTCATCAATGCATGTTTGACACATATTATCTTCAACTTCATCTGTAAATAATTCACATCTTTTGCATTTGTGAAGTTTTTTAGATTTTGCAAGAGCTTTGAATATATCCGTAGATGTCATTTCATAAATAATAGGAGTATGATATTGATCATAGTATTGAGATCTTATCACATATTTAGATATTGATTCAATAACTTCTTCTCTTTCTAGAGGATAAGATACATTACTCCATAGACATTCCATTGTATATGTTAAATCATCTGATAGTTGAGCTATATGAGCTCTTGCTCTATCATCCTTGTCTTGCTTAGCTTTATTGAGTTTGTGCTGTTCTAGCTCATCGTAGACCTCATGCTGGCGCTTTGAAAGATATTGAGCATCACAGAATGTTCTAAGTGCATTTTCAACATCTTCTTTTAGCCATGGTATATCAGTGTGTCTTGACTTGTGTTGAGACATAGCTTCTTCATAAGTATATAAGCCAGCTTTAGTGATATCACATACATAGCCACTATTGTTTTTTCCCCAGAATACTACGCAGTTACCTACATAGCTTCTTAAGTCTTGAATATAGTATAAGTCTGTTGATTTTTTAAGTTCCATAATTTTTTTCCTTTATTCTATAAGATTTCCAGCCATCAGATGCTCTGCGTTGTATAGCCTATGACGGGTTCTTGAGGTTGAGACATAGTATAAAAGCATGCTTTCCAATTGGTATTGATTCATGCAGTCTTTTAGTGTTACATGTTCAGATGTGTCTTCTATTTTTAAGTTTGTTAAGTACATAAGTTCTTCAACTTCTTTGAATGTTTTAGTTAAAGATTCATTTAAGTCTGGCAAAATATGAACTGTGTCAAAAGTCAAACCTTTCGAGGAGTGCGCAGTTGTCAGTGTTATTAGGTGCTTGTTTTCACCTACAGCATGATTTTTAGCATTATCATATGTAGAGAATATCTTAGATGGTCCGTGTTTCATTATTAATGTACAAGCTGATTTGATTGCTATATCATCAGAGTGTTTATTCATAATGTATTTAAAAAGTGTTCCGTATTCTCTTTGAAGAAATAAATCTTCATGAAATTCAATTGCATCTTTTTCAAGAAATTTGTATTCTTTGTTTAATACATCTTTGTATGGTTTTAGATTCAATATTGTCAATGGCACTTCAAACATTTTCTGTGGAGAACGAGTCAGATTATATGGAATATTCTTGTTGTCAAAAGATATCATTTTATCAATAAGCATAGAATTGTTTCTTGATATGTAAGCTACAGAATCTTCTGTTTTTGATTCATAATCGTTTCCTATAAATACAAAATCTTCATCAATGTATTGTTTTGCAAATGATTCAATTTTTGATGCAATGTTTTCTGAAACTCTAAATGTTTTTGATAAAGTTGTCAGTATTCCTTGTTTTTCCATAGATTTAAAACCATTAATAGTATTATTGAATCCATAAATATTTTGATATTGATCACCAGCCATTATTTTGATATCAGCTTTTAAAAGCTTAAATATCTCGATAGTAACTGAGTTACAGTCTCCTGATTCATCCATTGACAACATTGTTTGATATGTTGGTTTCAAAATATCATTAGCTAATAATATATGATAAAATTTTAAATAAAATGCATGAGAGCATGGAAATTGTCCAGTGCTCATTAGTTTCATGTATTTCTTCATAAGTTCTTCAATGTGATTTAATCCGTCACCCATGTCAAGCGATACTATGTAATCAGATACAGTAACAAATTCAGATAAGTAAAATTCATTAAGATGAAAAATTAAAAGTTGTTTGTCTTGGTATGAGCATCTGTCTTTAAAATCTAAAGGTTTGAGCGTTGGACCAAGCTTAAGATTGAATTGTCTGACAGTAGCTCTGTAAGCCATAGAATGAACTGTAGAGCATTCTACATATTTAGGAAACTCTTCTGATGCTTCTTCAGCTATTGACTTGTTATAAGCTAGGTATCGTCCAGTAAATGGAAGATTGTTTGATTTACAATAAGCCTCAAGCTCTTTTGCTATTTCGATAAGTGTAAAAGTTTTACCTGACCTCAAGATCCAGCGACTGCACTAATTTTTACTAGTGCTTTCTCTGGATTTCCTCCTTGTAAAACAGACACGCATGTATCTATTATTTTTTGTTGTTCTTCTGTTCTAGCCATTATTCTATAATTCCTTTATTTTTTAATGTTTCTAAATTTTCTTTTCCATATCTTTTTGTACATGATTGACATTGCACATATTTTCCAGATTTCAATAAATATATTTCTTTCCAAGATTCCGTAAAATTACATCTTGTGCATAAACATTTATATTGAAATCTATTATGACCAAATTTATAATTTCCTATTTTTTCTCTTGTTTCTTCTAGTATTTTTACAAATCCAAAAGTTTTTCCAAAATTAATTTTTGATTTTTCATTTCTATTTTCTATTCTTTTTTTTGTTGCAAGTTCTTGTTTTGTTTGCATAACATTTGTAGAATAACTTCTATTTTTATTTTTAGAATGTTCCATGTTTTCTTTTTGAGTGTTCCATTCTAAATTTTTAACATTATTATTTTCTCCATTACTATCAATATGATTAACAAATGGTTTTTTTTCTGAATTCTCTAAAAATGCAATAGCAACTAATCTATGAACTTGAAATCTTTTTGTTTTTCCATTTTTAGATAAAGTTACTCTTCTATAATTTGTATGATTTCTTTTTATTATTTCTTGAATCAATTCTCTATCTCTATATCCATTTCCATCATTTTTAGATAATGAAATTACTTTTCCTGTGTTTGAAATTGTATATAAACCTTCATATCCACTTATATCTTTAAATATTTCTTGCATGTTTTTCCTTTTTATTGTTATTGCTTAAATTATAGCAATAGTTAAAATGAAAGTCAAGCTAAGCTCATTTTGTTTTCTTTAAATAGTCTTTTAATTCTTTGAATCTTCCATCGTTTATTGGCATAACTACATGAGTTATAATTCTGTGTTCATCTTGAATCATTACTGGTAGTTGATCTCCATTATGAGAAATGTATCCTTCAGAGATTAATGGTAAATATTTAGGATTTACATTAACTTCATCTAGCGCCAGTATTCCTTGAATTTGTGATGCATCAGTGAATGGAATATTTGACTTACTGCATGATTGTGGAATAATTCTTTTATAATCTGGAAATTTCATTGTTGAGTAAGTATAATCTTTCATATCAATAGAATATCTCATAATGTGGCATTCATATTTGTCAACTGATATAATTGAATTGCTTGACTCAATAATGAAGTCTGTAGCTTTTGAGTCTTTTATTGCTGTTTTAGCAAGTGACGAATGCAACCACATTTCTTCAGTGTTTTCGTTGTGTTCAATAATTGTAACACATTTGGTGTTTGTAGCTACGGCGTTTTCTTTATCTATATATATGAACTTCAATTCATATTTAGGATTGTTTGTATCACATGATATGATAAGATTTTTTAATTGGTTTTTTGTAAGTTTAATCATTTTATTGTTCCTTTAATTTTTAGTGTAGTGTTCCGTCTTTTGTGAATTCATAATCGTTTGACTTTATGAATTCAGTTATTGCTTCAGATGAATTTAGATAATCATATTCATCGTTTAAGCTTTGATATAGTATTCTCATTAGCTGTCTTGATAGTTCTAAGAATCTTTCATCAAGTTGTTCTGCTTTATTGTTATCTCCTAAATAGTACACGTTTGTGCAGTATTCGTGATAATAACGTCCTGAGTGTTTAATCTCGTATTCTTCATGTAGTGGAATTTCAGATTGAATTTGCTCAACTATATTAAGAATTTTTTCTTCTTTTGGACAGTAAGATTTAACTTTCTGTAAACATCTTTTTTCTCTACTAAATCTTGCAGAGAAACAAGCTCCATCTCCTTGAGACCAAAATCCTGAGAAATAGCACTCAATGTTGTAGTAACCTATAAGTTCAAGTATTGTTTTGAAATCTGAAATAGTATATTCATACCAATTGTAATCAATATATGAGTCATCTTCTTGAAATGAAGATATTGCTTTTTCTTTTGCTTCTATTGATAGCTTATCGAATTTATATAGTGTTGTTTCGTGTATTCTAGGCATTATTGCTCCTTTATGTATTTAATCAATCAAGCGCCAGTGTTGTGGTTCGTGTCACTATCTGGCGCTTTGTTGATTAAATTTTATTCATCTTGTCTATTGCAGTAGTTAATGCTTCATTAAATGAGCACCCACCATTGTAATATTTAAGTAAAAAATCTATTGTTCCATCTTCGTTTTTAGACGCATTAAATATATCTGCATAATCATCGATATCATCTTCAGATATAATAATATATGCATAGTTTTCATTTAAAACCACTATGTCATTATCATAAATATACCATCTTAGATCTTCTTCATCAAAATTTGATATATCATCTTTTTTAGAAGAATATGTTTTTATTAGTCTAATGCAAAAATCAGAATATGATTCATCTTCATGTTTCATAACTTCTTTGCATTTTCCTTTTCTTGTTTCGTAATCAGACATTAATTATCCTTAAATCTTTTCTAATATTTTTCTTTCAGCATCTAAGTCTCTGATTTCAGCTTTGTATCCATCAAATTTTTCTGGATATCGTTGCTTAAGTTTTGCAAGGTTGATATGCATAACTGAATCAATAGTTTCTTCGTCTTGAGAGATTAATACGATGTTTGCTCTTAGCATTAGATATTGAGTAAAGATGTTTTCTTTGACAACTTCTAAGTCTAATTGTTTACCGTAAAACATTACTTTTTTACAAGTGTCAAGTAATCCTGCTTGTAGCTGTCTAAGATTTTTAATAAAAATATATTTAGACATTGGATTACATAATGTAACTTGGTCAATTGGTTCAACTTTGAAATCATTAATTTGCTTAGTGATTTTAAGTTCATCAGCAGCTATTGCTAGATACCACATACTATCGCCCAGCTCCTCGAGTAAGTTTACATTATCCCAAGTGTTTGGATCTTTAAGTTCTATAGCATCATATACTTCATGCATTTCAGTACATAGTCCTAAAATTGCATGATAAAGTCTATTAGATAGACCTCTGCCTTCAACTTCTGGAGCTAGAGGACAAAGTGTTGATTCAGTTCTCAACGCGCCAGCTGTGTATTGTTTAAATGTCATAATTTAACCTTTTTTTTAATTATCTGTTGATTGTTTAAATATCGCTGAAATTTACTATACTGTAATCTTCCGCTAAAATATCTGTTTGTGAAGCTAACCATGGAACATAACAATTATCAGCAGTTTTCATTAATATGAATGGTAATAAAGGTAAAGTAGTTCCTTCTTCTTTATCATATACTGTTAACATTTCTAAACCATGACTAACTGGACTAAAATGTACTAAATACATTCCTTTACCGTTCCAACCAGATCTAGCAACTTTGTGTCCTAATTTCATAGCCTCAATAGCAATTCCAAAAGGAAAGTTTCCAGTTTGTATGAATTCATTTGTTGTTTGCTCTTCAGTGAAATCAGTATTTGGTTTTGCATTTGTAATGTTGTTGATTAAATA
>RRZT011272276.1_pt1 | contig 10544 bp, 7 predicted proteins | sample 2165551 | NCBI WGS metagenome assembly RRZT01 (sample SAMN10456910, study PRJNA506462) | wastewater metagenome | biome: wastewater; feature: sludge; material: wastewater sludge; isolation source: wastewater sludge with Escherichia coli K12::gfp cells carrying plasmid... | place: USA: Moscow, Idaho ...
AGCGATGGAAGGCGCCGGCAAGATGGTCGATGACGAGGGGTTGAAGGCGGCGATGGCCGGACGGGGCCTCGGTACTCCGGCCACGCGAGCGCAGATCATCGAGAACCTGTTGCTTGAACAATACCTGCAGCGTGAAGGTCGTGATTTGCAGCCGACGGCCAAGGCATTTTCGCTGATGACCCTGCTTAACGGACTCGGCATCCCCGAACTGACCGCCCCGGAACTGACCGGGGAATGGGAATACAAATTGGCACGTATGGAGCGCGGCGAGATGTCTCGCGCAACCTTCATGAAGGAAATTGCGGCGATGACGCAGCGTATCGTCGATTGTGCCAAAACTTACGATAGCGACACGATTCCCGGGGACTTTGGGGAGTTGCAAACGCCTTGCCCGAAATGTGGCGCTCAGGTCAAGGAAACCTACAAGAAATTCCTGTGCAAAAAATGTGATTTTTCGCTATGGAAGATCATTGCCGGACGTCAATTCGAAGCCTCCGAAGTGGAAACCCTGCTGTCCGAACGCACGGTCGGCCCCTTGAATGGCTTTCGTAACAAGATGGGGCGTCCGTTCAACGCCGTCGTTCGCCTGAATGATGAAAATGCAACCGAGTTTGATTTCGGCCAGCAAAATGGTGCTGATGCGGAAGCGGGCGAGGAAGTCGATTTTTCCAGTCAGGAAAGTCTGGGCGCTTGCCCGAAATGCGCGGCTCGCGTCTTCGAGCATGGAGTGGCCTACGTCTGTGAGAAATCAGTCGGTACGCCACGCGCTTGCGATTTCCGTTCCGGCAAAGTCATCCTGCAACAAAACGTTGAACCGGAACAAATGAAAAAGCTGCTGATCAGCGGGCGCACTGACCTGCTCAAGGATTTCGTTTCGGCACGCACCCGCCGTAAATTCTCGGCCTTCCTGGTTCGCGGCAATGACGGCAAAGTGGGCTTTGAGTTTGAAAAGCGCGAGCCGAAAGCCAAGGCCGGGGAAAAAGCAGCGACAACTACGCGCAAGAAACCTGCCTAAAAAACAGGCGTGAGGAGAAAACCCCTCACGCCTGTTTCACGTGAAACCAATCCTCAAACGTCGATATTACGTGCCGCCAAGGCGTTCGTTTCGATGAAGTTGCGCCGTGGTTCAACGAGTTCGCCCATCAAGGTGGTGAAGATCTCGTCGGCACTGATGGCATCCTCAACCTGAACGCGGAGCAAACGGCGAACCTTCGGGTCCATCGTCGTTTCCCAGAGTTGCTCGGGATTCATTTCGCCCAAACCTTTGTAACGCTGCTTGCTGATACCACGTTCAACTTCATTGAGCAGCCAGCGCATGGTTTCGGCAAAACTGCTGACGAACTGCTTCTTTTCCCCGCGCATGATGTAAGCGCCGCTGCCGTAAAGACCGGAGAGGAGTTCGGCTGTCTTGCGCAATTGGGCGTAATCACCACTAACCAGCAAGTCTTCATCGATGACGCTGACCTTCAGGTTGCCATGCAGCATCTTTTCCAGGCGCAACTGCCAGCTTTCTTCTGTTTCGTCGTAATGCGCCAGGATATTCAACGCCTGTTTTTCATCGACAGCCCGCATCAGCGCCTGGGCACTGGCCAACGCACTGGCTTCATCGTTGAGAACAATATCGAGATTGGCGTCGATCAATGCATAGAGCACTTCCGGGTTGATGAGGTGCGTCAGTCGGTTGATCACCGCTTCGGCCAGCAGATATTCTCTGGCCAGGGATTCGAGGGCGTCGCCGCGGATTTCGCTGGCACCGGCGCGCGGCACGAGTGCGGCATCTTCCAGCGCCATCTTCAGCATGAACTGATTCAGCGCCTGATCGTCCTTGAGATAGCGCTCTGTCTTGCCGTGCTTGACCTTGTAGAGCGGTGGCTGGGCAATATAGATATGTCCGCCCTCGACCAGTTCCGGCATCTGCCGATAGAAGAAAGTCAGCAACAAGGTACGGATGTGCGCACCGTCCACGTCGGCATCGGTCATGATGATCAGACGGTGGTAGCGCAGTTTTTCCGGTTTATATTCATCCTTACCTATCCCGGTACCCAGCGCGGTAATCAGGGTGGCGATTTCCTGCGAAGCGATCAGCTTGTCGAAACGTGCTTTCTCAACGTTGAGAATTTTTCCCTTGAGCGGCAAAATGGCCTGGAATTTACGATCCCTGCCCTGCTTCGCCGAACCACCGGCGGAATCACCCTCAACGAGGTAAAGTTCGCACAGCGCCGGATCCTTCTCCTGGCAATCCGCCAGTTTTCCGGGCAAACCCACACCGTCAAGCAGACCTTTTCGGCGCGTCATTTCCCTTGCCTTGCGCGCTGCATCACGGGCGCGAGCGGCCTCGACAATCTTTCCGGTAATCACTTTGGCGTCGACGGGGTTTTCCTCAAGGAATTCGGTCAACTTGGCGGCAACCACCTCTTCGACAGCCGGTCGGGCTTCCGAGGAAACCAGTTTAATCTTGGTTTGCGAGGCAAATTTTGGATCCGGCATCTTCACCGAAAGGACACAAGCCAAACCTTCGCGCATGTCGTCGCCACTGATATCTACCTTGGCCTTTTTGGCGATTTCGTTTTCGTCGATATATTTGTTGATTACCCGAGTCATCGCCGCACGCAAGCCGGTCAGGTGCGTTCCGCCGTCTGCCTGAGGAATATTGTTGGTAAAACAGAGTACCTGCTCGATATAGGAGTCGTTCCACTGCATGGCGACTTCGACGCCACTAACCTCATCATTGGCATTGGTCGATTCGCCGCTGGAAAAGAAAACATTGGGATGCAGCACGGTTTTTGCACGGTTGATGTATTCGACAAAACCTTTGACCCCACCGAGGAAGGCGAAATTCTCTTCCTTGCCGCTGCGTTGATCGAACAGGCGGATCTTTACGCCATTATTCAGGAAGGAAAGTTCGCGCAAGCGCTTGGCGATAATTTCATAGTGAAATTCGATGTTCTCGAAAATTTCCTCATCGGGCATGAAGTGCACTTCGGTTCCGCGCCGTTCGGTATCACCGAGCACGCGCAAGGGCGATACCTCTACCCCGTTGTGTACCTCGATCAAGCGATCAGCAACCTGACCGCGGCGGAATTCCAACTGATATTTTTTACCGTCACGGCGGATCGTCAAACGCAACCACTTTGAAAGTGCATTGACGCAGGACACACCGACACCGTGCAAGCCGCCGGAAACCTTGTAGGAATTGTGGTTGAACTTGCCACCAGCGTGTAGCACACACATGACGATTTCTGCCGCCGAGCGTTTCGGTTCATGCTTGTCGTCAAACTTGATACCGGTTGGAATTCCACGTCCGTTGTCCGCAACGGAGATGGAATTTCCGGTATGAATGGTGACGACGATATCGTCGCAATGACCGGCAAGCGCCTCGTCAATCGCGTTATCGACAACCTCAAAAACCATGTGATGCAAACCGGTACCGTCGGAGGTATCGCCAATATACATGCCCGGACGTTTACGAACCGCTTCAAGTCCCTCCAGTTGCTGGATACTCGATTCGTCGTAAACGGGGCCATTCGATTCAATCATTCTGTTTCCTGTTCCACGTGAAACCAAAAATAAAATTTACTGTTGCTGATCAAATCCGCATCGGCATGACGACGTATTTGAAATTGCTTTGACCGGGGATGGTCAGCAGCGAACTCGAGTTCGCATCATTAAATCCCCATTCGACATTTTCTGAGGATGTGTTATTAAGTAAATCAAGTAGATAGCTGACATTAAAACCAACATCTACCAGATCGCCATTGAAATCGACTTCAATCTCTTCCTGCGCTTCTTCCTGTTCGGCATTGGTCGACATGATCTTCAACACACCTGAAGCCAGCATCAACCGCACACCACGGAATTTTTCCGTCGTCAGAATTGCCGCACGAATCATTGACTGCAAGAGAGAGGTACGTTTGAGCGTCACGGTGTTTTTCAGTGCCACCGGAATGACACGCTCATAATCCGGGAACTTGCCATCAATCAGTTTCGATACCAGAACCACCTCACCAAACTGGAAACGAACCTGATTGGCCGACAACTCGATTTGCAGGGGATCTTCACTATCACCCAACAGGCGATTCAGTTCGATCACCGTTTTACGCGGTAAAATGAACTCCTGGCGCGGCCCTTCTTCAATATTTTCCAGCGACATACTGGCATAGGCGAGACGATGCCCGTCGGTCGCAACTGCTTTCAGTTCCGGACCATCAACGAGCAGCAAGAGTCCGTTCAGGTAGTAGCGAACGTCCTGTGAGGCCATGGCAAATTGGGTCTGACCGAGCAGATGGCGGAAAGCCTTTTGCGTTACGGAAATACTCCTCAGTTTGTTATCACCCAGCGCCATACGCGGAAAATCATCAGCAGGCAGAGTTTGCAGGGTGAAGCGACTCTTGCCGGCACGCAACTGTAATTTTTTGTCGTCAAGAACCAGACTGACTTCAGAAGAATCCGGCAATGAACGCAAAATGTCCTGCAGTTTCCGGGCACCCACGGTGATTGCACCGTCACCATCACCGGAAGAGGCATCGGTTGAGGTGGTAATCTGGATTTCAACGTCAGTCGCCAACAAGGTGAGTTGATTTCCCTTTTTTTCCAACAACACGTTGGAAAGGATTGGCAGGGTATGACGCTTCTCCACGATGCCGGAAACCGCTTGCAGCGGGGTCAGAAGCTGGTCACGCAGGGTTTTAATAAGAAGCATATATATAATTCCTATAAAGATAATCTCAGGAACAACTCTGTGGATAGCGACAAAAAACGAATTGATTTCAACAACTTAAACGAAAAATTGATACTGTATAAAGACTGTATTGGCATGTGGATGAAAAAGGATAACTTTTTCTGCTGGCGCGTTTTGCCGACTTATCAACATTTCCCGCACAGTCTGTCCGCAACTTATACACAATTCTCCTGACCGTGGCTTGCTGTCTTCAGTTCTTTGAATCTCATCCTAGCCTTTCAAGACTTGCTGCAAGACGTGAACATCGTGATTGAGTTCGATATCCCTGCCACGCAGGGATTCGATGGTACGTACGGCATGCAGTACCGTGGTGTGATCCCGCCCGCCAAAGGCTTCACCGATGGACGGATAGCTTTGTGAAGTCAGATTTTTAGCCAGCCACATGGCGACCTGCCGAGGTCTGACGATCTGTCGCGTGCGTTTACTCGAGAAGAGATCGGCAACCTTGATCTTGTAGTATTCCGCGACGGTTTTCTGGATGTTTTCGACGGTGATTTGTCGGTTGACCGCGCCAATCAGATCCTTGAGCGCTTCCTTGGCGAGTTCGAGATCAATTTTTCGTCCGTGGAAGGAGGCATAAGCCAGTACCTTCTTGAGCGCACCTTCCAGTTCGCGGACATTGGAACGCAGATGCTTGGCGATGTAGAAGGAAACCTCGTCATCAAGTGCAACATTTTCCATCTCCGCTTTTTTCCTGAGGATGGCAACGCGCATTTCGATCTCCGGCGGTTCGATCTGTACTGTCAGACCCCAGTCGAAACGGGTGATCAGGCGGTCTTCCAGACCGGAAATATCCTTTGGATAGGTATCACAACTGATCACAATCTGTTTCTTTGATTCAATCAGTGCATTGAAAACAAAGAAAAACTCTTCCTGTGTGCGGTTTTTTCCGTTGAAAAACTGGACATCGTCGAGCAGCAGGACATCGAGCGAACGATAGTAGCGTTTGAAGACATCAAAGGATTTCGTCTGGTAGGCCTTGACGACATCGGAATAATAATCCTCGGCATGGACATAACGCACGATGATGTCGCTGTTCTTTGCCAGGATGTGGTTACCGATGGCATGAATCAGGTGTGTCTTGCCCAGACCGGCCCCGCCGTAGATGAACATCGGGTTGTACGCCGATCCCCCCGGACTGAGCGCGACCTGCATCGAAGCGGCACGCGCCAGATCATTGGCTTTGCCGACGATCAGGTTGTCGAAAGTAAAACCGGGGATCAGCCGGGTTTTCTCGTAGGGCGTGCGTGTCAGATCAAGTGGGCGTTCGATATTTGTCAATGAAGCGGATTTCGCCGGGTCTTTGCCAGGCTGACTGGTATTGCTTTTTACCTGTTTGGTCGTCGCAACCGGTCGGTCGGAAAGGATCAGGGAAATACTGATCGGTGCGGAAAAATAGACGCTGCCGAGTTCCTCGATACGCAGAAGATAGCGTTCCTTGACCCACTTCAGGATGAAGCTGTTGGGCGCCATAAGGCGCAAGCCATTCTCCGGATCGTCTTCGCCTTCGAGACGGAGGGGACGAATCCAGGTATTGAATTGCTGAGGGGGAAGTTCTTGTTCAAACTGACTCAGACAGGAAGACCAGAAACTACTCATCGATAAGATTTCAATTTGTATTCGACAGGGTTGGTGAGGTTCAGGCTGCTAAAATATACCGGCTCCGGAACGGGAGTTTCACGCCAGTAAACCACAAAGCCGGGAAGGGGTGATTCTAACCTGTCGGGGAAAAGTTATCCACAGAAAAGACAAAAACAAAATTTTTTGCTTGACAAACAAGGCCCTGTCAATGTCTAATCCCACGTTTCTATTTGCAACAAAATCAAGGGCCATATCATGAAACGCACCTATCAACCGTCGGTTGTTCGCCGCAAACGCACACACGGCTTCCTCGTTCGCATGTCTACGCGCGGTGGACGGGCGGTCATTCGCGCTCGCCGCGCCAAGGGCCGTCATCGCCTGGCTGTCTGATTTACAGGCCAGATGTGGCGAGAGCCACAAGTGAAGAACGGCGCGTCCTATCCCAGGCGCTATCGATTGACAAAAACGGATGAGTTCTCATCCGTTTTTGGTTTCAGAAAGGCGCTTCGCAGCCCTCATTTCCTGTTACATTGGCGAATTCGGACAGAGGCGGAAGCGCAATATCCCCGGCTCGGGCTGGTGGTGGCAAAAAAATTGCTGCCCAGGGCGGTGGATCGGAACCTCATCCGTCGCCTAACCAGGGAGCATTTCCGCCTGTTACGCCAGGGTTTGCCGGCACGTGATCTGATCTTGCGCCTCGCCAACCGGCCTGCCGAACTGGATCGAAAATTGCTGGCCGCCGAGATTCGAGGCCTGCTGGGAAAACTGATGGAACCTATCCGCTAGATCGATGAAACAGATTGTGCTGGCCCCTATCCGCTTCTATCAATACGCCATCAGCCCGATGTTCGGGCGGCGTTGCCGTTTTTTTCCGAGTTGTTCCGAATATACCGCCGATGCGGTCAATAAATATGGCGTGTCCAAAGGCCTGCGCCTGGGTCTTGGACGCATTTGCCGTTGCCATCCGTGGAACCCCGGTGGTTTTGACCCTCTCCCCTGATCAATTAAATACATAGGCCGTTCATGGATAACAAACGCCTGATTCTTGCTTCCGTTTTCGTTTTTTCACTGTTCATGCTCTGGGACGCGTGGCAGAAATTCAATGCGCCCCCGCCGCCCGTACAAGCGGCAGTGGTCGCCGGGCAGACTGAAGGTACGCCAGTTCCACAAGTTCCGAGTGTGGTCGCCGCGCAAGCGGCGAAACCCACTGTGCCGGTGGCACAGGTACCCGCCAGTGACAGCCGGAGTGAAGTCATCACGGTCAAGACCGATCTTTTTGTCGCCAGTATTTCGACGGTCGGTGGCGATCTGGTCAGCCTGGAGCTCAATCACTACAAGTCGGTGACCGACAAGACCCAGCCCTTCCTGCTCTTTGAAGGCAAGCACCAGTACGCCGCACAGAGTGGCCTGATCGGCGAGGGTTTGCCCAACCACCGGACGCTCTATACGGCAGTCAAAGGTGAGCGCGAACTTACAGCGGACGCCAAGGAAATCAAGCTTCGCCTCGAGGCGATCAATGCCGAGGGGGTGAAAGTGGCGAAGGTTTTCACCTTCACCCGGGGCAGCTATCTGATCGGCGTCAGCCACGAGATCGACAACGCCAGCCAGAAGCCCATTACGGCCCATGCCTATTATCAGCTTCAGCGTGACACCAGTTCGCCGGAAGGCGAAAGCGGCATGGTCAACACCTTCACCGGCCCCGCGCTGTACACCGAACAGGACAAATATCAGAAGCTCGACTTCAAGGACATCGAGAAAGGCAAGGCTAAATTCAGCGAGAAGGCCGATAACGGCTGGATGGCGATGGTTCAGCACTACTTCGTATCCGCCTGGATCCCCGAAGCCAAGCTGGCGCGTGAATTCTACGTGCGCAAGCTCGACAACAATGCGGTAACCGCCGGCATCATCGTTCCCCTGCCCGCGCTGGCGGCAGGCGCGAAAGCCAGCCAGAACGTTTCCCTTTACGCCGGGCCGCAGATCCAGGCGACGCTCAGGCATCTGGCCCAACCCGTGAGTGAGGGTGGCATCGGTGCCGAAGGCCTGCCGCTGGTGGTCGATTACGGCTGGCTGACCATCGTTGCTGCGCCGATCTTCTGGTGTCTCGACTTCATTCACGGCATGGTCGGCAACTGGGGCTGGGCCATCGTCATCCTGACCATCTGCATCAAGCTGCTGTTCTTCCCGCTGTCGGCGGCCAGTTACAAGTCAATGGCCAAGATGCGCGCTGTCGGGCCGCGCCTCAATGCGCTCAAGGAACGTTACGGGGATGACCGCCAGAAGCTCAATGCGGAGATGATGAACCTCTACAAGAGCGAGAAAATCAACCCGCTGGGCGGCTGTCTGCCGATCGTCATCCAGATTCCGGTCTTCATCGCCCTCTACTGGGCCTTGCTGGGTGCCGTGGAAATGCGGGATGCGCCGTGGATCCTGTGGATTCAGGACCTCTCCTCGCAAGACCCCTATTACGTCCTGCCGGTGATCATGGTCGTCACCATGCTGATCCAGACCAAGCTCAATCCCACCCCGCCGGATCCCATCCAGGCCAAGGTGATGATGATGATGCCCTTCGTGTTCGGCGCGATGTTCTTCTTCTTCCCGTCGGGGCTGGTGCTCTACTGGGTGATCAATAACGTCCTGTCCATCGCGCAGCAATGGCAGATCACACGGATGATCGAGGGTGGTGGAAAAGCGGCCAACGACGCCAAGGCCTGAGCGTCCGGCTGAAACCGGCGAAACCATCGCCGCCATCGCCACGGCGGCCGGGCGGGGTGGTGTCGGCATCATCCGCCTCTCCGGAGGCGGACTGGATAAAACGGCCCGGCTGCTTTGCGGTCGGGTGCCCTCCCCGCGACTGGCGACCTGTGCCGATTTTCGCGCTGCCGACGGCAGCCTGCTTGATAGCGGCCTGATCCTCTACTTTCCCGCGCCGCATTCCTTCACCGGTGAAGATGTCCTTGAAGTGCACGGTCACGGTGGCCCGGTCGTGCTGCAGATGCTGCTCTCACGCTGTCTTGAACTCGGTGCCCGCCTGGCCGAACCCGGTGAATTTACCCGCCGTGCCTTTCTCAACGGCAAGCTTGATCTGGCACAAGCCGAAGCCGTTGCCGATCTGATCGACGCCTCGACCCGCGCTGCCGCGCAGAGTGCGGTACGCTCGCTGCACGGGGACTTCTCGCAGGAAATTCACGCCCTGCTCGATCAACTGACCGAACTGCGCGCGCTGACCGAGGCAACGCTCGATTTCCCCGAAGAAGAAGTTGATTTTCTTGAAGCGGCGGATGCCTTCGGTCGTCTCGAGCGCCTGCAGGCGCGCTTGGCGACGGTGCTTGATCGCGCGCAGCAAGGCCGTTTGCTGCAAAGCGGCCTGCACGTCGTGATCGCCGGGCAGCCGAACGTCGGCAAATCCAGCCTGCTCAACCGTCTGGCGGGTGACGAACTGGCGATTGTCACGCCGATTGCCGGAACGACACGTGACCTGGTGCGCGGTGCCTTGCAGATCGAAGGGATCCCGCTGCACGTAATCGATACTGCCGGCCTGCGCGAAACCGACGACGAGGTCGAACGCATCGGCATTGCCCGCACCTGGCAGGCGATCGAGGAAGCCGACCTGATCATCCTGCTGGTCGATGCGCGTCAGGGCGTTGCTCCGGCCGACCGCGAAATCATCGCCCGGCTGCCGTCCGGCCCGGCGCGGATCACCGTGCATAACAAGATCGACCTCCTCAAGCAGTCGGCCGGGCGACAGGAAGACGAGGCCGGGGTGACGGTTTCCCTGTCGGCAAAAAGTGGTGACGGGATTGAGCTGTTGCGCCGTGAATTGCTGCGTGTGGCCGGGTGGCATCCGGCCGAAGACGTTTTTATCGCCCGCGAACGCCATCTGCGCGCCCTGAACGACACCGCCAGGCATATTGAGCAGGCCAGACAGCAACTGCCTCAGCTCGAACTGTTCGCCGAAGAATTGCGGCTGGCGCAACAGTCGCTCGCGACGATTACCGGTGAATTCAGCGCCGACGACCTGCTGGGCGAAATTTTCGGGCGGTTTTGCATCGGCAAGTGAGCAATGTTTCACGTGAATCACCGCCGGGTGGACAGTTCCAGTTACGAGGCGTTGATACTCCCGGTGTTTTCGTAGTGAGAGTTACGGCTTTCGTTTTTCTTGTTTGTTTCCCGTGAGTCCGGCAAAATGCCCCACTAATTCCCTGCGATTTGTCCTCTTGCGCAAACC
>RRZT011337197.1_pt1 | contig 10544 bp, 12 predicted proteins | sample 2165551 | NCBI WGS metagenome assembly RRZT01 (sample SAMN10456910, study PRJNA506462) | wastewater metagenome | biome: wastewater; feature: sludge; material: wastewater sludge; isolation source: wastewater sludge with Escherichia coli K12::gfp cells carrying plasmid... | place: USA: Moscow, Idaho...
GACGAAGATTCCGCGCCTGGTCGACGGCCTGCGCGCCAACATCGGCGTGCTGATCGCGCTGGTGGCGGTGGGCGGCTTCACCGCCTTCCTGTTCCGCACCTACCGGGGCTTTGCGCTGCAGGTCGGCGGCCTGGCGCCGGCGGCGGCGCTGTACGCGGGCTTCTCGTCGCGCGGCGCGCTGTGGACGGCGCTCCTGGTGTCGGGCGGCATGGCGGGCCTGGCCGGCGCGCTGGAGGCCGCCGGACCGCTGGGCCAGCTCACGCCCTATGTGCCGGTGGGCTACGGCTTCGCGGCGATCATCGTCGCCTTCGTCGGCCGGCTGCATCCGGTGGGCATCGTCTTCTCGGCGCTGCTGATGAGCATGTTCTACATCGGCGGGGAGCTGGCGCAGTCGCGCCTGGGCCTGCCGAAATCGCTGACTGGCGTGTTCCAGGGGCTGCTGCTGTTCACGCTGCTGGCCTGCGACACGCTGATCGCCTATCGCGTGCGCTGGGGCGCCGCAGGAAAGGGTGCCCGATGAACGAGTTCGCGCTGCTGCTGGCGGCCACGCTGAGTGCCGGCACCGTGCTGGCGATCGCCGGCCTGGGCCTGCTGATCAACGAGCGCGCCGGCGTGCTCAACCTCGGTGCCGAAGGCATGATGCTGGTGGCGGCGATCGCCGGCTTCGCCACCTCGGTTCACACCGGCAATGACTGGATCGCCTTTGCCGCCGGCGCGGGCGCGGGCGCGCTGATGGCCGCGGCCTTCGGCGTGCTGGTGATCTGGCTGAACACCAACCAGTACGCCACCGGCCTGGCGCTGAGCCTGTTCGGCGCGGGCTTCTCGGCCTTCGTCGGCATCCGCTACACGCAGGAAAAGCTCGCCGAGCGGCCGAAGTTCGAGATTCCCGGCCTGGCCGACATTCCCTTCGTCGGCCCGGCCTTCTTCAAGCACCACCCGATGGTCTATCTGACGATCGCGCTGATGCTGGCGCTGGCCTGGTTCCTGTACCGCTCGCGCGCCGGGCTGGTGCTGCGTGCGGTGGGCGAGTCGCCGGAATCGGCGCATGCGCTGGGCTATCCCGTGCGGCGCATCCGGCTGCTGGCGGTGATGGCGGGCGGTGCGCTGTGCGGCCTGGCCGGCGCCTACCTGTCGGTGATCTACACGCCGCTGTGGGTCGAGGGCATGACCGCCGGCAAGGGCTGGATCGCGCTGGCGCTGACCACCTTCGCCACCTGGCGGCCGGCGCGCGTGCTGATGGGCGCCTACCTGTTCGGCGGCGTGACGATGCTGCAGTTCCACCTGCAGGGCGAGGGCGTGCAATTGCCCAGCCAGCTGCTGACCGCGCTGCCCTATCTGGCCACGATCGTGGTGCTGGTGCTGATCTCGCGCAACCCGGCGTGGATCCGCGCCAACATGCCGGCGTCGATCGGCAAGCCTTTCTTCCCTGGCAGTTGACCGCCCGGCGCTGAATCAGCCGCCGGGTGGGGGTCAACTCAGATTAGATCTCGATCGACTGCACGTTCGGATCGTGCATCGCCAGCATGATCTCTTTGGCTTGCGCCAGTGGAGACTGGTTGGCGATGTTCAGGATAGCTGTCATCGAGTGGTTGATGAGCTGGTCATCCCCTTTCTCGATGCCTTTGTCGAGGGTGTCGAAAAAACCCTGGATCATGCCGGCACGCTCCTTGAACGTCTCCTTGAGATACAGCTCCAGAAGATCCTTCTTGGCTTGGATGTCCGCAAGCCTGGTATCGCGCCACGCATCAATCGACGTACGTTTGGTGGCCTCGACTTCCACCGTCTTCTTGTAGTCCGACCAGGCGTGAATGATCTCGCTAATGGCGGATCCGGATGTCGCAAGTGGCAGTTTGTTTGCCAGCGGGATGAGCTTGGTGATGGCCATGGGTTCTGCGGGTTTTTCAGGCGATGGACAGCAGGCCAGAGCACTTGGCCTTGATGTTCTCGATGGCTACGCCTTCCTTGTTGAGGATGGCCACTTCCAGAGCTTTCTTGAGCGACGTGCCGACAGCCAGCATGCGCTGGAATGCCGTTGGGTCGCTGTCGTCGTGTACCTTGACCTGTTCGAAACGCTTGACAAGTTCGATGATAACGGTCGAAATTTCTTGGGCGTTGGTCACGATTCCACCCATGGCGGTCTCGGCTGCCTGCATCTTGGCCACGGCTACCGCCACCTCGGCTTTGTACTCATTTGCTTGCGTCAATGCCTCTTCAGCTTTGCTGGCCATCATGAAACCGCCGATGGCCAAGGCTGGGCCTAGCACGATCCCACCCAGGGCTAGCGTGCCGCCGGCAATTCCGAAGCCGCCTGCACTCAGCGCGCCGCCGCCCAGCCATGCCAGCGTGGCATTGGTCGCAGCAGCGCCCGACAGGCCCGAGATGGCTGCACCTGTGGAGGCGGTTGCCAGCGTGCCCACAGCACCGTAAGCCCCCATGGCAGCCAGCGCACCACCCGCGGCGCCGGACGCAATTCCTTTTTCCAGTTCCAGTGAACTGAGGATCATCTTCTCGTAGCTATGGAGCTTCTCGATGCTGAATTCTTCCTGAAAGCCCTTCAGCGTGCTGCTGGCAGTCTTGGTGCGCTTGATGGCTTCGATCAGATGCCGGATCTGCTGCGTGAAAACCGAAACCTTCAACTTGCCCAAGTCTTCTAGGCTGTCTTGGGTGTTGTTGCGGGCGGCCTCCAGAGCGGTTGCTGCGCGTTGGTGCTGGCGTTCAGCTTTTTCGCCGATTTCCTTGGCTTCATCCATCATGTTGGACGCTTGCACGCCCTTCACGACGCCCGTGGCGGCCAGGGCGGCTGCAGCGCCCCAAAGCAGAAGAGGGATGGGCATGTTGAATTTCCTTTGTTGGTTTGAGGTGAGTAAAGCGTGCGATGCACTCAGATGGCCTGTATCAACCGATAGCGTTCGGACAAGCCGGCGGCCTGCTGTGCCTGGTTGCACAGGCTGGCGTTGATGCGGTGGAATTCCTCTGGCGACAGCATCGGGAAATGCTGTCGATGCACGGTCTCTGTTCTGCACAGATCGGGCCGGTCGGCATAGATTGAGCAGAGACGCCCGACTGTGTCGAAGTGTCTGCAGGTGCCATCGCCCCGGTCTAGTGCCCGGTATGCCGGGTTCTTGTCCAGATGGGTGCAGCACAGGCCGCAGCGTGTGCAGGGGAAGGCTGGTGGTTCGATGTTGTCCCCCGGTTCGGGTTGTATTCTGGGGACGAGTGTGCAGACTCACTGCGACAGGGTGTGTCGCGTCTGGCTCGAAAAATAGTGGAATGCGGGAAAAGTACGCTTTTTCGGGGGGCTGTGCGACCGCTGGTTGGTGCGGTTGATCGCGACGTGGCGACAACTTCGGTGGCCTGTCCCGTAACGTCCTGCAAGCGTGATAATTGCTCACCTCGTTGATGACAATGGAGAATCCATGTCCAAGCTCTCGAAGCGCACCCTGTTAAAAACCTCCGGCTGGGCCGCGCTGGCCGCCGCCGCCGCGCTGGCCGGCTGCGGCAAGAAGGAAGAGGCCGCTCCGGCGGCTCCGGCCGCCGAGCCGGCTTCGGCCGCGGCCTCCGAGCCGGCCAAGCCCGAGCCGCTCAAGGTCGCCTTCGCCTATGTCGGCCCGGTCGGCGACGCCGGCTGGACCTTCGCCCACGACAACGCCCGCAAGGCGATCGAGGCCGAATTCGGCGACCGCATCGTGACCTCCTTCGTCGAGAACGTGCCCGAGTCGGCCGATGCCGAGCGCGTGATCCGCGACCTCGTCGGCCAGGGCAACAAGCTGGTCTTCGGCACCACCTTCGGCTACATGGAGCCGATGCTGAAGGTCGCCGCCGACAGCAAGGACGTGAAGTTCGAGCATGCCACCGGCTACAAGACCGCCGACAACATGCGCACCTACGACAGCCGCACCTATGAGGGCGCCTACATGGCCGGCGTCATCGCGGGCAGCATGACGAAGTCGAACACGCTGGGCGTGGTCGCCTCGATCCCCATTCCCGAGGTGATCCGCAACATCAACTCCTTCACGCTGGGCGCGCAGAGCGTCAACCCGAAGGTCAAGACCAAGGTCGTCTGGGTCAACAAGTGGTTCGATCCCCCGAAGGAAGGCGAGGGCGCGCAGAGCCTGATCTCCGGCGGCGCCGACGTGCTGTTTCAGAACACCGACTCCAGCGCGGTGCTGCAGAAGGCCGAGGAGAAGGGCAAGCTGGCCTTCGGCTGGGATTCGGACATGAGCAAGTTCGGCCCGAACTCGCATCTGGCCTCGGCGGTCATCAACTGGACGCCGTACTACAGCAAGGCGGTCAAGGACGCGCTCGACGGCACCTGGCAGACCGGCGGCGTCTGGTGGGGCGTCAAGGAAGGCGCGATCGACCTGGTGTCGATCTCCGACAAGGTGCCCGCCGAGGTCAAGGACAAGGTCGCCAAGATCAAGGCCGGCCTGACCGATGGCAGCTTCGTGATCTGGAAGGGCCCGATCGTCGGCCAGGACGGCAAGGAAGTGCTGGCCAAGGATGCGGTCGCCGATGACAAGTTCCTGTCGGGCGTCAACTTCTACATCAAGGGCGTGGAAGGCAAGGTGCCGGCCGGCAACTGATCGATCGGACATCGACGACGCCTGCGAGTCACGGCACAGCCTTGGAGCTGTGCCGTGTGCTACACTCGCAGGCTTTTCCGTCATTGGCTGCACGGGAAAGACGGATCGAGAGATCCGGCCGGAGACCTGAGAGGCTGCGTTCACAAGCAGCGCCGAGGGCCCGGATCAAGCAGCCAGCAGACCCCTGAAGCAAAGAGATTTGCCATGAAGACTTTCAGCGCCAAGCCGGCCGAGGTCGTGCATGAGTGGTTTGTGATTGACGCAACGGACAAGGTTCTCGGACGGGTGGCCAGCGAAGTCGCCCTCCGCCTGCGCGGCAAGCACAAGGCCATTTACACGCCTCACGTGGACACCGGTGACTACATCGTCATCGTCAATGCGGACAAGATCCGTGTCACGGGCAACAAGGCCGAACAGAAGGTGTACTACCGCCATACCGGTCATCCGGGCGGCATCTACGGCACCAAGTTCAAGGACATGCAGGCCAAGCACCCGGGTCGCGCCATCGAGAAGGCCGTCAAGGGCATGCTGCCGAAGGGCCCGCTGGGCTACGCGATGATCAAGAAGCTGAAGGTCTACGCGGGCACCGAGCACCCGCACACCGCTCAGCAGCCCAAGTCGCTGGACATCTGAGGAGCCGACAATGATTGGTGATTGGAACTACGGCACGGGCCGTCGCAAGTCGTCGGTCGCACGTGTCTTCATCAAGAAGGGCACGGGCCAGATCACGGTCAATGGCAAGCCGGTCGAGCAGTACTTCGGCCGTCAGACCTCGATCATGATCGTCAAGCAGCCGCTGGCGTTGACCAACAATGTCGAAGCCTTCGACATCAAGGTCAACGTGCACGGTGGTGGCGAGTCCGGTCAGGCCGGCGCTGTGCGCCACGGCGTGACCCGCGCCCTGATCGACTACGACGCGAGCCTGAAGCCCGAGCTGAGCAACGCCGGCTTCGTGACCCGCGACGCTCGTGAAGTCGAGCGCAAGAAGGTCGGCCTGCACGGCGCGCGTCGCCGCAAGCAGTTCAGCAAGCGCTGATCCTCCTGCACTGCCTGCCGCCAGGTTCTGCTTTCGGGCAGATCCGGCAGGCCCTGCAGCATCGAAGGCCACCCTCGGGTGGCCTTCTGCTTTTTGCGCCGCTGTGGTGCTGACCACAGCGGAACTCTGTCGTATCGTTCGGGCCTGTGCAACAGGATGTTGCTGCTGATCAGGATCTCGAATGCGATGGAAACTGCTGCGCCGCCGGCTGTCGGTGAGCGCACCCCGGGTCACGGTGCGCAGCCGGCTGCCGTGGCCGATCCGCTGGCTGGTGCTGGCGCTGATGATGGGCGGCTCGGCTGCGGTGGCGGTCTGGACCTATGAATACGGCCGCGAGATCGCCGGGCTGGGGCGTGATGCCGGCACCGAGCTGCGCCTGCTGCGCGAGGAGCTCGAGCGGCTGCGCGAGGAGCACCAGCGCGCGGTGTCGGTCGCCAATGCCGCCGACAGCCTGCTGACCGCCTCCCGCACTGCCCAGGAGGCGCTGGCGGCCCGGGTCAAGGTGCTGGAGGTCGAGAACCTCGCATTGACCCGCGACATCGGCTTTCTCGAGAAGATGATGCCGGCGCCGACCGACAACCGGCCGCTGTCGGTGCGCGGCCTGCAGCTGCAGGTCGACGGGCCGCAGCGGCTGCGCTATCAGGCGCTGCTGATGCAGGCGCTCGGGCAGCCCGCCGGGCTCAAGGGGCGCTACGATCTGGTACTTGTCGGGTCCTCTGACGGAAAGCCCTGGTCGCAGACCGTGTCCCGACCGAACCAGACCATCGACATCAGGCAGTACCTGCGTCTCGACGGTGTGGTGGAGTATCCGTCGGGCGTCTCGGTCCGGCAGGTGGAGTTCCGGGTGCTCGACGCGGACGGTCGCCTGCTGGTCGCCGAGACCGCCCGGCTCTGAGGGCGCACCTGCCGGTCTGCGCCCGCTTTTCTGCACCTTTCAACCTCATCTCGACAGGATTGATTCCATGTTCAGTTCCAAGAAGCAGCCCGCGATCCGCAGCCTGATCGGCGAAGGCACCGTCATCCAGGGCACGCTGAGCTTCAGCGGCGGCCTGCGCATCGACGGCGAGGTCCAGGGCGATGTGGTGGCGGATGCCGGCAGCACCAGCATCCTGGTGATCAGCGAGAAAGCCAGGGTCACCGGCACGGTCAAGGCCGGTCATGTCATCATCAATGGCGCTGTTGTCGGGCCGATCGAGTCCAGCGTGCTGCTCGAGCTGCAGCCCAAGGCACACATCCAGGGCGATGTCGTCTACGAGGCGCTCGAGATGCACCAGGGTGCTACCATCGAAGGTGCCTTGCACCCGCTGTCGAAGGGCGCCCGCGCCGATGCCGTGACGACCGACGACAAGCCTGCTCTCAAGCTGCTGGCCACCGGCAGCGACAAGAACTGATCACCGACCTTCACTTCCACCGGAGCCCTTGATGAGCGCCGTCGCCGAAACCCTCGACACCTCTTTCACCGACCTGCCCGCCCCGATCGTCTTCACCGACAGCGCCGCCGCCAAGGTGGCCGATCTGGTGGCCGAGGAAGGCAATCCCGACCTGAAGCTGCGCGTGTTCGTGCAGGGCGGCGGCTGCTCCGGCTTCCAGTACGGCTTCACCTTCGACGAGATCGTCAACGATGACGACACCCAGATGTCGAAGAACGGCGTGACCCTGCTGATCGACGCCATGAGCCTGCAGTACCTGACGGGCGCCGAGATCGACTACAAGGAAGACCTGAGCGGCTCGCAGTTCGTCATCAAGAACCCGAACGCGACCACCACCTGCGGTTGCGGCTCGAGCTTCTCGGTCTGATCGCACGCCGGCCCTGAATCCGATGCACAGGCCGCCTTCGGGCGGCCTGTGTCGTTTCAGGCTGGATAGAGCGCGCCGAGAATGCGCGGGCCGCGTGCGCCGGTCACCGCCGGCTCGCCGGCCGGGCGGCGGTGCACCTGCATGCTCGCCAGCCAGGCGAAGGCGGCGGCCTCGACCTGCATGACCGGCAGGCCGCGCGTGTCGGTCGGCCGCACCGGCAGGCCAGGCAGCAGGGCCTGCAGGCGCGCCATCAGGTGACGGTTGAGCGCACCGCCGCCGCACACCAGCAGCTCGGTGGCCTGTGCGGCCTCGCGGCGCACATCCTCGGCGATGGCGCGGGCGGTCAGCTCGCACAGCGTGGCCTGCACGTCGATTGGCGCCATCGGTCCGCCGGCCGCCAGCCGGGGCTGCAGCCAGTCGGGCCGGAACAGGTCGCGGCCGGTGCTTTTCGGGGCAGGCTGGCGGAAATAGGGTTCGTCGAGCAGCCGCGCCAGCAGCGCGGTGTCGACATGGCCGCGTGCAGCCCAGGCGCCGTCCGCGTCATAGGCGCAGCCCTGATGGTGCTCGATCCAGTGGTCCATCAGCGCGTTGCCGGGGCCGCAGTCGAAGCCGCGCGGCGGCTGGCCGGGGCGCAGCACCGTCAGGTTCGAGATGCCGCCGATGTTGATGATCGCGCGAGCCTGGCCGTCGCTGCCGAAGATGCCCTGATGGAACATCGGCACCAGCGGCGCGCCCTGGCCACCGGCGGCGACATCGCGGCTGCGCAGGTCGCAGACCACGTCGATGGCGGACAGCTCGGCCAGCAGCGCGCCGTTGAGCAGCTGCACCGTGTAGCCGCAGCCGTCGTGCAGGCCGGGCTGATGGCGCACCGTCTGACCATGTGCGCCGATCGCGCGGATCGCCGCAGCCGGCGTGGCGCTTTGCTGGAGCAGCCGCGCGACCACCTCGGCATAGGCCCGGGCCACCGCATTGGCGGCCAGCGCGCCGCGGTGCAGCTCGTCGGGGCCGCTGGCCTGCAGCGCCATCAGCTGTTCACGCCATGCCGGCGCAAACGGCTGGTGCACATGTGCGATCAGTGCCTGCCAGCAGCCGTCGGCATCGATGCGGCACAGCACGCCGTCGACCCCGTCGAGCGAGGTGCCCGACATCAGGCCGACGAAGAGCTCGCCGTCGCTCATTCCATGCGCTGGCGGCGCGGCACCGAAGCGCTGGCCGAGCGGGTGGCCTGATCGCGCTCGGCGCTGGCGAGCTGCTCCTGTAGCTGGCGCGACATGCTGTCGAAGCGGGCACGCGCCGCGGCGGACAGCTCGGTGGCCTGGGCGGCACGGGCGATCTGCATCGGGTCGACGTGGGCGCCCTTGACCTTGAACTCGAAGTGCAGGTGCGGGCCGGTGGCCCAGCCGGTGGCGCCGACCGCGCCGATCAGGTCGCTCTGGCTGACCGACTGGCCCTTGCGCACGTCGATGCGGCTCAGGTGGGCGTAGACGGTGGCGCGGTCGCCGCTGTGCTTGACGATGACCACGTTGCCGTAGCCGTTCTGCACGCCGGCGAAGTCGACCACGCCGTCGCCGACCACCCGCACCGGCGTGCCGGTCGGCGCGCCATAGTCGACGCCCAGGTGGGCGCGCCAGGTCTGCATGATCGGGTGGAAGCGCATCGCGAAGCCGGAGGTGACCCGCGAGAAGGCCAGCGGCGAGGCCAGGAAAGCCTTGGCCTTGCTCTTGCCGTCCGGACTGAAATAGGCGCCCTTGGTGCCCGGCTCCTGGAACCAGACCGCCGCATGGGTGTCGTTGCCGTTGATGAAGCGCGCGGCCAGCACCCGACCGGAGGAGGTGCCCCAGGTGACCGGCTCGCCATCGGCGGTCATCGTCTCGTAGACCACCGAGAAGCGGTCGCCCTTGCGCAGCTCGCGGCGGAAGTCGATGTCGCTGCCGAACATCTCGGCGATCTGGCCGGTGACCGCATCGGGCAGACGCGCCTCGTCGGCGGCGGCGAACAGCGTCGAGCTGATCGTCGCGGCGCCGGTGCGGGTCTCGACCTGCATCGGCAGCTGCTCGCTGGCCGCCTTCAGGCCGCTGTCGTCGCGGCGCACGGTGATGCGGGTGAAATGGGTGCTGTTCTGCGCGCTGTCGGCGGCCGGGCCGCGCACGACCAGCTCCTGGAGCTGACCGCCGCCAGGCGTCGATTCGGTCACCGCCTGCAGCATCTTGCCGGGCCTGCCCGAAAGGATGGTGCGGGCCACCGCATCGGTGCGCAAGAATTGCGCCGCCTCGGTGTCGGACACGCCCAGACGACGCAGCAGCGTGTCGGCGGTGTCGGTCGAGCGCGTCAGGTCGGTGCGATGCAGAAGCATCTCGTACTCGGCCAGCGCCTCGGCCTGCTCGTCGAGGCCGGTCGGCGTGACCGTCTCGACGACAGTCTGCACGTTCTTCGGCGTGGAGTCGATCATGCTCAGAGGCGCCACGCCGAAGGCGGTGACGCCGCTGAAGGTCAGGATCGCGGTGACGATCGCGCTGAAGGTCTTCGGATGTCGACGGATCGTGAGATCGGCGTGCGCCAGTTGCAGGCGCACCTTTTCACCCAGGTTGTTCACGAGCTGCTGTTCTATGTTCTGGGAGTCCGCTTGTGGCGGCATTCCCGGATTGACGTCCCGGGCCCTGGTTCTCCCTCCGAGATCGCCGTCTGCCCGCTGCTCGTGCCGGCTGTGACTGACGCTCTAGAATCCGGGGCCCACTCTCGCTGTCGTTGGTGTCTCTTGTCTTGATCTGCGAATCCGGGCCAGTATACCCACGCACTTCGAAGTTACGAACCAATAACCCCCCGTTTCACTCATGCGCCAAGATTTAACCGAAATCGAAGATTCAGTGCGTCACGCGCTGGATGTCACGTTGCGCGGCTGCGAAGAACTGCTGCCGCAGCCGGAGTGGGTGGGGAAACTGCAACGCTCGCAGCGCACCGGGCAGCCGCTGCGCATCAAGCTGGGCCTCGATCCGACGGCGCCCGACATCCATCTCGGGCACACCGTGGTGCTCAACAAGATGCGCCAGCTGCAGGATCTGGGGCATCAGGTGATCTTCCTGATCGGCGACTTCACCTCGATGATCGGCGATCCGTCGGGCCGCAACACC
>RRZT012797809.1_pt1 | contig 10544 bp, 10 predicted proteins | sample 2165551 | NCBI WGS metagenome assembly RRZT01 (sample SAMN10456910, study PRJNA506462) | wastewater metagenome | biome: wastewater; feature: sludge; material: wastewater sludge; isolation source: wastewater sludge with Escherichia coli K12::gfp cells carrying plasmid... | place: USA: Moscow, Idaho...
GGCAAGTCCAAAAGAGACTGCGTCGCAAAATGAATCCAATTCTTTACCAAATTCACTAAAGGCATTTAATTTTCTTGCAGTTTTTCCATCTAGTATATCACATATCATTGCAGCTAATATAAGCCAAGCAGCTCTATCATATTCAGATCTAAAACTCATAATAATACTAGCATAGCCTAAAAATAAATTCATAATAGTAATAGCATTAGGTACTAGGTATTTTTTTTCTATTTTTTTCTTTTCCATATCTATCCTCTCATTTTCAAAATGATTTTTAATAAATTAATAATGCCAAAAAGGCTAATGAATGCACCAATTATTTTATCAAAGATAAAAAAATGATGCAAAGTAAAAATTTTTTTAAGGTGTATAATCAACTCAGTTATAGTAAACCACAAGATATTACTTCCTAAAAAAATAAATAAAAGAATTTCTAAGGTATAGTAAAAATTATCAAATCCTAAGTGAATAGGGAAAAAGTGAAAAATCCCCATATAAACAAAGATAGCACCAGGATTTAATATACCAACTATAAATCCTGAAATTAAAGGGTGCAAGGAATTATCCTCTAGTTCATGTTCTTTTGTAAAAAAAAGTTTAAGTCCTATAAAAATAAAAATCGCACTTATGAAAATATTTAAATAAATATTGTCTCTTTTTATATACTGATTCAAATAATTTGAAGCAAGGAGTACTATAAAACCGTAGATTAAATCAGATAGAATAAAACCAATTGCAGATAAATAACCGGTTTTTAAACCCTTTTTTACAGTTCTTTGTACGCAGAGAAGTCCACCAGGTCCTATAGGGAAAGTAACTAATAGGCCTATTAAAATTGCATAAAAATAGTTTATTATAATTAACGCCCCCTAATTTAATGCTTTAAGAGTTTACCACAAAAATTTAAAATTAACAAACAAAAAATTCTTAATTTTTTTTAAGAAAGACTACACTTTATTCTAAATTTACTATATAATTTCGTTAAAGTAAATAGTAAATAAAGAAAATTAGTGAGGACTTATAAATGAATAAAAAAGAATTTCTTGATTTTTTTAATCTAGATGACAAATTGGAAGCTTCAAAGATATATGAAAAATATAAACTAACAGATTATGGGCTTAGTACTTTTACAGAGTCCTTTTATCCTCCGTCAATTTGGGCAAAAATAATAAAAATGAAAAATACACTAAAAATAAACGTCGATACTTATGGAGGTTTTTCTCAAAGTGAAAGAAGAATAGTAATGTTTGAAGGGGAATATCCTACAGAACTACCTGTAAAATTTATGTGCGTAAAAAATCTTTCAAAGTTTAAAGATTTAGCTCATAAAGATTACTTAGGAGCAATAATGAGTTTAGGAATAAAAAGAGAAAAAATGGGAGATTTGATAGTAAAAGAAAATTGTTGCTATTTTCCTGTTTTTGAGGATGTAGCAAGGATTATAGAAAGAGACTTAGAAAGTGTAGGGCATAACCCAGTTGAAATTTTTTATGTAGAAGAACTGGTAGAAGAAGTTGATTTTGAAGAAATTACTATTGTTGTAAGCTCCCAGAGGCTAGATTCGATAGTAAGTGCCCTTACAAAATTATCCAGAGAAGAAGCTGTGAAACAAATAGAAAAAGGGGAAGTTTTTATAAATTACTCAGAAGAGAAAGAAAAGAGTTTAAAACTCAAAGAGGATGATATAATAAGTATTAGAAAATATGGGAAATATAAGTTTGATTCTCTAGCAGGTAATACAAAAAAAGATAAGTTACGAATAGTTATTAAAAAATTTATTTAAAAAAGTTGACATTAACTTGCAAATGATATATAATTAAATTCGTCATACTTCGACTGGAGTATTAGAGTCTTAATCGGCGTAAATGCTATGAACCGTGTCAGATCTGGAAGGAAGCAGCACTAAGTAGATTTTTTATGGGTGTGTTAAGGTGCTCTCTTACAAAGGTCGCTGTATGGCCTTTTAATTTTTTGGACTTTGGAGGAGAACATGGAGATATTTTTGATGGTACTAGGTATAGCTATAACAATATTTGCAATGCTTACTATTTACTATGGAAATAAAAAAATAGATGCGAGAGCAAAGGTACTTGAATCTTATGAAACAACATTACTTGAAATGAAAAAAATGATAGAAGATTTAGATAGTAAAGTTAAGCAAAGTTCAGGGGAAAAAATAAAAGAAATGAAAGAACTCATAAAAGAAGCTGACAGGAAAAATCTTATTTTGGATAATAAAATTAAAGAAGGCTATGGACTAAACGGTATTTTAGAAAGAAACTTTGAAAGAATTGGCCAAGTAGAAGTAGAGATACCAATTAGTTTTAATAAAGTTGATAGCAAAAAAAGTATTGAAATAAGTATAGAAGAGATAATAAAACTTTATAAAGAAGGAAAAAGTCTTAAAGAAATTTCTGAAATAACAGGAAAAACTTTGGAAGAAATAGCTGCCATGATAGGAATGTAGGAAAGCGAGTGCTTTCCTTTTTTTTGAGAATATATTGATTATCTAGCCCTATCATAACTTGAAAAACTATGTGCTATGTGATATAATACTTAAAAAGTGAGGTAAAAATGAGTTTATTAAATAATTTGAATGAATCCCAAAGAGAAGCTGGAAAAACAATAGATGGTCCACTACTAATATTAGCAGGAGCTGGAAGTGGTAAAACAAGAACAATTACTTATAGGATAGCCCATATGGTAAAGGAAAAAGGCATTTCTCCTTATCAAATACTTGCTGTAACTTTTACAAATAAAGCAGCTAAGGAAATGAGAGAAAGAGTTCATTCATTAATAGGCCAAGAGGCAGAAAAAATTGTAGTATCGACCTTTCACTCTTTTGGTATGAAATTTCTTAGAATGTATGCAAATGCTCTGGGTTACGATTCTAATTTCAACATTTATGATACTGATGATCAAAGCAGAGTAGTTAAGAATATACAAAAAGAGCTTGGGATAAAAAGTGAAGAAAGTCCTAAAAGACTAATCTCTTTAATTAGTAAATTGAAGGAAGATAGTGTTAGTCCAGAAGAATATGAAAAGACTGTGCCTAGTTTTTTAGAAAATTATAAAAACATTATTGAAATTTATAAAAGATATGATGGAGAACTTAAGAAAAATAATGCAATGGATTTTTCTGATTTACTTATAAATACAAATAGATTGTTGGATAATAAAGAAATTTTGGAAAAAGTTCAAGAAAGATATAAGTATATAATGGTAGATGAATATCAAGATACTAATAATATTCAATATCAAATAGTAAAAAAAATTGCCAGTAAATATCAAAATATTTGCGTTGTTGGAGATGAAGACCAAAGTATTTATGGTTTTAGAGGAGCAAATATTCAAAATATACTAGATTTTGAAAAAGATTATCCAAGGGCAAAGGTTGTAAAACTTGAGCAAAATTATCGTTCTACTTCAACTATACTTAAGGCAGCAAATAGCGTAATCAAAAGTAACAAAAGCTCCAAAGGTAAAAAACTTTGGACTATAAAAGAAGGTGGAGAACTTCTTAAATTATACATGGCTGAAGATGCTATTGATGAAGCTTATTTTATAACTCAAAAGATAATTGAAGGAGTTAGAGCAGGTAGAAAACATAGTGATTTCACAATATTATATAGAACTAATGCTCAAAGTAGAAGTTTTGAAGAAACTCTTAGAAGATTTAATATACCAAATAAAGTATTTGGTGGTATGCAATTTTACCAAAGAAAAGAAATTAAAGATATTATAGCGTATCTTAATGTTATAAATAATACAAAAGATAGTATCAGTCTTCAAAGAGTAATAAATGTTCCAAATAGAAAAATTGGAGATAGAACTATCGAAAAAATGGAAGAGTATGCAAGAGAGAATAAAATAACTCTTTTTGAAGCCATGGGAAATGCCGATAAATTAGAAAGAGTTAATAAAAACACTCTAGAGGCTTTAGCTGAATTTTCAAAGGCCATGATAGAGCTTGTAGAAATAGCTGGAGAAAGTACAGTTTCAGAAGTTTTTGAAGCTTTACTTGAAAAAACTAAATACATAGAAGCATTTCCAGAAGATGAAGCAAAAGAAAGAAGTCAAAATATTGACGAGCTTAGAAATGCAATATTAGAACTTGAAAAACAGTTTGAGTTTATGACTCTTGGAGAATACTTGCAAGAAACGTCTTTGGTAAGTGCCACTGATACTTTATCTGAGACAAGCGAATATGTTAAACTTATGACTATTCATAATTCTAAAGGTCTGGAATTTCCAGTAGTTTTCCTTACGGGACTTGAACAAGAGATTTTCCCTGGTTTTGCTGCTCTTACGGAAGAAAGTGTACTTGAAGAAGAGAGAAGACTTTGTTATGTAGCTATAACCAGAGCTGAAGAAGAATTATATCTTACTCATGCTAAAGAAAGAATGGTTTACGGAAGAACTTCTTATATGAGACCACCATCTACTTTTTTGGAAGAAATTCCTAAAGAACTTGTAGAAGGAAGAAAAGCGGTAGAAGAAGAAAAGATTAAAAAAATAGAAAGTAAAGTAAAAACTAGTATAGAGAACTTCAATCCCTTTAAAACTAAGGCAAATATTGATTGTAATTATAGTGTTGGAGAAAAACTAGTTCATAAAAAGTTTGGAATAGGTATAGTTAAGGGAATAGAAGAAAAAGCAATTACAATTAAGTTTAGTGAAGGTGAGAAAAAAATACTACTAGCCATAGCAGATAAATTCTTGGAAAAGCTAAATTAGAAAGGACCCCCCAATGAAAAGAAGAACAATAGGAAAAAAGATAAAATATAAGGGGATAGGGCTCCATAAGGGGCAAGACATTACACTTAGGCTTATACCTTCAAAAGCTGGTGAAGGTATAGTTTTTAAAAGAGTAGATTTTGAAGAGGGCAAAAATATTATAAAGCTTCATAATGATAATGTTTTTGAGCTAACAAGAGGTACTAATCTTAAAAATGAATATGGAGCTATGGTATTTACTATAGAGCATTTTTTGTCTGCTCTATATGTACTAGGGATAACAGATTTATGCGTAGAACTTGATGGAAATGAGCTTCCTATAATTGATGGAAGTGCTTGCAAGTTTTTAGACCTAATAGCGCCTCATTTGGTAGACTTGGATGAAGACATAGAAGAACTAGTGATAAAAGAACCTATTTATGTGTCAAAGGGCGATAAATATGTAATAGGACTTCCTTATGACGGCTATAAAATTACTTATGCAATTAATTTTAATCACTCATTTTTAAAATCTCAGCTTCTTGAAGAAGAGATTACTTATGAAAATTATAAAAATAAAATATCAAAGGCAAGAACCTTTGGTTTTGACTATGAGCTTGAATACCTAAAAGCTAATAATTTAGCCCTTGGGGGTTCTTTAGATAATGCAATAGTTATTACAAAAGACGGAGTTTTAAACCCCGGAGGTTTGCGATATGAAGATGAATTTGTTAGACACAAAATGTTAGACCTTATTGGAGATTTGAAAATATTGAATAAGCCTATAAGAGGCCATCTTGTAGCTGTAAAGGCAGGTCATGCTATAAATAATGACTTTGCCAAAGAATTAGAAAAACATAATAAAAGATAAAAAGGAGATAAATAAGAGATGTTAGATATTTTAGAAATTATGGAAAGAATTCCGCACAGATACCCATTTTTATTAGTAGACAGAGTAATAGATATTAATGAAGAGAAAACTAAAATAGTAGCTTATAAAAATGTTACTGTAAATGAGCAATTTTTTAACGGCCATTTCCCAGGACATCCTATAATGCCTGGAGTTTTAGTAATTGAAGGGCTTGCTCAAGCTCTTGGAGTACTTGTAATGGGAGATTTGAAAGATCAAGTTCCTTATTATGCTTCAATAGATAACTGTAAATTTAAAGCTCCAGTAAGACCAGGAGATAAACTTGTTTATGAAGTAGAAGTGGTAAGAATAAAAGTTAAAATGATTAAAGCATCAGGAGTTGCAAAAGTTGATGATAAAGTAGTAGCACAAGCAGATATTATGTGTGCAATAATGCCAAAATAGGAGGATTCAATGAGCAATATTCATACCACAGCAATTATTTATGAAGGTGCAGAACTTGCAGAAGATGTAGTAATCGGTCCTTATACTGTAATAGGGCCTCAAGTTAAGATAGGAAAAGGTACTGTAGTTGAATCTCATGTTGTAATTGAAGGAGAAACAATAATAGGAGAAGGAAATAAAATATATTCTTTTGCTTCTATTGGTAAAGACTCTCAAGATTTGAAGTACAAAGGAGAAGCTACAAAAACTATAATAGGAAATAATAACAAAATTAGAGAATTTGTGACTATACATAGAGGAACAACAGATAGATGGGAAACTAAAATAGGAAATAACTGTTTGTTAATGGCATATGTTCATGTGGCACATGATTGTATTATTGGTAATAATGTTATTTTGGCAAATAATGCAACTCTTGCAGGACATGTAGTTATGGAAGATTTTTCTTATGTTGGAGGACTTACTCCTGTTCACCAATTTTGTAAAATTGGAACTCATGCTTTTGTTGGTGGAGCCTCGTCAATAAATCAAGATATAGTTCCTTTTGTAATTGCTGAAGGTGCTAAAGGAGGCCCAAGAGCATTAAATTTAATAGGGTTAAAAAGAAAAGGTTTTTCTGACGAAACTTTAAAAAATTTAAAGGAAGCTTTTAGGCTAATATTCAGAAGTAACTTACTCCTAAAGGATGCAGTTGAAAAAGTAACTGAAGAATATGGTCATGATGAAAATGTAAAAATTATGCTTGAATTTATTAATAAAAGTGAAAGGGGTATAGCTAGATAGTGAAAAAGATTGGAATGATAACAGGTCATGGAAATTTTCCAAAAATCTTTTTAGAAAGAGCTAGAGAAAAGGGGATAATTGTTTATCCCCTTGCCCTTTTTGAGAATATTTCTCCTGAAATAAAAAAAGATGAAAATTATAGATTTTTCAATATAGGAGAAATTGGAAAATTTATAGGTTTTTTCTTGAAAGAAGATATAAAAGAAGTAATTATGCTTGGTAAAGTGGATAAAGAAGAAATATTTAAAGAAGTTAGAAAAGACAAAATCTATGAACTTGTTATGGAAAAAGCTCCTAATAAAAAAGATGAAACTCTTCTTATGTCGGTAGTTGCTATACTAAAGCTTAATGGAATAAAGATTTTACCTCAAAATTATCTATTAGAAGAATTTATGACAAAAGAAGGTTGTTATACTCTAAGAAAACCTGAAAATATAGATGAAAAAAGCATAAAAATTGGTATAGAAGGAGCAAGAGCTCTTACTAAAATAGATGCAGCGCAAACTGTTGTTGTAAAGGATGGAAGCATAATTGCTCTTGAAGGAATAGAAGGAACAGACAAAACTATTGAAAGAGCAGGATTGCTTGCAGGGAAAGATTGTATAGTAGTAAAAATGGCTAGACCAAAGCAAGATATGAGATTAGATATTCCAGCTCTTGGGCTAGGAACTTTGAAAAAAATAAAGGAAATTGGCGGAAAAGGTATAATAGTAGAAGCAAATAAAATGATATTCTTGGAAAAAGAAGAAGTTATAAAATATGCCAATGAAAACAACTTATTTATAAAAGCCCTTAGGGTATAAGTTATAGTAGTGTTACAAAAGATTTTGGGGAGGAATAAATATGAATTATTTTATCTCAACAGGTGAATTATCAGGAGATTTACACGCATCATATATAGTGGAAAAATTAAAGACTTTAGATAGAAATGCCAATATTTATGCCATAGGTGGAAAAAATTTAAAAAGCCAAAATGTGAATATAGTAAGAGATATAGACTCACTTGCAATTATGGGCTTTGGAGAAGTAATAAAAAATATAGGTTTTTTAAAAAAAGTTTTGGATGAAACAGTAGATTTTATTCTGAAAAATCAAATTGACAGGGTAGTATTAGTAGATTATGGAGGGTTTAATTTAAAACTCCTAGAGGAGCTAAAATACTACAAACCGAGTTTGAAAATTTCTTATTATATACCTCCAAAGGTTTGGATTTGGGGGAAAAAAAGAGTTCATAAAATAGCCAAAGCAGATGAGATTTTGGTTATTTTTCCTTGGGAAGTTGAATTTTATGAAGGAAATAATTATAAAGCTTTATACTTTGGAAATCCCTTTATGGAAAAATATGAAAAAGTTACTCAAAAAGGAGAGAGTATATTACTTTTACCAGGAAGTAGAAGGCAAGAGATACAAAGTCTTATTCCAGTAATGCTTCAAGTAGTTGAAGAAAGACCAGAGGAAAAGTTTATACTAAAATTAGCAAAAGAAGAAGATAAAAAACTTATAAATAAAGATTTATCGAAGTATTCAAATTTAATTATAGAAAGCGAAAAGTCTTTGAAGGATTTAGGAAGTCTTTGTAAATATGCCTTAGCTGCTTCAGGAACAGTTATATTGGAACTAGCTCTTCTAGGAATACCGGGAATAGTTCTTTATAAGACTTCAATTATAAATGAAGTTATAGTTAAACTTTTTATTAATTTAACTTATGTATCTCTACCGAATTTGACTTTGGACAAAGAAGTTTATAAAGAGCTTCTGCAAAGAGAATGTAATAAAGAGAGGATTTTGGAAGAAATGGAAAATTTAGAAAAAAATTATGAAAAAATAGAAAAAAGCGTAGATGAAATAAGAAGCAGACTTAATGGGAAAAATATTACTGAGAGCTATGCTAAGATTATAATTAAGGGAGATAATAATGAGCTTGTTTAATAAATTTAAGGAAGGTACTATAGGAAGATTCCTAAAAGAATATGCACTTCCTTTCAAATATAAAATCTTTGTAGTTTTAGGTTTATCTTCTGTTATGGGAGCAGTTGGAGCTTCACCTTCTTTTATCATAAAGTTTCTTACAGATGATGTTCTTGTAAGAAAAGATGTAATGTATTTACGCCTAGTATGCATAGGAGCTCTTGTACTCTATTTATTAAGAGGGATTTCAACTTATTATACTAATATTTTAAGTGCAAAAATATCTGGTAGTATGACTATGAAAATAAGAGGAGACATGTACGAAAAAGTACAAAATATGTCCTATGATTTTTTTACAGAAAGCAAAACTGGAGATTTAATGTCAAGGTTTGGGGTGGATACAGATAAGGCTTTAAATGTATTAGTAGGTTCTTTTAAAGCATTTACTGATTTTATTCAGATAGTTATATGTATATTTATAGTATTTTTTACCAATGCTAAACTTGCAATAATATCCTTACTTTTAGTTCCAATGGTTTCAACTTTATTGAAAAAATACTCTGGACGTTTAAGAAATACTGGAAAAGACATACAAGAGAGTTTTGGAAAACTGAGCACTATACTTCAAGAAGGTATAGGTGGGGTTAAAGTTATAAAAGCCTTTGCAGCAGAAGAATATGAAATAGAAAAGTATAAAAATGAAAATACCAAAAATTTTAATTTCTTTATAAAAAATAGACGTTTAGATGCTAGAGTAAAACCAATAATAGAATATATGAATATTTCAATGGTAATAGCAATCTTATATTATGGTGGAACTCTTATTGTAAGAGATAAAATGACTTCAGGAGATTTAATGAAGTTTATAACAGCTTTTGCTCTTGTTTCTGAACCTTTAAAAAGATTATCAGATTATTTGAATGGTCTAAATAGTTCAATGCCAGCAGTTGATAGACTATATGAGATAATAGATTTGAAAACAAGTATAAAAAATAAAGAAAATCCCGTTGTGCCAGATAAAGTAACAGGAGAAGTTGAAATAGAAAAAGTATCTTTTTCATATAATGAAGAGAAAAAAGTTCTTAAAAATCTTAATTTATCTGTAAAAAAAGGTAAAATGATAGCTCTTGTAGGGCAAAGTGGAAGTGGAAAATCTACTCTTGTAAATCTTTTACCGAGATTTTATGATGTGACAGAAGGTAGTATAAAAATTGACGGAATAGACATTAGAGATTACGATTTGTATACTTTGAGAAAAAATATAGGAATAGTTCCTCAAGAAACTTTCTTGTTTTCTGGAAGCGTAAAGGACAACATAATTTACGGTAAAAGAGATGCTAATCACGAGGAAGTAGTAGAGGCACTTAAAATGGCTAATGCTTATAATTTTGTAATGGACTTACCCAATAAACTTGATACAGAAGTGGGAGAAAGAGGAGTACTTCTTTCTGGTGGGCAAAAACAAAGATTAGCAATAGCAAGAGCGATTTTGGAAAATCCACCAATAATGATCCTTGATGAAGCTACATCTGCTCTTGACACTGAGTCTGAAAGACTTGTACAAGATGCCCTTGATAAACTTATGACAAATAGGACAACTTTTGTTATAGCTCATAGACTTTCTACTATACTGCATGCAGATACTATAGTTGTAATGGATAGTGGAGAAATAAAAGAAATTGGAAGCCACCAAGAACTTTTGGCTAAAAAAGGAATATATACAAAACTATATGAAACACAGTTTGGAAAACTTGAGGAGGAAAATAATGCGTGAAGACGGAAGAGCACTAAATGAACTTAGAGAGATAAAAATAACACCTAA
>RRZT010362813.1_pt1 | contig 10542 bp, 12 predicted proteins | sample 2165551 | NCBI WGS metagenome assembly RRZT01 (sample SAMN10456910, study PRJNA506462) | wastewater metagenome | biome: wastewater; feature: sludge; material: wastewater sludge; isolation source: wastewater sludge with Escherichia coli K12::gfp cells carrying plasmid... | place: USA: Moscow, Idaho...
AAATTAATTTTTTGAGATTCTAAATGTTGTAATTTTTGGTGAAGTTCTGGAAGAGTCATTTTTATAATTCATCCAATTTACTATTCCAATACTTTACAAAACATTCATAGCCTTTTTGGTCATAAAAATAAGGTATTAGTTCTTCAACATAAATTTTATATGAATTAATTGTTTTTTTGCCGTCTCTAAGAGCTTTTTCAAATCGATGATTACCATCAATAATTTCAAATCTACCTATACTTATTTCAGCTTGAATAATAGGTTTTTTTGTATTAACCATTTTTAAATGTTCTTCATTTAATGAATTATTTGTGCAATGTGTTTTTTTCCACTTTTCAATATTAATTCTTTCCATTTTTGGTTCAAAAACACCATTTTCAATATCTTCTAAGATTTTTGAAATAAAGAAATTAAAAATACCATTTTTATAAATCTCCAATTCTTCATTTATTTGTTTTTTGGGAATATAATTCTTTTTTAGTTTTAAAGTACATGGATGTTTTATTTTTTTCATAATTAATCTACTTAATTTTAATATTCTAAACAATTATAATAAATTAAAGTTCAATTTATTTAATTCTTTGACTTTTAGAATAAAATTTGATACAATTTGAATACAGAAAAGCTTGTTCTGAGTATAAAACCATCGGAGTTCGTTTTGGACGTTAAGCCAGGGATTGCAATTTTGCAAAGCATTGGCAAACACCCGTAGATTGTAGCAGTTTTTGGTCTGCTACTTTTTTATTCTTCTATAAATAAAGTTTTTAGTTCTAATCTTTTATCCACATTTATTTTTAACTTTACCAGCTTTATTGTGTTATTTGAGTACTTTTTATAAAATTCTAAACTTATTAATGTTGAGTTCGTTTTTTTATCTTTAGTGATACTTTTTTGAACTCTATCAAATTTCTGAATGATTATAGGAATTTCACAAATATAAGGTAAATCATTAGGATGACCTTTTTTAACATGTCTAATACTATGACTTGTAATTACACATTTATATTCATTCATATTAAAATGAAGTATTTCTTTAATTCTTTTTACTGTTTTAAGAGGAATATCAAATAGTATCTCACTATTATATTGGTTATTTTGGATAGATTTTTGTATAAGTTCACATATTTGTTCTTTTACTTCTGTCACTAAAAACCTTAAATTTTTTTCTTTCGCATTATATCATTATAAAAATAATACATTACTCAAATTTTTTAGATTTTAACTCATTTGAGAGTTAAAAATTTTCTTACTTACTGTATATTTTTAATTTGTTATTAGAACTTAAATAAATATTAATTATGTGCAAGAGAGAGACAAGATAAAAATAGTTAAAAGTAGTATGTGAAAAATTATTTTTTAACATCTGTTTTCCGACACCCTAGCTTTAAATTACAAAAAGCACAAAAGCCCATAAAAAGGATATATGATAAATACTGTAGGATAGTGATTTTATACGGAAACTATATCAAAAATGTTTTCCGTATACTCTTATATTTGGAATACGAAGTACTTAAGTGAGTTTTTAGTGTTTCACAAAGTGTTTAAAAAATAGAATTGAGAGATTCTCACAAATCCTTAGGATTTTTGTTTAATGATTTTTGTAGTTTGATATAAGAAATTTGGTAAAATTTTTTAATATTAAGTATGAAGAAGTTTCACATGAGTATTAATGACCTCTTAGACCAAGCCCATCATTTAAAGCCATCAGAGAAATATATGTAATTGAAAGTTTAATTCAAGATTTAAGCCATATTGATGAAAATATAGAAAAACTTTGGATAGAAGAAAGTAATAGAAGATTAGAACTTTATAATAATGGTAAATTAGATTAGAAACAGTATCTATGGATGAAGTGTTTGTTGATGTACAACATTGAAATATCAAAATTAGCATATAATGAAATAGAAGAATCAAAAGAATATTATAATAATTACAGAAGTAAGACCTATAATTGCTCCTGACACTTTGTTTTTCTTTTTCAATTATACTAATTCTAATAAATATTCATAATACTCTTTGTTATAATCTAAATGACTGCAATCCTTTGGTCTTTCATTTTTAGGTATAGAATTAAAAGATAATTCTGGAAATCTCTCATTAAAAGTAAGAATTTTTATATCCGGAGAAAAAACTTTTAAGTATAAATTTAAATGCTTTGTTGCCATGATATATTTGTTAAGAGCATTTATATAATCTATTGAAAATTCATAAAAATCTTTGAATTTACCATTTAACATATGTTTCAATCCAAAATAAAAGAGTTTATTTTTATCTTCTACTTTTGAGTAGCTTTCAATTAATTTTGATTTAATATGATTTTTACAATCATAATTAATAACAATACTTATAAAATTTGAAGAGAATGTTAATAAATCATCTTTGTTTAATTTTAATAAAATTAGAAATATATGTATAGCATTATCATCTAATCTATATAAAAACTCAAAATAATTCTTATTAAAATCATATTTAATATAGTCAATATTATCAAACTTAGAAATAGAACCTGTTGTTAAGAATTCATTTATATCTTCTTCTGTTAAATATTTATGTAATAGTGAAATTATTGGTCTATTCTCTTTTTTCCACATATAATAGCTGTTTACACTAAAACTCATTAGTTCTGATACTGCTTTATGATATGCCATCTTTGTCCTTTAAAAAATCATATATTTCGTAGATTTCTAGTTTTTATAAATATTAGTATTAGTTTTATTATTGATATTCTAAACAATATTCAAATTTATTTGTTAATCCATCAATTCTAAACTGAGCATCTTTTTTATATTTTTCATAAAAATCTCTATTTCTAGAATTTACTACATCAATTAAAACATCATCATTTAGAGCTTTATTTATAGCTATAGATACTCTTTTAAACTCTTTAACAAAGCCTTTTAGATTGATTTTTAAATCTTTACAGAACTCTATTATTTGATAGCTTCCTAATTCATTTATATTATAAGCATCATCAATACTCATTGCAAAATCTGTATCATATCTATTTTCATAAATTTCAATATTTAAAATATCATAAAAAGGAGTTAGTTCCATTTTATCTTTTTCAATTAAAAATGAAATATTTTTCCCATGAGCATCACTATTACCTAAACATAGATTAACACATATCCATGTAATAATATCTTTTTTTGCAATTATTGGAGAAGAACATTTTTCAATTAAACTAAATATTTTTTTAAAACTTACACCCTCTTTATAATCTTTTAACTCTTTTCCAAAAGCTCTTTCATATTTATGCATTACATTTAAATTTAAAGCCTGACAACCATCAATAACATGTTTTCTAATTACTTTTTCATTAGATATTAGTTCTCTATCAAATCTTTCAACTTGAAGTACCATTTCATCTTCTAAATTTAATATTTGGATATTTGGTATTTTTAATCCAGCAATTGAAGCTAACTTTAGAGATAAGTATTCATTTAAAACCAAATTATCATCATTTGATTCAAATTTTAAAATATGTGTTGAAGCTAATTCTCCTTCACTAAATCCAAATTTTCCATCAATTATAGTAATTGGTAATTTATCTTGAACTCCTGCAACACTTAATCTTACATTTCCATCCCAAACAACAATAGGTCTGTTTTTTCTATCTTTTATTCTATTGGCTAGTTCTGTATTTGAAATCTCTCTAAAACTTGTTTTAAAAGGTTTATTATCTTGTGAAAATGTTAATGCACCAGTTGTATCTTTACCAATTAATTGAATAAGTGCAAAAATATTATTCTTAGAAATATGATACATATTAGTTAATATTTCTCTTCCTTTACCTTCAGGCAATAGATTTTCAATAAAATTTTTGATTGCATTATTTGATATAGTAGAATCAAATTTCATATAAGGAGATAATTCAAATCCATCTATTTTCCAATTATTAGTATATTCAAAAGAAAAAATATCTTCTATTGGTTCATACTTTAAAATTCCAACTTCAATCTTGTCATAAAATATATGTAATTGCATCATTTATTATTCCAATATCAGTTTTAAACCAAACATTTTTGCCACATATAAAGCTGTTGATAATCTAACACCTTCAGAGCCTTTTTCTAGCCTAATTAAAGTTGTAGTATTAATATTGCAAAGTTGTGCTGCTTCAACTAAAGTCAAACCTTGACTTGTTCTTTTATATTTTAGATGTTTTCCAAAATCTTTAATATCTGTAATAATATTGCTAGTTGGAAGAGTAGAGGCTTTCACATTTTTTGCCATTATTAAATCCTAGAAAATAGATTTTATATCTATAGTTATACTTTTGTATATTTTATTTCTTATTATATTAATTATAACTTTAAAATTATACTTTTGTGTAATTTAATACTATTTTATTAATGATTAATTTTAAATTCTACAAAAGTAGAATTTATCACACATATTAAATATCTTAGTTTAAGAATTCTCAGTTTTATAACTATCAAAATATTAATAATATATGAATTTTATATAGATATTTTATCAATATATTAAAAAATAAGCAAATTATAAGTTCCAGAACTATAATATTCCTAATATATGAATATAAATATGTATATTTAATATATTAGTAATAATAAATCAAATTTAAAGGAATTAGTATGTTAGTTTTAAAAATTATTGGAGTGATTGTTTTTTTTTCACAAACAAAACCAGTTTATAGAATCAATTAAAAAGGAGTGTTCATGGAAGAAAAAAATATATGTTTAGAAGAGAAAAGAGTTTTTTATAGAAATATCAGAAATTTAACATTTTTTATTTCAATGATATTACTTATATATTTTATTCAACAAGATTCGAATAACAAAGTTCTAAAAATAGTTGAGCATTTTAACTCTAATCAAGAAATCATTTGTGATAAAAAAATTGTCTCAAAACAAAAAGGTTATAGCTTTTATGAAAAAGATAATAGTTATATATCAAATGGTGAAAATATGTTTTTAATAAACAGATGTAGTATCAAGGAGTAAATCATGTGTAATTTTTATAAAAAAATGAATGGATTTTTTAAAGAGATATTTGTACTAATTTTTTTAGTTGGTGTATTTGGAGCTGTATTTGGGATTTTATATAGTTTGTATGAACTTATTTTTAATAATAGAACAAATCCTGGTGATAGTACTTTTATTATTCAATATATCTTTATGTTTTATCAAATCTTAATTCTGAGATTAAAAGTGTCGAATTAAAAAATGATGAATTAACAATTAGTTTTTTAAATGTAGATAAACAAAAAATAGAGAGTCTATTATCTTCAAAATACAAAATAATCTCAAATAATACTCAAAATCTTATTTCAACTATAAAGGTGAAAATATGAACAGATTAAATCCTTTGTATTTGATCCTTTTGTCTTTAACTATTGTTTTTGTCTCTTTTTTTTCATTATCAAATGAAAAAAAGTCTTATTTAGAAAAAGTCGATGAAAGTAAATTGCTTCAACAAAAAGCAAGAGAATATCAATCTTTTACTGGTTATTGGAAAGATGATAAATTTATAAATAAAACGATTGATGAGATTTTGAAAAACTCTTTATTTAAAAATGAACAAATTATAAAAACAACTTCAAAAGAGAGTATTAGAATCAAAATAGAATCTTCAAATCAACAAGTTTTAGATAATTTTTTAAATAGATTTTTAAATAAACAGTTGATGATAAAAAATTTAGAAATTGATAAGAATTTTATTAATTTAGAAGTGGGGTTAAAATGATTAAAAAGATTTCTAAAATTCTTATCTATATTTTTCTTTTTACTTTAACTTTTATGCTCTTTTTACCAAAAGAGTCTTTATATAATTTAATAGAAAAAGAGTTAGAAAAAAAACAAATAATTATTTCAAACGAATTGAGAAATGAAAGCTTATTTAATCTTGATATTTCTAGGGCAAATATATATTTTGAGGGAATAAATATCTCGAATTTTGATAAATTAGAGATTTTTAGTTATTTTTATTTTACAAAAGTAGAGGTTCAAAATATCACTATTTTAGATAGTTTGTCATCTTTTGCACCAAGTCCTATAAATAATATTAGTTTTAATCATTCTATTTTAAATTTTAATAAAATTCTAATAAATTCAAATGGTGCTTTTGGGGAATTAAAAGGTGAATTTAATATTTTTACAAATACTCTTAAAATAGAGTTAATTGCCTCAAAAGAGATGAAAAACTCATATTCAAAGTTATTAAGAAATATGAAACTTGAGAATGAAAGGTATATTTATGAATATAAATTTTAATAGATTATTTCAAAAGTTGATTCCTTTTATTTATATTGTATTAGTTGCATATATATTAAATCAAATTTTATTTTTTTATTTACCAAAAAGTGGTGTTTCTTTTGTAGAAAATACTTTTACAAATCTAGAATATAAAAAATATGGTTTTTATTCAAATATTAAAATAGTAGAAGAAAAACAACAACAAATAAATCAACAAATACAAAATTTATCAAAATATAATTTAAAAGCAATATATTCAACAAATACAAATAAAGGTTGGATAAGCATAGAAGAAAAAGCTGGAAATACTAGTTATGTTTTAGCTCAAGGTGAACAAATAGATGGTTATGTTCTTTTTAAATTGTATAAAAATTATGTGATTTTTCAAAAAGATAAAAAAGATTATAAATTAGAAATAGTTGAAACTGAACTATCAAATTATGAAGATAGTAAAATAGAGGATATTAAGACAAAAAATAATGGAGCAGTTGTAAGTAGAGACTATTTAAACTCCTATATTACAAATATGGATAAAATTTGGAATAACATAGCTATAAATGAGATTAAAAACGGGGATAAAATTGATGGATTTAAAATAGAAAAAATCAATAAAGATTCTGTTTTTAGTAAGTTGGGTTTAAAAGAAGGGGATATTATCAAATCTGTAAATAATAGTGTTTTAGGTTCTTATGCTGATGCATTTAAAGTTTATAACGATGTTGGGAATATTAAATATTTAAATATTGAAATTTTAAGAAATAATGAATTAATGGAGTTAAGTTATGAGATTGATTAATAAGTTTTTGATTGCAGGGTTAATTAGTTTACAGTTAAATGCAGTGGAAGACAATACTATAAATATAAATTTTAAAGATTTGAAAGTTATGGATTTAGTAAAGATAACTTCAAAGGTTATAGATAAAAATATTTTAGTTACAGAAGAGATAAAAGGAAATGTGGAGTTTATTTCAAATAAACCTGTAAATAAAGATGAATTAATCAAAATATTAGGTTTTGTATTAGAAGACAAAGGATACTCTTTAGTTCAAAGTAATGATATGCTTAGGGTTGTAAAATTAAATGGTGGTACAAATAGTAATGTGCCTGTTGCTAATTTGTCTCCAAAAGATGATTTATATTGGATGGTTACAGAAGTTTTTACAGTTAAAGATACTGATGTAGATTATGTTGCCTCAAAAATAAGACATCTTATTTCAAAAGATGCAAAAATGGTTACAAATAAAGACTCAAATGCTTTAGTAATCACAGATTTCAAAGATAATATAGCAACTGTAAAAGATGTAGTAAATATTATGACAAGTGGTGCAAATAAAGATACTGTTATAGTTGAATTGAAAAATATAGATGCTTTAGAAGCAAAAAAGAATTTAGAAGCAATAGCAAAATCAAAATTTAATGAAAAAGTAGAAACTCAAAAAGTTTCTATTGTTGAAAATAGAGATAATAATTCTTTAGTAATTATTGGAGAAAAAGGAAACATCAACTATCTTGCAAGATATATAAAAAATGTTGATACTGATAGTTCACTAATAAAAAAGGAGTCAAAGGTTTTTTCACTTAAGAATGTAGAAGCTATAAATGTAATTAAAATTCTTGATTCCGTAATTGGTAAAAAAACGTATGCTGATCCAAACAGAAAACCTTTAGTTTCAGTAGATGAAGAATCAAATGCAATTGTTGTTATGGGACTTTCAGATGAAATAGAAATTATTGGTGCTTTGGTGGCTGAACTTGATAAAGAGAAAGGTCAAGTTTATGTACAAGCAAGAATTATAGAAGTTAATGATGAATTAGTTGATAGAATAGGAGTTCAATATGGGATATTTGGAGGAACGGCAGGAAGTAATGGACTTGCAACTTTTTCTTCAAGTTTAAATAATGGAGTAGTTCCAAATTTGGCAGAAATAAAAAAATCGAATGGATTAAATATTCCAGATATAAAATCTGGACTTGCATTAGGAGCTACGTTAAATCTTTTAAAACAAAATGGAGCTTTAGATATTGTATCAGAACCATCTATTTTAGCTGTAAATAATAAAGAGAGTTCAATTTATGTTGGAGAGAAAATATCTATAAAAACTTCTACTACTATTGGACAGTCTACAACTTCTATAGATAGGAATAACTACTCACGAGAAGATGTAGGTTTAACATTAAAGGTAAAACCTAGAATTTCTAGTGAAGAAAAAGTTACATTAGAAATAAGTACTTTACTAGAGGGAATAAAAGCAACTCAAACAATAAGTGGAAATCCTGATACACTTAAAAAAGAGATTAAAACAACAGCTATTTTAAATAATGGTGAGAGTGTAATAATAGGGGGATTAATAGAAAATAAAAATGAAACTACAAATCAAAAAGTTCCAGTTTTAGGTGATATTCCAGTTATGGGAAATTTATTTAGAAATGATTCTACCACTACTACAAAAAAGAATTTAGTAGTTATAGTAACACCATATATGATTCCAAAAACAAAAGATATTACTTATGTTAGAAATGAATTAGCAGAACTTAAAAGTATGGAAGACAAATATTTAGAAGATTCACTTATAAGGCTTAAAGAAGATTCTTTAAAGAAAAAAGTAGAAGCTAAAAAAAGAGAAGAAAAAATAAATGAACTAAACAAAGAGTTAAATAAATATGAAGCAGATAAAGAAGAAAATAAAATAGACCATAATAAAAGAGTAAATGAGATTTTAGGACAATAAATATGAATATAAACGAAATTCACAATCTAAATCTTGTTGCGATTGATGAGATTGATGATTATGTAATAGCTTTAAAAAATTATGTTTTATACACAAAAATTGAAGATAGAATTGTGGTTGCACTTTCAAAAGATTATATGAGTATATCTTTTGATTATTTATCAAAAATAGAAACAAATCATGAAATAATATTTTTAGATGATATATCTTATGAAAGACTTTATAATAGGTTTTTAGAGATAAAAACAGATAAAGAGATGAGTAAAATTCAACAAGAGCAAGAAGATGCAACTTTAAGTGATGATGATTTTTCAGTTAGTGAGTTTTTAAAAATTGGGAATGATATTTTAAATTCAGAAGAATCAGCACCTATTATAAAATTTGTAAACTCTTTATTTTATCAAGCAATAAAGAAAAAATCATCAGATATTCATATAGAAATGCACGAATTCAAAGCAGAAGTAAAATATAGAGTTGATGGGGTTTTAACAAAACATATTGAACTTGATAAAAATATTATGTCTTTGGTAATCTCAAGAATAAAAGTTATTTCAAATCTTGATATTAGTGAAAAAAGAATTCCTCAAGATGGAAGAACTCAAATTAAAATTGCTGGGCGAACATTAGATATTAGGGTTTCTATTCTTCCTACTTTTTATGGAGAAAGAGTAGTAATGAGATTATTAATGCAAAGTGAAGATATTTTAAGTATTAAAGAGTTAGGGTTTCCTGCATATATAACAGATGAACTTGAAAGTGTATTGGAAAATTCTTATGGAATGGTACTTGTTACTGGTCCAACTGGAAGTGGAAAATCTACTACTTTACATTCACTTTTACATCAGGTGGTTAGTGAGGAAAAAAATATAATTACTGTTGAAGATCCAGTTGAGTACAAATCAAATCAATTCTCTCAAATCCAAGTAAACACAAAAGTAGGGCTTACATTTGCTAGTGGATTAAGGTCAATTTTAAGACAAGATCCTGATATTATAATGGTTGGTGAAATTAGAGATAGTGAAACTGCATCTATTGCAGTTCAATCAGCACTTACAGGGCATTTGCTTTTTTCTACATTACATACAAACAGAGCTCCAGCGGCAATTACAAGACTTATTGATATGGGTGTTGAAAAGTTTTTAATTTCTTCTTCTTTATTAGCTGTATTAGCTCAAAGATTAGTTCGAAAACTTTGTGATGATTGTAAATGCCATGATGATTCATTGGCTTCTCATAAAATATTTGGATTGGATTTAAATAAACCTATTTTTAAACCAGTTGGTTGTAAATCTTGTAATTTTACGGGATATAAAGGAAGAATAGCAATTGGAGAACTATTTATCATTAATGATGAAATTAAAGAGTACTTAAAAGGTGATGTTGATGATAACACACTTATGAAATTAGCTATTAAAAATGGAATGATAAGTTTAGATAAACAATTAAAAATGATGCTTGAAGCTGGAGATACATCAGCTTCTGAAGTTATAAGAATAGGTATAAAATAGTGAAAAAAGCTTTTTCTTTGATGGAAGTTATTATTTCTGTTGTAATTCTTAGTGTAGTGATGATAACTTTGCTTCAAATAAAAAGTA
>RRZT010625455.1_pt1 | contig 10542 bp, 10 predicted proteins | sample 2165551 | NCBI WGS metagenome assembly RRZT01 (sample SAMN10456910, study PRJNA506462) | wastewater metagenome | biome: wastewater; feature: sludge; material: wastewater sludge; isolation source: wastewater sludge with Escherichia coli K12::gfp cells carrying plasmid... | place: USA: Moscow, Idaho...
GCGATAAGGTTGTCATTTTAACGGACATTCTGGGTGATGAAGACCACCTCGGTGATATGGACTTTAAGGTCGTTGGCACCAGTGAGGGTATCACTGGCCTGCAGATGGACATTAAAATTGATGGTGTTGACAAGGATATCATGGGCCGCGCCCTTGCCCAGGCCAAGGAGGGCCGTTTGCATATCCTTGGTAAGATGGAGTCGGCAATCTTAACGCCGCGGGAAAAGGTGTCTGAGTTTGCCCCTCGCTATGTGACCCTGCGCATCAATCCAGACAAGATTCGAGATATCATTGGCCCGGGGGGTAAAGTAATTCGGGAAATGACAACAGAGTTTGATTCGAAAATAGATGTGGATGATGATGGTACCGTCAAAATATTTAGTAATACCACTGCCTCTGCCGATGCCTTAGTGAAACGCATTGAATCCATGACAGCTGTGCCCGAAGTAGGGGCCATCTATGAAGGAGAGGTAAAAACGATTAAGGATTTTGGTGCCTTTGTGCAGATATTGCCGGGCACGGATGGGATGGTGCATATTTCCGAATTGAAGAACGAACGGGTGAAAAATGTGACGGATGTGGTTAAAGAAGGGGATATGATTAAGGTTAAGGTCATTGATATAGATAACCGAGGTCGCATTCGTTTAAGTCGCAAGGCTGCTCTGGCTGAAGGTGAGGAGTAAAACTGAGGTTCTTTTCACTTTAAGGTACTATTTCGATGCTGCGTCGGCTGCCATTTCTGGTGGCCGACGTTTTTTTATGGGGAGGCTTGAGGAAAAATAAAAACTGCTCAGCTCGTCCCTAGCTTCACTGATGAAAAAAAAAGATGGAACGACAAAAAGTTTTGTTTACCTGGTTGCAATCCGAGTGGGCACAAAAGCTCCCACGACCACATTATTCTACAGCTGGTTCTGCAGGCATGGATGTAGCTGCAGCTTTAAGCGAGCCTGTAACGCTTCCTCCGGGAGATATTTTGCTTATACCCTGTGGCTTTGCCGTGGCCATTCCCAGTGGATATGAGATGCAGGTACGGCCTCGTTCCGGCCTGGCTGTGAAGAAAGGTGTGACAATTATCAATGCTCCGGGCACAATCGACGCCGACTATCGGGGTGAAGTGAAGGTTGGCTTAATAAATCTTGGTAAAGAGCCCTATGTTATCCAGCCAGGCGAACGCATCGCCCAGCTGGTTTTGTCCCCGGTGGTGCAGGCAGAGCTAGAGGTCGTTCAACAATTAGACAGTACAGAGCGAGGAATCGGCGGTTTTGGCCATACCGGCACAAAATGATAGTAAGTATTGTCATTGGCAAATCCTTACCTGCCCGGAACGAACCGCAGAAAATTGCGGAGTCTCTTATCTGTTGATGCAGCGCAGGGCACTATATTACCAGATTCTGATGATCAATGAGCTAGACCTCTTCGCCGGACTTGATATGTAGGTCTATTTCCTTGAGCGCTGCGAGCAGCTCATAACTTTTAGGGAGGTTTTTTATCCGTATAATGGCTCGCCCTGGCCCTCGCGCACCAGTTCCCGAGCATCAATTACCATTAATAAAGAGGTATCTTTGAGACTGATAATAAACAGGTCGCTAAGCGAGGGATTCATCCTCTTGAGGGCCAGCGGGCAATAAGGTGGCGCATGGTTTGTGCCCGGGTTAAGCCGATAAGGTGGCCCGGCCTCCATTTGCCCCGGATTAATGGACAGCAGCAAACGGCGCCCCGGGCAATCTCTGCGATATAGGCTACAGATTTAACGGCAATAAGGATTATCCCCGCTGTGATGGGAGCAATACCTATCTGGCTAGCCAAGAGGAAGCCATGGTGCAAAAATATGGCTTGCATGTACATAGGGGGAAGCGAATAGGCTCTATGTATGCTTCGGCCATAAATCTCAGGCAAGGGGTTTTCGTTTAATCTTCATCAGGCCTACCCGGTTCTCAGAAGAAAACCAAAAAAACGGCCGTCAAAGGTAATTTCAAATAACCGCCTTGCCTCTCTGAACAAGATAGACTTCCTACATTAAATTGAGGTATTCATATTGTGGTTCTGGGCCAAACCATTTCATGTACAGGGCATTATAGGTGCCATCTGCGCGCAGCGCTTTTAATGCGTCATTAACCTTTTTGACCAGGTCGCTGCCCTTAGGAAAGCCAATGCCGTAATCTTCGCCTTGGTATAAAGGCCCAACTATCTTTGCCTTTCCTTTTCCTGCCTTCAATAAATAATCACTGACGACCGGTGAATCGAAGAACACCGCACTGACACCGTCGCTCATCAGTTCAAGAAACATGGCATCATTATTGGGAAAGAGCTTGACGTCAGCGCCTGATGCATTGGTCTTCAGATAATCAACGGACGACGTCCCTAATTTGGTGGCAACTGTCTTGCCCTTTAAATCTTCTATGCTCCTGATATTGGTGTTATCAATTCTCACCAGGAGGAGCAGGCCAGCCTTATAATAACCATCGGAAAAGTCAATTACCTTTGCACGCTCAGGTTTAATGGTCATACCGGCGATGCCCACATCCAGCTGGCCAGACTCTAGGCCGGGAATGATGTCATTAAAATCCATGGGTTGCAGCTCATATTCCAGGTCAATCTTTTTGGCAATGGCGGCCCATAACTCTACATCAAAACCAGTTTGCTCCCCTGTTTGAGGATCTTTAAACTCAAAGGGGGGGAAATTGGTGTCGCAGGCTACTGTGATTTTTTTTGCCAAGCCGAAGGAGCTGATAGAAAAAATCAGGGCAAAACAGGCCAGACCAAGTAACAGCTTTTTCATACATCATCCTACGTCTTTTGAATTTTATAACATGTAATCACAGGCGATAAAAACCGTGATCAAGACCTCATATTCGAATAATGACAAGTTGCTGTTCAGAAGGCAACTGGAAAGGTGTTCTTTGCTAAGCCCGTTTGCCAAGCGCAGGAAAAAAAGAAAAGTGAAGCTTGTTATTTACGTCTGTTCAGGATAAGTGGAAATTTCTTGTACGTGCCTGCAGTTGGCAAGACAACCCCAATATTTAGGAGAACGTATTTGCGCTATATCGTTTTGGGCAGCGGGAGTAAAGGCAATGCCACCTTGGTGGAAGCGGGGAAAACTCGCATCCTGATTGACAATGGATTTTCCGGGAAAGAGCTCATTGCTCGCCTTACTGCACAGGGGATTACCGCTGAAAGCCTGACCGCCTTGGTTATTACTCACGAGCATAATGACCATATTCAGGGTGTGGGTGTCCTGGCCAGGCGGCTTAATTTGCCTGTTTTTGCTAATGTGCCAACGCACCGGGCTGCGGAATCACGTTGTCAACATATTCCAAACAGGAGGGAATTTAACACGGGTGAACCGTTTACCATAGCCGATCTACGCCTTCATGCTTTTTCAGTTTCGCATGATACGGCAGATCCAGTTGGTTTTGTCTTTGATGACGGTCATAGTCGCCTGGGCTATTGCACAGATACCGGTAAAATTACGCGACTTATCAAGTATCATCTGGAGGGCTGTCAGGCACTCATACTGGAAGCCAACCACGACGTTGAGATGGTGAAAAAGGGTCCATACCCGCTCCATTTGCAGCAACGTGTCCTCTCCCATTACGGTCATCTTGCCAATGCCGCTTCCCTTGAACTGGCGGCAAGTCTGGCAGAGGATCGACTGCGCACTCTGGTACTGGCGCATATAAGTGAAATTAATAACAGCCCGCAGCTGCTTACTCAGGAGGTGAAAAAATACCTGCACTCATTTGTTCGTCTTCAGGTGTTGTGTGCCAGCCAACATGGCGGAATTTCGCCGCTTGAGGTTAGATAAGAAGAAGACTAATTATGTCGTTTAGCCTCGAGGATGAAATTTTTTGTGCGAGGACTTAAGTCTTTCCATATCCACGTGGGTGTAGACCTGGGTTGTGGAAATGTCGCTGTGGCCAAGCATCATCTGTACGGCGCGCAGGTCTGCTCCACCGGCAAGAAGATGTGTTGCAAAGGAGTGACGCAGGCTGTGTGGGCTGACCTCGGATACTATTCCTGCGGCAAGGGCAGTTTGATGAATGATCTGCCAGAAGCGAATGCGCGTCATGGCTTTGCCGCGGTTGGAGACAAAAAGAAAAGGGCTCGTTTGCCCTTTTAAGAGCTGGGGACGACTATAATCAATGTACTCTCTGAGCTTTTCACCGGCAATGGAGGCAAAAGGTACTAGGCGTTCTTTATTACCTTTGCCTCGAATGCGTAAATGGCCGCTAGCAAGATTACATGAGGAAAGTTGTAAGCAAATTAGCTCTGAAACCCTCAGACCAGATGCGTAGAGTAAATGCAGCATAGCCTGATTTCGCAGCCCAAGTGGCGTTGGCGACTGCGGCGCATTAAGAAGTCGTTCGACTTCAATTTGGCTTAGCGCCTTTGGTAGGCGCAAGCCGGTTTTGGGAGAATCGATGGAGACAAAGGGGTTTACGTTGAGTTCACCATGCATGACCAGATAGTTGCAAAATGACCGTATAGCCGCCAGGCGTCGGGAGACGGAGCGGGGACTGATTCCCCGTTCCCGGCAACTTCGCAGGTAACTCTGGATGATGGGCTTTACGCAAACCTGTTCGACAAAAGGAAAGCTTTTTTCGCTGAAACGAAAAAAATCTTGCAGATCAGCCCTGTAGGCCACAACAGTATTCTGCGAAAAGCGGCGGACAACAGTAAGATGGTCAAGGAAGACTTGTAAAAAACGGGAAGATGTGGGGGAATTAGTAGACAGAACGAGCCTTCATTTTTGAATAAAAAACCCCGATGTACTGAACATCGGGGCAATTTCTCAACCTGTACTTCTCATTCGGTTGAATTTTCGAAGTTTCCTTAGTGCTTCGGCAGCCTTACGGCGTTTCTTTACGCTGGGTTTTTCATAATATTCCCGCCGCTTGAGTTCGCGTTTGATTCCGTCAATCTGGAGTTTTTTCTTCAATTGGCGGATTGCGTATTCGAGGTCGCCTCTCACATCCACTTCGATCATGATTGCATCACATCCTTTTTACTTGTTTAATAATCAAAAATCCCTAAAGAAAATGATTTTAAAGGAGTTGGCGAAAAAGTCAACTGATATGCATGCTACATACATAAAAGAAATAAGGGGCTGGGGAAAGAGGGGTTTTTTATTTGACTTGCTTTTTCCAACTATTTTTGTATATTATCAACTTTCAGAAAAAAAAGAGCATTTTTTTTAGCGTTGCTCCTTGTCAGTGAATCTTGCCCCAGTGCCTAAAGTTTCTGCTGATTACTTTTCTTTGGAAAACGGCATGAAACTTTTTCTCGGTAGCCATCATATACTCCTAGAGAAAAATAATCTAACAAAGAGAGATTGGGCTGTTGCGTTACAATGGCTCCTCTTTGGTTTCCGTGTTGTGTTTATGCCTAGCTTGGTGATTTTCCTTAAGGTTTTTTTATTGGACGCAATGAAGATTCAAGGAAAAGAAAACAGGTTACTTGCTCCGTTAAGTGAGAAAAAACACGACAGAGGCCTCTTTTCTGTTTTTGCAGAGAAAAGGCAAACTTTACAATATTGACCAGCAGGCATGCTTGTTTTCAGCGTATTTTTTGAAATGTGAAGAGACAAAGCATAGTGCCGGAAACAAAAGGCTCAATGGGCCGCAACCAGGAATTACATGGATTTTAAAGATTTTCATTTTGCACCGCCGCTGGCAAAAGCTATAGCTCAATGCGGTTACAGTACTCCAACTCAAATTCAACAACAGGCTATTCCGCACCTTCTTCAACGTAAAGACCTGCTGGGCCTCGCCCAGACTGGCACCGGAAAAACCGCAGCTTATCTTCTGCCAACCTTACAAACCCTGCTTGCGCAGCAAAAAAAGGGCGTAAGGGCACTCATTTTAGTTCCCACCAGAGAACTCGCTGAGCAGGTTTACAAAAATACCCTGCAACTCTCGACATTAACATCGCTACGCTCTTGCACTATCTATGGCGGGGTTAGTAAAGTTGAGCAGATGAAGAAACTTGCCAGAGGCGTGGAAGTGGTTATCGCCTGTCCTGGGCGCCTTCTTGATCATATTCAGTCTAAAACAGTGGATTTACGTAACCTGGATACGCTTATTTTAGATGAAGCAGATCAAATGTTTGACAAGGGTTTTTTGCCCGATATACGCCGCATTCTTACACATATACCTGCAAAAAGGCATTCTATGGTCTTCTCGGCCACAATGCCTGATGAGGTCCGTGGGTTTGTTGAAGACATATTGCAGGATCCGGTTACCATCCAAATTGATCACGATAAACCGAGCAAAACTATCAGCCATACCCTTTTTCAGGTGGCCCAAGACAATAAAACAACGCTTTTACGAGATGTCCTTTTGTCTCACAACACGCCTAAGACATTGGTTTTTACTAAGACTAGGTTTAAGGCGAAGAGTCTTGGGGCCCAACTACAACGGCAGGGATTTGCCGTCACTTCCCTGCAAGGGAACATGTCGCAACCACAACGGCAGGCAGCTATGGATGGCTTTCGAAAAGGAAAGTTTAAGGTGCTTATAGCTACCGACATTGCCGCCAGGGGTATAGATGTGAGCGAGATATCTCTCGTCATCAACTATGATGTGCCTGATACGGTTGAGGCCTATACCCATCGGGTTGGAAGGACCGGCAGGGCAGAGCATACTGGGCAGGCGCTTACATTTGCCACACAGGCAGATAAGCGGATTGTTCGTCTGGTTGAACACCAGCTGGGCAGGATCTTTGTTGCTGGCTCAGTTGAAACCACTGGGCAGGGCAATACAGAGCTTCTCCAAGTCCATCATGAGGATAGAGATATCGCTCAAGTTGAGGAAAAAGAGGCCAGAATTTTTACCGGGAAAAAGTCGCAGCGCCGGGAGAAAAGACCATTCCCGTTTGCCTCTAACCATCCGGTAAAACACGTTCGCAGCAAGCGGACAAGGAAATCACAGACAGCCCTCTGATGGGGCCGCCTGTGTGCAGAACGGTAGGGGATTATAATGTCCCTTACCACCACGAAAAGGCAGTATATTACATTTAATGCAGGAGACACGACATGGTACAGGGAAGAGTAAAATGGTTTAACGACGCAAAAGGTTTTGGTTTTATTGAGCAGGATGGCGGCAAAGATGTTTTTGTACATCATTCAGCTATCCAAGCTCAGGGTTTTAAAAGCCTGCAAGAGGGCCAACGCGTCAGCTTTGAGATCGTTGCCGGCCCGAAAGGCCCCGCAGCGGCAAATGTTATTCCGCAATAAGGCGTGTTGGGAATTGCCTGAAAAGGCATGTTTTTTTCCGGTAATTCCCCGTATGACCTGCCTTGCTAAACAGCACCAGAGATAGAGAGCAGGCCTTGGCAAAAAACAATTATTCCTACGAAAAGCGGCAAAAAGAACTCAAACGGCAAGAAAAAAAAGCAGCCAAAAAAGAGCGCAAACTGGAACGGCAAGATACTAGTAAAGAGAAATTGCCGGAAGATATCGACAACACAAGTGACGCTCAGTAGCTGTCCAGGGAATAGAGCAGATTGTGTTATAACTCTCTTGCCTGGAGGCCAACCTTTGGCAGAATGTTTTTTTTATTTTGTTTCTTCTTTTGCCACTTGAGGTAGGCCTTTCTTGCCTCATACAGGTCCTGGTAGAAAGGTGTTGGCGACCAGGACCCATTTTCTTTTTTTTCTGTAATTGTAGTTAGATTTGCGTCAGCCTGATTGCCAAACTGTTGTAAGAAACGATCTAAGCGTGCCGGTTTATCAATGCCAGGGAGTATATCGAGCCATTGCATAGTGGCCCGCAGAATAACGTCTTTTCCGCTCTGAGAACGAATTGTCCTGGTAATCTTCGCGAAATGCGCCTTTTCAGAATGCTGGTGTCTCTTTTGCCAGTGCCTGATGTGAGCAACGATTGATCTCCATTTTGCAAAAATAATCGAGAAAACAAGCAAGATCAGGCCAAGGGGCAAGTACTGCACACTTTTTCCTCGACTATGTCCGGCCTTTGGTGCTGCAGCCTGTGTGCTCTCTGCAACTTTCAATTCCAGTCCCGGCAGAACAATCTTTTCAAGCTTCTCCGTTTGTACGTCATACCAGAGGAACTGCAGGTCCGGAAGCCGATAAATGCCTTTGCGCTCCATCATGTAGGTGATTATCTCTGTGCGCTTACCGCTTAAGTCTCCCCTTGCGAAGCTGTCATTTACCGTAGGTTCCCCGGTGTAAATCCCAAGACCATCAATCTTTTCCTCCTGCAGAGGAGAAAAGAGCATGGCAGTAACCCCTGTGCCCTCTCTGGTAATGGTCCGAGTGACCGCATCTCCAATCCTGAGATTATTTTTTTCCGGTTGCCAACTTTGAGTAGCGGCAAAGTGTTCGCTGCTAACGGGCGTGGCTTCAGGCGATAGGCCTGGTACCTTTTGTACTGCAATGACTAGCGGTGGCGTTTCTACCTCTTTCGTCTGAGCGCCTATTTGTTCGCCCCACTGTTTGACTTCAACTGCCAGCGGCTGAGGTGGAAGACGAAGAGTCCCGGAACGAAGGGCAAAAAGGAAAAATTCATAGCGCTGGCCAGCGTATTCCGTTCCTGCAATCTTTTCGCTCAGTCGAGTTCCCTGGGTTTCGTATCTGCGGAGCAGTCCGCCATCCCATTTAATGTCGTCAAAAGAAGGAATCTGGGCCCAGCCATTTTTAGCCAACACATCAAGCTGCAGGATGACTTTTTCACCTTGCCAAGGTGCTTCGGGGATAGCTTTGAAACGCACCACAATCTCCTCTGCCCCTGTTTCTGCAAATGCAGAGGCGACGGCACAGAGACTGCAGAAACAAAGAAGAGCGAATATGCCAGCTTTTTGCCTTGTCATGGCTTTTTTTCCCTTGCCATATCGTTTTCTCTCGCCTTTTTTTCATTGGCGCTGTCCTCTGTGGCCAGTTGGTAGGAGAATTTTGCTCGGAGAAAATCTGCTGGCTTGGTGTGCACATTGTGTAGCCACATGGCTCGCATCTCGGCATCGCTTATCTTTTGTCTTTCCGTATTTTCTTCAGTATCTGGCTCCTGTTCAGTTTTTTTGTTGTCAAAGACAATCTCGTCGGCTTCCAACTTGCCGCCGGTCATCTCGCCACCTTCTTTTTGTAATCTATCAGCTCGGGTCTGTGCGATTTTAAGATTTTGTATCGCAATTTGCCAGTTTGGCCTAAGTTCAAGCGCCCTTTGGTATCGTTTTACGGCATCCTCATATTTGCCGAGCATAGTCAGGCAGTTGCCTTGATTGTAGACCGCCTCTGCCATATCATAACCGCTGTAAATTGCGGCGGCTTCTTTGAATTTACCATCCTTAAATAATGCCGCACCTCGCCACATGGGATCTCTAAAAGTGCTGGCCGCTGTGGCAAAGTCATTTTTTCCAAATGCCCGGTATCCCCTTTGGTCGGGTCTCAAGAGACTGCATTTGCCGGTAAAAAACCCGTAAAATGCCACAAGGCTTGCGAGTAGAAGGAACGATGAAAAAAAGTAAATTTTTTTCATCGTATTACCCAGCCCTTTCTAAACCAGAACAAACAAAAAAAGGCTACCAGAGGCAAGAGCAGGTAGCCGTCATCGACCCACTCTTGGCCCTCCTCATTTTGCATGACAGTTCGCATGGAGTTTTTTGCCCTGCTGGTAATACGTTCAATATCGACAGTATCGGCAGTCAGTTCTGTCAGGTCTGCATTCATGGACGAGGCAAGCTGCGCCAACTCTGTGTCAATTGGTGCGCCAGGTGCACTTATGGAAAGAAATTGCACGGGCAGGTCAGTTTCTTGTGGGGCAGAAGAGACCTGTGACGGAGCTACTGCATCTGCAATGACCAGGATTGAGCCGGGCTGTCCAGTCTGGATAATGGATTTATTGGCAAGGTTGAGGGCACTCGCCAGGGCATCGCCATCCTGAGGCATGGTTTCCGGGCCCAGATCTTCGATCATGGTGGTTATTATGGTGCTGTCCTTGGTAAGTGGCATAACCAGATGTGCTGTGCCACTGTAGACAATAAGGCCAGTACTGCTTCCTCTGCGGGACTCGATCAGGTCATGCACCTTCTGTTTCGCTCTTGTCAGGCGTGTGGGTTGTACGTCCTCGCTGTTCATGGTGGGCGTCACTTTTAAGACGATCATCAAACCAGCTTCATCGTCTAAAAAGGGAGAGGGTTGAAGCCGGAAGGAAGGCCCAGCTAGGGCCACGGCGCTGAGTGTCATCATGGTAGCCAGCACATGAACTGGCCGCAGCCTGCTCCGCGGGCCGGCTTTCACCAGTAGATGGCTGAGCAGATGCGGATCAATCACGTCTGCCCAGACGCTGTTGCGTGCTGCCTGGGCGCGGAGAAATCCCCACCAGAGCAGAAGCACCGGGATAATAGCAAGGAGCCACAGGGGGTGAAGGAAGTGGAAATCATTCATGCGGCATCTCATTTTGGCGAAAAAGTGCCAATAAAAAGGTTACAGCATAGAAAGAAAACTGCAGTGCAAAGCTGAGAAGCAATGGCACATGAAACAATTCAATTCTGGGGTTATAGCTAAGGGTCTCGATTTCCCGGTGACCCA
>RRZT011278737.1_pt1 | contig 10542 bp, 9 predicted proteins | sample 2165551 | NCBI WGS metagenome assembly RRZT01 (sample SAMN10456910, study PRJNA506462) | wastewater metagenome | biome: wastewater; feature: sludge; material: wastewater sludge; isolation source: wastewater sludge with Escherichia coli K12::gfp cells carrying plasmid... | place: USA: Moscow, Idaho ...
ATAGATACCATGTTTTTAGAAGCAACCAAAGCCTGATGCAAGGAAATATAACCTGCAAAACGTCCATCTGCATTTTTTGGTTCCCACGGACGACCGCCAGGACCTGCTCCTGGGATGGAAATCGGCGCATCATTGATTGGCGTTGTTTCTGTTAAGCCTCGTTCAATACCCGCAGAATAAATAAAGGGTTTGAATGTAGACCCTGGTTGACGCCAAGCTTGTGTTGCACGGTTAAAGCTTTGTTTTTGCGCATCAAAACCGCCCACCACAGCTCTTAATGCCCCAGTTTTGGTATCCATAGCAATCAATGCACCTTGAGCTTCTGGTATCTGCACAATTTTCCAGTAGTTATTAGGTTTGCTGGCAATTGCTTTAATACGAATCACTGATCCAGGCTTAATTTGACGCTCTTCGTGTCTTTTATTGTTAATAAAGCCACTCGCAAAACCTATACCCCGGTTGTCAATTTTGGCTGTTTTACCACCACGCAAATATACTTCAACAGCAGAGGAATTGGCACTTAGCACAATACCTGCCAGCATGTTGTCTACATCAAAATGCTTTTCCATCTCTGTTTCAAGTTCTTCATACAACTCATTCTGACTGAAACGGGACAAATCAATATATGCTTCTGCACCACGATAAGCACGACCCTGATCAACAGCCAAAAGCCCATCACGCAGTGCTTTCGCTGCTGCCGCCTGCTCTTCACTATTGATGGTGGTATAAACTTTAAACCCTTGGGTATAAGCCTGCTCACCATACTTGTCATACATCATCTGGCGTGCCATTTCACCTACATAAAGCGCGTTGACATCGACTTCCAGCTGAGCTTTTTTGTAAACCAACTGAGTGTTAACGGCCTCGTTGTATTGCGCTTCAGTGATTTTACCCAAATCCAGCATATTCCGTAACACATACAGCTGCCGTTCTCTTGCCCGCTCTGGGTTAACCAAAGGGTTATAGGCCGAAGGTGCTTTAGGTAAGGTGGCCAGCATACTGGCCTCTGCCAGAGTAAGCTCATTAACCGATTTACCAAAATATGCCTGAGATGCTGCTGCAAAACCATACGCGCGTTGCCCCAGATAAATCTGGTTAAAGTATAGTTGCAGAATTTCATCTTTGGACAGATTTTGCTCAATCTTATAAGCCAGTAAAGCTTCGTTAAATTTTCGGGCAAATGAACGTTCGCTGGATAAGAAGAAGTTTTTAGCGACCTGTTGCGTAATGGTACTGGCACCAGATATCGGTTTACCTGTGACATTACCTACCATGGCGCGCCCCATACCAATCAGGTCTACCCCCCAGTGGTCGTAAAAACGCTTGTCTTCAGCAGCAAGTACGGCATCTTTTAAAATAGCAGGGAAATCGTTAATTTTTGTAAAAGCCCTTTTTTCCTCACCATACTCATTGATAAGTTTTCCGTCCGAAGTATAAATCCGCAAAGGAACCTTCGGACGATAATTACTCACCACATCAAGAGCGGGTAATTTAGGATAACTGACTAAAACAGCCACGGCTAAAACCCCAGCACCTAGAATGCAAAAACCTAATATTAGGCCTAAAAGCGTTGTAAAAATACGTTTAAACATGATCTGATATAAAAAAATAATAAAATTAATGAAATTACTCTTGCCTAAAGTATAAAGATAAAGCTACCTTAATGCCAAATGTAAATTTCATTATTACGTTGTTGTTAACAATACTTAACAGGGGTTAGGCAAATGGCATTCCGAAAACAGAAGCCCGCAGCAGCAAAAAAACCTATTAGTTCAAAACGTCAATCAGGGTCTTTAGTTGGAGTGGATATTAGTAATAGTGCGGTAAAAATGGTACAACTTTCCCAAAAGGGTCGAGGTTATCACCTAGAAGGTTATTCTATTGTCCCTTTAATTAAAGACGTCATCACTGACGGTAAAATAGTTGACATCATGGCTGTTATTGGTGCAGTTCGTCAAGCATGGCAACGCCAAGGCGGCAGTGTTAAAAATGTTGCCAGCGCACTTACAAGCGGTTCCGTGACATTCAAGACATTCAGTCACCCAGCAGATGACCTTAAAGGGATTGAAGCTGCGGCAGAATTTGAAGCGTCTCAGTTAATATCTGTGGAAGAAGTCAATCTGGACTTTCAGGTACTGGGTGAATCCACCATGGCAGCTGGAGATGTAGATGTTCTGCTTTGTGCAGCAAAAAAAGAGGCCGTCACTGAACGCGAAGAAATATTCAACGAAGCACAACTGAAATTGACCACATTGGATGTTGATGTTTTTGCCAGTGCCAATGCCATCGAATTCCTGCTTGAGCAGATGCAGGTACCTGTTTACAACCAAACGATCGCTTTTTTTGATGTCGGTTCAACAAAAACCCAGTGTCTGGTTATACGTAACGGACGGTTACTTTATAATAAAGAACAGTCTATTGGTGGTTATCAGCTTACTCGTGATATTCAGCGAAAATATGATTACAACTTCGAAGAAGCAGAACAGAAGAAAAAAATTAATGACCTGCCACCCGGTTATGAAAATGATGTATTAGTACCATTTATTGATGGTCTAGCTCAAGAAATCTACCGTTCTTTACAGTTCTTTTATTCCACCGTTAATGTAGCACAATATCAACAGGTTGATCGGATTTTGCTGGCCGGTGGTTCAGGTGCATTACCTGGGCTGGAAGAGAATGTACAGGCTAAAACACAAATCAGCACAATGACGATTAATCCTTTTGCAAACATCTCAACTAACAATAATATTTCCATGAAACAGCTGGTACAAGATGCTCCCTCGATGGTAGTTGCCTTTGGTCTGGCGTTAAGGAGGTTTCTATGATTTTAATTAACCTGTTACCATATCGGGAACTGGCGCGAGAAAAACAGCGTAAGCATTTTACACAGCAAATCGCCCTTTTTGCGTTATTAGGTGCTATAGCTTCTGGCGGTATATGGTTCTATCTGGACAGTGCCATTACAGCGCAACAAGAGAGAAATAATCAAATACAGCAAGCGATTGATGAAGCACAAAGTCAGGAAGCCAGAGTAACTGAATTACGTCAACAAAAAGAGCAACTATTGGCCAAAAAGAAAAAAGTGGAAGAATTGCAGCTTTTACGTGGGATGGCCTCCAAAGCAGTATCTGCAATTGAGAACGCTCTACCTCCCGGACTGTATCTGACTGATTTAAACACAGCTGGTGATGGTTACACCTTGACCGGTATGGCTTCAAGTGAAAACCGTATCGCTGTGTTTATGAGTAATTTACCCAAAACTGGTATGTTTAATATCCCGACATTATCCTCAATCAAAAAAGATGGAAATGGTCAAATATTTTCGCTACATGTATCATTCGCACCACCAGGAACACCACCGCAAACGATAAGTGAAAGTGATGCTCATAATATTGTTCAGGGAAAACTGAATGAGGCTGCTTCTGCTGAAGCGGCATCTGCTGAAGCTGCGGCACAAACACAAACAACACCCGAGTTAACGCCACCTGATATTACAACCACACCATCTGCACAGCCCAAGCAGTCAGATAGTATTGATAGCGATGTAGAGGAGAGAAAATAATCATGGGCATTCAAAATTTAGAGCTCAATGCGGATAGTCTGAAAGATTTATCCAAGTTACCTCAACCTGTAAAACTGGTTTTGAGTTTACTGGTTGCCGCGGTTGTGATTGGTGCTGCCTATTTTATTGTGTTTTCCAAACAATTAGCAACACTTGAGCAAAGTGTCGCACAAGAGGCAGATCTTCGAACCAACTACGAAATGTCTGTAAAAAAAGTAGCGGGTTTACCTATTCTTGAAAAACAGATTGTTGAACTTAAAGAATCTTTTTCAGGCTTACTAAAACAATTACCCACAACTTCAGATACATCTAATGTTGTTAAGGAGATTCACCAAGCAGCTGCAACTAATAGCGTTATTACCTACTTATTTACACCAGGCACACCCTATGCTGATGAGCAGATAGAAACAACACCTTATTCGATTGAAATCAGAGGGGGATATGACAATATACTTAGATTTATGTCCGATGTTGGTCAATTATCCCGATTAATTACTGTAGGCGATATCACATTAAAACCTATTGCCAATAATCAGTTTACCTTGATAGCGACTGCCAAAGTATATCGTTCACTAGAGCCTGCTGCAGAACAAGGAGAAGGAGCTCAACAATGATAAAAATACATCTCGTTGAAAAACATATCGTATCAGTTAAGATCATTGCTGTCGCAACGATGTTAGTATGTGGTTTATCTGGTTGTGTTTCAGAAAATACAGATGATGTAGCCACATATTTACAGGAAACTCGTACGAAAGCCACTCCAGAGCCAGAGCCTATTCCAGAATCTGTCCCCTATGAAGTCTATACACATACACCTAGTGGTAAACCTAATCCATTTGATCCTATTCGGTTCAAGTCAGATTTAGATAACGGAACCAATCAGCCTGATGCCCCCGATCAAAGTCGTCCTAAACAGGTCCTGGAATCTTTCAGCCTGACAGAAATACAAATGGTCGGTATGCTTAAAAATCAGGGTGCTTCTGCAGCTCTGGTTAGAGCAGGTGGTAAAACTTACCCAATTCAGGTAGGTGAATATATGGGGCAGGACTATGGTCGTGTGATACAAATAGCACCGGATGGGCTAACTTTATCAGAAAAGGTACAAGATGCTGACAATAAATGGGTTAGCAGGGTAACCCATGTACCTTTATCAGAACAGAATTAAATGTATTTTAATCTTAAGGAAACAGTGTCATGAAAAAAATAAAGATTTTATCAGGTATCGGACTGGTACTTGCTTTTAGTCAGGTTGGCGCAGGTGCTATTACAGATATTGGTGTTGAAGCAGTCAGCAAAACTGAACGAGTCGTCAAAATCACCTTTGACGGACAAGCCCCAAAACCCAGTAGTTTCGCCACTGCTAATCCTCCTCGGGTGGCACTTGACTTTGCCGGAACAACCATTAAATTGCCACAATCACAAATTGCCACCAATGATGCAGTGATTCGTATGGCAACTGCTGCTCAAAATAATGGCCGTTCACGGGTGTTACTAAGCCTAGCAGAAAATGCTAATTACACCACCGAAGTAGAAGGTAATGTTGTACTGGTTCGAATAGGCAGCAAATCTGCAGATCTGGCATACAATACCAACCCGAAAGAAGTCATTACACAAAATTATGCCAGTACCCCCGTTTCCAGTGCAACAGGCGGCAGTGCTTTCTCCGCAGCAAAACCATCTGCAATCGATTTCCGTCGTACGGAAAAAGGTGCTGGACGGTTAGAAATTGCCTTACCCACTAACGACATCCCTGTTGATGTCAGCCGTGTTGGTGATAAACTTATTGTGTCTATGCTTGGCGCTCAAGTTCCAGCTAATTTATTGCGAAAATATGATGTAAATGATTTTGCCACACCGGCCAAGAAAGTAGACGTTTATAATGATGGTCGAAATGGTAAAGTTGTACTGAGTACCAAAGGGGACTGGACTTTCTCGTCCTACCAGACAGCAGACAAAGTTGTCGTAGAAGTAACAGAAAAACAGATGGACCCATTTGGCAGAAGTGTTCTGGGACAAGAGACCTTTACCGGAAACAAGCTGTCACTTAATTTCCAAAATGTTGAAGTACGTACTGTATTACAAGTTATTGCTGAATTTACCAAACTCAATATCGTTGTCAGTGATCAGGTAGCGGGCAATATGACCCTGAGACTTACAGATGTACCGTGGGATCAGGCACTTAACCTGATTTTAGAATCAAAAAGTTTAGTACAGCACAGAGAAGGCAATGTTATCCGCATTGAAACAACAGCAGAATTCCAAAAACGAGTCTCTGAACAGGATGCAGCCAACAGTAGTGGTGAGTTGATTCAAAGAGTCTTTAAACTCAAATACAAAGATGTGAATACCTTAAAAGAAGTATTAAGAATCAGTGATACTTCTAGCAATACAACCAGCCGCTCATTGCTCTCAAACAGAGGTTCAGCTATTATTGACCCCGGCACCAATACTTTAGTCATTAATGATGTCCGTTCAGTGGTTCAGAAAATGGAATATCTGATTAATGAATTGGATGTTGCAAAAAAACAGGTAATGATTGAAGCACGGATTGTCGAAGCTGATGATAAATTTAACCGTAGTTTTGGTGTAAAATTTGGTGCCGCGCGAATTGGTAATACATCATTTGGTAGTGACTTCGAACAATCATGGAATAATAACCCTCGGAGTGCAGCTTTCAAGGGAACAATAAAACCTAATGTATCGATGCCTGCAGGCGGAACTACACCAGGGACAATGGGGATTTTCCACTCCTGGTCAAGCTATGCTATTGGGCTAGAACTGTCCGCCTCTCAGACAAATGGAACAACCCGAATGATCTCAACACCAAGGATTATGATGGCGGATCGAGAAGAAGGTGAAATCAAAGAAGGCTATGAGATTCCATTTGAGCAAGCAACTTCGAGTGGCGCAACATCTGTTACTTTTAAAGAAGCTACAACAAGTTTAAAAGTCAGACCTCAAATTACACCTGATGGCAATGTAATTATGGAAGTGGAAGTTAATAAGGATAGCCCAAATTCAGGTCCGGAAGGTAACGCAGCTCTCTCTGTCAGAAGAATTAAAACCAAAGCAACTGTAGAAAACGGCGGGACTGTGGTTATTGGTGGTATTTATGTTCAGGAAGAAGAAGATAGAGTAACCAAAGTACCTTTCCTGGGTGATATTCCTATTCTGGGTAGATTATTTAAAACAACAACGAGAAAGGATGATCGACGTGAGTTGTTGGTGTTCCTGACGCCACATATTTTGGCTGATGTAGATGCTCAGGCACGTTATCAGTAAAAATTCAGACAACTGATCATCCATTTTCAGTTAAAATGCCTACCTATGGAAAACAAGGTAGGCAATTTTTTTTTAATCGGTCTGATGGGGTCTGGGAAAACCACTGTTGGTAAACAGTTGGCTTTGCGTATGCACAAACAGTTTTATGATTCTGACCATGAAATCGTAGCACGTATGGGTGTGTCTATTACCACTATTTTTGAAATAGAAGGTGAAGAGAAATTTCGTGAACGAGAAAGTCAGGTTCTTGCTGATTTGGCGCAAAAGCACAATATTGTCCTAGCAACAGGAGGCGGTATTATTCTAAGAGAAGCTAATCGCCATCATCTGCAAAAAAGCGGTATTGTTATCTATTTACATGCCAATGTAGACACCATTCTGGAACGTACCCGTTTTGATCGTTCTCGTCCGTTATTGCAAACAGAAAACCCTGCACAGAAAATTCAGGAACTCTATACACAACGAGATCCTTTATACAGAGAAATAGCCGACATTATCATTGATGCAAATGAGGTTTTCTTACCCAACCTGATCAAAAAAGTTACACTTGCTATTGAACAATATCAACACAACAAAGGTACAAAATGAGAATTTTATCTGTTCAGACCAAAGATCATCACTATCCAATTTTTGTTACCGATCAATCAATCAGCACTTTAGCCGAAGTCTTATTGCCTTATTTAACTCATCAGGCAGCTATTGTCACCAATACCACCGTTGCGCCACTCTATCTGGCTCAATTACACGCTCTTTTACAGCAGTTAAATATTCCTTATTTCGAAATTATCCTGCCAGATGGCGAACAATATAAAAACAGTGATACACTGAATCTGATTTATGATGGTCTGCTATCACATCAGGCTGAACGCAAAACAACGTTGCTGGCTCTTGGTGGTGGTGTTATTGGGGACATCTCAGGTTTTGCTGCTGCAACCTATCAACGCGGAATTCCGTTTATTCAGATTCCGACGACCCTTTTAAGTCAAGTAGATTCTTCTGTTGGGGGCAAAACAGCGATTAACCACCCAATGGGTAAAAACATGATTGGTGCGTTTTATCAGCCTCAGGCGGTACTGACCAGCATCCCTACCCTCACAACACTACCTGACAGAGAGTTAAGCGCAGGACTGGCTGAAATCATCAAAATAGCACTGATATGGGATCAGCCATTCTTTGTCTGGCTGGAAGAGCATATGCAAGAGCTGTTACAAAAAAATCCTGAGTCATTAGCCATTGCTATTGAACGCAGCTGTGCTATTAAAGCCAAAATTGTTTCTCAAGATGAAAAAGAACATGGTGTACGCGCTTTACTGAACCTCGGTCATACCTTTGGTCATGCCATCGAAACCGAAATGGGCTATGGTGTCTGGTTACATGGTGAAGCCGTTGCTGCAGGAACCATATTGGCTGCCCGTTTATCCCAGAATATAGGACTCATTACTGAAGCAGATTTTCAACGTATTACCAATCTGTTCACACTGGCTAAACTCCCGGTCAAAACGCCAGCATTTGCCACTGACCGCTGGTTAAGTCATATGAGCCACGATAAAAAAGTGAGTGCAGGAAAATTACCTTTTGTACTCCTCGAAGCAATGGGTAAAGGAACAGTTGCAGACAATATAACCCAGGAACAGCTTCTTCAAGTGTTATCTGATAAAACACTGATACAGGATTAAAATATAAGGCTTAACCCATCCATAAAGTTCGGGTTAAGCCTTATTTCCATCAAAGATTTTTCTTTACTGCACGGCAAACAGTTTTCTGGCACCATTAATACCACTTTTCTGATATTTATGATAAGCCTGCGCGATATCCTCATGAATCTGTTGTGGTGTTTTGCCTGCCACCCAACCATTAACCAATGCATTTAAAGAATAGGCTTCAGGTGCCATATTCGTAGTCGTTGTGATCAAGGGACGTGTACCTGTTTTCTGAATGGATTCGGAAAAATATCTTTTACTTTGGCAGGCAAATACTGCTGCCTGACGCTTAATATTTTCGGTACGCATCAGTTCATTGACAACAGGTGGCTTAGGGCCTTCTGTGATCAAATATTCCATCAAAAGATTATGCCCGATATAAACCACTAGATTAGCCTGCCCTCCGCCAGCCAGTGCCTGTTTTTCAAATGGAATATTTTTGGCATGCGCCCCAGCGGAAAAGTCTAAAAAATCCTGAGTGGCTTCTCTAATATACTGCCCATCATAGGCATCAGCCACCAGATAGACATTTTTATGCTTGTGTTTAAAAATCAAACGTTCCAGAATAGGCGCAACCGGATTATTGGTAGTGCTGACCAATTGCCATTGTGGCTGTTTTTTCATAAAAGTTTTCACACCATAAGCAGCGCCCCAATACAGGTTATTGGCAGCATCCTGCCCATTGCCGATTTTAGCCGGAACAGGCGCTATGGCCTGATATTTATTATCACAAAGTGCAACCACCACATGAATAACTTTTGCATTTAACACAGGTAAATCTGAATTATGTTCTGACAACTTCACGTTTTCTTTATTCTGCGGATTATCCGCTTTAATTTCAGACTGAGAAGGACTGCATGCCATCATTGCAGCTAACAAAACAATTGTAATATAGTGTTTCATGGACGCTTTCATAAATTTTCGAATTACAACTGTTTGGTCAAATAGAAACGCTCATGTGTTTCAGGATAATCCAGAAGCGTCATCTGTAGCTGATAGCCATGTTTTTCATAAAACGGGCGTGCCTGAAAACTAAATGTATCCAGTTGTGCATTACAACACCCTCTTTCTTTTGCAGCTTCTTCCATACTGACCAGTAAATGGCTACCGAGCTTCAAACCTCTTGCCTGCTCAGCCACCCATAAGTAATCAATACTCAACCATTTTCCGTAAGTTTGTCCACTGATCCCGCCAATACGTACGCCTTTTTCATCCTCTACAAATATAGCCAGAGCTTTTCTCAAATGAGACCCTACAAATTTCTGATTTGTTTCAATCAGAGCATTTTTTAAAAATTCAATATCCGTATCGATAGGCATTTGCACAACAGTGGTTTTTAAACTGTTTGACGAAGCTGTGTTATTATCCAAAATAGTTCAACTTTCTTTCAATTGAGATTACAAGATAGATTAAGCATTTAGTATACCAAAAAATACCTCTTAGCTTTACTGATAATTTTTGTGAATAATGACAGTTAACAATCAACTTTTTCTATTACGACAAAACCAAAAAGTCTCTTGATTTTAAAGCCAACAACCTCATATAGCTAATATGTATTTATCCAGATATTTTAGGCAGTCTGGCTTTTTTAACTGGCTGTCCTTTCTGAATAAATAACTCATGTGCTTTTCACCCGCCAATTTAACAAAAGGAATACTTCAATGTTGACACTCTCTTCCATGCCAGGTGCTTGCTCATTAGCAGACCATATTGCGTTAATCTGGTCAGGTTTGCCCTATAAAGTAAACCTTATCTCTTACCAGGACACAAAATCGCCGGAATTTCTGGCTAAAAATCCTCAAGGAATGGTACCTGTTCTTGAAGACGGCGACTGGGTGTTAACTCAGAATCTGGCGATTCTGACCTACATTACTGAAAAAGCACCTGAAGCAAATATTGGTGCCAAGGATAACTCGCCTCAAAGCAAAGCCAAACTCGCAAGCTGGCTGGCTTATATTACTTCAGATTACCATAAAGCAATGGGCAATCTGTTTCGTG
>RRZT011692984.1_pt1 | contig 10541 bp, 8 predicted proteins | sample 2165551 | NCBI WGS metagenome assembly RRZT01 (sample SAMN10456910, study PRJNA506462) | wastewater metagenome | biome: wastewater; feature: sludge; material: wastewater sludge; isolation source: wastewater sludge with Escherichia coli K12::gfp cells carrying plasmid... | place: USA: Moscow, Idaho ...
AGTTGATCCAGCTCGGGCGTCAGCCCCTGGTCATTGCCAAGGCTGCCTAAGTACTTGGCGGAGAGGCTTTCAACGGTAATCAGCACCACATTGAGCCGCTTTTCAGGGGCGGCATGGTGAATCATACGGCGGATATCCAGGGGATCCTCGCTGACAAAGCGAGCATCTGGAGTCGCCAGCTGCGGCTTGACGATCCGGGCGGCCTGTTCCAGTGGCAGCTTGGCATAGAAGCGTTGGTAATCGAGTTGATTGTTCCGAAAAGCACCGAATAGGCTGAACAGACCATTGCCGGCCAGCTCATTGGCATACTGGTTTTGACGCTGGTTTATATCCTGGGCGTTCAAACCTATGCTGACTAGCAGGCAGAGGGAACCAGAGGCCAGAGCCATGGGCCAGCGACGCTGGCAACTGATGAGACGCTGCAGACGAGGCGGTAATAGACGATGGCTGCTGACGCGGTTAGACGCGAGGAGCCAGATCAGGGTGACCAGAGAGCACAGGGATAGCCACAGGCCAATCGGGTAGGATTGGCGAATATTACCAATGACCTCATGGGTATAGACCAGATAGTCGACGGCGATGAAGTTGAATCGACTATCGAATTCGCCCCAGAACACCCATTCGCTGGCGATCTGAAACAGCAGAGCAAACAGGGTTATTGCCCGTACGCCCCAGCCTGCTAGCTGCCAGAGTTTATTCGTGCGCCAGCTTAGTGGTGACAGTGCCAGCCAGAGGACAAAAGGAATCAGCAGGTAGCTGAGACTACCCAGATCAAAGAGCAGACCCACGCCATAGGCATAGAGCAGATCGAGCAGTGACAGGCTGCCACGATCCCAGCTCATCCAGGTCAGCCCCAAACGGCTAATTAGGTTAAGCAGTAGATAACTGGTTGCCAGCCAGTAGATGAAGGCATAACGACGCACAGGTGTTGACACGGTAGGCTCCGCCACTAGGAGTAACATGGCGGAGAGTATTGCCAGACTAGCTTAAGCGAGCCTTAAGGTATGAAATCAGAGCTGCACTGCATCCGTGACCAGCTTTGCCGGAGCTGTTGGGGCGACGGATCTTAAGGGGCGTCGCCAGAGTTGGCAGAGCAGAACCCCCAGCAGAGCCAGCCCCCCTCCCCACAGGTGGTAACCATGCAGCCTCTCCCCGAGCCATAGCACTGCGATCACGGAGGTAAACAGTGGTAGCAGGTTCATGAATATGGCGGTGCGATTGGCCCCGAGATGGCGAACGCCTTGCAGCCAGAACAGGGTCGCGATCAGGGAGGCGGGCAGTGCCGCGTAGAGTACCAGCGGCAGATTGTCGGCGGTCAACGCCCAGCTAGTGGCGTGCAGAAAATCCGGTAACAACCAGAGCAGTGCTGCACTCATCTGCAGGTAGAGCATCATCCATCCGGAAAATGGCAACGACCAGCGCTTGAGTAGTACGCCATACAGGGCATAGGTGAAGACAGCCCCCATCATCAGCAGATCGCCTTGACTGACGCCTTGAGCCAGCAGTCGAGCGGGGTGACCCTCGCTGACCAGCCACAGAAGCCCAGCGAACGACAGGAGTGAGCCTGTTGCTATGCCGAGTGTCGGTGTCTCGCGCAATAACCAGAGGCTCAACAGGACGGTCAGGAGCGGGATCAGCGCATTGAGGATGCCAATATTGACGGCGCTGATGCTCTGCGCGGCGTAGTAGCCGAGACTCTGGTTGAGCATCATACCTAGCAACGCCAGTATCATCAGTTGACGCAGGTAGGGGCGAATTTGTTGCCGTTGTTGCCATACGGCACGAGCCATAAACGGGGTGAGCAACGACCAGGCTACTAGCCAGCGATAAAAAGCGATGACACCGGGCTCGATCGTGCCAGCAGCCAGTTTGCTGACGATGGCATTGCCGCTCCAGATCAATACGGCCAACAGGGGGTACCAGAACATCAACATATCTCGATAGGAAAACCGCGGGCGATTCTACGCTGTCCTTTTTTGCGCATATAATGATAACCAGCCAATCGATAATCCTATTCAGCCATGACAATTTCTGACTCTAAGTCACCTCTGATGCTGAACCAAACTGTTTCCGTTCGGGGCCATGCCCGCCCTGCGTCACAGCGTCATTCCGCCCCCTCAATCAGTTCAGCGCCGGGGACCATCCGCTTCTGCGAAGCCCATCTGGCGGCGATGACGGATCTGGAGGAGGAGTGGCATGCCTGGGGTCAGTTGGCATTCATTCACAATGGTTTGATGGAGCTCTCCATCGAGGGTGAGAGTTTCATTGCTCCAGCCCGTTTCGGGGTCTGGATACCGCCCCGAGCCCGCCATTGCAGCTATAACCACAGGCCGATCGACTTCGGAACCATCAATGTCGCCAGCGCACTGTGCGCGGCATTACCGACCACCCCTTGTGTGCTGGATCTGTCGCCTCTGGTGTTGGCGATCATCGACCATTTCCATCAACGCCAGGTATTGGAGCCGCAGACCGCCGCCGATCTTCGATTAGGAGAGGTGCTGATCGACCAACTGGTGTTGTCGCCGCGGCGTGAGCGTTATCTACCGATGAGCGAGGATCGGCTGCTGGCTCCTGTGTTGCGGGCGCTCGAACAAAACCCGGCCGACAGTCGATCGCTGGCCGCATGGGCCAAGCAGGTACACAGCACGGAGCGCACTCTGTCGCGTCGTTGTCACAGTGAGCTGGGCATGTCATTTAGTGAGTGGCGGCAACGGTTGCGGTTTATCCAGGCGCTGTCGCTGCTGGAGCGGCCGATCAGCATCAAGGAGATAGCCCTCGAGCTGGGTTACAGCTCCCCTTCGGCATTCATTACCATGTTTCAGTCGCTGGCAGGAGTGACTCCAGATCGCTATCGCAAACGGACATCGGGAGTCGCCAACGGCGTGGGTTCACCGCTGCTTTGAGCTGGCGCCCGCGTGTTGGCTGGCGTTGGGGGCGCGAGCCGCCCCCCGAATGATGCGATTCTTTTAGGCTGAGTATTCGTCAAAGTTTTCGATGTAATCGTCAAGATTGTCGAGCAATAGCTGGCGGTACTGTTCGGTGAAATAGGCCACGGCATCCTCTTTACCCATGCGCAAGGCATCGACATCGCTTGCCTGAGCGGCGATCAGGAAGGCGTTGAAACGGGCACTGGCATAGAGCAAAGAGCCGCTGACATCCTCGCTCTGGGCACTTTCGGTCTGCTGGTTGGCCAGATTGATAACGGCGTCGGCGCGTTCCCAGAACGCATCATTCGGGGCTTCATTACTCATTTTGTTCTCCTGCTGTGTTCAGCGCTGAGTTCAGGATTGGGGCTTGCCGGTTAGCCGACAAGCGTGGCTGGCTATTAAATCAATCGGCGCTCGCTTCGCCAAGCCGATTTTCACGGGTGATGACTATTAGAACGGCGGATATTCGCTGGTGAATCATCAGTTTGGGCTCGCAGTTGGCTGAACACTTACAGCCACATGTGAGCTGAGCGACTATGCTATCCAAGCGGCACCGCTAAATTTCTATCTCTCTGTGACTCATCCGACGATGAGATCGCCGCTGGCCGTTGATTGAACAAGGATTGCGCAAATGAAGACTATTACCCAAGTGACACTGTTGGCAGCCATTGTGGCGGGCATTAGTGGTTGTTCGACCAAACCGGATGAACCTCTGGATACCAAGGTTAACACTACCGTCGCCCAGGTAAAGGGGACTCCGGGCGGCATGGTGACCCAAACCCAGGTGCTGACGGCGACTGTCGTCGAGATTGACCAAGCCGAGCGGGAGTTTGTGCTGCAAGATGACGCGGGACACCGTCGTCACGTCATAGCGCCGCCCGAGATGGTGAATTTTCCACAACTGGCGGTCGGAGATACGGTGAAGGCAACTGTGCTGGTGGAAACCGTGGCCTATCTGCATGAGGCGACAGATGTCACCATTGACGAATCATCACGACTGGCAGCGAAGGCCAATGAAGGTGAGAAGCCGGGTTTACTGGTGGCGGAAAGAACCCAGACTATGGCCAAGGTGACTGCGGTTGACATCATGGCGCGTACGGCCACCTTGCGGTTTGCCGATGGTACCACCCGGGTGATCCCGGCTCGTGATGATGTAGTCCTCACCCATGATCTGATTGGAAAACAGGTAGCTATAGTCGTTACTACCGCCGTCGCGGTGGAAGTGACCAAACTCTGAGGCGCATGGGCACAGTCGCTAGACTGTGCCCCGTTGCGCTGAGCGCTCCCGCACATGGGGATCCTCTGATTTAACTCGTTACCTGTGGCTCAGAGCCTGTGATTGAGCCGCAAATTATCGATGGCCCCCATTCGCTGCTCGCCTTGGGCATCCGGCTCCAGATACCAGCGTACTTCAATGGCGAATACCTCGATGAGATCAAGCGTCACCGGGGTCATCTGTTTGCTCAACGGCAAATTGATCGTGGTTTCTTGCAGATACCCATCCCGTCCCTCGGCGCGAATGACAGCACTCTGGCCATAGGTCGATGCCAGATCCAGCGAGTAGAGATCAAATGGTCGGCCATCATCGCGCTCCAGCCGGATGCGCCCTGAGTAATGGCGAGCCAGCAACACGGTCGACGGCCAGGGTTCAAACCAGCCCAGATCAGGGAAGGCATGTTCCAGCAACAGGTTGGGGTTCCCGCGAGACATGAATTGGTAGTGGCTCATCTCGGGAGTGTCGTTGACCACGAAGGGCTCACTCAGTGGGGTCGAGAATGCCGGCGTTGGTGTCTGCTCAAAGTCGATGGAGACTTCTGGATCGGTCGAGCGTTGCAGGGTGCGCAGCGTGAAGATGCGCCAGCCTCTGTCGCCGTTACTATCGCTGACCTTGGCATAGAGGTAGCTGGTTCCGCTTTGTGACGGCGAGCCCCAGATCCGGATACCGCTCTGGGTGACGGCGGCCTCAAGACCAGGTTGTAAGGCCGAGCCAATGATCTCCAGGCGTAAGGTGCCATCTCCGCCGCTGGCTCGGATCCACCGTTCCACGGTCGCGTTGACCTGCGTCGCCTCTAGCTCAGCCGCCGTATCAAATGTCGGGACTGCTCCCCGTGGGGCCGTAACCGGGTTGTAGCCGCGCTCCTCCTGCAACCACTGCAGCATGGCCTGATACTTGACCGAGCCAGCCGGGTCATCAGCCAGATGACCCAAATGTCCCCATTGACCATATTTTCCCCAGGCACCGCTCAGGGTGTAGGGATTGTGCATCTGCAGCCCTTTGGCGGCGGCCATGTTGAGATGCATTCGGTAGATTTCGGCCATCATGGGGCGATTATTCATCTGCACCATGAACGAGGTGATGCCATCATCACGCTCGTCGCCACCATCCATGTTATCGGTATAGATGGAGGGTCCCCCCTCATAGGCAATCAACGGGATTGTCTGTTGGAAGTACTGGTTGGCATGCTGAGTGACCCAATTTTGGAAACCACCGCCACAGCCGGTGGCGTCGGGGCCCTCACCTTGCGAGGCATCACCGGAGAGTATGCGACGTTTCCACTCCTCGAGGGTCTGATCCAGGTGGTGTTGCAGCGCCGCACTCTGCCAGTAGCCATCACTGGCTGGTCGAGATACCGGGCGTTGCAGGCCGAGGCCTGCATCAAAATAATCACTGGTATAGAACCAGGGATCGGCGGTTCCAGCCTGAGCTTGGGATTTTTCATGGGCCCAATCCTGAATGCCGTTGCCTGTATAGGTGGTCACGGCTATCACATCTGGCTTGGTCAGTTGGGGGGCCAGGGTCGGACAATAGGCTGCGACCTCGGCCATCAGCTGGCCATCGTAGTCACTACTGGCGGTGAAGGTTGATAACACCTTGACGACCCGGCTGCTGTCGCCCATCCCCTGATTGAATCGTTGCCAAAGGTCGCAGAAGCGGCGAGCGTTGAACTGGGCTTTGGTGATGGGGGGCTGTTCTGCGGCGGCTTGAACGGCGGCCCACTCACCCTGAGCGAAACCTTCGCCACCCGCCCAGATCTCGTGGGAGGATTCCACCCAGACGCGGAGCCCTGGATCCAGTGGTGGATAGCGTGGATTGGCGACCGGGCCCGGATACGGGTCATGGCCATCGGAGCCGTAGCGGATCAGCCGGACCAGCTTGTCGACATAATCGGTGGTGGCCAGGTGAGGGACGTTGATCCAGAGATCATGCTGACTTTGGTTGGCCAGATCGACTAGATATTCCCAAGCCATGCCGGTGCTGCGGTTACCTTGGAACGTCTCGCCATTCCAGGCCAGGGCGCCAGGAGCCGGAGAGCGGGGATTGAGTACTCCGGTTTGGGCATAATGCTCGGGGCGACGACGATCGGCCCAATCCTGCTGGGGGTTCGAGTTGGTGATGGAGAGATCCATGGTTCGCAGTACGCTGTGGGGGAAGTCGGCAAGCCGCTCCAGCAGACGAGGGTGCCAGGTTTGCCCCTCCAAAGAGCGGTGTTGCGGATCGCTGGGATCGGCGAGCCAGACATGGATCTCGGTGATGGGGTTTTGCGGATCGATGGCCCGGATCTCCAGCGTGCTGACATGGTCTCCGGTCGGGAAGCGATAAACCCGTCGGCCATCGAGCAAAGAGCTTCGCTGTTCGCCATTGGATTCGTCGGCGAGGTAGCGGTCACCATTGTCGCTCAGTCTTAAATCACCGTTGCCTTTCCAGGTCAGTACCACATGACCTGTGACTAGGCGGGTGTCCTCCATATGCAGACCGGTGAGCATGGCGCGCAGGTAACATCCCGGATTCAGATAGCGAGGGTAGCCATTGTCATCAAACTGCGGGTTGTTCCAAACCTGGACCGCACTACCCCAGTTGTACTCGGAAAACTCCAGCCAACTGGCGGTGGCCATGGCATCGGCGAGGTATGGGTTATCCCAATAGGCGATGCCTCCGGGATGGATACCCAGCACAGGTAGGGTTCGGCTGTTGGTGGTCGGTCGGCTCAGAGTGACGGTGACAGCCTCGCTTACGGCATCGCCACTTTCCAACCGATAGGTGAAACTCTCTTCGGTTGTATTACTGAACTCGCCTGTATAGAGAAAACTACCATCCTGCTGCAGGAGGAGGGTGCCATTATGAGGTTCGCTGAGCAGCGTGATCAGAGGATGGGTGCCATCAGGGTACATATCGTTGGCCAGGATACCCGGGGCCGGAATCTGGAGCTGGTTGGCATTCGCCTCCACTGTGTAATGATCGGCCCGGGCTACGAGGCTCGCGTCCGGAGCGCTCGCACTACCGCCACCACCACAGGCTGCTAATCCGACCACGCCGAGTAGTAGCATGCCCCAACCTCCCGCCATCATTCCTTGCGTCCATTTCATCACCTGCTCCTTGGTGGCTGTGTCATCCTGCTGTTTATGCAAGCCGTCTTAGCTGCCGCATCTTGCTGTAGTGGATTGATCGTCCTGATAAAAATAGATGTATCCGATGGTTATTGCTGACTATCAGCTCTCTCTTTGTTTGAAACGTGACCCCGGACAACGGCTGTTGGGTGGGGGTTGTCATACCAAGGGTAAACTCCGTGTCATGCGATTTGCTGTTTTGTCGCTTAAGCATCAAATAATTTACTTTTAAATTGGTTATTGCTGCATATGCGTCAATAAGTTGATTCTTGTGTATTTGTCCCTGCAAGCGTCAATATGATGATGTATATTTTAACTATTCATCTTTAGCGTCAAAAATATGCTGCTTAAAGGATGCGCCATGGCTGCGAATAACTGGTATGGAATGACGGATCTGGCGATTGCTCAGAAGTTAGGAGAGCGCCTGGAACAGCGACGCTTGGCGGCCAATAAACCGCAAAAAGAGCTGGCGCAGGAGTTGGGTATCGCTGAGGGGACCTATCGGAGTGCCATTCAGGGCAAGGCCAAGCTCGAGGTGTTGATTGGCATCATGCGTAGCTTGGGCTGTCTGGAGGAGTTGGATAACTTCCTGCCTCCGCAACCTTTTAGTCCTATGGCTCTGCTTAAACTCGAAGGGAAAAAACGGCAGCGTGCGGGCAGCAGACGGCGGGCCAGCCCAGCGGTTACGGTCAGCCAGGATGAGGAGGAGTCATGGTGATCCATCAGGTAGCCCGGGTTGAGATGTGGGGGCAGACGGTGGGAGCCTTGGCGTATCAGCCTGAGAGTGGATTGTGTGCTTTTGAATATGACTCGGCCTGGATCCGCCGCGGTATCGAGATCAGCCCGATCCGACTACCGCTCTCCTCGCGCATCTATATGTTCCCGGCCTTGCCTCGGTCAACCTATCATGGTCTGCCTGGGGCTTTTGCCGACACCCTGCCGGATGACTTTGGTAATGCGGTCATAGAGGCCTGGTTGGTACGCAGTGGTCGGGATCTGGGCTCTTTCACCGCGCTGGAGCGTCTGCTGTATACCGGCTCTCGCGGCATGGGGGCATTGGAGTATGCTCCGGCCATCGATCGCACTCTCAATCGTGCTAGCGTGCTGGAATTGGACTCGCTGGTAGCCATGGCCCAGTCGGTGCTGGATCAGCGTAGCCAGATGGACCAACTGCTAAAAGGCGAGGACGCCCAAGCGCTTTCGGCGATTTTTCAGGTAGGGACCTCGGCCGGTGGTGCGCGGGCTAAGGCTGTGATTGGTATCAATGCTGCCAGAACCGAGATCCGCAGCGGCCAGGTCGAATTGCCGAGCGGTTTTGAACACTACCTGTTGAAGTTTGACGGTGTGGTGGAGCATTCCCAAGGGCGGGAAACCTTTGGTGATCCTCAAGGGTTTGGTCGTATGGAGTATGCCTATTATCTGATGGCCAAGGCCGCAGGGATCCGGATCTCCCCTTGTGAGCTACTGCTGGAGGGGGATAGGGCGCACTTCATGACCAAGCGCTTCGATCGGGTTGGCAACACCAAGATCCACTATCAATCCCTCTGCGCCATGGATCACGCCGATTACAAGAGTCCGGGGGGGTATAGCTATGAGCAGTTGTTCAGCCTGATGCGAACACTGCGCCTGAGCAAAGCCCAGGCTTTGGAGCTCTATCGGCGTATGGTATTCAACATAGTGGCGCGCAACCAGGATGACCATACCAAGAATTTTGGCTTCATCCTCACTGATCAACAGCGTTGGGAATTGGCTCCGGCCTTTGATATCGCCTTCAGCTACAAGCCTGGTTCGCCGTGGGTCAATGCTCACCAATTGACTCTCAATGGTAAACGGGACGAGTTTACCCTACAGGATCTATTAAGCCCCGCAGCCAGCTTTCTCAAAGAGGCGCGGCAGATCATCGACGAGGTAGTAGCCATAGTCGCCCAGTGGCCTCGCTATGCCCAAGAGGCGGGGGTTTCCTCACCATTCGCCCGCCACATTCAGCAGTGCCATCGGTTGACGTTTGAGTAAGCACTCGATACAGCCCCTCATCAGGCCGTGCGTCCCATGGAACCAATCGTTGGCGGCGAGGATGCCGCCAACGACTCCCATTGTTCGGGTTACCAGGTCCAAGGCCGTAGTTGAGCGGCCGATTACCCTTGTGCCTGTGCCGGGGCTATCGCTTTGGCCAGCCGGGTCACCGCTTGGGGCATGATGGTTTGCCAGTAGTGCCAGGTATGGCCACCCGCAGCGTAGTGGAAGGGCAGTTGCACACCAGCTTGGCTTAGATAGCTCTCCAGTGCCCGATTGCTCTGCAGACTGGTCTGATCCTGTTCACCGCAATAGAGCAGCGGCGCCTTGATGCGAGTCACCTGCTTGGGATCCCACTGGCTGATGGGCCCCATGTCGAAGAAGCCGGACAAGGAGACGCTGGTGGCAAATTGGTCCGGGTAGAGATAGGCCAGGTTGAAGGCGCCAAAGCCACCCATGGAGACACCGAGCAGGGCGCGCCGACTGGGATCTTCACTCAGTCCCCACTGGGCGGTGTGGGGCAGTAGATCATGCATCAGGAATCGTTCGGTCGGTCCCTGATAGAAGCTCTTGCCACCATCGACCATCAGTAACGCCATGGGCGGGATCTTCTTCTGAGCAATCAGATTATCCAGCAGGGTGGGCAGATCACCGTCGTTGACCCATTGATGCCGATCCATGCCATAGCCATGCAGCACCAGCGCCCAAGGCAGGGTGGCATCGGATTGGATCCCAGCGGGGCGGTAGAGCAGCACAGTGCGAGCACCGAGCTCCTGGCTCTGGAAGCTGATCTCCTGCAGGGTACCGCGTTCGTTGGGGTTGGCTCTGGGTTGGAATAGCGGATCGGGCGTGCCAACCTGCAGCATGGAGTTATAGCCCCCTTGGCCATCGGAGTGCTTGAGCGGGTTACGCTCATCGGTGAGCCACATGCCATCTTGCACAAATTTGTAGGACCAGCGACCCGGCTCCAGATAAACGGTGAGTTGCCACTGCCCCTGATCGTTTTTGACCATGGGCAGGGTATCGGCCTGCCAGTCGTTCATCTCGCCAGCGAGAAAAACCTGCCTCGCGTTCGGTGCCTGCCAGGTGAATGTGACCTCAGAGATCCCCTCATTTTTAGAGACTCAAATAATTCCAAGTGTGCGGGTATATAAGCGGTGTTGCTTCAGGTAGTAGATAAATTTATCCATCAACAAGACCGCATTGGCTTCTTTC
>RRZT010685985.1_pt1 | contig 10540 bp, 17 predicted proteins | sample 2165551 | NCBI WGS metagenome assembly RRZT01 (sample SAMN10456910, study PRJNA506462) | wastewater metagenome | biome: wastewater; feature: sludge; material: wastewater sludge; isolation source: wastewater sludge with Escherichia coli K12::gfp cells carrying plasmid... | place: USA: Moscow, Idaho...
GAAGCAAAATCTTCAGTCATAGAATATATAGAGGTGTTTTATAATCGAATTCGCGCTCATTCTGCACTTGATTATCATGCACCTTTAGAATATGAAGAAAATTATGAAATTTAATAGTCCACTTTTCGGGGATCATACCAGTCTTTGAACAAAGCAGTGGTAAATACCATCTATTAGTTCAACAAAGTATCTTGTTTCATAAGTAACTTTCTCGATAACTTTTTTTACTATTGCGGATAAACCAAATAAATCAAGTTGTATTAAGTTAGTCATAAATACTCCTAGTTTAAATACCTGTTAATATCTTCTTTGTCATTTTCAGTTATTTCTACTTCATTAATTATATCATCAACTTTTACATTAATCCAAAGATGATAAGAATTATATTCATTTGTTAACAAATTTATGACCATAAAGTCTAATTCTTCGTCAGATAATACATCTCTTTCTTTAAAAGAATCCGCAAAATCTTTAGCTGCTGTATCAAAGTTTTCTGATTCAAATGCGTTATCAAAATTAAATTCAATATCATCGTCCGACATGATAAGGAATTTATTTACAGGATTTTGATTTCTAAACTTTTCTGTCATAAAATCTATATCTGATTCAGTTAATTCTTGTAGCTCCGCTTCTGATGTGACTTCAATTTTTCTAAAATGAGAAAATTTTTTAACTTTTTTGGATTCAATATTTTTAACATAATAATAAAAATAACCATCATCAAAAAAATCATCATGATTATAATTGTCATCAATGTTTTGTATCAATGATTTAACCGCATCTAACTCTGATGAACAATCAGTTTTTATATCATAATCACCGTCTAAATTTATTGCTCTGAATTTCATTATTTTTCTTCCTTTAATTTATTCTTAGCTTCCTCAATATCTTCCTTAGGAAGTTCTTTAAATTGAGATGTATGATAATAAGCACAATAGTAACCCGCTATTAATTCTGTTCCTGCTGGCTCAATACCACGCTTGCGCAAAACTATTTTTAAATTTCGGTCTGATATCCCTAATTTTTCAGCAATATCTTTGGCTAAGTATTTTCCTTTTGGGAGATCTAATAACTCCACAAACCAAGCAGGGGCTTTTTTTCCAGATTTTAATTTAGGTCGGTTTACTCTACGTTTAGCAAGTTCTTTTTCTCTTTCTTCTGGAGTTCTGTTGGCGCGGTATTGTCTTTTTTTGTAAGCACGCCATTCTTCGCTACTCATTGATAGCATTTGATGTTCTGTCATTTCTTTTTTGCGAGTTTTTTTCTTTAAAATCATTTTAATTCCTAGGTATAATAAAATTTTGTCTCAATTATAAATGAAACCACCTTAATTTTATTATGCTATTTTAACATCAAATCCAAACGAGCCAATAATTTTATTTACTTCGCTCTCATTAGCGGCTCTTATATTTTTCCACCAAGTTTTATCAATTGGGTTCCATCTAAATCCCGCTTTTTTTACATCCTCTTTCATATCGAACGGAGCTAATGAAATTATTTTTACTTCTGGTTTTTTCTTGTTTTCAATTGCACTAAAAACTTGCTCTTCGATATTTGGTACTTTAAACAGGATATGAGCGAGCATTGTAACGTCTGATAGTGCGCGATGGGCTCCGCCAGAATCAACGTTGTACGCTTCTGCAAGTGTGCTTAGTTTTTTATTTTCAGTTTGAATGTCGTAGTTGATGTCACGATAAGAGCAAATCCATTCTAAAGGTAGATTATTTTTATTGTTCAAAATAATTCCCCTAGCCTCAACAAAGCTTTTATCAAATTCCGCATTGTGCGCGACAATGCAAATACTTTGTTCAGCCATTATTTGAATAGAATTAAATGGATCATCAAATGCGTTTTTAACTCCGTCTAACATCAGCTGAGAAATTCCTGTTATTTTTTCTGAATCTTGATTTGTTACTGCATAAATTAACCCTGATCTTTGACATTCAATTTTTTTATGATTTAAATCTACAAGAATCGCTGCAACTTCAATTATGGAATCTTTTTTTGGATCAAGACCTGTGGTTTCTGTATCAAGAATTAAAATTTTATTCATAAATATTTACCTTTAAAAAGCTGTATCCGCTAGATGACTTTTTATAAATAATGCTTTGTCACCCAAATGCATGTGTCCGCATTTGTTGCATGCAAAAACCCAAGAAGAGGGAGATAAGCGCTCTTTGTTAATTAGTTCATATTTATGTTGAGAACAATTTAAGAATTCATTGTATTTATTCCAAGCAAAATCCTCGCATTCTTCAAAACTATCTCCTTCAGTAAATATAACTGTTTCAGGAATTTTAATATAAAGATCAAAACAAAAATTTATTTTGTTATTATTTTCATCAGTATCATACATAGGTTTTAAAACCGTATCATCAGGCCATGGATATTTTAAATCGTAGTCACATTTATAATGAGTATTCTTATTGATATAAGCTTTCATTTAAACCTCATTGCATAATATATTTTGAGTATCCATATAAATATTTTTCTCTTTAAATTTTGAATACAATTCACAAAATTTGAACAATGCAGCAGCAATAAAATAACAATGGCTTGTATAGTCTTTAAAAATAGAAGTTTCTAAATCACTTTCATCTAAATCATCAACCAGTCTTTGATAAAATTCTTCTTCGTTTATATCTGGTAAATCCTCTTTTATAGCAAGAATTTTATTAATTTTGTCTTCACATTCTTTTATGACTATATTTTCCTTTACAAAAAAAGAATTATCATCATAAAAATCCATATCTTCGTCAGCTTCTTTTTCTTCGGTTATTTTATTTTTTAAATCTAATTCTAATTCATTCAGTTTTTCCATTGCTTTTTCATGTGAAAACTCAAATACTGCCGATTTAAATTCAGACGGAACTTTACTCATCAAATATTGAATATGCTTTTTATCAGTAGATAATAACCATTTTAATGAGTCATAGTCGGAAACATGAAAAGCTAAATTACCAATATCTCCATAAATAGTTATATGATATGGAGCAAAAATAACCCTAAACCAGTAGGCAGAATTGTTTTTTCGAGCGCAAAAAAATGATTTAATTATTTCATTTTCTGAGTCAATTTTTAGAATATGTTCGTTAAAATATTCTTTGAAATTTATAAGCTCTTTAGTCATATTATCGCTTTCTTATCTTTGATTAAATTTCATATATAGCTGAAAAACTTGAATCCTCTGGTAATTCATCATTTTCTACTTTTGAATAATAAATTTTCTTTGCTTCTTTTTCCGACTTAGCATTGATATAAATTTCTGATTCTTCTTCATCATTATTATGAATATATGTTATTTGATACGATTTTATTATTCCACATTTACATAAGTCTTCTGCAAAGTAAGGCATTCCACAGCATTCTTTATTAAGTAAGTCATCAAAGCCTTTGCAGCAAGTAAAAACTTCAACATGTCCTGAGTTATTGCATTCTGAACAATTCATATTTTAACTCGCTTTCTTTGTTGTATTTAAATCTGCCAATTGATACTCAATATCTTTCGCATCTTCTTTATCATCATGGTCAAAATACACTACCGTTTCATTTAATTTATTTTGACCAACTTTAATGGAATAGACTTTATGGTCACCAAAAGTATCATTAAATATCCAGAAATTTTTATTTCCATGTTCTTCTTTTATTAATTCTAAAAGCTCTATTATCTCGGAAATTTTCATCTTAAGTCACCTCAAAATTTATTATTGATTTACTAATTTTCTTTGACATTGAATTAGGTTATCTAGTTGATAAATTAAATCTTCTCTAGTGTAGTTTGAATATTTATCAGTGAGTTTGATAGGATTTTTTCTTTCGATTATACCAATTATATTTATGCAGCTACCATTCTCTTCTTCAATATGATTACCATTTGAATAGTATAATTGATTGTTGGATTTTAATTTTGAGTTAATATAACCAGTTACCTTTTTATCAAATGTTACATCAACAAATGTTTTATTTTTAATTGTATCAAACTCAACTTTTTTAACTTTTCTAATTTGCCCATCAGAAAGCAAAACTTCATCTTTTGGGTTTAACTTTAGTAAATTTATCTTTTGGAATGGTAAAATATTTAATGACTTTGTCATGTCGGTTCTCCCTTTGGGAAAGTTTATTTATGGACGTCTATCGTTCCACAAATAAATATTTACATGTAATTAAAATTTTGTCAAATGAAATTAGAAAATTAATTTTTAAAAAATTTGCTAAATTGAATTGACAAATTTTTATAATAGGTGTAAACAATTATATGTGAGACAAAACGGCTCACAATTAACTCATTCCCTTAGGGAGTATCGAAAATGAAATACCAGAGATATTTATCTTATCCAAATTTTTTTGATCTAGCTTATAAATTATCCTCTAAAGAAATTAATATTTCACCAAATGACTATATATATTCTGAAGCGGCTTACATTGATAAAAATGATGGTCTTGAACAATTAATATTCTTATCAAAAGATTTAAAATATGTTTATTTATTTAATGAGATTTATGATTCCAATGACGAAGTAGCTGTAGACTTCATGGACAAATTTAAAATTGATGTAGTTGTCTATGATGAATCAAGCGATTTTGAAAATGAGTTACATCTACATTGTGGTGATCAAGTTTTTGACTTTTATAATATTGATGATTTATTTGACTTGGAATTAAGAGAAAAACTTTTTACTTCTGTTCAGGGTACTCAAAAAGCCGCTTAATCTGCGGCTAACAATAATAAATTTAGAATCAAAGGAAATAAAAAAATGTCAAATCAAAATGCTAAAGTTATTTTTGAGTACACAACTGATAATGCTATTGAAGATGGGTGTCTATTTGACTTATCAAAAGAATATGAAAAATATGTTAAAAAGTTAGGTATTATAGCAAAAGTTTATTGTTCAGAATATGTTTATAAAAACTATATACAAATAGCAGACTGTGCAAGAAAATTTTTATCTGAATCATCGAATGAAAATGAAATAGTTGATATCAGAGCTTGGGATATTCTTTTTATGTCAAGATTAGCTATGAAAAAAGCTTTTAATGAAGGATATTCTTATTTCAAATTTAGCTGTGTTTTAAATAATAGAATAGCTGATGAGATTGTTGGAGTTGTGAAATACGATGGTTTAAATTTTTATATTCTAAAAGATTTATCTGATGATTGATAAGGTGCCTCTTAATTGAGGCATTCATTAAATATTCTAATTAAAAAGGAATCTAAAAATGGCAGTAATTTATACGGACGAATTTGCGCATAGACAATGGAAAAGACGACAAGAGAAAGAAAGTATTAATATTAAATTATTCAGAGGTAAAGAAGAAATTAAATTCAAATTAACTCCATATAAAAACGAAATAATTGATGTTGATCCAAAAATTATTACTAGAATGAAGCAGCAGCTAAAAGAGGGAAAAGAAAAGTTAATAAAACAAGGTAGATTTCTTGGGTATCAAATTGATTATGGTGATGATACAATTAAGCCAATTTATGAAGAAGTATGAAATTTATAATACATATTAATTAAAATGAGGTGTTTTATGGAAGCAAAAAAAGAATATAAGTCTGGCTATAAAGTGGTATTTGATACCTTAAATGAAGTTTTAGATTACTTAAATGAAGGCATAAAAAATGAGGAAATAGATAAAAAATTGTATGAAAATATGTATGAGCATGTTGAAATGGCTATGGATTATTGTAAAAAATATGATAGGAGAAAAGATTGAAATTGATTTAAATATATGCAAGCCTCCCATTCTTAGAGGGAGGCTTTTTTATGGCTAAGAAAACATCAAGAAAAAACAATTTAAATGAAATATATACAGCTCTGGATTTGATGATGAGCGGCAATCACTCTTCCGTTGTAGGTCGTGATTTTTTAATGAGTCGCAAAACAAATCCAAATTATGGCTATATTGATCCTGGTGATATTAACGACTATAATCAAGATTTTATAGATACAATCATTAAACTAAAACCAATAAATAAAATCAAAGTTCCTAAAAATTTAGAATTATTGTCAAATCAATACACCGAAAAAAGAAAAATTATAGAAAAGTTTGACCATGCTAATTATGATAACGCTATGGCAAGCGGAATAGAAGCAGCGAAAGAATTAGGTAATTACAATGAATTTAGTAATAAAATAGTTCTCTTAAATGATTCTGAAATGAACATTTTTTTTGATTATATTGCATTGTACAGAGAACTAGATGGCAAAAGAGCAATCATAAATTGGTATTTGAAAAAACCTGATTTAATAAATGATGAAAATAGAGAATTAATAAAAGCATACGAGCAGGCTAGTTTTGCATTATTAAGGCTTGATAAAAATTTAGATCATGGAGCTATTAAAGTAACTGATATAATTTCTCAAAATGAATATATATTAATTGACAAGGCTCTAAATCGTTCTAAAAAAGAAGGATTATTTTATGCTTGTTCAATTTTAAATTTAAATGATTATATTATTTCTAGCGGTGGCGGTCTTCCATTAGATGTAACGGCGCAAATTCATCGGAGTATGGGCGAGCACTTATCCGAAAATTTGGGCGCAAATTAATTGAAATTATCGTTTTGCTTTGGCGCACATTAAATGAAATCGAGAGAATCTCGGCGCACGCTATTTGAAATCGGGCGCACAATAATTGAATTTATACAAAAATACAATTTTTTAAATTAATTTATAAATGAATTTTCTTATTTTTGTTATTTATTTAGAAAGCTTAATTTTTATCTATTTTGAATTTTTTGTACCTGAATCAATATTAGCGGGTTCAATTTTAAAATCCCTTGTTAGAGGAACAAGAGAATCGGGACCAAACCATTTATTAAAAATTTCTTTTGCTCTTCCTGATTTCTCCATATCCTCTAAAGTATCATTAATGAGTTTTAATAAATCATCTGAATTTTTCCTTACACCAATTCCATAAGGCTCCGAAGAAATATCAAAGTTTGTTATTTGAAAATCAGATTTACTTTTCATATTTGCAAGAATCCCAGCTAGAACTGATTCATCTGTTGTAATTGCAAAAATTTTCTCAAGGTAAAGTGCGTGTGCTGCTTGAGAATAATCTTCTAATCCTAGAACAGTTGCTTTGGGAAGATATTTTTTGGTATTTGTTTCAGCTGTTGAACCTTTTGAAGTAATAATTATTTTACCATCTAAATCTTTTAATTCATTGACAGTACCTTTATGAACTAAAAATTTCTGTTTTGAAACAAAATATTGATGACTAAAGTCAATTTCTTCTTTTCTTTTACTAGTTATTGTCATTGTACATATTAAAACATCTACTTCTTTTTTTATTAACAATGGGATTCTTGTAGATGAAGTAACTGCTTTAAAAACAGGCTTGACATTTAGCCTATTTGCAATCTCATTAGCAAAATCTATATCATACCCTTCTAATATTCTTGTTTTTTTATCAATTTTCTTTAAATATCCAAATGGAATTACGTTGTCTTTTATACCAAAAATAATCTCATTTTTCTTTTTAATTTCTGGAATAATATCTGCATAAGATAATTGATTATAAAATATGAATTGGTATATAAAAGCAAAGAATATAATAAATTTTATAATAAAATAACTTAATTTAATCATAAATCTCCTTTAATTAATATTTCAATTTCTTTTGCTGTTTTGTCTAATTTAGTGCTTTCATCTACTAATTTAATTGCAGAATTTGAGTTAGTTTCAGCTGCCCCCTTACAGTATTGAGTAGTTTTATCAATATCTCCCATTGATGAAGCAATTTGTCTTACACCAACCTCTTGCTCTTGCGTAGCCTCAGATATATGTGAAATAGTATTTGTCATAGTTGAAATATCTTCTGCAATTTTTTGAAAAGCATTTTGAGCTTCTGTCGTTACTAATTTTCCTTCATCAATTCTTTCTTTTGTTATTCCAAGAATCTTATTTACTTGTTCCTGACTTTTTGTAATTAATTCTTGAATTTCATTTGCTGATTTACCACTTATTTTTGCCAATGCCCCAACTTCTTCTGCAACAACAGCAAATCCTTTACCGTGTTCTCCTGCCCTTGCAGATTCTATTGAAGCGTTTAAGGATAATAACTCAGTCTTTGCAACAATCTCATTAATTACAGTTGTTTTAGAGTTTATTTGTGATATAATTTCAGCAATTTCTTGTAATTTATTATTTGAATCTTGGATATTTTGCATCGCAAATACAAGTTTCTGCATTATTGCCTGACCTTCATTTGCTTTTGAAGTCGCACTTTCTGCAATTTTTCTAGATTCATTTGAGTTTTCAGACGTTCTATTTACCATACTTGTAATCTGATTGACCGCAGCCCCCGTTTTTAAAACAGCTTCTCCTTGTTCAATAACTGTTTGAGATAATGAATTTGCATCTTTTTTCAAAAGCGTAGCTATATCATTTGTTGAAATGCTTTGTTTCTTTAAATTTTCGATCCCATGAATAATAGAACTTGTTGAAATATTAACAATTCTAAAGATTATAATCGAAATAATTAAACTTAGTGTAAATATTATGATCATTCCAAAAATAGTTATTTTAGTAAAGTAAGCTCCTTTTCTAGTAGAATTAAGAGCACTTTTGTAATTAATATCAGCAATTTCAAAAAAACTCGATTCTGCTTTTTTCATAAGAGGTAATGCTTTTGTTTTAATTAAATTAAGAGCTCCTTTTTCATCATTTTTTTCTGTGTTTTTAAAAATTTCATTTACCAAAGAGCGAATTTCATCCCATATTGGTAAAAATTTTTGCAATTCAGCACGCTCTTCTTTCTCTGTGATTTCTGTTTCATATATGGTAATTAAAGCATTTATTGACTTTATTGTGTCATTTATTACAGCTAATTGATCTTGATATTCATCTTTATCTGAAATGGTTAAAAGTTCAAATTGAAGCGACTTTAATAATACAATTCTTGCAACAATGCGTTGAGAAGTATCAACGCTTGGTAGCCAGATTAGACCTGTTTCATCAGCAAATTTATTTGTTGTGATAATCATTGAAATTGTATAGATTGAAGTAACAAATATTAAACTTAGTAAGATAAATATTGAAGTATAAAGTTTAAATGGTAAGCTTTTCTTTTTCATTTTATTTCTCTTTATAAAAATTGTTAATATTTATATTTTATATTAATTAAGTGTTAAATCATGTCAAATTTTTTCTATTCTCTATTAGTAATAATAAAATTACAAAATAAATGATGGTAACAGAATATTAAAACATTATTGGAATTTAAAAAGCCCTAAAAATGTATGCCTAGTTATTTTGCAATTCGAAGAAAACGATCGTTTTTAGAATATTAAAAATTAAATGTAATGCATTGAAATGTCAGTTCCCAAAGACAATCAGACTGACGCCTAAATAATATCAATATCTTGCCCAAAGACGATTAGACTGAATTTGACCCAAAGTCATTCGGACTATATGCTATAATCCCAGAAGACCCTGAGACTGAGTGATGCATATGGAAATGATTGACAAAAAAGATAAAGATAATCTTTTAGTCTCAACGACTATTGACCATACATTCCCACAACTAACTGAAAAATCATGGGAAATCGCAAAAAAAAGACAAACAATACTTGAGCCATTACTATTGCTCGATGAAATTCCTAAAGCCAAAGTTAAGGAAGTATGTCAGGAACTTAATATTTGTAGAAGTTCATTTTTTAGATTGATAAAAAAATATAAAGATGCTGGTGGTTCAATAATTTCGCTCGCACCAAATACTTCATCTGGCGGTGATGGTAAAGTTCGACTTGATCAAAAAATTGAAATTATTATTCAAGAAGCAATTGATAAAGTTTATCTTTCTAAGCAACAAAATACCGTAAAATCTGTGATAATTGAAGTTAAAAGACGTTGTATAGAAGCAAATTTAAAACCGCCGAGTAAAAATACAATCCATCGTAGAATTAAAGAAATTAGTACAAAAACAACCCTTGAAAAACGTAAAGGGAAAAAAGCTGCTCATCCATTTACCCCAAATTTAGGTCCTTCTGTAGAAGCTGAGTATCCATTGCAGGCGTTTATGATGGACCACACAAAAGTAGATTTAATTGTGGTAGATGAATTTCAAAGATTGCCTTTAGGGAGACCTTGGCTTTCATTAGCAATCGATATTTATAGTCGCTGTATTGCAGGATTTTATTTATCACTCGAAGCTCCTTCTACCGTTTCTGTAGGACTTTGTCTTACACATGCAGTTTTTGCAAAAGAAAATTATTTAAAAAAGTTTGGAATTAATGGAACATGGCCAATATTTGGAAAACCAAATTCAATTTATGTTGATCAAGGCGCTGAATTTACAAGTCTTGCTTTAGAAAAAGGATGTGCGCAAAATGGAATAAAAATATTTTATAGAAAAGTTGGTGCGCCTCATTTACATGGAATAGTTGAGCGGTGTCCTCCCAATAAGTGCATTTTACAAACACAATGAATGGTATTAAATTTTTTATAGAGAGTGGTTTTTGATTTTGTTGATAGTATCAAGATAATTCCAAGGTAACCAATCTTTTGGGTTTTGCATCCAAAGGTTTTGA
>RRZT010003091.1_pt1 | contig 10538 bp, 7 predicted proteins | sample 2165551 | NCBI WGS metagenome assembly RRZT01 (sample SAMN10456910, study PRJNA506462) | wastewater metagenome | biome: wastewater; feature: sludge; material: wastewater sludge; isolation source: wastewater sludge with Escherichia coli K12::gfp cells carrying plasmid... | place: USA: Moscow, Idaho ...
GAGGGCGGCACCCACCGCCTGGCCGCCGAGCCACTGGCACAGCACGGCGTCGGCGAGGTCGCGCACCTCGTCCAGCGCCACGATGCCACCCCCGGAGACCACGGCGACGATCGGGATCCCGGTTCGGCGCAGTGCGGCCAGCGCGGCGATCTGGTCGGCGGGCAGGTCGATCGAGGACCGGTCGAACCCCTCGGACTCCACCCCGTCGGGCTGTCCCAGGAACACGATCGCCACGTCGGCGTCGCCCGCCGCGTCGAGGGCCTCCTGCAGCAGGGTGTCGGCGTCGGGGGCGTCCGGTCCGGAGGTGGAGGGGAAGCCGGGCACCGCGGTGACCGACTCGATGCCCAGCCGCGAGGTGAGCGCGTCGAGGGGAGCGGTCACGCGGGTGGGAACCACCCGCGACGACCCGTCCCCCTGGTAGCGGGGCGTGACGGCCAGGTCACCGACCAGCACCACCCGGCCCGGGGTGGCAGCCAGCGGGAGGACACCGCTGTTGGTGAGCAGCACCATCCCGTCGGCGGCCGCGCGGCGGGCCAGCGCGTCCCCGGCCTCCACGTCGATCTCGGTGGGGTGACCCTCGCGGGGGGTGGTGCGGTCGGCGAGCTGGGCGAGCCGGGCGCGGACCGTGTCCAGCACGGCCGGATCCAGGCGCCCCTCGCGGACGGCGGCGACGATCTCCTCGTCGGTCCCGGAGGGTGGCATCTCCAGGTCGAGCCCGGCGGCGACGGCGGCCACCCGGTCCGCCACCGCGCCCCAGTCCGACATCACGGGGCCGTCGAAGCCCCATTCGTCGCGGAGCAGTTCGGTGAGCAGCCAGTGATCCTGGGAGGCGTAGACGCCGTTGATCTTGTTGTAGGAACACATGAACGCCCACGGCGCATGGTTGCGGACCAGGTGCTCAAAGCCGCGCAGGTACAACTCACGCAAGGTGATCTCGTCGACGCGCGCGTCGATCCGCATCCGGTCGGTCTCCTGGTTGTTGACCGCGAAGTGCTTCGGAGTGGCGGCGACCCCGCGGGACTGGATGCCGTCCACCATCGCGCCGGCGAGCCTGCCGGAGATGCACGGATCCTCCGACAGGTACTCGAAGTTGCGGCCGCCGAGCGGGGAGCGCTTGATGTTGAGCCCGGGCCCGAGGAGCACGTCGACGCCCTGGGCGCGTGCCTCGGTGCCGAGCGCAGCCCCCACTTCGCGCATCAGCGGCTCGTTCCAGGTCGAGCCGAGCGCGACGGCCGTGGGGAAGCAGGTCGCCGGCAGCGACCCGCCGATACCGAGGTTGTCCCCGCCCGCCTGAGGCTGGCGGCGCAGGCCGTGGGGGCCGTCCGACAGCGTCAGCTCGCGGATCTCGCCGGGGAGCTCCGTGGAGGACCACATGCCGGCCCCCGACGTCAGCGCGGCGAGCGCTGCGAGGTCATCGGCCCCTTCAGGGGTGTGCGTCGTATCAGTCATCACGTGCCTTTCGGGTGTCGGACGCGTCGCCGGGCAGGTCGATGCCCAGCAGGCGCAGGAAGGTCACGACGTCGTCGGTCATGCCGAAGGCGTCGGGGGAGGTCGGGTCGCGGAGGATCCATTGGAGCTGGAGCCCGTCCATGAGAGCCACGAGCTGACGCGCAGCAGCCTCCGGGGCGATGGCGATGGCGGGCGGGTGGGCGGAGAAGTGGGCGGCGAAGGCCTCGGTGAACGACTCGACCACCCGTTCGTACCGGGCCACGAAGTAGGCGTGGGCGGGATGCTCGGGGTCGGTGGCCTCGGCGGAGAGCTTGACGAACAGCGAGATCATGGTCGGGCTCTCGGCGTTCAGCCGGACGACGTTGATGAGCTGGGCGAAGACCCCGGCGACCGCGTGCGGGTCGCGCCAGTGGGGGGACAACGTGTCGTCGGGACGCAGCGCACGGTCGAACTGGAGCGCGTCGCGCCACGTCAGCACTTGCAGGATCAGTTCGTCTTTCGAGGCGAAATGATGCAGCAACCCCGCGTGCGTCAAGCCGGCCGCCGCCGCGATGTCGCGCAGGGAGACGTTGCTGGATCCGGACTCGCTGAACAGGTCCAGCGCGCAGCGGATGATGCGCTCCCGGGTGCGCTCCCCCTTGGACTGCTTGGCCGGGGCCGGGGCCGGGAACTTCGCGGCCCCGGTGGCCAGAGGTGCTGCCATGTGCGCCTAGCCTCCTTGCTGACGAGGGTGACCAGAAGGTCTACCCGCATCGGACAGTCGGAACTGTTTCACAAAAATCTACCACGTGGTAAGTTCTGCGGCATCCCACAGCCCGGACCCTCGTCCGAGGGGTAACCGGAGCGGGGATTCACGATGGAGTGGACACATGCGAGGAAGAAGAATCCGCGCCGCAGTCGCAGGAGTGATCACTGCCGGTCTGCTGCTCGCGGGCTGTGCTGGGGGCGGCGCAGGGAACGGCTCGGCCGGGGCGAGCGGCGAGGCCGAGCAGTTGGCGATCGGCACGATGAGCAACCCGACGAGCCTGGATCCGAAGGACGCGGGCGGTGGCACGATCCCGTTCTTCCAGGCCACCTACGACACCTTGATCAAGCGGTCGGCGGACGGCTCCTTCACGCCGATGCTGGCCACCGCATGGGCGTACAACGACGCACGCACCGAGCTGAGCCTGACGCTGCGCGATGGCGTGACGTTCACCGATGGCGCGACCTTCGATGGGGCCGCCGTGAAGGCGAACGTCGAGCACTTCAAGAACGGCGGCGGGCAGAGCGCGACGCAGGCCAGCCAGATCGCCTCCGTCGAGGTCACCGACGCGACCCACGTGGTCATCAAGCTCTCGGCGCCCGACCCCTCGCTGGAATGGTCCCTCAGCGACGCCCTGGGCCTGATGGCCACGCCGAACAAGCTCGGCAGCGACGACCTCAAGACGGCCCCCGTCGGCACGGGTCCCTACACCATGAACGCCGCGGAGACCGCGATCGGCACCACCTGGGTGTTCGACCGCCGAGACGACTACTGGGGCGACAAGCTCCCCTTCAAGCGCGTCGTCTTCAGCGTCTTCGACAACGAGAACGCCATGGTCAACGGCCTCAAGACCGGCCAGCTGAACTCGGCGCTGCTCCAGACCTCTGACCAGCAGGCGGCGGCCAAGTCCGACGCCAACCTGACCAGCCAGGACACGTCCTTCGACTTCCAGGGCATCCTGATCTTCGACCGCGGCGGCAAACTCAACCCCGCCCTGGCCGACGCCCGGGTGCGGCAGGCGCTGAACTACGCCATCGATCGTGACGCGCTCGTCGAGGGCATCCGGCAGGGCCGCGGCACGGCGACCGCGCAGGTCTTCGGAACCAGCACGAAGGGCTACGACGCGAGCCTCGACACCTACTACTCCTACGATCCGGCGAAGGCGAAGGCGCTGCTGGCCGAGGCGGGCTACGCGTCCGGCCTGACCGTGACCCTGCCGAACATGCCCACGATCTCGACCGACAACATCCGCACGGCGCTGACCTCACAGATGGCCGAGGCCGGGATCACCCTGGAGTGGGCCGAGAGCGCGAACCCGTTGCAGGAGATCTTCCGCCAGTTCAAGTTCCCCGGCATGGTCATGAACATGGGCCAGTCCTCCAACGACTGGAACTACGTCCAGACCTACATTCAGCCCGGCACGTTCAACTTCTTCGGCAACTCCGACCCGGTGCTGACCGAGCAGGCGGCCACGCTGCAGACCACCACCGGTGCCGAGTACGACGCGGCCGCCACAGCGATCAACCGGCGTTTCGTCGAGCAGGGCTGGTTCGTCCCGTTCTACCGGATGACCTACGCGCTGGTGTCCGACAAGACGGTGACGGTGGTGCCGCAGGACGGCATGGCGGTCCCGTCGCTGTACAACTACACCCCCGCTTCCTGAGGGACGCTTCTCCGACGTCTCGGGGCGGGCGGCGCGTCCGCCCGTCTCGAGACCAGAAGGGCAATACGCATCATGGTCAGATTCGTCGCGCGGCGCCTCGCCGCCGGTGTGGTCCTGTTGTTCGTGATCTCCTTCCTGTCCTACGTCTTGCTGTCCCTGCCGGGCACCGACGTCGGACGGCAGCTGCTCGGGCAGTCCGCACCCCAAGAACTGGTGGACGCCAAGAACCACGAGCTGGGCCTGGATCTTCCGATCCTCACCCAGTACTGGAACTGGCTCCTCGCCGCACTCCAGGGCGACTTCGGTCGGTCCTGGTTCACCTCCGAGAGCGTCGTGCGCGCCATCGGCAACCGGCTCCCCGTGACCCTGTCGCTGATGATCGGCGTCACGCTCATCACCGCGCTGGTCTCCTTCGCCGTCGGCGTCTGGGCGGGTGTCCGGCGCGGCGACGTCGATCGAGCCCTGCAGATCTTCGGCGTGCTGGGCTATGCACTGCCCGGCTTCCTGGTGACGCTGGTGCTGGTGCTGGTCTTCGCCGTCCAGCTCCGCTGGTTCCCCGCCATCGGCTACATCTCGATCGACCGATCCTTCACCGGCTGGCTGTCCACGGTGACGCTGCCGATCATCGCGCTGTCGATCGGCTCCATCGCGGGCACCAGCCAGCAGGTCCGGGGCTCGGTGATCGAGGTCATGCGGCAGGACTACGTCCGCACCCTGCGGGCGCGCGGCCTCCCGAGCCGGATGATCCTGATCCGGCACGTGCTGCGTAACGCGTCGGCTCCCGCGCTCACCGTGCTCGGCATGCAGTTCGTGGGGCTGCTGGGCGGGGCCGTCATCGTCGAGCAGATCTTCGGCCTGCCGGGGATCGGCTCCATGGCCGTGAAGTACACCACGCGCGGCGACATCCCCATCATCATGGGCCTCGTCATGGTCACCGTGATCGGGGTCATCATCATCAACCTGCTGGTCGACATCGTCATCGGCTGGCTGAACCCGAAGGCGAGGGTAGCGTGACCCAGCTCACCCCGGCAGACGTGGCTCCCGGGCCCGACGTCGCCGCGCAGGCGGCCCCGCGCTCCGGCGTCCGCGCCCTGCTGCGCAACCCGCTCGGAATCATCTCGATCCTGCTGCTCGCCCTCGTGCTGCTCTCGGCGATCTTCGCGCCGCTGATCGCGCCGCAGAGCCCCGAACTCGCCGAACTGCGCCGCGCCTTCGAGGGGCCCCAGCCCGGTCACCCCTTCGGGTTCGACTCGGCCGGACGCGACGTGCTCTCACGCATCGTCTACGGCGGCCGCTACACCCTCGGCGGGGCCGCACTGGCCCTGGGCGTCGCCCTGGTGCTCGGCGTCCCCACCGGCCTGCTCGCGGGCTACTACGGGAAGTGGTTCGACGCCCTGGCGACGTGGGTGGTCAACCTCATCATGTCGTTGCCCGCCATGGTCGTCCTGCTCGCGGCCCGCGCCATCCTCGGGCCCACGGTGTGGGTGCTGATGGTGATCATGGGCATCCTCGTCGCTCCCAGCTTCTTCCGACTCACCCGGGGGATCGTGGCCAACGTCCGCGGCGAGCTCTACGTGGACGCCGCGCGCGTGTCGGGGCTGCCCGACTGGCGCATCATCGGCCGTCATGTGCTGATCGTGGTGCGGGCGCCCATCATCATCCAGGTCGCGCTCGTCGCCGGCGTCGCGATCGGTCTGCAGGCCGGGCTGGAGTTCCTGGGGATCTCCTCGGGTTCGATGCCCACCTGGGGCGCCATGCTGAACGAGGCCTTCCAGAACATCCAGCGGGCCCCCGTGCTGCTGCTGTGGCCCGGCCTGGCGCTCGGCATCACCAGCGCCTGCCTGGTCCTGCTGGCCGCAGCCCTGCGCGACGTGCTCGAGGACCGCGGCGCCGAACCCGTCGGGGCGAGCGCCGCGAAGGCGGTCGTCGAACCGGTCAACGTGGCCCCCGATGCCCCGGGACGCGCGAGCCTGCTCTCCGTCCGGGGCCTCACGGTCGCCTACACGCTGCCTGGCGGCGGCGACAAGGAGATCGTCCACGGGATCGACCTCGACATCGCCCCCGGCGAGGTGCTGGGCCTGGTCGGCGAGTCCGGATCGGGCAAGACGCAGACGGCGTTCGCGATCCTCGGCATCCTGCCCGAAGGAGGACGCATCGCCGCCGGGTCGGTGACGATCAACGGCCAGGAGGTGCGCGGGATGTCCGACGCCGCCCGCCGTGGCCTGCGCGGGAACGTGGTCGCCTACGTGCCGCAGGAGCCGATGAGCAACCTCGACCCGTCGTTCACCATCGGCAGCCAGCTCATCGAACCCATCCGCTACAAGCTCGGCCTGTCCCGCAAGGACGCCCGGGCCAAGGCGCTCGACCTGCTGCGGCTCGTCGAGATCGCCGATCCGGAGCGGACGATGGAGCTGCATCCGCACGAGATCTCCGGCGGCATGGCGCAGCGCGTCCTGATCGCCGGGGCGATGTCGTGCGACCCGTCCTTGCTGATCGCCGACGAGCCGACCACGGCCCTCGACGTCACCGTGCAGGCGGAAGTCCTGGAACTGCTCCGCAAACTCCAGCGCGAGCGCGGGCTGGGCGTGCTGCTGGTCACGCACAACCTGGGTGTCGTGGCCGACCTGTGCGACACGGTCGCGGTCATGCAGCACGGCCTCATCGTCGAGCGCGGCACGGTCGGCGACGTGTTCGACCACCCGCAGGATCCCTACACACTGAAGCTGATGGGTGCCGTGTTGGACGGCTCCGAGACGCGTGAGGCATGGCACGCCCCGCAGGAGGTGGCGAAGTGAGCGCATCGGATCGGTCCATCCTCGCCGTGCAGGATCTGCACGTGAGCTTCCCGGGACGCGGCTGGCGAGCCCAGCCCAAGGAGGTGCTCCAGGGCATCGACCTCGACGTCCGCCCTGGGGAGACCCTCGGTCTGGTCGGCGAGTCCGGCTCGGGCAAGACCACCATCGGACGCGCCATCCTGGGCCTGGTGCCGGTGGCGTCCGGCTCGATCCGGTTCGAGGGCGAGGAGATCGTGAACGCCGGATCGCGGCGGCGCCGTGAGCTGGCCCGCGACATCCAGGTCATCTTCCAGGACCCGTACACATCGCTGAACCCGTCGCTGAGCATCGGCGACACCCTCAGCGAGCCGCTGCTGGCCCAGGGGCTGGCGCGTGCGGAGGCGCGTTCCCACGTCACCGAGCTGCTGACCAGCGTGAACCTGCCGGCCGACGCCGCCGATCGGCTGCCGCGGGAGTTCTCGGGCGGGCAGCGGCAGCGGGTCGCCATCGCGCGCGCGCTCGCGATCAAGCCGCGGCTGATCGTGTGCGACGAGCCGGTCTCGGCGCTCGACCTGACGACGCAGCGCACCGTGCTGGACCTGCTGCTCAGGATCCAGCGGGAGACCGGGGTCGCGCTGCTGTTCATCTCCCACGACTTGGCAGTCGTGCGCGCGATGAGCCACCGGGTCGCCGTCATCCACGGCGGGCGGATCGTCGAGTTCGGGCCGGCCGACGTCGTCACCTCGAACCCGACCGACCCGTACACGCAGCGTCTCCTCCTTGCGGCCCCGGTTCCGAACCCCGCCAAGCAAGCCGAGCGCCGGGCCGAGTTGGCGAAGGTGCGGGCGGCCGAGCGTGCCGCAGGGGTCGGCACCGGATCCGTGGGGGCCAGGCGATGACCCCCCGGGTGGACGCGGGCCGGCTGCTCCTGGTCGAGGGGCTGTTCGACACGATGGGTGAGGCCCGGGCCGCGGGCCTGGCTGACCTGCTGGCTCGTGCGGGCCAGGTGACCCTGCTCGACGCGGCGCGCCACGACCGCTCTACGGTGGCCGCTGCGGCCGCCGGGGACGGCGTCCGGCTGGTCCTGGACCTCCTCCCCGCCGCGGCCTGGGAGGCCGCCGTCGAGGCGTCCGCGCTGGAACCGGTACCCGCCCCGGAGGGTATCGATCCGCGTCCCGGCGCTGCGGGATCGCCGTGCGACGAGCGGTACCTGATCGTCCCCTCCGAGGCGGGGCTGCGGATCGCCGCGGTCGACCCAGAGGGGATGCAGCGCGCCCTGGTGTCGGTGGCACGCGAGATCGTGGCCTCGGGTCAGGTGTCGCCTCGTGCACGCGCGGACGGTCCCGCGCTGTCGTGGCGCGGGCTCTCCCTCGACGTGGTCCGGCACGCGTTCAGCGCCGACGACATCGCGCGCGTGATCGACCTGATCGCCTGGCACGACCTGTCCGTCCTGCACCTCCACCTCACCGACGTGCAGGACTGGCGCCTGGAGATGGAGTGCGAGCCCCGGCTGACCCCCGCCGACGCCTCCGCCCTGAGCGTCGCCGACTATGACGCCCTGGTGGCGCACGCCGCCGCCCGCGGCGTCACCCTGGTGCCTGAGATCGACCTGCCCGGGCACGTCGCCGCGGCGCTGGCGCGGGTCCCCGAGCTGGCGGGCGCCGATCCTGCCCCGCACCCGATGCTCGCCTACCTGGATCCGCGCGTCCCCGCGGTGCGCGCCTTCATCGCCGACGTCGTGGCCGAGCTGGCGCGTCGCTCGCCGGGAGGCTATGTGCACATCGGCGGCGACGAGGCCTTCGGCATGCCCGAGGGGCTGTACGCCGAGGCCGTGGCGCTGGCGGTCGCGGCGGTGCGTCGAGCGGGGAAGACCCCGGTCGCCTGGCAGGAGGGGGCGCGCTCGGAGGCCTTCGTCCCGGGCGACGTGCTGCAGGCCTGGATCAGCCCGGGGGACGCCTTCGACGCCGAGGCGGCGCGCCAGGAGCACCCGCCGGAGGCGCAGCCGCTCATCGAGCTGGTGGCGGCCTGCTTCGCGCAGGCCCCCTTCGACGTCCCGCGTGCGGCCCAGGCGGGCGTCGGGATCCTCGCGTCCCCGCAGTCGACGGTCTACCTGGATCGGCGCTACGCCGAGGCCAGCGTCGACCCGGAGCAGAACGAACGGGCCGCCCGCCTGGGGTTCCCCTCCTACGAGCCGGAAGGCGTCCTCGCCGCCGCTGGCTGGGTGCCGACGGCCACGCCGGAGGTCGTCGACGCGGGCGCCACGGTCGTTGCCGCGGAGGCGGCCCTGTGGTGCGAGACGGTCACGAGCCTCGACGATGCCGGGTTCCTGCTGCTGCCCCGCCTCGCGGTGCTGGCTGAACGGATGTGGGCCGACGGCCGCACCGTCCCCGGTGACCTCGGCGCGCGGCTGCGCGGGCAGGCACCCGCGTGGGAGGCCCTCGGATTCACCGACCACTACCGCTCCACCGCGCTGTGGGGCCACGACGAGTCGGCGCGATGACGGTCTTTCCAGCCGGGTTCCTGGTGGGCGCCGCCACGGCGGCCCATCAGATCGAGGGCAACAATGTCGCCAGCCACCTCTGGCGCCTGGAGGTCGCCGAGGACTCCCCGCTGGGTGAGCCGTCGGGGGACGCCTGCGACTCATACCAGCGCTGGCGCGAGGACATGGAGCTTGCGGCCGCCGCCGGGCTGACCGCCTATCGGTTCTCCGTGGAGTGGGCCCGCATCGAACCGGCCGACGGTGCGTTCTCCCCGGCCCAGGTGCTGCACTACCTCGCGATGGTGCGGTACGCCCGCGAGCTCGGCCTGGAGCCGGTGCTGACGCTGCATCACTTCACCAGCCCGGCCTGGTTCTCGGCGGAGGGCGGCTGGTTGCGCGCGGACGCCGTGGCGAGGTTCCTCGCCTACGTGGAGGCGATCGAGCCGGTCCTCGCCGAGGCCGGACGCTACGTCGTCACCATCAACGAGCCGAACATGGTGGCCGTCATGGCGGCCGTCCGGGCCGGGCAGGGGGCATTGGAGACGGGCCTGGGGGGCGGGTTGCCCACCCCGCTGCAGCCCACCGTGGACGCGCTCACGGCGGTGCATCGCGCGACGCGCGACTACCTCCATGCGCACCATCCCCACCTGCGGGTGGGGTGGACCGTCGCCAATCAGGTCGTGCAGGCGCTGCCCGGCGGCGAGGCCGGGGCGAACGCCTACCGCGAGGCGATCGAGGACCAGTTCCTGCGGGTCTCGCGCGAGGACGACTTCGTGGGCGTGCAGTCCTACACCCGAAACCGGGTCGGGCCGTCCGGGGTGCTCCCCGTCCCCGAGGACGCTCCCACGACGCTCACCGGCTGGGAGTACTACCCGGCTTCGCTGGGGGAGGCGGTGCGGCACACCGCCGAGGTGGTCGGCCACGACGTCCCGGTGCTGGTGACCGAGAACGGCATCGCGACGGCCGACGACGACCAGCGGATCGCCTACACGCAGGGTGCGCTCGCGGGCCTGGGCGCGGCGGTCGCCGACGGCATCGACGTGCGCGGCTACCTGCACTGGTCACTGCTCGACAACTACGAGTGGGGCAGCTATCGGCCGACGTTCGGTCTGATCGCCGTGGATCGGCGCACCTTCGTCCGGACGCCGAAGCGCTCGTTGGGCTGGCTGGGGGAGTGGGCGCGGGCCGGTCGGTTCCCGCGCGCGTGAGGCGCGCTGCCTAGAATCCCGGGCATGCGCGCCTACAACCTCGTCTTCGTGACCTCTGCCGACGCCGTCCCGGCCGCCTCGCTGCCGCTGCGGGAGGGCGAGCCGTCCCGGTCGTGGGGGTGGTGGGGTGAGCTGGGCCCGGGGATCCGCCCCTCGATGTGGCCGCTGAGCTCGCTCACCGGGTTGCCGATGCGTCACTTGTTCACGCTCCGGCTGCCGC